>Ga0335072_10000142_pt1 | contig 152168 bp, 125 predicted proteins | sample Lox_Sample_21_FD_206725 | JGI IMG/M metagenome (GOLD analysis project Ga0335072, IMG submission 206725) | Soil microbial communities from Loxahatchee National Wildlife Refuge, Florida, United States - Lox_Sample_2.1 | ecosystem: Environmental > Terrestrial > Soil > Wetlands | place: USA...
CGCAATGGCTATCTTGTTTCCGCCCCATGCTACGGCCGAGGGGCGAGACACTGTGGTACCCCCGAGGCTATTCCATACGGTCCCAGACGGTTCCCAGGCACTTCCGTTCCAGGTTTTCTGGTATACTGCATTATCCATGCCCTGCGCTATGAGATCGAGGCGGTTGGCTCCCCAAGACACAGGCGTGATATCGTCCATGACCGCACCGCCCAGGCTCTTCCAGTCGGTCACAGATGGCTCCCAAACTGACCCATTCCACGTTTTCTGGTGAATGGCGTTATCCGTACCTCGCACGAAGACGTCGATTCGATTTGATCCCCAACAGACTGCTTTTGGAGAACCAAGGATCCTGCCACCGAGATAATTCCAACCGAGCTTGTCAGGAAGCCAGGCGGCACCATTCCATGCCTTGTGGTAGACCGCGTTATCCATACCGCGCACAAACAGGTCGAGGCGGTTGACTCCCCGGGAAACAGCACAAATGTCGCCAATGATACCACCTTTGAGGGTCTCCCAGTCACTCCAAACATTACCATTCCATGACTTATGCCAGCAGGCGTTATCAGTACCTCGGCCAAAAATGTCGATACGATTTGGTCCCCAAGACGCGGCAGTAACGTCCCCGTAGATTACGCCGCCTAAACTCTCGTAAGACATCTCCGCGGGACCCCATGGTGTACCATCCGCGTTCTGCCACTTGTGGAAGACGGCGTTGTCAGGTCCGCGGACGAAAACGTCAGTGCGCTCTGGAGCGCAAGAGACTACCGCAGGAGTGCCTTGATGTCTGTTATAATACTGCTATTTCCGGCGGACATCGGCCCAATGGGCCTTCACTTACCGGAGAATGAACCACCGAGGTTACGCCACATTGGAAAGGGGTTGCGGATGCTGCCCTGGTCGATATTGGCATCCTGCCGCTTCTGTATCTCCTCTCTCAGTCGTAGAGTCGCATATGCTTCTCCCTCTCCATATATAAGTGATAGAAAAACCCCGAAGATTCCAAGTAAACAGTATACTTTATCCTCTTTAAGTGTTGTCTTGCGCCTTGCTGCCCACGCCAATCGCTCCTCAACGCTGAACTGGGCAAGAGGCTCTCCTCTTATTGCAGCAATCGGGATCGTAGTGATCTCATGGATTTCCTGCTCTAACAATGTCTTGCTACCCATTTTTTTGCCCTCTTTTGAGAAGAACTCAACCGTAGCCGGCGCTAGAAGCTCCTGCAGGGTCCAGCCTCTTGTGAACCATCTACTCCGTCGAAACGCATCTTCCCACGTTAACTTTAAAGTCTGGACGTCAACGGCGATGTTAACGGCCTCGTCCTGGATCCCAACGTCAGATAGGTATACGTAGCACTTGCTTGCACGCCGATACCAGCAGAACATTGAATTAATGGCCGTGCTAAGCTCATCGCTAGTAGACCTATTAATACAACAAGTGTCTACCCAGAAATATTCGAGGCCATCCGCCATAGCTCTTCTTCCGCAGAAGCAGATTTTAGCGTAGCCAGTCTTGTTCTTGCCCGTGCCAGCCACCAGCTCAGGATACGTAACTTCTTCGCCCTCGATCCAAGTGTGGGATAGTATGGCATAGGGAGGGAGGCGGTCAGTATCGAAGGTAATCAGCTCGAAGTCGCCGTCGCTGTCTGGTTTACATCTCAAGAGGCGCATCCTGATGCCCGTATTTTCTCCAACGAGTGAAGTATTTAGGTGGGTTCGAATCGCGACGTAAATGAGTTATCGCAAAGAGGCAGATGGTGCGAAGCGTGTTACTTCACAGTACTCCAGAGAGCCGCACATACCTCTCAATAAGCTGAAACGCGCGCCATACCGCAGAAATATATCTCGATGTCGCTTGGTGGCAATATAACCTGTGGCGTTTGTCGGTGGGCACAATGCACGAAGACACTGCACAGATGAGTGACGTTCTAATGGATCGATCTAGAGTTAGGGATCCCGGCAGTACGATAGAGGTATCTAGAAAGTCTAGATACCTATCGCTTAGGACAGGGGAACTAGCTTAGCGCAGTACATAAGCGTACTACGCTAGACTACCTTGGTTCTGCTGCATAGCATTCCATCGGTGGAGATCATCTTGAATCGTAACGATTACAGTCTACAACAAAATCGGCTTCACGGTTCCAGGACACAACCAGAAATTCAGCCTCATCAGAAGTACAGGTACTAGACTCCAGCTTGACCATTTATGGTTACCAGTTAGCTTTGAAGGCGTAGGTTCGGGATTTAACCTCTTGGTGGTGAGGAAAACAGTTGTTCTACCACTATAATAGCACCGAGGGCTCATTGAACTCAATTTGTTGTGTATACGGAGTATATTGTGTGTATAGGTAGTTTTCCAATGATCAAAGCAAGCATATTCGTGGGTTACGATAACTACTCCGTACGGAGATGCGCGTCAAACGTTCTGCTCAATATGTTGAACAGATATCCGGCCTTGAGCATGGCGGAAGATTGATCTTTAGGATATTAGCTTTCCCGGAATCTCTCCATTTACCTGGCCTGAATTTCCGCCATGATCAAATTATTGAGGCCCACCACAAAACCTGTCTTTGGGCATACAATTCGGTATTTACTGAATGGGATGAAATTCAGCGAGCCTCTGTTTTGGGTGAGACCTTCATATTACCATTATAGTCAAAGAGAAATTGCTTAATGTTACTCCTTTGGAGACGACTTGAGACCCTAGTTCAACAAGGGATGAATTGTGAACTGCAACCAAACGTGCCGGCAGTCCTGGGGATTCTTGAGAGCTTGTGGCACGCTAAGTTTGATCCATCCGCGAGATATTCAGGACGACGCGACGTAAGACTAGAGCACTCTGACGACAACTCCGCTCAGCAGAATGTCGCCAGAATCCCTCGTAGCAATCCACAAGCACGATGCGCTCGCCCTCGTCTCTTCCGACTCCTCCTTCCTCATTGATTTCTCCCATTCCCTCGCCCCTCGCCCCTCGCCCCTCATCCATCACTTCTTACTATAAGGCCTCTTCGCCATCGCAACACCCGCACCATTCCCATGCGCAAACAGCACCCGCTTGTTCTGTCCCGCGGTAGCTTTACCGAGCGTAAATGTTTCTACTTTCTGCTCACACAGACAAACAGTTAGAGTGCCAGGCACGTTGTTGGAATGTATACAGGTGGAATGAGTCACGCACTTTGCTGCTTTTGCAGAGTTCGCCTCCGTCCTTAACGGCCGAGATGCCGGCGGCGGCGGCGCCGCCAATAGCTGCGGCTGCGAGGATGCCTTCGAGGATGGGCATTGTGAAGAAGCAAAGGGGAGGAGTAGGTTGTTTAGCGGGAGATGGTGAGGAATGGCGGGACGGCAAAGGACGAGGGTTCTTGTAGCTCGAAGTCGCGGCGAGATCCGGTCTCAGGCTGAATACTGACACTGCTAAGCGCTTGAACCGCTTCGCTGGTGCACGCTGCTGCCGGCTTGGTTGGTCGAGCTTGTATTCACTGTAGCAGATGGTATGAGCTTTGCATTCACCGTGCAGATGGTTCGAGCGATGCAGGAGCTGTGCTGCGAGCTGCTTGCCTTTAGTCCAATAGCAAGACCGTGCGGCTCCGGAAAAAGCAAGGCTGACCAATGGAATGTTTCAGCTGATTTGTCTCAACTCTAAGCTGATACAACTGGAGCCGCCACGCCTCTATATTACTCCCGGCCCGCCTGGATATGCAGTAACACGGCTGCACATTTGCATACTTTGGCAAGATCTCCGGAGACGTTGGACATGTGTGGCCCTGCAATTGGAGTTTGGTGAAAGTGGATACTGCATTGGCATAGAGTAGTTGGTTGCCGGGAGGCTGGAGTTCGAGACGCCTTACGCCGTGAGTAGATGTAGAGTGCATTATCACACGAGAGTGCGGTGCGATTGGCTATCCACCGACACAAGATAGCTTCCTGCGGCTTCTTGGTGCCTCGTGATCGGGTTGCGAAAGGCCTATAAATACCTTAAGCACTTCTCCCTCGTCGGAGCGTAACTTATCTGCTGGTATTACGCCGATTCCTGTCCCAAGAACCACTATCCTGACAGAGAGAACCGCTATCCGAGATGGCATATCAGGAGCAACCGGGGGCTCTATCTCTTTTCTATCAACAGTTGAACAGTTCAAGCTCTGGTAGAAGAAAGAAAGAAGGTTCGTCTTATGCTTATTCTCTACCGCTGATGTTGGATGGTCCGTTGCCGTATTCAAATACTCTAGCTAACTACATGCACCATCTCAGATATGGTATACGCGGAGGGATCTGCCGACGCATATGTTGTTAAAGGCGCAGCGGTAGCCATGGCAAAGAGCGAGGGGGGCGAGGCCGCTGTCTGGAGTGACGGAAAGAGGCACCAGATGTACAGCGACGGCACTGGTATGTGCATAGCTGGACAGGGCTTTGCAATCGCTGTGGCGGACAAGGACAACAAGGCGGCCGCATATTCACACCAGGCGTACAAGAACAGCCCGAGCCTTCCTAGTACCGGCAACAGATACGCGATTACGGGCAGCAGCAACAATAACTACAGCAGCAACAATAACTACAGCAGCAACAATAACTACAGCAGCAACAATAACTACAGCAGCGACAATAACTACAGCAGCAACTACAATAACAATAACAAACCGTATCGCTGCTGCAGAGGGGCAAGCGGCTGTAATTGCAACTACTCGTGCAGGTGCAGTTGCGATGATTGTGGCTGTTCATAAGATGCCCGGAATTTGCACTTGGGAATTGAAGGTCAAGTAAGCAGAACGAGAGGAGCAGCAATACAACATATGGGCTGCTAGTCAATCGCACCGAGATTTCGTATCCAAATAGATCGATAATGATAGTTGGTATGGCAGGCGGCGTGGGCGTGGTTTTCGATCCGGGCACGTGGCTGATGAGACGCAACGGGTTCTAATAGCACTGGTCTTGCTCCACGCTCTTTCGCAATCTTCTCTGTATGCACCTAAGGGAATCGCTGATGCATGATCGGTACTTGGCCGTGCACGCTCCATTTTCATTGTGCTGGTTTGATCGAATAGACGTCACACGCTTAGAATTGTGCGGGTGGCTTTGAAACAATGCTAGACGTCGTGCGGGCTTGGTTTGCGGTAGAACCGTCCTGTTCGCAAAACGAGCTCAATGCATAAGGCGATGTCTATCCGAGTGCTAGGAAGGGTGAGAAAGCCGCCCATTAGAGCGGAGGAGCGGCGCGCTCGCGCATAGGGGAGTGTGACGTCGGGCTTCGAGGGTGCAGTCCGTCGTACGCGTTCAGGAGTCGCAGGCACAGCTCAACACTCCTTGCGGATGGCAGACATTGCATTCAGAAAGTTCATACAAGACGTTTCGTCAAAATTGCTGTTCCAAGTACGTTGGTGCTGAGAAGGCGTTCTCTCACTATTGATCAAAGCCCGGGTTAAGTCCACCGTTTTTGGTTCCGAGGTGCAGGGATATATTATATAAGATACAATACTGACGCACTGAGAGGTGCTGAACTTGTATGTGGATAAGGAGAAGCAGTATTCATTGAGGTGATCGGTTTTTCGATCACTTGTGTGTTGTGTGTGTGTTGTGTATCTGTTCTCTAGGAGGCTGAGCTCTAGTGCCCGTTTTATCAACTGGATCACGTGAAGAGCTGCTTTACAGCTGATCTACTTCGGCCTGCGTCAAATACTCTACGCTGTAATGATTGCAGGCTTGTGCCGGGTTTGTCTCACCTTGCGGAGTACTAGAGTTCCTTGGTCGCCTCAACGGAGGTACTAACTACCTAACAAATTTCATCAATCTAATTGAGTTTATGTCTAATGTGAAGAATGTGCAAGATCGCTATCGTCTCAAAGGACCATTTGCCAGCGAACCTTCTTGGCCCTAATCATCTGCAGGACACCCAACGGCAAAAAGCCGTTATCAATCATTCTCATATCTCCGCACATTCTGAACACATCCTGGCTGTGAAGCTGTGCCAGCCACATTATGTCCTCGTCTCCACTTCTCTTGGAGATGCCAACCTCCTCTAAGCTACTGCGAATCCTCTGCCCCACTCTGACAAAGGAATTTGATGGTACTGTCTGCAGCGTTGTGTACAGCGACCCTAGAGGCGAGGAGTGCGCCTCACGCGCTTTGGTGAACTCCTCAAAGCTAAAGAAGGTCTCTGCCTCGTCGGACTGAACAACGTCGCGGTAATCGAGGAGGCGCTTGGCCTTCAATTTGGCTGGCATCTCATCGAACCACTTCTTCGTCTCCTCATAGGCCTCCCTCTCGCTCTCGAAGAAAGTTGGGAACTGCTTGTGCGGATCGACGTACTTGTAGTCAAGCGTGTCGCGCACCAGTAGCGCTGGAACGAACGGGTTCCGTACACCTAGCCCACCAAGCTGTTCCGGCAGGTAGAAGAAGCCATCCGGTAAGTCGTCAACATTGAACCGCGTCTTGATCATTTCGCGAAGGTGAGACGTCATGTTGGAGTCTGGGAAGAGATCGTCTTGTATCTCTTTGTGTGTTTCCAGTATCACATCGACGTGCTTCCGCCCGAAGCAATAGGCCGGCTCACCGAATGTATTGCCGAAGAAGCGCCCGATGCAACTGTTCCAAGTTTGGATCCAGGTCAAGATGCTGCTGCTGCCGTTGAGTTGCTTCTGCAGTTGTTGTAAATGGACATAAACTTGCGCTTCATCGATGAGCCAATCTCCAGTACCGGCATTGAACTTCAGGAAACCCACTCCGACTTTGCCCCTTGGCAATACTTCTTCGATAGCCGGATCTTTGGCCTTTCCTTCCTTGATCAAATATGCAGATCCAGTTTTGCCCTTGTTGAACTCCAAGCCCATGACTTTGGCGAATTCATCCATTGTCTGCCATGCTTCGGCACACTTGGATGGCTCATCCACAAGCCACAAATCGTCATGTAGCCTGTACAGAAGACATCCGGATTCGCGATGGACGGCGAAATCCATGAAAAAGAGGACCAATTCTCCGATGAGCTTCTCAGCAGCATGAGCCATTGGAAGTCCACGAAGTCGTTTGCGAGGTCCTCGAGTTCCTTCCTCAGTTGATGGACTCAGATTCAGCATAGGCTGAAGGTACTTTTTGAAGAACGCAATCCAGGTCTCCGAGAATCCAACAAATCTGAGCAGTGAAAAGACCGTTGTGTGCGAGATGCTAGTTCCAAACCATTTAAGGTCTGACTGAACGAGTGCGACCTCCCCATGGAGATGCTGATGCAGGAGCGCTTCGGTGGCGAGCTTCCTCAGCAGCTTCTGTTGAGTGCTACTGGATTTTTGCTTCTTTCCTTCCGTCCAGTCTTCGGCATTGTCATCGTCGTAGCCTCCGCCCGCGTAGAAGGACTCGGTTGAAGCTGGTAGCTGACTCAAGAAGAACGTGTTCAAGTAGTCAGACTTCCTTTGCGTCATAACAGTATTACTTGTACTTGGAGATTTGCCACAATAATATTGATAGCGCTCAATCTCGGCCGGACTGAGTTGCTCGCTGTTGTCCCAGTTCCAAACCCCTTTGGTCTGCACAAAGTGCAGCAATCTCGATCGCAACTCAATGCACCATCTGATTCCGATGTAATGGGTCAGGATGGCCTGCAAGACATCCTCATCCATCCATATCCTGTATTTTCCGTTCAATTGCTGCCTGGGCATAACTGGGATTCCCTCCTCTCCAGCATCCCAGTCCCAGTTCTCGAGGTCGGCAAATCGCATATTCAGGACATCAGCGATCTCTTGCAACACCACGTCGTTCCTCAAGAACTCCTGGAGCGTGCTCTGTTTGTCGTCGCTCAGCAGATCTTCGGCAAGCAGGCCTTTGATGCACCACTTCAACGTCGTTTGGTCAAACGGGTGCACCATCTGCGAGAAAGTCTTTCCAAAGTCGTCGATTCGGCCTCGAAGGGTATCCAGAGCTTTTACGCACTCACCAGACTCGCACAGATTGCTGAGATACTCCTCAATCTCTTCCTCGTCCGCCTGGAGCGGCTCGAACACCACCGCCTCAAACTTATCGCACAGTTCCTGGAGCCTCTGCCGCTGGCCCTCGACGACCTCGAACGACTCGGCATCATCGGCCTCGCCATCCGCGCCTACCGCCACCTCCCCATCCGGGCTAATCCACTCCTGCAGCAGCTTGGAGTACAGGTCGGCCATGGCTAGGCGGCGACTCTGCACGTCGAGGCGGTCGCGCAGCTGCGTCTCGAAGCCCGCCAGCATCGCGCCCGGCACGCTGGCGTCGTACCGGCTCTGCTCCGTGCTCAGCTCGATGTTGCTGACGTCACGCGTGCCCAGCCCCGTCGCATTGTCCGCCAGCAGCTCCTCCACGCCGTCGAGCAGGATGTCGATGCGCGTTTGCACGTCGTCCTTTGGCGCGGCGTCGGCTCGGTCGAGCACCGCTTGCTTGCGGTGCTCGTATTTGCCGCGGAGCTTGGAGAGTTCGCGGATTTTAGTAAGGGTGATGGAGTGTAGCGTTTTGGAAAGGACCGAGTTGGGTGGAGCCATAGCTAGGAAGAAATGCTGATAGTTGCTTCTGGTATGTCAAAGATTGTGAGAATGGCAGCAAGTGATTGAATATTCTTAGTTGTTTGAAACTTGTTATGGGTTGATATCGAAGTCTTGTGTTATCGGAAGGAATGCCAGAGCCCTAGACTTATAAAAGGGAACCGTTGAGAAATAAAATCAATTGAGAGCGCATGAACGAGGAATAAATAGTAAAAGCATCAATGGTAAGATGACTTGCCAAAGCATGGATATGTGAAGGCAGCACTCGTGATTTTTGGTGTGAGGAAGCATTTTGATTGGCGTGTTGCCTGGAAGAGCTGTAATCCTTCTAACTCAAAATCTTCGATTGATGCCAGTTTTGAACATTAAAGAACGCGGTCGATTGTCCTGGAAACCTTTGGTAGCGTCGAAAGTCATAAATTTCCTGTTTCGGAGCTGTTGTGTAGATGGAGTCATCCCTTTCAGCCTCGTAGGGCGTGGATATTTACGAGAGCTACTTCGATCGATTTCGATGGAGAGGCGGAGTGCATCGAGAGCTCAACATACCTTGGATCTCGAGACTGGTGCTTGTATGAACAGTCATATTGACGGTTACGAACTGTCAAACTTTGACTCCCATAGTCCTTTGATATTGACTGCATCTTTGTGTCCAGCGGCATTTCTTTGTAACCATGGAAGAATACAAACGTCGCTCACAGCGAAGACATGTTTCTGCTTGATGAAACCGGCAGCTCTCAAGCGCAGCAAATAGTGAACAGCAATTGAATTGGAGAACATGTCGATAGTTGAGTGTGGGTTTGGATGATTCTCGCAGCGATCAGAGCTCGTAGATCTTCAATCTGCCCTCGTGGCTGTGACGTCGATTCGTGATCGTCGCCTGAAACCTCCGCATCAAGATTCTACCCTGGCTGCTATACACAAGCTATATGGCCATTATCGCTCTCTCAGAACCCTCCATCATGTTCAAAATCTTTGAGCTTCATACGAAGCATTCAAGATGGTCCTCGACCTCCTCTCCTTGATTGGCATACCAGCCACCATTGCGGTCGTCGAAGGCGCCCGTCATCAAAAGGCCGAAGAGAAGGAGGAGCAACAACAGTATCGGATGAAAGATTTCCACATCGACGTGTATTGTAATTCCAACTCACGTAAAAGATATCAAGTCCACAATAGCATGGTTGTGCTCAAAGATCATAAGTTGTATCTCGCGGCCAAAGACTCGATGACATCCCAGCCAAAGCCTCTGCGCACCGGCGAGCGGGCCCTCCATCCTTTCACAGGATTCTATCTCGATTTCTCGGTTGATCAGTCGCAGCCAGGATCGTCGGTCACCTTCAGTCGTCTCAACAAGACCAAAATACCGGGACTCGTCAGCACGATTCCATCCTCAGATCCCAACCGCAAAACGCTGAACTGGATATACCTCGATCGTTCAACGTACGAAGTGAAGTACGGCGCCCGCGAAGAAGCACAGGGTCACATCCTAGGCCCGTGGAATTGGACCGACGATGAAAAAGGACTGACATTGGAAGGATGGGAGGGTTTTGTGGCAGTGGAGGTGGTAAGGGGAATTGACGGCGGGCGCAGTTTATGGCAACTGTATTTCGATCGGAATGATGATAAAATGGACGGGAAGCTGAGTGGGAAACGCATTTTAGAGGTCAGCTTGGAAAGGAGGATCATTGACGACGATGATGAGGAAAACGTGACACGTGAGTGATGGGCTTCACCTTTTGGCTTTCTGGCCCAGGTTGGTCGCTAGTAAGAACAGGACTAATGAGGCTATAGTAACGGAGTTACCGGACTGAGGAGGAGTAGATAAAAGGAAAAGTATGTATCGACGGAGTAAATATCGGGTAAGGGCCGGATGAATCCTTTGATTCTGTTCTAACTTGACTATGGTCGGTTCTCTGAAGCTCCGAACAGACTCTTGGGCATCCAGCTGTTTCTGCATTTGACTTGGCCTGCAAAGCCGTTTTATTGGCTTGAAATATCGTAGCTCAATTTAGAGGACACTGCTAAGGACCGCTGTTTGCTTCAATGCAGATTATGGGCATCGGTTTCATTTGATGTCACAAATCACAATGACGCGAGAATGTTGACGCAGCTTTGTGCAAATGAATTGAGCATCTTAGCATGGTGAAGACTTCGCTTGCGCGAAATGGCGAGGTTGAAACCAAGTAGCGCCTATACCTCTCGGTATCAAAGACCTAAGCGTACAATATCCATATTAATACCTCCCACGAAGTCAACAATATAGTGCGCCCTTATTAGACCCTACTATTCCAATGTGATTTTCCCTCAGAGCGATGTCCTTCAAACGCCGCATTATTCGTTTTCACTCGTAAGGATGTGAGGATAATTGCAGGCGGGGCTGTATAACAGCGGCTTTCCGGTCATTTGTACTGCGGGAGACCTTGAGGGCGCGGAGGTGGTCCGCCGGATCCCATTTGATATTGCTGTGGTGGCAATCCACCGTGCTGGCTAGTCACATCAGGTCGGTACTTGATGTCCTGATAGAAGTTGCAGATGTGACATCCGACTTCCTATTGGAAAGTTAACATCTACTGTCGACAGAGGTAGCGCAGAGAAGAGGTAATGCGGCAGCTAAGAGTATCGAGGGCATAGGAAAAGACAGCATCTGTAGCTGGAAAATAGGATAATAACGTTCGCCAGTTCCGTACCTTCCAAGGCTTCAGTGAGAACGGGATCACAGGGATAAAACAGAAAGTGAACCATTCCCATCTTTTGAAGACGTGTGCGCTGATGTTTCCGCAGTTTTGGCATTGCACCGTTACGTTCTCATATCCTTCCAGAGGAGACTGGAACACTGGCTTAAGGTCAGTAGACAGTCATGAGACTGCATCGGGAAGGTCTGCAACGTACTGTGAGTACCGCACGTGAAGATGAACGCCATGATGGGTTTTGTTGAATTGTTGTGAAGGCGAAATTGCGCGACAATGGGTTTGGGTGAAGTTGGCAGATGCGTAGGTTAAGTTTCTTTTGAGGTCTGGAAGGACGAAAGCTGGGCTGTACGCGTCGTTGCGGCTGAAGAGAGGAGGTGTGGCCAATCGCCCTCCACTGCCACAAGCAAATGCTCCGTGATTGGACATCAATTCCGATAATTAATCTGGACCATTTGTCTGCAGTGAGCATGGTTTAATAAGGTACTTGCACTTCCGCACCTTGCGACTTCATATAGTTAAGGCTGAAACGTAATTTTCTTGGTCCAAAACTCACTTTATGAAGTGTGCTTGGAGAATTCTGGTCGGTTGGTTGGCTGCACTGTCATTTGAGAGAATGGTTACAACTTAATATTCGAGAAGTTAAATCCCAATATGGATCACAAGAGATGGTGACTTGCTTGGATATCTTTTGGTCGCATAACATAAAAATACTTTTCGTCCTTCATTGCCATGAATGAGAGATGGTCAAAACAATGCAAAAGACAAATGTTTCTTCTTGCTCCCATCACCTTCGACTCGACGAAGATATCCTTTCTTCCCCAATACATGCATCTTACTGCGTCTTGAATAGTAAAATTGCGCAGTGACCTAGATAGAAGTATATGAAATGCTTTGTTTCTGAACTTGAGGTTAGCGAGAAGTCCGCAACAGGCTGAAGATATGGTCGTACCATGGGTAACGAAGCTCCCAAAGTTCCGTCCGACTATGCAGTGCCAGGTAGCGCCTTTTCGGTTGTCGAACTGTCCAAAGTGAGCATCTAGCAGGTCCAGCGGTCGTTATCAGAGTCTAACCTCTCGCTTGATATACTGTGCGATATCCTGTTCCGAATATCAGAGGGCTTGCTCTCAGGCCGCGCGTTCTACTTGCTCATACCTTCTCAATATTGAACTTAGCCATGGCCTCTTGTGCTGAAAGAAAAGACTCGATTAGAGTTTCGACAACTGAGTGGGTGATTCCGTTTCACTTACCGACTTCTATCGCTTCCTGCTGCATATCCTCGCTCTGCACGTGAATTGGATTAGAATTGTGACAAAGGCGACTATACACCTAGCGATCTCACCATGTCTGCAGACTTGATCTGCGCTGCAGTAATCGAGTCAGTATTAGAGCTGCCATTCGTCCGGTACAGCACATCTTACCCTCCAACTTATCCTCGATCTTGTCAACGGCCATAATGGAGGCGCTTATGTGGTCTCGCGTCAAAGAAGTGAGGAGCAACGAGTGTATGAAGCAGAAGGCTTGAAAGGAGAGAAACACCTCACAACTCGAAATCGAAGATATAGAAGTCAAGGAGAGCTTTGGGTGCGAACCAAGTACCTATTCTGAAAAGGAGAAGATGCCAAATAAATGCAGGCATGCGGAGTGTGAGAAGTTGTGGCGTCACAGCCCCTCGGGGGAGGCTTGCCGGCTGCAAAATCCTAGCACAATTTTGAAATCCAAGCACAATTTTACGCTCATGCAACCGACGAATAATTTCCCATATGCACAAGCATTCACACTCAGCCGGCCATGACCTCGTCGCGCATCTTTGTGAGGAATCTTCCTCCTCAGTTTAGCGAAGAAGACTTTAAAAAGCATTTCGCTAAACTCAGCACACCCACCGATACGCGCCTTTTTGCCGCGAGAAGGATTGGCTATGTGGGATACAAAACTTCAGAAGATGCAGTCAAGGCTGTCAAATACTTCAACAAGTCTTTCATACGCATGTCAAAGATTGCCGTGGAGATAGCCCGTCCAGTAGGTCACAAATCCAGTCAAAACGACGTCCAGCGCTCACCAAGAAGCAGGCTACAGACGATTCCCTTACCAGTAGACGAAAGCCAAACATCCAGGGCTCCGCAAAGAATTTGACCGATCCTTCCGACGAGCGAATACCGGTTGCCACTGCGGATAATTTGAAGAAGCGAAAAAGAAGCTCTTTGACTGAACAAGATGGAGATCCCAAACTCCAAGAATTCCTTAAGGCCATGCAACCACCGAAGAAGTCAAAAACCTGGAAAGACGAAATCTTTGACGAAACTTCGGCAGCTGACTCTAAACTACACAAGGCGGTAGTAGACTCAGATACCAACAGCGAAGATGAGTACCAGTCGTTGAGGAAATCGAAAAGACGTACAAATCAAGATCAGCAAGCTGTGAAGGAAGCAGATCCGAGCAATGTTGCTACAGTCGAAGAAGAGCCAATGTCCAAAGACGAGGATCCTAGGAAAGTGCCAAGAGCTGATGATGGCTCTGGAAATCAAGATCAAGATCAAGATCAAGCACCGCAATCTGATGCTGAATGGTTACGCAATCGAACTAGCAGGCTACTCGGGCTTCTTGAGGAAGACGAAGAGGAACACCATTTACCGAAGCATGATGATACCGGATCTGAATCTTCTGAAGTAGATTCTGTTGATAAGAACGAAACAAGAGCGGAGGAACGAGCAAAAGAGACTATCTCCCAACACGACGAGCCTGTGGATACAGAGCCAACAGTTGATGCTGACGAGGAAGCCGTTCGAAAGAGCAAACGCTTATTCCTTCGTAACCTTCCGTATGACGTAAATGAGGACGATATCAGAGAATCTTTCATGACGTTTGGCCATCTTGAAGAGGTACGCGAAAACTTTTGTTTCCACGACTTCCACCTTTGCTGTCAGTGATGATTCCGATAGGGACAACTTATGCCATGGCAGTTGATGTCACTTGGAGAGAGTATATTAGTAGATGCTTCTCGTGTCTGAGTCCACATTTTCACATAGCCTTGCAATCTTCCCTTTCTCAGAACACAGACTGATATGTCCAACCCTAGGTTCACCTTCCGATGGACAACAAAACCGGTCAAGCTAAAGGATTTGGCTTCGCTCAATTCAATAACGAGGAAGCCGCTGTAGAAGCTTGGCGAAAAATGGATGGCTGTATCTTCCAAGGAAGGCTCCTTCATGTCCTACCAGCTATGGGAAAAAGAGACAACAGCATTGATGAATTCGAATTGTCGAAACTACCTCTGAAACAACAAAGACTGGTCCAGAAAAAGGCCGAGGCAGCATCTTCAACCTTCAACTGGAATTCTCTTTACATGAACCAGGACGCGGTGGTGTCGTCTATTGCACAACGCCTTGGAATCAGTAAATCTGATATTCTTGATCCGACATCCTCCGACGCTGCTGTTAAGCAGGCTTTTGCTGAAACACATATTATTCAAGAAACAAAACGCTATTTTGCGGAACATGGGGTAGACCTGGAAGCATTCAAGAGCAAGCGACGAGGAGATACAGGGATACTCATTAAAAACTTCCCGTACGGTACAAGCGCCGAAGAACTTCGACACATGTTTCAAGAATATGGCAAAATAACAAGACTTCTAATGCCTCCGAGCGGTACAATGGCTATTATTGAGTTTGCTGTCGCACCAGAGGCAAGAGCAGCATTCAAATCACTGGCTTATCGCAGGATTAAAGATTCAATTCTGTTCCTCGAGTTTGCGCCAAAAGATCTTTTCAGAGCTGACGGAACACGTGGAGATTACACCGAGAACAGTGGAGCTGTGGCTCCCAAGCCAAGTGCTACAGATCTCCTTCAAAATGAAACAGCCCTAGAAGCAGTCGATACAACAACATTGTTCGTGAAGAACTTGAACTTCGCTACCACCAATGAACAGCTGAGAGGACTTTTTGCTCCCCTCCAAGGTTTCATATCAGCTAGAGTGAAGACGAAACCAGATCCAAAGAAGCCAGGTCAAATTCTCAGCATGGGCTTTGGTTTTATCGCGTTCAGAACCAAAGAGAACGCGCAGACTGCTCTTGCAGCTATGAACGGGTATGTTCTTGATGGCTACAAGCTTGAGATCCGGCCATCACAGAAGGCTATGGATGCTGCAGAGGAGCGACGGAAAGAGGACAAAGCAAAGGCTTTGGTTGCTCAGAACACGAAAATCATCATCAAGAATCTGCCTTTTGAATCTTCAAAGAAAGAAGTCAGGACGCTTCTCGGGGCATATGGACAACTCCGGACGGTTCGTGTTCCAAAGAAACTCGATCATTCAGCCAGAGGATTTGCCTTTGCTGAGTTCACGAGCGCTCGTGAGGCAGCAAATGCAATGGATGCTCTCCACAATACGCATTTGCTTGGTCGCAGGCTTGTACTTGAGTATGCTGCAGCAGAACCCGAGGATGCTGAGGCAGAGATTGAAAAGATGCAGAAGAAGGCTAGCTCGCAGGCCGACAAGATGGCAGTCCAGAAGTTGCTCGGCACAGGCCGGAGGAAGTTCAATCCTTCTGGCGAACAGCAGGAGGAATAACCGATGTACCGCAAGGATGGCCGATCAATGTTCGGAAATGCACGCGCTGGTGCTCCTTGCGTTACTCCTTGTCACACCAAACCATAGAATCGCCTATCACGCAACTCACACGACTGCGATCCTATTAGCAATTTAATCAAATGAGGTGTGCTTGCTCGATACCCACCGACGTCTTTCCTCGTAGCTAGATTTTAATCGACAACGCGCTAAGAGTGTCTCACTTACGGTCACTTCCAACGGAGATGTGACTGATATGAAAGTTTCTATTTACCAATCCTCATTCCGAGGTAGTTGTCTACGTCTGTTCGATCTTAGTTTCCCGGGTGAACGTAATCACTAGGCATTCCATCGATACCGATGATCTACCCAGCGGTTTGTGAACTCTCGCTTCAATAAGGTTCTTTCATGACCCTTGCGTATCCGCAATTAACAAAGATTCTAGAGTTGGCCAAGTTTTGATAGCTAGCCAGCAAGCTCCGAGATTGGTTCGGGAGATTACCACTGCAGCTGCAGCCTGACCTTGCAAAAACGATCTTTCCAGTAGCTACCTTATGGATTCCTCTCGATTCACCCTTGGGAGTCTCAATTGGAGGTGGAGATAGCCAAAGCCAACGGCTACACCTCCTTTGTAGAACACAGTCTAGGTATGGTATAAACGTGCCCACCATTCCTCCGATGACATTTTTGCCTCTCATATCATTCCTTCAGTCCAACTCTTCCACGTTCCTTCCGTCTTCATCGGCTTGATCGTACGAATAGCGAATCCTCACAACTCCCACATACCATTTTCTTAACGTTGCCCTAAGCATTTTTCTTTGATCAAACATTCTTTTGTCGAACAGAAACAGAAGACAGCCACTGCTATGGATCATCAAAGCTCTTCGCTTATCCTCCCGTCCAATGCTCCACCAAGCTTCCACGAAAATGAGGTTTCCAGCTTCTTACCGTACGGGGTCTTGCAAGAATCCTGCGGTAACAAGGGCATTGAGAACGACCACAACATCCAATATCCCAAAGCCGACTATACGCAACCATCGGAAAATGGCCATACAAACCTACAGCGAGGTTTAGATCAGATATCCGACGACAGCAGTCGTAGAGAAACTTCGAGACTGTTGCGACATCTGGCACGATGCCCTCGGTACATGAAATATCGAGGGAAGCAACCATCATCGGATGATGAGGAGACTAGAGATCCATCCGAAACGACATGGCCTGACCATATAGAATTCGCTTTTTGGCAAGGTTTGTACGTCCCAAATGAAGCTGTTGGGAGTAATGCTGAATCTCTACCAGCGGTGATTAAGTACCCTCCAATGGGGAAGCGAAAGAGGCCAGCAGGCTCAGCGTCAACGAAGAAACTTCGCGGCCGCAACGAGCTGATTTCAGAAGAAATTCACAGACTCACCGGTGAGACTAGGACAAGAAAACAGATATCAAGCCATATCCAAACACTTCGGCCCAAGATCAAGGAAGATGACTTCGGTTAGTCATCCCAAACATTATCATCGAGTTTACCCGACTGACTTCGTTAACAGTCCGAAGAATGCTTCCAGGAGCGAAGAAGAAGGCACAGTTTAGCCCTCCAAATGAGTTCCATGCCGACGCCGATATGCAGCACCCCGACCTTCTCTGCTATTCAGGGCTGTACGCCTCCGAACCCGCCGAACCGCCATACCACCCGCCCGCCGCACCCGCGCCTGCGCCCGCCCAAGACGCCCCCGAAGGCCTCACCGCCGTCGCCCACGAACTCGCGCACTTCGACATGTTCGTGCAAGACAAGAGCGGGTCACCGTCGCGCATCCTGCACCGCATCACGGCGCTGCGGCGCGGCGGCGCGCGCGACCGCGACACCGCCGTGCCCAACGCCGCGCTGCTGCAGACGCTGCTGCCGGGTCTGTGGGCGGCGTGGACGCGGCGCGACGGCGGCCCGCCCGGCGCCGCCCCCGCGCAGATCGTGCACGCGCGCGCCACCCTCGACCTCTGGGCCGCGCCCATTCCCAAGGGCGCCGAGCTCGGCATCCAGTTCGAGGTGCGCACGCACGCCGCGCGCTGCGACCTCGCGGCGCACGAGGCCTTCGAGTGCCGCACGGCGTTCTGGGCCGACGGCGAGGAGGTGCACTCGAACCGCGACGCGGCGCCGGAGCGGCGGCGCGTGGACGTCGAGGCCGGCGCGCTCGGCAACGTCGGCTTCTGCAGCGACTTCTGGGCGGGGCGGGTGGTGCGGCTGGGGGCGCGGCTGCGCGAGGCGGCGGGGTGGCGGAAGCGGGCCGGCGCCGGCGGCGCCGGCGACGCGCTGCTCGCGCGCGCAAAGGCCCTCGAGCTGGAGGTGCGCGCCGACGTCGAGCGGCTCAGCGCCGTGCAGGAGATCTCGGCGCGGGCGGCCGGCGGCGCCGAGGACTCCCGCGCCACCCTGCTCGTCGTGCACTGGGCCTTCGCGCAGGCCCACCCCGGCCAGCCGCCCGAGGTGTCGTGGTCGCACGTCGTGCTGCCGGGCAGCGGCGCGCCGAGCTCAGCGCTCAAGCTCGACGGGCCGGGCCTCGCTGCGCTGGACGCCTGGAACGCGGGCGTCGACGCGGCGGGCTCGCAGGCTAGCTTCACGCCGTCGAGCGGCAGCGGCAGCACGCTGCTGTCGTCGTTCGACTCGCTGCCGGCGGAGGCGGCCGCACTCTTCGACGTCGGCGCGCTGGCCGCGCTGCCGGCCTTCGCTAACACCGTCGACTTCGCCGGCGGTGCCATCGAGCTGACGTTCGACGCCGGTGGCGCCGGCCCGGACGACGCTGTGCCGCTCACGCATCCTGCGTCGTTTGCGCACCATCAGCCGCCGCTGCTGTACGCGCCGCAGCCGCAGCACCCGGGCGCTCATCAGTGGCACAGCGCGTACTCGCAGGGCCCGTACTTCGCGATGGAGGACTTCGGCGGCGTGGAGCATCGTGACGGCGTGCATGGTGGGTGCGTTGGCGCTGAGGGACTCGGTGCGCTGGAGAGATTTGCTCGGGAAGGCGATGATGAGAACCGCGGTCAGACGATTGCGTTTGAGGGGATTGCAGGTGGTGGGGAGTTTGTGGAGAGTGCGGGTGTGTAGCTTGGAAGTGGCAGTGGGTGCGTGGATCGGTAGGTTAGCACTGTGGCAGAAGCGATGGTGGTTTTGAATTAACCCGTAATGTCTCTTGGATTCTTATTACTCACGCGTCTAATCTTTCATTTTCCTTTAGAATACTGTCAGCGTCGAAGAACGTACTAGCGATGCAGAGGCGTATTGTAACACTCGTTTTGTAAGAGCAAAGAATGCACCTCTCAAAAGGAGGTGAGATGCGATACAAGTAGACTTAATGGCAACAAAGTCTAGGGTTATCGTGGATGTCCTGGAAGATCCTCCTCTTTGACTCTCAACAAAATGAAATCGACACTTATGCAGTCTTTGAGTTAGTAGAAGTAGCTGGAGGTGCAGAAATGGGGGCAACAGGTCCACCGGCCGTCTCGGGTGAAGGTTGTACGGCAGTCTTCTTGTCGCCAATCGTTCCTCCATTTGCGGTTAAGCCAGCAAAGATACTGTCGCGGCCACGGCTCTCGGCATCCAATCGTGCCCTTAGCTCTAGCGTCTTGTTCAGCGTCAACTCATTCATATCATCCACCAAGGGATCGAAAGGGCCTGGAGCGTGTGGTAGCAAAGCACCCGGTGGTGCATCAGCGGGAGGAACCGCGCCGATCGTCTCGCGAAGCTGATGTGGTAGGTGGACGTGGAATGGACTATATACTGTCGTGAGCGATCAGCGCGAAGGCGGATGGTGGCTAGGTAGTCAGTATGCAAGTTCCAAATGAATTTTCAGTCATACCGAGCAAATACGATCGAGCGCGGGCACCTAGGCAGGACGAGCACATGCAAGCAGGGGAGAAACGGTGGCAAAGGTTTTGACACACGACGCATCGCTAGCACGCAAGCGCATACCAAATGGCACCGAGCATCCGCACATTCTCAAACGAAAAGGAACAAACGACTAGAAAAGGATGTGCAGAAAACGATTTTGCCCTTTCCCAGATGGCGTGGTGGTGGCACCATCAATCACCTCTGGTAAGATGATCGCAAGCTGACTTGCAAGGCACCACTTGAAAAAGAAGAGAGCTAATCTACAGCCATCCATCGTCATGAAAAAGAAAAAAAATTTCATCAACCTCGAAAGCAAAGCCAATTTCTTGATAGTCGTGCGTAGGGCGAGCGCTGGCGAAGCGCCGACGCCGTACGAATGCATAAGCAATTTTTGTCTAAGCCGCCGTGATTGTGTGATTTGCTTTGTTGCCGAGGTGGGGAAGAAAAGGAGATCTGATGGTCAGGATACCCGTTCATCATCATAGCTCGGAGGTTGAGGGGGAGAAAAAACTTTTGATGTGAAGTGTGCGTGGATGAGGAGAGCGCGAACGGTGAAGAGCAGAGCCACCCAACTGAGATCAAGCTGATATGAGAATATCGTCACGCGCGACACGCGTACCGGTTGAGGATGCAAGATGGGGAATCGTGATCGTAAAGCCCAAGCCCAGCGCTCAATCGTAAATGATAACGGCAGACATACCCGGAAGAAATGTTTGTTGATGCTCAGATAAGGAAATGGGGCCTGATGGGGTGCTTACTGCTCGAACGTTAGTAAGGTCGGCGCCTCTGTTTGTTAGCTTTCTTCTGATGAAGTGGTACCTTCATGGGAGCGAAGTTGCCGTACGGATGCGACGGCGGCATACCCATAGCCGGGTAGACTGGTGGAGGAGGAGCTGGGCGGTAAGGGGTACCAGCGGGTCCCGAGTTGTTCTGGGATCGACCCCAACTAAGGCGGACACGAGAGTTGCCGATGGGATAGCCTTGCATTTGGTTGATTGCCATTTCAGCGGCATGACGCTGCACAAACTGGACAAAGCCACAACCCTTACCTGGCGGGATCTTGACGTACGTGATCTCGCCGAAGCCCTGGAAGAACGAGCGTAGTTCATCCTCGGTGACGTAGCCAGAGAGACCTCCGACAAAGACGGTGGTATTATTCGGGTCTGTGAATTGGTTCATCGGCTGAGGCGTGCCGTAAAAGCCCATGGGAGGAGCACCCATTGAGTACATACCCATAGGGCCTGCATGCATACCCATGCCACCCGGTCCACCGGGTCCAGATTTGTTCTTTGGAGTGGCGGTGGAGATTCGCATTGGACGATTGCCACAGTAGACTCCCTGCATTTCGGTCAAGGCACGCTGCTGTTCTTCTTCACTGGTGAAGCGGACGAAGCCATATCCACGTGATAGGCCGGTGATGGGGTCAGTCATGATTTTGGCGGACTTGCATGAAGGATACTTGTTCTGGAACAGGGACATGAGAGCAAACTCGTTCACTTCGGGTCCGAGATCGCCAACGAAGATGGAATACTCGGGTCCGCGATCATCACGACTACTGGGATCGTTAGTTATACATCCCAAACGCCGTTCGCATCTTTTAATTTCCGCGCATTAGCTTGCGAACGCCAGCGGATCGATGCGCGTGATGAGAATTTTGAAGCATGGATATACACACCTTCGATCAGCGAGGCCACCTCCGGAAGCCCAGTTGAGCTTAAAGGGTCGACTTGAGTTGGGGATCATCTGGCCGTTAAGAGCAAGCGCCTTCGCAGCGGCTTCGGCAGTTTGGAAGTCGACGAAGCAGTAGCCAGCGTTACTACCTGTGAATTTATCACGGATCATCTTGACGTTGACTTGTTCGCCCATACCGAACCAGAGGCTTCGAATGAAGTTTTCATCGACCCATGGTTCGAGTTCGCCCATCCTGGGAATGATTAGCGTGATCGATTCAAAAAAGGAAACCAAACTTACCAAAGAGTCGTCTTTGCGGAGCCATCACCCGCTGGCTGAGGACCACCAGCAGAGTTGGGAACGGCCATATCACCGGCCTGGAACTGTCCAGCGGCGCTCTGGATGGGTTGGCCCATCTGCGATGAAGCAGGGCCACCAGCGGCGCCGGGAGTGGCGCCGTCCTCCGGACCTGTCGGGCCCGGGAATTGTCCTTCGTATGGATAGCTCATGATTGAATTATCGATCCAGGCACGGGTCCAATCTCGACGAATATCACGTAGGTCTGGTGGGGCCTGAATTTTGCATGACTTAGCCATTTTACTGAGAATATTGGGGATTCGGGATGGGAGATGGAGAGGAGAACATACTGATTATGGAGACGCTGCTGCCAATGTATACTCGCAAAGAAGGGAATCGCAGTTTCGCGGTCGCGTCGCAATGTATGCCGGGGGGAGTGGGCTTGGTTGCAGGAAGGAAGGACTGAAGTAGCTCGCCGTTCTTTTGAATAGTGAGAAACCGCTAACTCCAGTACGCGCGCAATCGCCAATACGAAATGACGGCCGTTTGCTGATGCGGCGGGGATGAAATTGGAGGTGGTAGAAGAGGCAGTCGTGAACCTGTGTCGCGCAGTCAGCGGTTGTATCACTCGGCAGTCAGCGCAGGTGACGCCTGTGAGCAAAACGAGGCACGGGAGAGTCCAGTTCACCGGCACGAGACTTTTCGCGATCCTTCACCAGCCGATACGGATGCAGAATCAGCGCTCGCGGGCTTGTGGAACGATAGCCCGAGAAATTCGGCCTGTTCGGCGCGCGACGCTGGTCGCTGGCCCGGGGTGGAGCCGAGAATGCGCGCAAGCAGCGAGTGAAGGACGTGAAGCGACGGCCGGAGACAGCTCTGAAGGTGAAACAGGTGATGATGGAGAGGTATTGAGGTGCGGCTTCAGTGCTTGCGAGTGGAGGTGGGCTTCGCGGGCGCACTGGATGCGGGAGGGTTATGGTGGGAGGTGTGCGCGACGTACCGAAGGCAAAGCAGGCCACAATGCGAGAAAGAGAAGCGCCCCAGAAAGCAAGAAAGACGCGCTAAGGCAAAGGAAGATGGGAGAGAGATGCGGAGGAGGGTTATGGACAGATTGGAGGTAGTGTGAGAAAGAAAAAATGAAAGAGGATCGTTGGCGGGCGGCGGGTGGGCAAAAAGCTTTAAAGGCGCCAGAGCAGAAAAGCAGAAATGGGGATGGGGAGGCGAGCAGCAACCCAGCTAACAACCAGCTAACAGCAGCAAAGGCGGCGCATGAACTATTACGGCGGGCATTCAGAGCAGAGCAGAGCGGGCGAGAAAGGCAGGCAAAGCCGGCCAAAAAGACGTATACCGTACGGTAGCCTGCGCCAGACAGCCAGCGAGCTAGACAGTAGAGCGGGCGGGGGGGCGACCAGTTCAGTTGCAAGCCTTGCACGCCATTCATCCATCCAAGCCCGCTACCTTCGTCTCCCGACGCTAAACAGCACCGGAGGCCCATCACGTGTGCGAGCTGCGAAAAATCTATGATTTCAAAACTTTCCAGTCTGTGTGGTGTGCGGCGCAAGGATAGCTCGAGAGATGTCGGAAGCTGAGATCCCTTGGTGGACGGCACGAGAGACACCACACGAGCAACACTCACACACACACGAGCCCACGCACGCACTGATGCTTTCCGCCGTGACATAAGGCAAGCAAGACAGACACGACACCGCTGTGCCGTATTACTGGATTACCGCTCGGCAATAATTCTCTCCTCATTCTCTTCGGCTGTGTGCTTCTGTCAGGCGACGACACGACAGCCAACTGACACACACTCACGCACTCAACTATTCCCCGGCGCCCGCGAATATTGACTTTCTGACATGGACTCGTGGCATACGTAGCCCGCCTTACCCAGGTACTCGCTCTTCTCCGCTCTCCTGCTACCATGGAATGGCACTATCTACCATTAGCTGAAAGTCTTCATAACCACCGGCTGACCGGCCGCATCCAACACGGCGATGGCGTCACTCCTTCGCTTGACGTGAACCTCTCATGCACGCGGTGCGGTAATGCCATCCACTCAGAACCTAGCCTGCACCATTGCCGACCAACAAGCTAAGATCCGTTAGTTACTTACAGGCGACAGGACTTATTGTCTGCAGCAGCGTGCCGTCTTATTTTTAGCCGCGTCTGCATGCCGTAGCCTTCGATTTCTTATCTGGTCCGCCAACTTTCTCGCCCTTCGCCCTTGATCTTTGCCCTGCGTCATTGGACAAAGGAACTGGGGCGAGAGCTGGTAATGGAAAACGATAGCATCACAAAAAACAAATTCTAATCTGCATCGTACCGTACCTGAATGCACGGCGTCACACGAACCAAGCCGCGCACCCGCAGCATGCGCCAAGCTCTTTGTTCGGGTCGGCACTTGCACCCCTCACGAGTAGCGAAACCAGACCAACAAAAACGTGCGGGCATCGAAGTTTCTCCACATCCTTTCTGAGAGTGTAAGATCGATGATCCGTCCAATTGGTCCTATGGTGGATATTCCAAAGCAGCAATTATAGAGACACGATTGTTGGCGCCACGCATTCACTCTGTTCACCGCAACCACCAAACTCCTCCTGCTTGGTATATGCCTCTTTCTCGCTTACTGAACAGTCACCTCCTCCTTCTGGACGACCTCCTCTTTCTTCTCCTCAGCAGCAGCCTGCTCCTCGCCAAAGCTATCACGGCCGTCGGCAAAAACGCGATCAAAGTCATACTCGCTCCATCTGATATCGGGCGAGAGGCCGGCGAACTTCCAGACGCCGTCGACCTTGCGGTACCAGTGGGTGTTGGTGCTGTGGGCGTGGCCCTTGACGGCGACCTCCTTTAGCGAGGCGTCGGTGTACTTCTGGTGCGGCACCCGCAGCTGGTGGTAGCCGACGATCTCGTCGTCCGACACCTTCTCCCACCGCGTGCCGCCGATGAAGTGCTGCGTGCGCAGCAGCGGGTTGCCCAGCACCGCGTTGTCAGAGATCATCGCGAGGAAGTCGGATGCTGGCATCGCTTCCCAGAGCTTGTCCAGGAATGACCGGTAGTCGATCTGCAGGTGAGTGCTTTGTCAGTCTTCGCCGTCCATCCGGCGACGATGTGTTTTGATGTGCGTGAAACGTGACGTACTCGGAGTGTGGGTGCGATGCACTTTTCCAGCCTCTTCCAGTCCTTTGAGTCGTAACTATCGGCCCACTCGAAGCATGCTGCCTGGCAGCCCATCACTTCTGTTTGGTTCGTCAGTATCATCCGTTCTCAATAAGCCGAATTGAGCTCTGTAATGCCATACCTTCAAAGGTTGGGAACTTGGACATCTTGGATAAGTTATTGACGTGACTGTAGATGATTATGTGGTGTATTAAAGTAACGTGACAATGTAAATGATTTAATGAGAGTGCTAACAACAGTTTCGGGGAGTGTCGCTCCTCTATATATCTACAAGTAACGGCTATTGCAACGGGTGTTGGCATCGACTCTTACTTTGGATCTTCGGGTCCCCAATATCCCACTGCGACACCATGCTTAGCCCGGACAATCCACTGACCATTTCCCGAAGCCGCAATGACGGGCGCCGTGGGGGAAGGCCCGTCGTCAGGGGAGCCTTCAGGGCTCAGCTTTGCACTTCCGATCCAGTTGCAGTCGAATCATCTCATGTTACAGCGCAGTTCGATCAGCAGTTTATGTGAGTTCAAAGAGCCTCAGATTGGCGGCGAAGCGCAAGTTTCAATCTTAGCGGGCCCAAGCCGCAGCGGGCGAATGGCGTTGCGCAAAACGAAGCCACCCCAGATTCCGATCCCGACGCTAGAGCAGGGCCTTGCTTTGCTTCGCCCATTGGATTTTTTAGAAACGGCATGCAATGCTAAAGTCGCAACTCCGCCGTCAAGGTATTGCCAGCCTCGTCCGACGCATTGTGCGTTCTGTATTTTCTATTTTGCTTTAATGTTCCTGGAGATTTTACGCCACTACCTTATGTACTCTCTCCATTGGATTGCATTGCCTCAGACCTCCAACCTCATCCTCGTTTCTTGAGATGCCGAAGCCGAAGTCCGAATTGGCTTCATCTCAAACTACATATGTTTGTGCCGTGATCTGGCTTTTGTTTGCGTGTAGAATGTCTCCTCGTCCGCATTTCCCATTCACCGGCGGGTTGCGCCTGTACTTCATCTCGATTTGAAGAGATGAGACGATCAAGTACCCGGCATTCCTCAGGACTGGCCCCGGATCGAATCCACTTTGTCGACAAGCATCAGTGGATCGATCCGCAATCTCCGTACTGGATCGTACCTGGCTAATCCATGCTGGTATGTCTACTCCGTACTATGCCAGGACGACGATATCTCATTGGACTGCTCGTTGGCCTTCAAGCCTTGTCATGCCGAGAGCCAGTCAAACGGCTTGATTCTACGCATATAATGTCAGTGCACACTCCACCTTAATAAAGTTCCTGCTGTGTCGTGTGTATGCAGGTATGCTACTCACCCTTCTGAGTCGTCCGCTTCGCCCTCAGGATGTAGCACCCTCTCAATGACCTGCAGCGTCGCCCGCAGCGGCAAGCCCACGACATTATCCCACGTGCCCTCAATCTTCTCCACGAGAATCGACCCAATGCCCTGAATGCCATAGCCGCCAGCCTTGTCCGCGCCCTCCCGCGTCTTGACATACGCAACGATGAGCTCGTCGGTCAAATCCGCCGCAAACCTGACGCTGGTCTCCTCGACAGCCGTCTCGAGCACATAGCCGGGGTCGCGCGCCGACTCCAGCGGCGCGACGCACGCCACGGCCGTGAACACGCGGTGCGTGCGGTGGGCGCGCAGCATCTGCAGCATGGCGACGTGCTCGGGCTCGGAGCGCGGCTTCTCCAGGATCTCGCCGAAGGCTCCGACCACGATGGTGTCGGCGGCGATGATGAGCGCGGGCTCGGCCCGCCCGTCGCTGCCGCCGCGTGAGTGCGATGCCTCCACTTCCCGCCGGTAGCTCGCCAGCGCTTTCTGCGTCGCTGTCTCAAGCACGTACTCGAAGGGCGTCAGCGTCTTGGGTAGGTTTTCGGCGAACGCGGACGGCAGGATTTCGATGTTCGTCAGCCCGATTTGCGCTAGCAGCTGTTTGCGACGTGGTGACGCCGACGCGAGGATTACTCGTCGGCCTCGTAGGGCGTTCAATGCGGGAATGTTCAGAGGTAGAGGTGCTCGAGGTCGTGGTGGTCCGCTCGGAGTGGGAGCTGTTGCGGAAGCAGGCTGAGACGTCGATTCATACGACGGCGGTGGGTCGGTCGGAATGCCATTGGCGGTGGACGTTGTTTTGTCTGCCATAGAGTGCAATCGGTGAAGTCGCGTGACTCGTGAGAAGAAGGGTTGAGAGACGTAAAGCTGGAAGCTTAAGTGAAGGGGAGGATGTCAGCGTACCCTGAAGCCAGAAAAGTGGCGCCAAAATTGCACTGGGTACTTTCAGGACTTGCAGCCGTTTACGTCAACCTCCGCATTAGTGGCCGAGCAAGTGCCGTAAGTCAGTACGATAAGTACCTTAGGTATTCAGGGCGATGCAAACAGTCGCAAGACCCTGCCATTGTACCCGCCCGTTCATCAGCTTTGTGCTCCTGTTGTTTTATTATCATTTGCATTCGCTTGGTCGTTTTTGAGCTTGTTGCACATTGGAATCGACGAAGAACCATCGTCTACATGCTTTGCTTTTGGCTAAGATTATCTGATCTTTCCGACCAGCTGTCCTCTGGCTTTTCGATCGTATACGGCACCATACCTAACGTACGAAAGCAAGCTGAACGCAGTAATTGAAAACCCGACTGTCCATTTTCCACTTTCAATCAATCTGGCCACCACATCGCGGAGAGATTACGAATCGGTGTACCGAGGCTGTAGAGTAACGGTAATAGCTCCACTACATGCACACTCCGATTTTGGAGCAACCCAAGTACTTGGAGAAGAAGACTGCTGCATACGTCCAGTTCTCCGCACCGGCATGCACTCAGTGAGGGTTAGGACAAATCAGCGAAATGATGCCATTATCTTTATTACAAAGCAAAAACTTGCTCGCCATAATCAGGAGTAATCGAACTCGCTACAGTACTTAAATATCGCACCACTCTCTCCGCTTGATATGCGCGCTTCGTTCTTTGCATTCTGTCAGAACTGCTAGTATCCATTTCAATCTCTCCGAGAACCAAAGCCTTAGTCAATTTCACCTTTCTCGTGTTCAATCCGTCGTTCAAGCTTCCTCTCCATCTTTCTCGTCTCCGTTACGCCATCGTCACTTCTCCAACATGGTTCAAAACAAGGCGGTTATCTTCAAAAAGGTTCCTACAGGATGGCCAGTAGAAGGTCAAGATCTCGTTGTAGAAACTAGGGAATTCGACCTCGATCAGGAACCACCAAAAGGCGGCGTCACCATGAAGAACTACTACGTTTCATTCGATCCTTACCAGCGAGGTCGAATGCGTGATTCGAGCATCAAATCTTACTCTCCACCATTTGTTCTTGGTACGCCTATTACTAATCGTGGCATTTCCAAAGTCATCAAATCCGACAACCCCAAGTTCAAGCCCGGAGACATCCTCATCAGCAACGATTCAACCAATACGGAAGAATACTCCGCATTCCCGGAAGGCCCGACTAGCCGCGCCCGTGTCCTCGAAAATCCATACAACCTCGACCCGAAAATCTTCCTCGGCGCGCTTGGAATGCCGGGTTTGACGGCATGGTCATCATTCTACGCTATCGGCCAGCCGAAGAAGGGTGAAACCATTTTTGTCTCGGCGGCATCCGGCGCCGTTGGTCAAATTGTAGGTCAGCTAGCCAAACACGAGGGTCTGAAAGTGATAGGATCGGTGGGCGACGATAAGAAGCTCGACTTCATTATCAACGAGCTAAAATTCGACGGCGGTTTCAACTACAAGAAGGAGAAGCCATCGGAAGCCCTGGCTCGCCTGGCCCCAGATGGAATTGATATCTACTACGAGAACGTCGGTGGCGAGCAACTCGAGGCCGCAATAACTGCCCTGCGACCATTCGGACGCATCGTTGCTTGCGGTATGATCTCCCAGTACAACTTAACGCCGGGAGAGGCCTATCCCATCCGCAATCTCATGCAGATCGTCGCGAAGCGCATCAGGTTCGAAGGCTTTATCGTGACGGATCCCGGTATGGGTCCCAAGTACTTCGATGACCATCAGACCAAGCTGCAGAAGTGGCTGAGCGAAGGTACTTTCAAGGAAGCGACCAGCGTCACCGTGGGCATCGACAACGCTATCAAGGGATTCTTGGGCATGCTGAAGGGCGAGAATTTCGGCAAGGCGGTTCTTCAGATTGCCGATTTGGAAAGTGACAAGGTAAGCTAGTCTTTATACAGAAATCTGAAGAATGACAATGCTGATGGGCAAAGTGAGACTGGGACCAAGCTCTGATGCCGTTTGGACTCTTACGAGGAAATAAGGTGTAAAGTTTCCAGTTGTATGAACTAGCGGCAATGCAATTGCAGTCTTTCTTTTGTTCATCTTGAATTTCCCAACGTCAAGACCGGATGCGATATAACAGTTCCGCTCAGGTTAAGCCACCAAAGTGACATATCCGTCGCGATATGCCGATACCAGACTACATCCTAAGTTTGCTTGGCCCACTCAATCATCCCAGAAGCACGCGAGACAGCTATACACAATCTACACTGGAGGCTGGAAAGGCAATTTAGTGCTTATCGATTCCATTAATTGTAAGGTGAAGAAACACCTCTACCATAAGAAAGGGATCTCTCAACTATCTCGGAGACTTAGGATGCGCGCCAATAAATGGACGTACGAATACCACACCTTTCCCCTAACATTAATTGATAACGGCCATCCGCAATGCCATGTAGGGAAGGAACGACATAGTTAGCTCACGGTGGACTTTAACCCACGAGCATAGAGGGCTCTCCTCTCCCTCGGTCGCTCAGAATGATTATGATAGAATCAACAGTAAGTAACGAGTACCGATCCGATGCCTCCTGCCAGTCAGCTCCTTATGATCTTTAACGCACGAGTACTAGCATACTCTACCCCTGTTGCCGCCATTCTGCGCAATGCGACACCAAAAGAAAATGTAATTGCAGAGGCCCTGGGGCTCCACCCTTGTCAGATTGCGATCAAGAGCAATGCTGAAAGCCGCGCTCGTCCCACCCACCATATGACGGCGCGCTGATGACATTGTCTGCGGTTGGGCGACGCTTATTATCATCACGGACGAAGGCTGGTCAGCATTATTGTTGGAAGCTGTCAAGAGGTGCCATGTTATGATGTGCAAAAGTTGTTATATTATCTAACTCCGGTTCCTAGTCTGCTTTAAGGTACTTCCGATAGAAAGAACCAGCCTTAAAGCATCCAGTGTTGGTGACGTGGTCCCCAAACCGCTTCCTTAAAGCTATTTTCGAGATGTGATCAGAATTCAGAGGTAGGTATGCGAGAGACAAGCGATAGCGACGTTACTATTACGTGTCTTGTCATAACTGAAGCTCCCAGGGAGATTGCGGCTCGAGATTTACGGACATTGAGTTCAGACTAGTTCATGCGTATGCTGGCTGGTCGATGTGTATAAAGCTTCTAGTCAGGTACTAATTTGATCGTCGAAAGGCAGAGCAATCTGACTAAGTGTAAGTGGAATGACTATACATGTAAGTACTATGCCTGCAAAGATTCGAACTAGATTCAGATCCTCTTGCCCTTTTAGCCCGTCAGGGGAGGGTTCTAATCCTAGAACTTACAACTCCGTACGATGGAATCACTTATTAAGTCTGATAGAGAAGCCTGTGCTACTACACTCTTTGAATATCTATACGTTAAAACACACTTCACGTCTTCATTCCTCAAATTTGCATAGGAAGCTTTGATTCGGAACAAGTGATTGGATTCCAAATTAGATATTCCAAGACCCGATAACTATTCAACTCCTTAGAATTTCTTGCCCGCCTATAAACTAGCACAGTCTGATGCCAGTACAGTGATATTTCTTCGTCTGCAACATCACGATGGACCCTAGAACGCAACCATGGAGCTCAAGCCATCCAGCTCCCTATCGAAATTCTTATGCTGACTGATCGCATAGGTGTACGCATCCAAGAAGTCCTTGGCCCCCTTGACCATCTTCACAGCCTCGGAGAAGCTCTCGGGCGCGACCTTGGCCGCGGTGACGACGCCATACGAATCGACGGTGTCGCTGCCGCCGCTGAACTTCACTGACGGCAGGTCGCAGGCGTCCTTGACGAGGGCGACGGCCTCGCCCGTGGCCCCAATCGCCTTGAGGTGGCCGAAGGCCTCGCGCACCCAGTGCAGCGCGCGGCCATTCTTGCGCAGTGTCGATACCGCGGCCGCGCCGCCGGGCACGAACACCGCGTCGAACAGCGTCGACCGCATCCCCTCGAGGTGGTGGTCGGGCTTGACGCCCTTGCCGGCCTTTGCGTCTTCGCCGGCCGCGAAAATGGGGCTCCGCTTTGGCGCGATGGTGAAGGGGAGGGCGCCCGCGGAGGAGAGCGCGGCTTTGACGCCGTTGTACGCGACCGGGTCGTAGCCATCCGCGATGATGATGGCGACTCTGCGTGTGGCGATGGTCGGCTCCTTGGGCATGAAATCGAACTGGCTGATGCCCTTGGCCTTCTTGCCGTGGTTTTTGCGTCCAGCCTTCTGTGGAATGGGTGCGCCAACCATCTCCGCTACTTGCTGTGCCAGCGACAGGTCGATGTCAGTCAGGCGTTCGGACATGCGTTCGTACACGACTGGGTCTTCGCAGTGATCGAGCTCGAACGCAAGAGCGTTTGCCACGTGCATCTTCTCAATCTTGCTGAGTGAGTTATAGAAGAGCTGCGCTTGGTTGAAGTGCTCGCGGAACTTGGCGCTCACCATACGAGCTTTCATGCCTGTAATCTTCTCTGGGTAATCAACATAGCCACCTTCTTCGGGTTTCGCCGGGTTGACAACTGAAAATCGATTTGGCCAGTAGTTGACAGTTCCTTTAGTGATGGTATGGCGACCTTGGCCATCGCGATTATGGTTCATGACAGGGCAGACGGGCTTGTTGATGGGCAGTTCTTGCCAATTGATTCCTAGCCGACTCAATTGTGTGTCGAAATAAGAGAAATTCCGTCCTTGGAGGAGAGGATCGTCGGAAAAGCCAATTCCAGGTACTACATGGGATGTGCAGAAGGCGACTTGCTCCGTTTGTGTGAAGTACTCGTCCGGATTGCGATTGAGTTCGAGCTCTCCAATGTAGCGAACTGGAACTTCCTCCTCCGGCCAGATCTTGGTGGAATCGAGAATGTCAAACTCAAAGTCGTTCTCTTTTGACTCCGGTATAACCTGGATACCAAACTTCCACTTTGGATACGCGCCAATCTCAATTGCATCCCACAGGTCCTTACGGTGAAAGTCGGGATCTTGGCCGGCGATCTTGAGTGCCTCGTCCCAAACGAAAGAGTGTACTCCGAGTTCAGGTGTGAAGTGAAATTTCACGAAATGTCGTTCTCCCTTGGAGTTTGTCAGAGTGAAGGTATTGACACCAAACCCTTGCATCATTCGGTAAGACCTAGGAATGCCTCGATCGCTTTGAGTCCACATAAACATGTGCGTCGCCTCTGTGTTCAAGAACTGCCAGTCCCAGAAGTTGCTGCATCTGTTAGTATGCGTGTAGTCTGAAGAGCAAAGATGGTACTCACTTGTGCGCCGTTTGAGCTTGCGGCACCTCATTATGAGGCTCTGGCTTGCCGGCGTGAATCACATCGGGGAAGCGCATGGCATCTTGGATGAAGAAGACAGGAATATCATTCCCGACTATGTCCCAGTTGCCCTCGTCGGTGTAGAACTTGACCGCAAAGCCGCGTACATCGCGAACCGTATCTGCACTCCCACGGCTTCCGAGAACTGTGGAAAACCGAAGAAATACAGGCGTTTCTCGACTTGTCTCTGTCAGAACACCTGCGGATGTCACGTCTGCAGCGCTCTCGTGCAGCCTGAAGGTACCAAAAGCACCAGCACCGCGAGCATGTACCACTCGCTCGGGGATTCGCTCATGATCGAAGCGATGTATCTGTTATCGACTACGTCAGAGATCAAATTGGAAGCTCCTATTGCCACCTGACGATACCTTTTCACGAGCAAATGGGTCTTCGAGAAGCATTGGTCCTGTCTTCTCCTCACTCGCAACTCTCAGCCAATTCTCAGTATTGGTCTGCTTCACTCCAAAATCGGATGTAATGTTCCATTTTCCATTAACGTCTTTGGTGTCGGCGGCCAACTGTTTGACCTTTGCACTGCGTTCGGTTCCATTGAGCGCTTGTTGGGCGCTCTTAAGGCTGTCCGAGATGATGGAAGTCATTTTTCAGTTGTGTTTCACTGCTGCAGTTTAGAAATTTTGGACCAGCAGAGGATGGGATTTTAAAACGTAGGCGGCATGGAAAAGACATGGTAAAGTGAAAGATCGCCATGGTAGAGCTTGGATTCGATGATCGGGGCGTGACGTATCCGTATAAGATTGAAAGAGTAACGAAATCCAGCACATTACCGTACATGGGAACGTGCATCTAAGAAGAACAGGAGGATCGCCGATTCTTGCCGGAGGAAGAAAGTGAAGGTGGTTGTTTGATGATGCGTAGTTTTGAACACCGAATGCGCTTGTCTCGCTTGGCGTCATTCGCCGCAACGGGGATGCTGGCAGTCTTGATGTCATCTTATAATCTCAGTGTTGCAGCCTTCCCCGCCGAGTTAGGCGGCACTCGTCGGTCCATGGGGCACCCTTGTGCATTGCTCGCCGCCTTAAAGCTCAAATATCTGTTGGAGTTCGCGTAGAGGTCGATAGGTCAAAAGTCTTTAATGAGGTCTGAAATGTGTATGTTCTGTCATGATGTCAACGATAAAGCCGGCAAGCACAGACTCTGAGATGGCATTTTGGATCCGCATCTGCGCAAGGTCAGCGTTTGACAGCTGAGACGAGGATTCTGCTGGAAGAGCTCCCCCATACATAATGCCACGCACATATGCCTGACCGATCGCTGTCGTTAATCGTATGGTAAAAATGAAGAGCAGAAAAAAAAATTTTGGGATGAACCGGGATTGAACCGGTGACCTTTAGATTGATGTGACTAAAGTAATCTTCAGTCTAGAAGGCAATGAGAGTTAGTGAGAATATTGGTAAGCGTGGGGAAGCATTTTCATACCTAACGCGCTCCCTAATGAGGGTTAGTGAGAATATTGGTAAGCAGGGGAAGCAATTTCTTACCAGCTGCGCCATCATCCCGAATAATTGACAAGCAACATGGAAAAAGATAATATAATCTAACAACATAAACAAGGCATTGACATGTGTTGTAAGTACCTGCTAAGGAGGAAATGAAAGCCTATTAAGCTCAGGAGGTATATCTAGGGCCTGCATACTATAATCTAACAGATTTATCCGCTAGTCAAAGTCTACGGAGTTCTTTTTCCCATTGTGCCATCCATTCTGCTACCTGTTGACGTGAACTTTCTATGGCGGACTTAGTTCGTCTGTAGAGAACACGTCCATTGCATTTCAGCAGTATTCCCTCCAAACAAAAGTGGATCGTGGGTGTTTCTGTGTGCTTGTGGATCTCGGTGGCCTGTCGTGAGCTCATCCTCAATTTCAATGATGGAATGTCTGGGGAGATGTGGATTCGGATATCGCCATTCTTTCGAACAGCAACAGGGTGGCCATGCCAATATTCTCGGATGGCATACTTGTAGCGATCCTGGTTGATCTTCCGATTGTGTCGTGATAGAGTATCTGAGTTCGGCAGGTTTCGTTCGGTGGTGGCTGCTGGTAAAGACTCGCTCGGGTTTGACATTGATGTTACTCTCGTGCTAGACTCCATTTCCAGAGTTTTGGGCCGCTTGACAAGAGTTTGTCCGAAATCATCCAGAGCCGGCATGCCGATCTGATCTACTGACCCAGAACGGGATTGGAGCACTCGATAGTTAGAAATGCTCTGCTGCAATCCATCCGAATTGCAGACAATACCCAGCCGGACGCATGACCTTCTTGTATTGACGTCTCGGGCATGCACCGGCAACTACAACAAAGGGGAGAGGAAGAAGTGCCAGAATGTCTCTAGATATGCGATCATGAGCTCGTCTCAGTGCTTCAGCCCAGGCTGTGGTTGGGCAGGCTCCACGTCTGCGAGCACTTTCTTCCGCACGCCAGTGCCAGTCAAAACCGAATGTGAAGGTCTCGCTCAAGCCTTTCGCAGCCAAAGCCTGGATGCTTGTGTTCGTATGATCCCAAAATGGTCCTACAGCACCTTTTTTAGTCTGAATGTGCATGACAAGGCCTAATGTTGCATTTACCGGGCCAGAGGGGGTTGCAAGGCGATTGCGATCTTGTCCGGATATCTCGACTTCCTCGCTGTAGAATTGCCGAAGCATCTCGCTTGAGGTGTTTTGCGCATCGGGTGTTGCTGTGCTTGATCGCGGGGCCGTCGTCAAGAATCTTTCGAGCTGAAAAAAATCGGCATCGGTCAATATCCTTGAGGCTTCTGTGCAGAAGCGAGTAGCAAGTTCGGCGCCCGAAATCACAATCGCTGTCATAATTCGCGACCACTTTCAAGCGGATATGACTTTTCTAGTTAGGGTTGGATTATCTCACCTATCAGCTCTCTCGGGATAAAACCGTTAGAGCTTTCGCGAAGGTCTAATATGAGAAATGTCTAGAAAGGTGGAATACAGAAGAAAGGGGCCGTGGGCGAGAGTAAGCTCTCGTGCAACGCATAGCCAGGTACGGGTCAGAAGTCGATGATGCGAGAAGGTATAGAGTAGGGAGAGCGCAGCGGTGGACGCCGCCTAAAGCGGCGGCACAAACCGCCGGATCTGGTGGCCAAAACTGCGACACTCAGCTTTATTGTATAATCATGTTTACATGCTCTAAGGCCTAGAACTCCGGCAGAGCTAAAGGTATTAATCATCATAACACTCCTAACTCACAAAATCGGCAGGACCTGACGGCAATAGTGAGTCTTTGGATGTTTTCGTTTTACGCACAAAACATGACGTCGATCGCTTTGAAAAGCTGCAGTTGTTGGATAGTGAAACAGCTCACACTGGGTAGAGATCATCATTGCAAGGCTATACTTGAATTTTCATCCTTGTGTCGCATTTGCTGCTCCTGACAAGCTTGGAAGTCCCGATGCAAAGCGGCTTTTCCGAATCCACACTGCGGTGCATCTAACTTGAAGAGGCCTGAAGGAATTGGGAAACCAAATGAAGCGTGTAGCAGTACGCTTCAAATCGGCTCATATCGAGTCAACTATATATGTACTCGGGACAAATAGAAGAATCAGTCGGACGTTTCCTTGAACGACGCTGGAGAGACTCTTCCCGCGGTACATCATGTCTCATTGACGAGAAACCTTGCAACAAAGAAGGAGACGTCAAGCTAAAAGCATGGTAAAGTCTAGTCCACTCGACTAGACTTCGATTACTTTGTCGTGCTGATGATGCTCACAGGTGGAAATACAGCACGTTGAGACAACATCTGCTTGTGGAGTTGATGAGCACGAGCATATCAGAAGCGAAGAGCACCGGCCTCTTCAATACGGAACGGCATGCACAAGTCCTTTCATTTCACCAGGAGTCATGCAAGTGACATTCGCATAGGCTCTGCCTCGTCCGATCTCGTTTGGAGACTTATCAAAACGAAGCAATACCATGGTATCGGGTCGTCTCTACTAGGGTTTATTGCGACGTTCATCTAAGAGCAAATTGTGAACTGGCGAGGTGATGAGGATAACCAAAGAGTTCAAATACTCAGTAACGCTTTTGCATTCGTACGAACTATAGTTTGGAATATCTCAAATGATGGTGACTGCGCGAACTGCTCTCATTCTTTCTCAGCAGCTCACACTACTCTCATAAAAATTGAAATATAAAGGACGATACTTATATAGCGCCTTGAGATCATGCAATGCATATACGGGTGTCTGCTGGGGCCGATTATAATATCGTTTGACGCGATTTTTGTCCAAAGCATTAAGAAGATGATACTGAAGGGAAGCAAGCAGCTGTTTCACTACTCTTCGACGTCAACATAGTCAGAGGTGTTTGTCTCTCCGCTGTGAATCGGACCCAGTTTCAGATAACGTTTGCCGAGACCCGAGCTGCCGGTGCTGCTCGACCGTCTATTCTTTTGGACCGGCTCGACGACGGCAGAAGACAGGCTGGATGACACTGAAGGGATCGATGTCGATCGAGGAGACAGTTCGCCTGCTGGTGGGGATGCTTGCGAAGCGTAATTCTCGGAAGTGCTGGGCGAGAGGACCAGAAACACAGAGTCTCGTCGCTGTGCGGAGCTGGAGCTCGTCGTCGTTTTGGCGTGGGGGGAGCTTTGGTCCTCTTTGTCGGGACCGGCGATGTGGCAGTCAGTGCCAGAGATGTCAGAGAGTATTTCAGAGTTCATTTTAAAATTGCTTCGAGTAAGCTGAATGTGTAGTTCGAGATGTTACTGTAAGTTCCACGGAATTGCGGCGAGAGTCGACTGAAAAAGAGAGTTCGTAAATGAATTCTCAAGTAAATATCTCTATCTCGCTCGAAGACTAAGGATTGGTGAAGTTCAATGAATATAACAGCTATTAGGTTAACACGTGGGGTGATTGCAGCGTTGGACGAGGTCCGCTGATGTTGCTTTTCTCCCGGCTTGGCTCTCGGTGAAGGATTAAGGAAACAAAGGGAAACTCCAGCCAGGTAAGTGCCACAGGCCGCCTAGATATGAAAGAAATGGGAGCACATGTGATGAAATGCCACGACGGCATTCAGTTATATGATCAGGGAAAAGGAAATCCAAACAAATTGAAGTAGGCTGAAAGTTGACATGGCGGCGCGACGCGGCATCAAATGTCAAAGCATCATTGGCTCTGTACACTAATCTGACGAGTAAAAGCCGGAACGAACATCGACTAGTGTGGTTGATGAATTACAGAAGTACTGCGGATCTGCCACAAGGTTCCAGACGTGGCTTGTTTGGTGAGCCGGATGTAAGGTTGTCGTCGGCTTGTCATGGTATCAAATGATGAACTTTTCGCGGCGGATCGAATGACTGGATGGCGATGAGATCAGAAGATGTCGAAAACATTGCATCGTGCCCTTCCAACGTGAGCAGAGGGAGTGCTGAAAGGCGAGTGCTGACCCGTCCGCCCGTGTGCGTTTCCCCGCAAATTGTGCCAGCTCGGAACAAAGTTCGTGGCTAGGCAGCCAATTGAAGCTTGGATCACTCTTGCATTGTTTTCAGATAGCTGCAGGTGGTCAAGAAACTCAATAGTACAAGTCGGTCAGTACTTAGCCGATTGTAACCGAGAACTCACCACAAAGCATCATGTCGAGTCGGAAAATGAAAGCCCCTGGATGGTCGAGGCTACGGTAGTTTGAAGAAACACCTCGGACGGGCTTACCTCGGACGGTAATACAGTAATCGACACAACTCAAAGCCAACCAAAGGTTGCTTACCTGCTTTGAGAGTGGGCATCTGCCTCTAGCAAAAATGTCTTTCCCGCTATTGGATGGACCATGTCGTGTACGTCTCACTCTCGTTTTAAGCCCTAACTTGCGCACTTCTTTCTTCCAACTTTTCGTCAGGTTGAAGCTCTTTATCGTCCGTTTATCGTCGAGCCGCTTGATGCTGAGCCAATAATAGCCGGGGTTTGCCTGAATATCATATCATCCGCGATTGATTAGCCTGCAGGCATGCTGAATGGAAGGGCTTCGGATGCGTGTTGTCTCCTGGAGGAGCGTGTTTGTTGCGGTTCGGGTGTTGATAGCTATAGAATAGTAGTAGTTTGGCCGCGTGGGGCAAAAAAGAATGATCTGTATATTTTCCTGGTCTCAGACCACAATGACACGAATCGTACGTTTCGAACAATCTCCGTGTCCTTGTCAGCATGGTAGGAGATCCAAGTTCGAAGCCCGCATGGGATCCACCCTCTGCCCGCACTGAAAAAACCTTCTCCCGAAGTGTGCTTTATCCCATATTAGTATGTCTTGTGCGGTGCGCGAGAGTTTCATGTCTATTTATGCCGATAGTAAATTTAAACTACTGCTCCGAAACGTCCCCGCTCGAACCCGAGTCGTCCAGCGCAGTGGGCCATATCGAATAAAGAGTTTCATATTGCTGCTGCGGCATGCACTGAAGCAACCCGGCACTTTTTCATGGTAGGGTACGCACACGATATTCCGTTCTCCACACACAGAGTATCCCTAAACCTTGTCGAGCGCTCGAATCACGACTCAAGGGTTGGGGCCTCTCCGACGTTGTCGGTAGGGGAAACAGAGGGCAAATCGGATTCGGTGGCTGCTCGCTTGAAAACCCTGTCGAGTTTGTTGGAGTGCTGACACAAAGCGATTATCCTGCCGAGGCCTGCATGCACAACGATTACCGTTGGGATTGCATGGGCAGACCTGCAGACGGCATTGCAGCTTTGCAGCCTTTCTCGTAGATCAATTCGTAGGTTGTGAAGGAGATATCCCACTCGGCCCGCCACACGATGTGCACAGCCGCGATACGACTGGCCATCCTTTCCCGCCAGCTCGACCGTTCCCAGGTTGATGTTGCCGAACCTGCACCGATCTGCTTGCCGCGTGGCGCAGCTAGGGAGGCTGGCCTATCTTTCCGGCAGCAGTTGTACTTCTTGAGTGCGAGCTGCTCTTCATCATAATCCCTACGAAGCACGAACGACCGGGAGGTCGGCATTGATGGTGGGAGGCAATTAATGGAGAGCTGCGAATTTTCAGAAGCCATCATTTCGTCGGCACACCTGGAGGGCGAGAACAGCGGTCAGGCGTGCCGCCTTTCGAATTCAGTTCCATCCCTCAGATTTTAGGCCCGATGTAAGGAACGGTACAGGAACTCTGTTGGCGCTAGGATGGCTCAATTGGCGCGCCGGCCCTTTCTTTCGTGAATTTCCAAGACCCTTAGGCGGGCGCGCAACGGCGTGGGCGCACAATACAGCGCGAATGGGCCGGCAGGGTTGCCGCGTGGAAGGGACAAGAGGAAGAGTTGGTGGCTTGCAGAAGCTCTTCTCTGGCGTCTAACAGATCGGTTGCGGAGCGAGCCCGAACGGTGGCCAGCAAAACACACGGACTCTGCGAAAACAGCCGTGCCGAGCCATTGCGCTCGACGGAGATTCAGCCAAGGTACGCGGCTTCTGGAAGACTACCCGCGCTTGTCTCACCTGTTTGCGGAAGAAACCCATGCCTCTGATCATTTCACATCCTGCAAGCCCGGTCACCGTTCGATACTTTTGGTTTCTGCCGCAAGGCTGAGCCGGCTCCAGTCAAAGAAGGAAAGCATTGGGCATTTGCGCTTCAGCAGCCGTGAAGCTGTAGATCCGTGACGATCTCCCTCCTGGTCCAAGTTGCGAAAGGCCACGCCTGGAACCTCATCACGCTTTTTGACGCAGTACAATGCAGTACATGGCCGTGGTCGTGGGCATGTGAGTGGACCTAGATCCGGGCATGATCGGAGAAGAAGAGGTGTGAATGGGTATGTGAATGGGTGTGTGCGTGAGTGTGAGCGCGCGTGTGCTTTGCATCCGATGCTCCTTTTTATTTTTTTTATTTTTTTTCTTTCCGTGGAAGGCGGAATGGCCTGTGGTTAGGATCGGGCGCGCAGTCCGTATGGTGCTCATTTGTACGGGCAGACTTGCCGCCATGTCGCCATGTCGCCATCCCATCTAGAAGCGCTCCCGTGAGATGTGCGAGTGACGAGGAAGAAAAGCCTGGGCCGCTACGGTGCGTGGGCGTCTACATGTAGCTAGCGGGGCCTCTCCATTGCGGCAGCGAACGAATGCGGTGGTGCATCGAACGAAGGTGTGCCTTTCACAGAGAGTCGAAGTCACTCTCTCCCTCTCGAGTGGATTGGTGATTTGGTGACGGGCTGAGTGCCGGTGGGCTCGACATCGCCAATTGGCCGCGTCAAGCAAAAACGAAGCGCTGCCGTGTGGCCGCAATCCTAATCGCGAGCTGGCCCTTGAAGCTTTAGCTCTCGCGTCCAGTCATGGCAGACCATGCTGCGTTGCCTTGCAAATGCCATGCCTACACAGTCACTTCATCCGAGCCAGATCCATGCAAACTGCCGACACGCGCTCTGCCCGCTGCCATGCCCGCTCGCTCATACTTTCTACCCCATAGCATACCTTGCCAATGCCATGCCATGCCGTGTAGGATGGAGAGACAGCCAGGTCGGTAGCTTCCACCCCGGCTTGCCATGCCGTTGCGTCCCCCCGTCTCCCTTGTCAACGGCCAAAGCTGCAACTGAAATGGGCCAAATGTCCTCCTTCCTTGCTCCATTCCGCGTGGGCAGAGTGGGACCCAGCGGCTGTCCACACTTTCTGTCGCACTCGATGTTGCAAACGGCGAGTTAATATCTCTATCCACAAACCTACCTACGTACCCTACCCTACCGCTCATTTCGCTGCTCTGGCTCTGGCTTTATAAGACCAGACCTTACCCGCAGCTCCCTGTACGTTTTTTTGGCACCAATCTGCAACCAACACCATCTGTCCGCCGTCGATCCTCTGGCACTTTTTTTCTGTTTGCTTTTATCGTTGCCAACTTCCTCGCTTTGCTCCAAGACGAACTTAATTCCTTCTTTCCACCTCTGCCACCATTCGGACGGCCTGACTGGCTGACTCGCTGCTCTACCACTCCACCCACTTTAGCAGCTCCCACACGCAGAACTCCCAATCCGTCCTCCCACTCCCATCCCTTTTCCCCGCTTCCATTCCTTTGAACGCAGAGAATACCTCCTGTCGCCGGTCGGCTCGACTGTCCTTACCTGCTCCCAGCACAACCACTTCATCTTCGTCGATCAATCGCTCCCAAGCCGCCGCTGTGCTGCGCTGTGCTGTGCTGCCGGGCACCTATTCCTCTCTCCGTCTCGGAAAATTTGTCCCTCCATCGACAATGTGCAGGCGAATAATACACCAATTTAGCTGCGGTCACCGCATTGACGACGATTACGTGCCTTGCGCCAGCTCCAAAACAATCGGTCGTCCATGTCCCGCTTCAGAAATGAAGATAAGACTTGTCAAACACGACGAGAAATGCGATGACTGCGCTCCATGACAGGTACCACACCCTGCACTGCCCTTTTTTGAGGAGGGGGGGTTTTTTTTTTTATTTTTTCCTTCTTTCTCTGTCTCACCTGCGCATCGTCTGACCTCCCTTTTGCAGCTATACAGCGTGCTACCGATTTGTCAACCGACATCCACCGCATATACCCGGCAGCACGCAAACCAAGTGTCGAACATCACCCCCTCGGCACGCAAAACTTTTGTCACGCAATTCGAATACCCTTTTGGCGCAACAGGTCTTGGTCCACAGCATTGTCGAAGCTCCCCGAGCATTTCAAGGCGTTCATGGAAATTCAATAAAAGTCCCGGCGTTGGAAATTTTCGAGAGGCCAGGGCAAACACTGCAGGCTTGGGCGCAGATCCGGCGTTTGACACAAGGCGGGTATACCACTCAAGCGACCGCTTTTGATCCCTGTATTAGTTTTTCCTTTGGGTAATGTTAAGGAACCTCCGTGTCGCCATGGACGAGACTGGCGAATCGCCGCTTCACACGCCATACTTTCAATGGCAGCAGTTTGTCTCTTTGTCACGCTGGAACTAGCAGTATTTATCGATTTGGGCCTGGGAGGATTTCGGGTGAACAAGAGCTTTTCATCGGCGAGCTTTGGATGCATTCCGCACCGCCGCCAAAATGAGATTTCGTCGAAGACCAAAGTGTTTTGTCATTTCGTGATTGACCTGGCGTGTTTGTACAATTTGCTGAGTGACGCCGCGCAAAGTCGTACAAGAAGTCGTTGAAAGGGTGTGACGGTCGTGGCGGCAGCTTAGAGCCCACAGAATACAGATGCTGCACCGCCGTCGCCAATCGTGCAGATTTGCAGCCACGAGACAGATGTGGGCGCGTCCAAACCCAGCAATTCCTTGCAGGTCGAGCGTGAGAAATCAGCCCATTCCATTGACAATCTCAATTGCTGGTGGCTCAGAGGACTCGTACAGTGAAATTGAAGGATCAACGAGCTGGTTTGGACAGGCAGCGGCTGTGTTGTTACCACCGAGCACCATGGGAGGGCTGCAATGCGCAACCAAAAGGGCAGGCCCCTCAGAAAAAGCAAGCCAAAATTTACGAATCAGTGACCTGCTTCGGCCCGTTCCCGCGAACGTTGAGAAAAAGAAATTCAACTTCATCCCGACGGACGTGGGATTGCCGGCCCAGAGCAACGGCTAAAGCATGAATGATTAGTGCTTAGCGGCCGCATTCGATGCGATTGAAGTAGCAGACTGAATACACTCGTTCGTTCTCCTGAGCTTCCTGACACAGAATTCGCGGCCCGTCGCACCAACTTCGTTGCATCTTCGAAACCATCTAAAAATCAGGGCTTTCCATGCCTTGAAGCCTTAATGCCCGATTCACGGCTTCACATTCACAGTTCTGTGCTTGTCGAATGTCGAACCGCATTTGCTTAGTCAACACTCGCATGCTTTTCCTCGACGCAGGAAGCCGCGCAGTTTGCTCATCTTTGCCGTAACAAAGTTCACAGCTGTCAGTTCCGAACAGACATTTCCTTTATGCTCTTCCGTGGAACAGTTACCATACAACTGCCGTGGGATGACATGCCACTCAAGCCTCAGTAATTCCCGCGCTCTGAAGTTTTTCCTATCAATAGATCATTCACGAGCTCCGAGTATCCTTGCATAGCGGAACCTGGTCGGTTGCCGCGCCTCTGACAGGCTCGAGAAGAGCGTTGTCCGAGCATTTTATGATCGATGCAAATCTTCTCGCTACCGGAACAGTCTGCCGACCCGTAATCCGACGTATTCTCTGCTCCTTTACCCACGCCCCTTCATCATCATTTGATCGCGATTGACACCAAATGTCAGTCGACATTCAATGGGAAACCTTGACCGCTGGCTCCGACGGCGCTAACCTTGCTGAATCGATTCGTGCCTTCATCCACGATAAATTCCAGCAGGTACCTCTACCGAGATTCGTCCGCTCGGTGCAGGTTCATTCGTTCGATTTCGGCAGCGTTCCCCCTGAGATCCAGCTCAAGGACATCTGTGATCCGCTCCCGGACTTCTACGAGGAAGAAGACGAAGAAGATGATGTCGACGCCAACGACACTTCGAAGCTTAATGTGGAAATCGAAGCGAGTAGCCGATCCGCACCAACTCAAACCCGCGTAGGCGACGCAAGCGATGCCGACGTGCGCAACGCCTCGGTCGACTCACAAAGCCAGGGTGAAGACTACACGACAACTCAAAACCCACGTCCGCAGGCTGTCGAAGCACGCCATAATATGGCGCCCCGAGAATCACTAGCATCGACTAGCCAGCCATTGAGTCCAGCATTTTTTCCAACTACTTCCGGTATCCCCGGAGGAATTTCCAACCTTACCTACTTTCATCTACCACTCGGAGCCGGCCTTTCTGGGACCGCGACCCCACTAGCGGCTGTGGCAGGGGCTCATTTTCATAAAGACTGGCACGAAAACGCTAGCGAACGAGGTCGCGGTTCTACGCCAGACGCACCGCAACAACCCCCTGTGTCTGGAAATTCATTGACACCGCCTCCAACCGCCGACCCGAGCTCACGACCGCCTTCCCAGCATTATCATGAGTCCCATGATTCGAGCGAGGCTATCTCGACGACAGGCCACCAGGATCGATCCGGTGCTAGGGTCCAACTGGCTGCATCGCATCGCTCCTTCGAGCGAAGCCCACAGGATGTGCAAATCGTAGCGCACGTTAGATATGCTGGCGACCTGAGGCTTTCCCTGACCGCTGAAATCCTGCTGGACTATCCGATGCCAAGCTTTGTCGGCATCCCTTTGAAGCTGAATATTACAGGATTAACTTTTGATGGCGTTGCAATTTTGGCGCATATCAAAAAGCGTGCACACTTTTGTTTCTTGTCACCTGAGGATGCAGATGCCCTGGTTGGTCGCCAGGATGACCTTCACGACGGCACAAAAGATGAAACTCCGCAGCCGGTCGGAGGACTTCTCGAAGAGATACGAGTCGAGAGCGAGATTGGCGACAAGGACAATGGTCGACAAGTCTTGAAGAATGTCGGCAAGGTTGAGAGATTTGTGCTGGAGCAAGTTCGTCACATATTTGAGGACGAGTTCGTCTATCCAAGTTTCTGGACGTTTCTCCTCTAGATGGTTAGCTCGGTTTGGCCTGTCTTTGATACGGAGTAGACTTCACACTACCGGTCTAACAACAAGCTTGCACAAATGCAGCAAAGCCATAGCAGAAATTGTTGCCACAAAAGAAAAGGGAAAGGTCACAGTCGCCCACACGGCCCGACAGCGCCGTGACACATGATACTGAAACTAGAGCGGGATGCTTGCATACACAATGAATCTATACGGTTCAGCCTATCAATTCGCTGTCAGCCCTACAGTGGTCAAGCTTTCCGGGTATAGAATTGGTAATGTTTCAAAAGTATTTGGCTACTGCAAGTTGCCTTCGGCCAGGTATCTACTGCAACCACTTACATACGGCGATCATGCATCGACTATTAATGCAAGGGTTAGTGCACATGATGCACTCGCTTAATAGTGCAAGTTTGCATGCCATGAGGTCGACCTTTTGACATTCGATGTCGTCAAATGTATTGCGACTTCGTTCAACAACTTCGGTGATCAGCGCATGTAGGGATAATAAGACCAATCGATGACATCATCCCTTTTCAGGCCTCTTCGTCCTCTTGCGACGATAATATTTTGTATGAAAATGAATTTTAAGCCCTGGACGTCGCATCGAATAGAGTTTGATATCTACGAATGCTACAGCAGGTCTTCATTGGTTTCGTTCAGGATTACCACGTTTTCCTCTCACCTTGCCGGGTAAGCTGTGTAACATGTCACAAGCACGGACAAGAGGAATTTGAGTACTTACCGCACGAAATCCGTCACGGATACATTCGCGTATTCAGGTTTGTGGTGAGAAGACTAGGACCAGTCTGCCATGCACCATTAATCTCTATACGAGAGGAACAGGAAATAGACGGCTGATTTTCAAGCGGAGTTCCATTCGAAACTGCTTGTACATCCTCGAGAAGCACGCCTTTTTCTTCTGCAGTTGCTCCGGAGACGAAGATCACTTCAGCCTGGTGAGATCCAAGCCGAGACCCCTATAACCGATTGGCCAATCATCCAAAAATTTGAAGCTCTTCCTCACTGCCGGTTTTTCATTGGCCAACGCTTGGTGTTTTCGGTCTGTTCAGGTCCCTCTCATGTCCAATGTGCGCTACCCTGGAATCAACCGAGAGTACATCATCACTTCAACAACACGCCGTCACAAACTGAACAACACTTTCTTTACAGCATCTTCATCAGTAGAGCTAATTAGGACTGTTGGTATTGTCCTCAATTCGCCGGCACATTCTTGCCATTCCCGGATACCGCCCTTACCCCGCAGCATTTATTGCCTATGACCTTCACGTAGAATCTCATTGTCGCCCTTGAATTTCACCGCGGATCATTGTTGCTGAAGGAGATATAAACGATTCCATTTTTCAGAGTTACAGTCATTCCCAAATTCTCATCACTCAGCATATCACTCCACTCGCATTACTCTTCTCCGGCCGCCACTCCACCATTCCAGAGTCCTCCCCCCATCATTCCACCGCGCGCCCCCCGAAGCCCGCCGTCCGCACCACCATGCCAGGCCGGCTCTCGGGCAAGACGGCCATCGTGACGGGCGGCGGCGCCGGCTTCGGCGCCGGCATCGCGAAGAAGTTCGTAGAGGAGGGCGCGAACGTGCTCATCTGGGACATCAACCCGAGCACGCCGTCACAAGTCGCAACCACCTTGGATGCCACTGGAACGCACACGCTGCCGTTCGTCGGCGACGTCAGCGCGGCGGCGGACTGGGAGCGCGCGCTGCGCGACGTATGCGCCAGGTGGGGTGGCCTCGACGTGCTCGTCAACAACGCCGGCGTCGTGTATGCCTCCGCGCCGAGTATTGAGGTGGGTTTTGGGGCGGGCGCGGCGTGCGCGTGGGTGCTGGCCGATGGTGCGGCGGGCGCTGACGCGTAGCAGGTCCCCGAGGAAACGCTCGATCGCTTGTGGCGCGTAAATGTTAAGCCAATCTATTACTCGGCCAAGGTCGTTGTGCCGTATTGGAGAGAGCATAAGAAGAAGGGCCTTGTTATTAATCTCAGCAGCATTAGTGCACCAAGACCAAGACCGAACCTGGTTTGGTATGCTGCGACGAAGGGAGCTGTCTCGGCAGTAAGTGTCACTCTCCCATGTTCTCGTATAACTTTGCGTATTATGTGGTAGAAACGGGTGGATGAAGTTACAAGCGTAGAGCACCAATGCTAACACAGCAACACGACCAGGCAACTCGCGGTCTGGCAGCAGAATACACAAAGGAGGGAATACGTTTCAACTGTCTGCAGCCTGTTGTGGGCGAAACAGCAATGCTGTGAGTTTCATTCGTCCTAATCTGTGGTGGTAAAATCCAATGGCTAAACCTCCTTGCAGAGCATCAGTCCAGGGAGGCACCGACACAGAGGAAGGCCGTAAGATACTAACTGCGGGCATACCGGCTGGCAGGTTCGCATTACCTAGTGACATTGGAAATGTTGCTTGTTTCCTGGCGAGCGACGAGGCAGAGTTTCTGACTGGTCTTTGTTTGGACGTCGATGGTGGGAGAAGTCTGAATTGAGCCTGCCACTGCTGAGATTGTCTACAAGCTGTGCTCATTGAATTTCCTGAAATGGTAAACGGAAAATCCCAAAAGTCGGATGCTGGATTATCTGTGCGGATTACTATGCTCTCGATGAACTGCGTATTATTCGTCTATTCTATGCTCTCGACTTTAACTGTAGGCTCAGGAGTCGTCTTCGCAGTAGACGGCCTACTATCGCTGCTATCAGTGCCAGAACTAATTGCGCTAACATTACTATTTTGCGATCGTAACTGTGCTGCGGAGCTCGATGTGCTTGGTCTGGAGCTTCCATTTGCCGGAGTGAGTTTGGTCGGCCTGCTTGTGATGTTACCGGCTCTCCGCGGATCTTCACTGACGATTTTCCTCCTTCGGCTGCCTGTGCTTCCCGTAGTACTCGTGCTCCACCTCCTCTCGCGCTCTTCATGCTCCAGAGCTGCCACACTGCTTCTGGATGAGCTACGCGAGTGACTGCCTTCGCGCTCCTGATCTCTCACAGCGCTGGATCGGCGTCGATGCTTCTCCTTCTCTTTCTGGCTCACCTGGTGAGTGGCGCTGTGAACGTGTGAATGAGGATGCTGTGGCGGTGGCATGGTCTCTCTATCTTTCTCATGTTGGCTCTTGGGTGCTCCAATGCCCTTCGACTTTGCCCATCCACGCCAGCCAGTCCACCAGAACCAGCCGCGCTCTCGTCGAGCGATCTCGCGCTCCTTTGCACGGATTCGCTTCCTCAGCCCAGAGCGCCGCTGATTCTCCTGCTCCCAGTACTCAGTCCTATAAATCTCCCAGCCTTCACGAAAGTCTGGTGTGAAATGTTTTGGCAGTAGCATGATCTTCACGTAGTCTCCGCCTTTGGCAACGTCTTCCTCAGCCCAGTCACCGGCTTTGCCACTGGAGCGCAATCGTCCATGTCTCTGCATCTCTCTCTTCTCGCTGGCATTGTACTCGACGTATGCGTAGCTGCTCCCAGGACTCTGAACCAGCCACGAAGTAAGCGGAAATAGGAAGCTCAAATGGCCGATCCACTCCTTCCACCAGACATCCTTAACAACGACAACCTTGAGATTGACCGCGCGCAGGCCCCGATTCGAGACGCCGAGCCAGCGGCGCGGCCACCGCACGCCGCGCTCCCACTGGCCGGTGACCCAGAACAGCACGCCCATGACGAGGCCGGAGATCAGCGCGACCTTCTCGAAGACGTCGACGAGCCAGTAGGGGCTGCCGCCGACGATGCCGCTGCCGTCTTGGCGCGCGCGCAGGAACTGCCCGTGGAAGAAGTACGCGATCCACAGCGCGAGCACCACCAGCACGAAGGTGTTCTGGCGCCGCCGCGCCCGCAGCGTCAGGTACTGCGTCCGCAGCGACGCCTCCAAGATCAGCAGGTTGAGGTAGATCTGTGGTGGTGATGAGGGCAGCAGTGACGTTGGGTCTGGCGAGGAGCGAGGAGTGTCGGTTCGCGGCTGTAGGCTTTGTGCTGCTGACGCTACGACGGCATCGACACTGAGAGATGGTGGTACCGCACCTTTGACTATCTGGTCGAGGCTTGAGGCCATTGGAGGTGGATTGAGGTCGGTCGTGATGGTGGATGACGAAAGTGAGATTGGGATGGAAGGGGAGCTTGAGAGCTGGCTATGACGAGGCCATTGCTGTAGTGTGACGAGGTGCTCGTCGCTGAAGTCGTTTTCAGGTCTTTCGGGCCAAAATACTCGCACGCGACACTTAGAGGGTGACAGTTGTGCGCGGAGTTTGTTGGAATAGAGGTTTCGGGTGCGCAAAGTCCGGCCGGACTGGACCCGGACGAGTGAGTGATGCCGTACGCCGATTCGCAACCCACTATTCGCCCTTCTGGTTGCTCGTGTACCCAACTCGATTTCGAAGGCAGACGCCAAACATGCGCGTCACGGCTTTCAATTCCTTTTCTTCCGCTCCTCCTCGCCCCTGACTTCTCCCGAATCTACTAATAGCCGTCGCTGGTCGCACAGCGTCGCAGCAGATGCCCCAGACTCTTCCCACATCTGCAGCGTCTGCTGTTACCTCTTCCTGCGTTGCCTATAACTCTATCCTGCCACTAGTCGACCTTCAATTGCGATCTGGTCCGTTACTAAGATCTTTAATTCCTCGAATACCTTCCAATTTCTCCATATTTCAACCTACTGTGGCCGTCCTCTCAGCCTTCAGAGCCCGTCTTCCGACCCCTCTGCGCCTCAACAATCACATCTCGCCGCTGTACTATTCCACTATGGCTACCACCGTTGAAGAAGACCCTTCCTCTCGCACGCAGCAGTCTCCTCTGGCCCGTCAACGAGCAAAAGAGCAAGGCCAAGACACTTCCAAAATAGATTGGTTCCCTTTGGGCTACAAGGAGGGTTTCAGTCAGTGGTGGCAAGGTCTTACTCCCGCCGTAACCGAGCACCGCGTTCTCTCGTTCATTCCATACCTGCAGTCTGTTCCCACGCAGATGCAAACTGGCTTGACAACCGGTGTCGAAACTCCAGACACCGGCAATGGCTCCGAAGAAAGCGAAGGCGAGTTCGTGGACGCCAAACCAGTTACTTCAACATCTACAAACGACCCTTATGGGCCACGAATATGGAAATCCGAGCTCGTCAAGCTCTCCGGCAAGAACAGAGCGCTGAACGAGTTCTCAATCGAGCGGGTGGGCGAGAAAACCGAGCACAACCTCGTCATGCTACACGGCTATGGCGCAGGACTGGGCTTCTTCTACCGCAACTTCGAGCCGCTGTCGCGGCGGCGCGGGTGGAAGTTGTACAGCCTGGACCTGCTCGGCATGGGACGATCAAGCCGGCCGGCGTTCCGGATCGCAGCCACGGACGCCGACAGCAAGGTGGGCGAGGCGGAAGCGTGGTTTGTGGACGCGCTGGAGGAGTGGCGCGCGGCGCGCGGCCTCGACACCTTCTCGCTGCTCGGCCACTCCCTCGGCGGCTACCTCGCCGTCGCCTACGCCCTCAAGTACCCCGGCCACCTCGACAAGCTGATCCTCGCGTCGCCCGTCGGCGTCCCCGAGGACCCGCACGCCGTTGCCGCCGCCATGCCCGACGACGCCTCCGCCGCTCCTCCCTCCGAGCGCGCCGCCGCATCGGCAGCCGCTCCGCCGCGGCGCCGGCCCCGCTGGCTGACGTATCTGTGGGAGGCGAACATCTCGCCGTTCTCGGTGGTGCGGTGGGCGGGGCCGCTGGGCCCGCGGCTGGTATCGGGCTGGACCACGCGCCGCTTCTCGCACTTGCCCGCCGACGAGTTCCGCGCGCTGCACGACTACAGCTACTCCCTGTTCCGGCAGAAGGGCAGCGGCGAGTTCGCGCTCGCGTACATCCTCACGCCGGGCGTGTTTGCGCGGCGGCCGCTCGTGCGCCGCATTGGCGGCGTCGGGAGGCAGACGCTTTTGACGGAGGGTGGAGGCGAAAAGGAGAGGGGTGTTCCGGTGGTGTTTTTGTATGGTGATCATGATTGGATGGATGTGAAGGGTGGGTTTGATGCGAAGGAGAAGGTCGATGAGGAGACGAGGGCTGCCATTGAGGGATTGAGTTTGCAGGAGCAAGCGAAGGATAACGGCAGTGCAAGGGTAGTCCTCATCGAAAACGCAGGGCATCATCTTTACCTTGACAATCCGGATGAGTTCAATCGCATCATAGAAGAGGAGATGGAAGGTGTGGAGAGGAGGTCACGGAGAATGGCACGAGACAAAATGAAGGTTTAATGATCGAGGCGTTGAATAATAGTCGGCATCCGAGCGAAGTGCACATAGATATATCCTTAGAAAGCAAGAGTCTACAGCGGTTGGGCGTTGTGAAGCAGGATTGGCTGGGTATCTTAGAGTTCAGAACGAACCTTGGAGTACAGGTAGACTGGTGCTCATTGTCATACAGCTGCTTAGAAGGAATCAATTCTATATTGCTGCTACGAGAAGTATTCTACCAATGCCTTAGTCTGTCTGCAAAGACGTCAAAGAGTCTCAATGTCTAGGTCATTCAACATTTGCAGGCCAAAAGCAGAGCTTGGAGCAAAAATCGTTCCATCTAAAATGGGCATAACTGGCGAACGAAACCGAAGGATTCGGAATTACCAAGGAGTTGATATGCAGCAAACTCAGCTGACTACCATTAGACCAAAATACGGAACTCCGTACACAGCCATGTGTATGGCGGATTATGTTCAACAAACTCGAGGCGTATCGCAGAATACGACTTTGAATATCAATCGAGATGGAGTGCAACTCAGTGAGAGTATTTTCTTCAGGATATAGTTGCGTCTGCTGACAATACTCTCCTCCTTCATGCTATCTTCGAGCGCCATACCCTACGCTGTATCCTTCTGTGTGCGCTGCTCATGGTCGCCATCGACCGTTTCCTTGACATGTTAGCCCAAAGGCACACTAGTCCTAGTTAATCTCTGGAATAGGCACATTTTCGCCCGCTTATCATTCAAGTTACTTCAAATCAGCAGAATCAGTAATGATGATTACGTCTTTCGACCTTTGGTATCAGATTTAGGTGCTAGACCATTCCACCAGGCGTACCTAGCCTTTGTCCTTCACCTTCAATAGGATACATAACATCATATAGGAAGAACCGGTTTCCATATCTCTCGTAAGATTCTCGCACTCCCTTCCAATACAAAAGCTCCTTCTTGACCATAGTCTTCAGTCTATGTCTCTCCTCCTCGCTCATCTCAGAGAACCAGCGTACAAGCCAGCTTGGCGGCTCCTTGACTGACTCCAAGTCAGCTCTAGTTAGCAGTCCATCCGAAACAAGCTCCTTCTCCGCCCAGGCGGAGTCAATTCGTTTTGCTACCCATATTGCATCATTGGGTAGTGAAGTTTGTGGGAATTTTCTCATGAAAGCTCGTTTACTCAGCAAGAGTTGCGAGGCCTGCTGTTTATTTCTTTGGTGTACGTTGTCGTCGTTGCCGGCATTTTTACCCAAATCGGATTCTGTAATTCGGAAGTCACCCGAGGGAGTACTTTCGCACAAGAACTGCGCTTTGAAGGCCATATTGCGCGGGCCATTGTGCCATACTCCTTGAAACGCGAGAACTTGAAGAGTCGATCTTGTCATTAAATCCCGAAACGCATCACACATTAAATGAAAATCTTCAATTGTAGGAGGCGTATCTGGAACAATGCAGTTCAAGATGAGTTCCGCAAGATGGTCAAACGATGAAAGTTCCTCAACATAGCCGTCTGGCACTTTTGCGTTGCTGGGTATGGTGATGAGCAGTCTTTCCAGCTTCGGGCAACTCGTAGCCAGTTTGCGTAGGTCTTCCGGATAAAACGTAGCTGCACGCTTAGAGATTGGGCACAGAGAGACCTGACGGACGGTCTCCTCGTACTGAGAGAGAAAATTGTGCGGGATGAAAGGCTCCTTAAGTTTCTGCATGTGGATTTCTTGAAGCGGGGCATCCAGGCCGTAGAATGCGTCTAAGCTATCGAAGTCGGTGGCTCTTGTCATTGCAATGGTGAAATGTCGTAACGTAGGAATACGGCCAGCGAAAGCGGGTAGATAGTCCGGGCTGCTGAGCTTGAGGACGCGAAGGGTATCCCATCCTGTAAACGCTCCCCAGGCGCGTAGAGTGTCGACGGAAAGGGGAAAGTACCAATATTCCTCGAGGTGAGGAAGTTGATCTGACGCGTTGAGGTCCAGCGCGATGTCACGGCGAGTATTGCCTCCCCAGGTGTAATCCGACATCGCTCGGTCTGCCTTGAATGAGCGGAGGTTAGGGCAGTTCTTGATGATTTTCCGAAGGCTTTGGGTGACCACTAGATTTTCTAGATCATTTGTGGGCCATTCATTGCTCACCCACAGCGTGCGCAGTTGTAAGGAACTAAATCCGTCCATTCCCCCAGCCAGCCTACCTGGTTTTTCCCATCCCGGAGGCGAACGATAATAAGCTCTGGGGAAATACGCCTGCACTTCGACTTCGCAGAGCGGAACGGAGGTGTTAATTGCGTCAAGCAGTTTCTGAGAGACCTTGTAACTGCCTTTGATAAAGACATATCGGAGATTGGTCGCAGCTTCGACGAATTTGACAAGGGGCTCGGCTTCATCAGAGCCATTGAAATACCTATCGACCAAAACGGCGCTGCGCACAAACTTTGGCACGCGAGAATGAATACTTGTGAACCGCTGGGGATCTGACGGAGAATGGGAGACGGAAACATGACTGTAGCAGACAGGCACAGCGAGACGGTAGAATAGTTGAATCACGTAACCCACACACCACTCTGCTTAGTTAGTCGGCCACCACATTTATAATCAGCCGTAGCCACATAGTTAGAAGAATCATGACTTCTTCAACATAATCAAGTTTTCCTACAAGAATCGGTGGCATACTCCAGTGCATGACTGAACCGTTCTTGGGCTGAGCAGGAAGAGCTGGAATAGGTGGTTAGTGCACAGAGAAGTCCTAAAGCGTTATGAAGGCTGCTACCTGTTTAAATACGACAACAAGTAAGTCATCACCGAGGCGCTCAAGAGGGAAGGGAGATTTTTCTTGTGCCATTTTCATCCTGCACTCGCATCTCTGCGAAGTCGCTATTCCGGAGTGATCTCTGGCCGAAACCACGAGTGATGCCCCAGTGCCACGATGACAACATGAAGCTCTGAGATTAATGCACGTAGACGGTAGAGAAAGCAGTCGATTATCGGTATGATCGCGTGAAGTTTCAGCTCTCCATCGTATGATGTTCTAGCGCTCAGTCGCTAATTCGCTACGCCGCGTAGGAAGCTCAATATCAAGATCGCCGATTATCCGCCGCTAGAGTACTTTAGATCCTGCACAAATAATACGAACCACGCTTTCCATGTCCCTAAACATGTGCGTTGTACTGTGATTCATGCTGCAGGCTACGGCCTGATGACAGTTCTAATGTGTCAGTCTACAGTCGTTGACTGGCAATTAGAGTAGAGCCCAGATCTCCTATTTCGTTGTTTCGCCTGATGGACGCACATCAGCTCCACATGAAACGGTCGGATCAAACGACAAGCACATCGTTCACGTCAGTCTTTTGCGTAATTGTAAGCATTTGCTCGACTGGCAGATCTGCCTTAGGAAAAGATGATGTACGGCCAACGCCGAAGAAACAATCGAACGGATGGCTTGTGACAGGTGTCTCTCTCCTTTTTCCGAACCCAGAAATTAGGAAGCCACGGACAATGTTAGTTAAGCCCAAATTAGAAACATTACGGAGTAGTTTAACAGGGTGTTATCAAAGCTGAGTGTGGCTTCGCACTCGTTCCACCGCCATCACACGTTTCAATAATCTGCAACAGCTCCCCCGTCATCCTCGTACAATTCGTCAGTCGCATGCTAAATACGTGAGATCGGCATGAGGATTGGTTAGCATACCCTGCTAGCATTCCCATGGGATGAGCTGTGCTTTGACACCCACACAAATCATCCCATCACGAACATCGAGCGGCATGATATGCGCCACCGTGGAAATGAACGCAATTAACCACCTTTCTTCCCAATGAGAGGACAAGGCTGAGTTTAGGCCAACCGATTACCAGCGCTTTAGCCCACACTCCAACGGCCGGCAATGGCTCAGGGTGAGGTTGTGCCAAAGCTTAAAAAGTGTAACGGCCGACTGGAATTTTCCGTATTTCGAGCTGAGGCTTTCTGTGTAACTTCTGTTTACATATTTTGATCACACTTCTCTCTGCTTTGTCTTGTATTCTTCCACCTTCGACCTCGACTTTAGTCCTTTGGAGTACTTTCACAATGGCAGCATCAAACGTAAAAGAAGTGCAGGAATGGAAGACGTCTGGCGCTGATTGTTGCAGTCCCTTCGCAACATGCTGTCTTGCCTGGTGTAAGCGACTCCAGTCCAGTGCTTCGTGTATTCACTGACAGGCAATCCGCTTCACAGGTCTTCCCTGCGTCGTCTATGGTCGTATCCATCACCGCTTGCATAAAGATCCGCAATTGCAAGGCTGGTCCTTCTTCAACGGAGACTGCTGCGGCTGGTACTGTCTCGCTCACTGTGGAATGCAATGGATTTTGCAGATGATGCAAAGGAACGACATACGCCAGAGATACGGCCTCGAGGGCAACGGATGCAAGGACTGTCTGTGTGCCTGGTGAGTCTATTTTCCCACGCACAAGTAGAATGGTGATGCTGAACGTAAGTGAAGCTGCTGCGCGTGCTGCGACCTTGTACAGCAGGACAAGGAGACGGAGTTTCGCGAGAACGAAAGGCAAGCCTTCCTTAGCACCCAACAGCCTCTACCGGTGAATCAGATGGCTTACGGCGCTTGAGTGGCCGCGTGAGTTGGGTTTATACTCTGGGACGGCAAAATTGATGAAAGATTGCGGGAGTTCTGGCACATCGGTTCATGGAGATCGTTCCCTACGAAGAGTATTCGTGCTCGCTTTAACTTCATACCTTTGTGGTCATGAATAATAGTTTGATTTGCGTAATGCGAGTCTAATTGGACTTCTTTTCTTGACATCCCATACAATGAAAAGAAAAAAGATTCTTTGCGTACGATTCTTATCATTTTTGACGTTGGTCCATTCACCTTCACCTTAAATGCCACTTTGCTATTCACTGGTGGTGATCATCAAGGAAACACAACACTCATCAGCTCCATTTGACACTGGATATTTATCCGTTGACAAAGATTAGACGAGGTGACTTTCAGAAGCATTGGCAAGCGGCATATGAACGGTCACATGGATGGTCGCGAAAGCATAGATAATCTCTTTGGCTCACAATTAACTATCAAGCAAAATCGTCTCGCCGGCGGCGAGCCATTTCACAAAGTAGAAATGCCCAGAAAGCGAGAATCAGTCACATCAGATTCAGCAGTCAGTCCATGCCAAACCGACTCGGGTATCAGATCGTAAAGCCAAACCCATACACCATCAATCATGAATGCAGATAGTCCTCCCGCCCGCATGCTCGCCACGATTCCCACCCTAGCCAAACCCACACGGCACGCATCCCAAGCACCAACACTATCACCACCCTCAGCACCCGCACCCCTCGGCCTCCCACCCATCGGCCTCCCGCCGCCCCTCCCCCGCACCACCGCGCTCCACCGGCGCAAACAGCACCCGCCCCATGGCCTCGACCGCGGCCGGCTCAAAGCCGTGCAAGCGATAGCCGAGGTCGAGCAGCAGCGCCCACACGGCAGCCTCGACGTCGCGGGCGTCGAACGCGCCGCCCGCCACGGAGTCCGCCCAGCGCAGCGCGCTCGCGGCGCCGCGCCCGCGCGCCGCCCCCCCGCCGTCGTGCAGGAACGCGTGCGCCAGCTTCAGCGCTGCTAAAGGCACGAGGGCGTCTTTGCGCGGCGGGCGCGGCGACGTCGGCGAGCTGGGCGGCGTGAGGGAGAGCGTGCGGGTGTGGGAGTGTGAGTGTGAGCGGGAGTGGGAGTGTGGGTTCTGGGCGGCGGCCCAGTACCGTGGGAAGGAGGGTGACAGCGCGTCGAGGATGCATGCTGCGAGGGCGATGGTCGGGCGTGGGAGGCGCGCGCGGTGGAGCATCGCTTGAAGGGTGGAGGGTGTGGGTCGCTGGAGGGACGAGTTCAGTGGTGTGAGGCGCGCAAGGATGGTGGCTGGCTCTAGAGGGCGCTGTTAATTGCTGCTGTGGGCCATTGTGAGATGTTAGAGAGAACTCACGGAGGAGTGAATGTGGTAGAGCGTCTGGAGAGTGTTCTGGAGAGCTTGGAGTGGACAAAGGCTCGACTGATGGCGATATCTCGACCTTGGAGTTGAGCGGAGGGGTGGGTAGGTTCGATAGAGGGACGTAGTTGGCGAAATAGCTTTCCACATCGAAGTCGTCTTCGTCATCCTCGATTCTACTCCTTCTTTTCCGCTTCCCACGGCCGTCAATGTCGATGGTAGCCTCGCACGTGGTCATATTCATGGTAGCGACAGTAGGTGAAGATACTCGTGTGTAAGAACAGAGTTGAAGCGCACCGGAACGACGTAATCCAAAAATCACATTTCCAGATATACCAGCCAGAAGCTCAGGATGAGAGAAGGCCAGGCTCTTTAAGTACAAACTGCCTTTACCATCTAGGCGCGGCTAAGCGGTGATGAGGATGCGTGATGCACAGTGCAGTGGCTAGCGTGGTAGTCGTTCAATGCCGCGTACCGAACTGCAGCAACAAGGGATCGCCGAGCAAATACTCTACAATGATCCGCTCCCGCTTCTGGAAAACAGAAAAGAAAGTGTAAGACATAAGCAAGGTTAGACCTGACCCATTCGTCGTGTTCTCGCTATTTCTTCTTCCACATGTCGACCACGTCAAAGTTCAGCCTGACTATCGAATGGTGATTGCTCCGCCTTCAATACGGCGTCTGTGGGGGTGGCAGACCGCACGACCGGCAAAGCTGAGTGTAGTTACGTGACCACAGCTCCAGCTTGTTTCGGTTACGCTTCAAACAGGATGGGATCAGGCGGTGCAAGGGAAAGTTGCCAGCTGTGAGAATGAAGTGGCACTTGGGCCTGCATACCGCCTAATACAAAAGTGGGCTGTGGGGTGATCATCTAGCCCATAGAGTACAGCCTCAAGCGCCACCCACCACCTGCAGGAGCCCGTGAGATGTACCGAGTAGACGAGGTGAAAAACTTTGACCAGAGAAACTGTTCTGTGGTCGGCCGAATTGAATGCAATCTTCTTTGAGCGTGAACACGCCCCGCAATGGCCTTGGTGGAGCCGTTCGGACTAGGAGACTTTTGTTTGACAAAAGGGGCTCCAACCCAGCAATTCAATAATCCGAAGACTCCACAGTGTAGTCCACCGTGGTTGAACTTACTGCTCTCAGGATGGTTATGGTGGAACGGCTGAAGACAGTTGAACTACCACCAACCGCTAAGTGGCTGGCGCATAGAAGGCACCTTGGGCTGTGGATTCTTGCGGCATACGGCACTGTCGTACTGCTTTCTCGCGGCATATTCCATGTAGATTGCGCTTCGTTTTTTGTGCATTCAAACGGTGGGGACTTTTGGTGAAATCAAGGGCCGATCTTACGCCTTCCTTGACTTTGCTGCTTCTACTAGCCGCAGCAATTCTTGACATCTCACACCGCTTGCCTGACCCATAATACGAGGCGAGTGAGTTGTGTGGATCTTGCATTCGGGAATTGCGGAACTCGTCTAACCGCGCTACGACGGCGGCAATGGAAAGTGATGGATCGAAGAGCAATTGCAGTCACGGTGGTTCTAATGCAGGTTGATGCGCGTTGCTGTGCCATGAACCACAGGCATAACTGCACGTGTTTTTCATGAGCATACTCCATAGAAACAAAATTCAGTGTCGAGTAACTTCTATTGCCGCGAGACGTTGCCTACGAGCGAAATACAATAGCCTGAAAGTCGCCTTAGGAAGTAGAAAAAGGCAAGACTGAAGGTTCGCAACAAACACCCTGGAATGCCAGCACTGAACTCCCTCACCACCTTTGGATATGGTTGCGACTCGTTTTGAACAAGTCCATGTCGCTTATCATATTCTGGACTGATCATCCGCGTGAGCAGAAGCCTGAGTCGTTCTCGTTCTCTCCCACCACCATCCCGTTTCCGCTTTATCACTCCCATTTCATCAACCACTAAAGCACCATCCATTTTCGTTGGCCGTGTCATGGCTACCCGCAATCCGTAACCAAGCGAGCTGCCAGACCACAAAGTTGAAGCCTCGGGCACACGCTTACTGAGCCTTCTTCGCGCCAGCCGGCTGCTGGGAGCCGACGTAGCGGCCGAGGTCGGTAGCATCGTGGGCCTGGCGGACGAGGTCCTTGGTGGTGTCCCAGGCGCGGCGGAGGGCGGCCGGCGTGCTCTGGTTCTGGAAGTAGCCATCGGCGCGGGCGGTGAGCTGCGCAACGGCGCCCTGCACGAAGCTGCTCTGCTGGAAGCGCGCGCGCACGAACGCCGTGTACACCAGCAGCAGGATCCACGACCCGCGCTGGAACAGCACCGCCGACCCCAGCAGCCGGAACCACAGGAACACCTCCAACACCGCCACCAGCGTCATGCTCGAGTCGTAGTAGTCCTTGACGAAGCGCCCGATCGCGTCGGAGAGCCCCGACGCCTTTGGCTTCTGGCCTGCTGGTGCGGCCGGTTGCGGCGCTTGGAAGGCCGGCAGGAGATTCGAGCGCGTGTAGGTCGCGACGTGGAAGACCGAGTAGACGGCGAAAGGAAGAATGGCGAGCGGCACCTGGCGAGAGAAGAGCCAGACCAAGGCCATGCCTAGAGATGAGATGTTAGCTAGAAGCATCTGAATGCTTTCGTGGATCTCGGCGCACCCAAATACTGAACGTTCTCGTCGGTGAGAACCGCGAGCGCGCCCGTCTGCTTTCCTTGCCTCATGCGAGCGCGATAGCCCTTGTACACGACGATACCGTATGTCACTGCTGCCGCAACGAAGGCGGTGCGGTAGGAAAAGCGAGCCCAGCGTGAATTGGCGTGGAACGTAACGTACGACAAGCCATAGCGGAAAGTGCAGAGCAGAAGCGTGACATGACCGACAAACCAGGCAAACTGAAGAGTCTTTGCAAGGCGGAGCAAGCGCTCTTGGAGGGGTAAGTTCTGAGGAGGTGGACCTGCCATGACGAGCAGGTGGCACTATTTGCTGTGGTGTTCGTTGATGATGGCACTGATGATGAGGGAGCTAGGTCTGGTAAGAAGTATCAGCGATGCACCACGAAAGCAATGACTCGTGAAGCCACTGAAAAGTTGAAGCAATGAGATCGGAAGGAGTAAAAAATAAGATTTCGGGATCTTAACAGCTGGCAGCTTTGGGAGGTGGTTGGTCCAGGCTCCAACTTAAATGGCGAGTGGCTTGCCGACCCTCATGATACACGCGATTAGGGTCATGCCCATTGGGAGCTACTCACATGATGATGTATTGCTCTTGCGTTAACGAACAATTGTCAGCAGGAGAAGTGAGGAGGATTGAGGCAGGATTGATGTGGTGAGAGGGAAAGCGGGCGCGGGAGAAGGATGAAGAAGTGGAAAGCTGGAAAAAGACTGCAATGGCGTTCAACGCGGCAAGGTGACGTTGATGATCTGCTGCTGGTTGCCGCCTTGGCACTGCTTCAGAGTACTGCACAGTGCAGCTAACAAAGAAAAACATCGCCACGTCCATTGAGTATCCGAGACTCATGCGTCTAGAGCAATACGAAAAGGAGATAGAATTTTACTGGGGCTATTTTAGAGCTAGAAAGTACATGATCGAAGCAGGAAGAGGACTGGCTTCCCGTTGCCGAAGCAGAGAAAAGAGCCTTAAGCCACAACCAGATCCTCTACTATTCCGAACCCGCCGCAATCTGGGAAATAATAAAAGGGAATGAGAAAAGGAGTGCCGATGCTGAGGTTGAGGTATCGATCCGTCCGTCAAGAAAACGCAGCAAAACTAAACCAATGGCAACACCTCCTGAAGAGACCCTCGGAACCCGAACTCAGCAGCCAACTAATCGCTGTCGTATTATTAGCTCTCCCCTCACAGCAGCCCGTGTTGTTTTTGAGAGGAAGTATTTTGCAATTAGATGCGTCAACATGGTCTTCCTCGCCGTTGATGTGGTGTAAAAAGAACATGCGTGCGCGTTAAGCGAAGCGAATTGTCGTGCAGCTCCAAGCAAAGAGCGATAAGGTCTTCCTACTAGCGCAGGGAGAAGCCCTTCCGCTTGCCTCCCTTCTCTTCCAGCGGTCGCCCGCTTTCGACTCTTGCCTTCTTCTCTTCCAGGTCGAGACGTTGCCTCTCGAGTTGTTCCTTCATCTCCTTGTGGCGCGAGTATAGCTCCTCCTCGCTCTGTCGGAGTTTGCTCTCCTTTTCCGCCACCTTCTGCTGGAACACCATCTTCATTTCCAATTCCATCTTCTGTAGCTTCTGCTCGTGGAGCGAGCGCTCCTCTTCCTGCTTGACGGCGGGATTGACCTCCTTGAACACGCTCGGGTCTTGTGCCACGCCCATGGATGTGAGCTTGTCCGACCGGTAGTTCTCGTACAGGTAGTTGTTGGTGTGTTCTTTGAGCTCTTCCATGTGCGTGCGGATAAGCATTTGTCGGAGCTTGACGAAGTCGCAGTGCTCTTCATTGTCGACCTCAATGACGCCCCATGGATAGCGACGACCACGGACCTTGCGCCCATCGGCCGTGCTGACTTCGGCGTTGGCACCAACGACGGCGAAAGGAACCTTGGACATGATCTCATTGTTCTCGGCAATCGTTTCCTCATCATCGAGCTCGTAGCGAGGGCCTTCAAATATGTCGATATGGTGGTGCTGGATGTCGGCGAGGATCTACGAGTACCATCAGTAAATTCCAATTAAGATATGAAAGGTAGACTTACCCTCTGCTTGAAAGCCAAGACCTCGTCGTCGGTGAGAGTATCGGCCTTTGCGATGACAGGAATAAGGTTGACCTTGGTGTGAAGGCGGCGCATAACCTCTACATCGAGAGGTTTGAGCGAGTGGCCAGTAGGCTGAATGAAATACACGCATGCGTGAATGCGGTTATCCACAATGTTCATCCGATTGACTTTGTTCTCAGCATCAAGATAGGCGTCAAAGCGCTGCTCAATGTTCTCAACAATGGGACCCCAGGACGCATCATTGTTGACAAAATCGCCAAATCCAGGCGTGTCAACAACGGTCAGACGTAGACGAACGCCATTCTCTTCAATGTCTGCGCTGATGGATTGGATGGAGACGGTCTTGGGAATGATGTCAAGGGTTGGCGGCTTGCGCTCCTTGGGCGGGTACAAGGACGTGTTGAAGAGGGTGTTGACGAGAGTCGACTTTCCAAGGCCGGATTCACCTATGCTGCTGGTTAGATATCATTCGAATTGCAAAGGATTCTGAGGGTGAACTCACCAACTACCATGACATTGAAGTTGAAGCCCTTGCGGACGCTCTTGCGATGCCACTGGTTGGGCAGATTTGCAAAACCAACGTAGCCAGTCAATTTCCTGCGCACAATGTTCCGCATATCGCTGGCCGCCTGTGCGGCAGCCTTAGGGTCCTTAGACGTGACGGTCTGAGGAGCGGATCCTGAACTGTTCGTCATTGGGTTGCTCCGTTCGACTTGAGGCTGGAGAGGTTTGCCATTTGACAACTGAGAAGAGTTGGCAGGCACTGGCGATGGCCGGACGAGAGGTGTTCCGTTGGTAGCTGCGATGACACGCGTTAGCAGAAGAGACGTTAAAGACGACGAAGAGCGCAAATGCATCAACACAACAGTCAATCAGCCGCAAATCATCGATTTCGAGCATTTGCTGACGGGATTGAGCAACGTTGAGATGAGTTGTGGGCACGGAGGGAAATTTTGGGGAGCCGCGAAAGCGAAGGGGATAACTTACCCATGGTGACGATGGCCGACAGACTCGACTCTATGTCAAACAATCCAAACGAAAGAAAGAATCCTGATGGAAAGCGATTCAGTTAGCAATCACAAGGGCAGCAGCGCGAACTTGACGATGGTTTAAGTTGTGGAAGAGACAGCAAGTCGTGGCGACAAGTGACAAGGTTGAGGAAGTGGTGGTTTCCATTCAGGAGAAGCCACGAGGGACTGCAGGTGGGCAGGAGCTTACCTGACTGGTGGACGACAGGAACGAAATTGAACGGCAACTGAGGCCCGTAAGGTACGGAGAAGCGGATGGAATGGAGGATTGGAGATGGAGATGGAAGAGGATTGAGGATGGAAAGGATTTGGATGTGTCGTTGCGCGGGAGAGAAAAAACCAGCGCCTCGTGTCTTCAGAGCCAGAAGGGTGCTGAGCTTGTTCTTTGTTCCCCTTTCCCTTTTTCCCCAGCGAACTTTGAGGGTCCTGCCCTCAACCCAACCCAGTGCAGCCTAGCGCACTCCCGCTTAGAACTCTTTAAACTCTCCGCCTGCCGTTCAGCCAACCGCACGCTCACATTAATTAGCCCGCGAGCTTAATGAGTCCTGATTCGCGCATTGCCATTGGTGGTGTAGATATCGAACGCCAAGGTACTGAGGTAGACACACACGCTTCACACACCATGCCCATAACTACAGCTGCGGCTCTGTGTACTGCAGAAAAACTCTGCTTCCATCGCCTTCAATGACTACCAAATCCCGGCCAGTGCCATGGCGCCGAGGAAGCTGCGGATCAAATCCTCAATCCATGCCGGGCGCCTCGCATCCTCCGCTTGGGTAATTAATTGCAAGCAGCCTCCAGGTCATGACAAGCTATGAAACACGCGACCATCTGCCATCACGTGCTTTCTTCCTTGAGTGAAGCAATGAACATCAATGGCCAATTGATTGTGTCTGCATAATTCCATTGACGAGCAGACGTGAATTCGCTGGGAGATGTAGCAAAACGACGCTCGTACTTCACTGTCAAGCCGATTGAACCAGAGCGTGCTCCTTTGAACGACGTCGAACCGCTGCGTTGCTTCACAACCGCTTCGCATTCGCTTCGCATTAAAGGCCTGTATTTGACTGTACGTGGTGGGTCTGGCAAAAACCTACTTGTCTCACGGCTGCACAGCCGAGCAATGCAAGCCATGTCCAACACATCTCAGCGCCAAACGGGAAACCCTGCAGCCGTTGTGGTGCTCTGTCGTACTGGACATGCACGTAAGGTGCGCCGCCTGCAAGGCATTGAGCTCGAGCTAGAACCCGTACTCCGAGGTGCGTGCGTGACTGAGTAACTGTAACCTAGAAACGGGATATCTCGGGAGCTAGTTATCGAAACAGAATGTCTATTCATGAGACACCAACACTCCCCTGCTCCATTGTATCTACATGCACCGAGAGGTTGGCCGATTTCCTCGCGGGTATCCAGAAAGAAGAATGGCCCCAGAACAATACCTTACTCGCATCCAACCGGTCGTAGTCAACAACTCCACGCTCACACTAACTGCTCACTGCCTTAAGCCAAACCCGCCAGCGTGCTAGCCAACATCTGTTTGTCGTACTTGACGTACTTTCCCTTTCCCTTGTCAACATCGTGATAACGGTCCCAGAAGCGGTCATACAGCGGTTCGATGATAGCCTGGATCTCGCGGCTGAGCGCAGCGCGCACCTCACGCTCCATCTTGTAGGCCTTGTGGCGGGCGACCAGCTCGTCGAAGCTGGCGTTGAAGTTCTTGAACTTCTCCTTGATGGCGTCCTTCTCCTTGGAGGCGAGGGCCTTGACGATGGCGGCGGAGTCGGCGGGCCCGCCCGACGGCGGCCGCTGCCGCGCCGTGTACTGCACATCCAGCAGCTGCGCCGACGGCTCCTTCCACGCGTCCAGGTACTTCGCCGTCGCGCGCTTGCGCCAGGCCTCAACGCGCGGCGCCACGCCCGCCAGCGCTGCCGCCAGCTCCGGCGAGCGCGCGGCGCGCTCGATCAACGCCACGTTGTTCGCCATGAACACGCCCTGCAGGCTGCTGGTCTTGTGCAACAGCCGCGCCCGGCTCTCCAGCGCCTTCAGCAGCTCCTCCAGCATGTCGGCCGCGTATTGCGCGAACACGTCCGCGCCGTCGCTGCCCATGTCGAGCGACTTGAGCGACGGTGCCGAGTGCGTTGACGCGGTTGGCGACGACGGCAACGCCCACCCTTTCTCGCCCAGCGATGCTAGGATTGCCGAGAGCGGCCGCATGTACGCCGACAGTGCCTGCAGCTCCATAAGGATGTCTGTCGTCGCGGGTATGGGGGCGCCGTCCGAAGGCAGGACGTTCGTGTTTTGCACGCGCGCCTTCGCGTCTTCGAGGAGGCGCTGCAGCGACGCTTTGGCCGTGTCGCGGATCGGCTTGACGGCGTCGCGGAGCGGCTGCTCCAGCACCGTCATCCGCGATCGCAGCCGGCCCAGTAGCGCTTCCACCATGTCGATGATTTCGAACGCCAGGAAGCAGTCCGTGACGATGTTTTCTTTGATGTGCTTGTCGAGGTCGCGCAGCGTCCGCGAGTACTCCCTGACTGCGCTTTGGCACGTCGACAGACACATGCGCCCTTGCTCGTCCTGTGCAAACACTTGCGTGATCCCGCTCCATTCTGCCAGCACCATGCCTTCTAGTGCTGTGGTGTATGTCCCAATGCCGTTTGTGCCTGCTCGGTAAATGTCGTTGTTCGTCTTTCGCGCGGTTGCCACGGTTGCTGCCGCCAAGTTACGCAGGCTGTTCATTAGATATTCACCGCGCACCTCGGAGTATGTTTTAGCAGTCGGGTAGTTAACGGCAGACTGTGAGGTTTCGATACTGGCTCGCGCCACATGGGAGTTGATCGTGTTTAAGCGACTCAGCTTATCTTCAGGAATGGTAGGAAATTGGATACCTAGAAAGTTTAGCATTCTCTGTCCGTACTTCATTGTCCACTCCGGTTTACCTTTCGTAATGTAGTGCAGCGGTTCGACTGGTCGTGCGTCCTCTTGCAAGGTCTCTCTGAAGACAAATTCTAGCTGTTTAGATCCGTATTGAAGTAGCTGTGTCAATTCTTCCACCGTATTCTGGTTCGCCTTCAGGTTTGAGCGTTTCAAACTCCTCAACGCTTTGGTTGCGCGATCGAGTGAACTTATGTACTGTCTGATTCCCGCTTTTCTTGGATCTGAACGGATGACTCGCTCTTCGTGACCGCTCTGCTCTAAGGGTTCTCTCATGCGGTCGATTGCTTCTAGCATGCGGTCGACATTCCTATTTGTGATCTGGAGTCGCTGCGTGCTTCCGTAGATTGGACTGATAGCATCCTGAACGCTCTTCCCGCTTGCTTCGAGCCTGTTGAGAGAACCCTGAATCTTCTTGGTCAAGCCCTTCAACTTCTCCATGTTGGCAAAGAGCACCTCGACCTCCGCACTCTCTTCCGCATACGCGGCTTTTCGAGCTCCTGCCAACATCTTTGTGCGTCGATTGCCAAGGAAGTTCAAGCTGTTCGTTCAGACGGTAGCATGCTGACTGCCAGGCAGTGCGGAGCTTGGTATGGAGATGTGGAAAGCAATGGAGGTATCTATATCATATAGAAATTATAAGCAATGCCTGCTATATGAAGCGCTCATATCCAAACGGTCGACGAAGCTTGTTCTACTTTGTCAAAGTTAAAGGACCAAGCCATCTTGACAACGGAGCATGGATGACCATTGACCAGTCTGTTCAAAGTAGCCTTGCGGCCTGATGCATCCCCAACGTGCAACATACATCACCACCAACATCATTCGAACATGTGAAGATGTGAAAGCTCGAGATAGAAGGGCTTCCAGAGATAAGATGATCTCAATTGGAGCCATGGATATTATGAGAGACGCAATCAAGTTTCGCATTTGGTGTAGGGCGCAACAGCAGCGTAAAACATTGCACCCGTTTGGATCCAGGTGAGAAACCTCCTAAAACATCCCATGAAATGTATGCGAGATTAATGAATGCTCTAACACCTTAAAACGTTGTCCAGTCTCTACGTCCGTCACAGTTCAACATGGCGGGTTTCCAAAGCTTCAATTGCAAGCCCAAGAGCTAGGACGGTCTTTGCTTATGTGATCGCAGGGATTGGTCTTTACTATCCAGCAATCGAAGTGTCAAGAAGATCGTATTCATTCTCGAAGTCAAGCTGTGACGGTCCAGCGTTTCCGAAATGGGGAAAGGGAGCCTCAGTACAAGTCGAAGTTGGTGACGACAATCCTTCAGATTTCCGTGGAAAGCTTCAATCTTCGGGTCAGCAGGATCCGCCAGCTCAAAGTCGCGTCATTAAGGGCGACGAGGAAGACCGTGAAGCAGAGCGAAGATGGAGTGGCTTCCAAAGAACGCTATCCGACATCAAATGGTCCTCAATTCCCGACAAACTTGCAGAGGTGACGATGCCCGCATGGATGAAACTATTGCCGGGCTTCATGAACAAGCTCCAGCGAGAGCTTTCCATGGCACCTGGGTCGCTTGCTGAAGAGATATGGCAAGAAGCTAATGATCCTGAATGCAACCCGGAGATTATCTGGGATTGCAGTGTTCGCATATCTGACGACATCTGTGACGAAGAAAAGGCATTCATCAGCAAGAGGAAGCATCACACGAGGAAAGCGCTTTCAAAGTATCTTGGCATTCCTGAAGCCGACATCCATCTCGATGATATCCCAACGATTGCCATGTGCGGCTCAGGAGGCGGCTTACGTGCGCTAGTCGCAGGCTCTTCATCGTATTTATCCGCAAGAAACGCCGGGCTTTTCGATTGTATTACTTATACTGCCGGTGTCAGTGGCTCTTGTTGGCTTCAGACCCTCTTTTATTCGACAGTTAGCCAGCAGAATCACGACAAGCTCATCTCGCACTTGAAACATCGATTAGGTGTTCACATTGCATACCCTCCAGCAGCTCTAAATCTACTCAGTAGTGCACCAACGAACAAATTTCTTCTTAGTGGCATTATTGAGAAGATTAAGGGTGTACCTAACGCTGATTTTGGCACTGTCGATATCTACGGCTTACTTCTCGCGGCACGTCTTCTCGTACCAAAAGGTGAACTGAATGTTGATGAGGACGATCTAAAGCTTTCCAAACAAGCCAGATACATTGACTACGGACAAAATCCTCTACCCATCTACACAGCGGTGCGCCATGAAATACCCCTCGTGGAGCAAGACGCCAAACACATTGAATCTGCCGCGGCCGAAGCAAGAAAAGAAGCATGGTTCCAGTGGTTTGAGTTCACGCCATACGAATTCTGGTGCGAGGAGTTTCAGTCTGGTATCCCAACATGGAGTATCGGGCGCGAATTCAATGCCGGTAGAAGCCAGTGGCGTAGCAACGGATTAGGCCTTCCAGAGCTTCGAATCCCGTTAATGATGGGAATATGGGGTAGTGCGTTCTGTGCTACTCTTTCTCACTACTACAAAGAGGTCCGGCCTGTGATGAAGAACCTGGCTGGCTTTGGTGGCATCGACCAGATGATCGTGGAGCGTGATGAGGATCTCATCAAAGTGCATCCCATCGATCCTGCGACCATTCCTAACTTCGTGTTCGGTATGAGAGACCAGCTGCCGTCGTCGTGTCCCGAGAGTATATTCTCGTCGACGCATTTACAGCTCATGGATGCTGGCATGTCGAACAACCTACCCATCTATCCACTGCTGCGGCCAGGAAGGAATGTTGACATCCTCATCGCCTTTGATGCCTCGGCAGATGTTAAACAAGACAACTGGCTTCGCGTAGCAGATGGATACGCACGCCAACGCGGCATCAAGGGATGGCCGGTGGGCGCAGGCTGGCCGTCGCCCGACGAATCACGAGAGCAGACGGTGGCAGAGCTCGAGCAAGCACAGGCGTCCAGCGAGGAAGATGCCGAGAGCCGCATCGAGCAGGCAAAGCTCGACGACGCGAAGACGACGCCTCACGACCTCAGTTACTGCAACGTGTGGGTGGGCACGACGGAGGAGCGCTCCAGCGACAGCGAGCCGCCGCCGTCGAAACTCGTCGAGCACGACTGGGAACTCATGCATCCGGATGCCGGCATCACTGTCATCTACTTCCCGTTCCTGGCCAATCCCAAGGTCGACGGTGTAGATCCGCGCACGTCCGACTTCATGAGCACTTGGAATTTCGTCTACACGCCTGAGCAGATCGACAAGGTTGTTGACTTGGCGCACGCCAATTTCGACGAAGGCAAAGAGCAAACGAGACGTGCCGTTCGGGCCGTGTATGAGCGAAAGAGAAGGATTAGGATGGAGAGGGAGGCACGGGAGAAGGCGTTAAGGAGGCAGCGGAAGATGAGGATGGGTCAGCTAGGCAAGAAGTTGGGAGAAGGCGACCATGCGAATCTATTCTCATGAGAATGCTTGATGATAAGTGTTCGAGGACCTCTGCTGGCGCGATGCATCAATCCGTTTTCCAGGTTGTTCCCCAGCACGTCCATGATACAACTACAGAGGACGCCTTGTAGTTCTCTATTACTGCGATTTTGAATTGGGCCGTTACGCTGGATAAGAATGCTTCAGCAACAATGATGGCTCCTACTCCATATCGGATCTACTGGAAAACTTCTTAATCCAAACTCAAAAGCAGTCTACCTTCATATTTTGGAGCACCACATCTATCCACAAGCTCGTTCTGCCCAAACCCTTAACCAGTCTGTAGCACCATTGGTCTTACCGAGCTGCTGCTTGTACATTCTAGTTCAACATCCTCAGATCCGGTAGCAACCAACTGCCCAGGCTCAGCACGAACACCCACTGCTTGAGCGAACCTCCTGCGCCGGAGTCTCGAAAGTGACCATCCGCTCGAATGTTGTTTGAAGGACTGCTCAATCGTCTCAAGACTCCTTCCCTTGGTTTCGGGCATTGCCACAAGGCATACTGCCAAGCACAGAAGAGAGCAACAACCAAAGAAGAAGTAAACGGCGGAGTTGGACTTGGATAATAAAATCGGTGTGGTGAAGGCGATGATGAAATTTGCTAGCCAGTTGAAGCTATTTGCGAGATTGGCGGCACTAGCCCGAGTGGCCGTCGGTTGTATTTCGTTCGTATAAATACGAAAGCCGATTGCCCATGTCATGCAGAATGAGATGGCGAAGACATATATGGTGACGATAACAACCCATCGCGCGGCACCACTGTGCGCCTGCACCGCGTTCGCTGCATAGAGGCTCCCTATCAGCAGCATGCAGGATGAAAGAAGAATTCCTCCCGTCACCGCAGATACTCGTCGACCCCAATGGTCGCAGAAGATGCTAGCAGGAATAGTGATCCCGAACATAGCCAGAGCGGAGACTCCGGACGCAAGGAATGATGCTTGCTCTGAGGCAAGTCCAGCCTTTTGGAAGAGCGTTGGGGCGTAGTACAATACTCCATCTATACCACAGAACTGCATCATGATCATCATGAATATCGACAGGGCCGTCTGCTTTCGTGTGTCCTTGGAAAAAATAGCAGCGAAGCCACTGAACTGGCGTTTTGCATTTGCCACGAAACCTCCCGGTGGGATGATTGCTTCTTCGGTAGTGGATTGAGGAATGACTTCTTCGACCTCAGAGGATGCAATACCAAGTTTAGTGAGGGTTTCTTGGGCTTCAGCATGCCGACCCTTGGAGATCAGCCACCGTGGTGATGGCGGTACTTTGAGACAGGCAACTGCCATGCAGAAAGCGACAAGAGCTTGCCAAGCACATGGAAGCCGCCATGATAGAGATGTAGAGCCGAGACGAGATGTACCGTAGGAGATGAAATATCCCATTGCCACGCCGACGGTCACTGTGAACTGCGCTAGGGATGCGAGAGGTCCTCGTCGTCGAGCTGGTGAGATCTCACAAATGTAAGTGGTAACCGTAGCCAAGAAAAGACCTTCACCCAGTCCCTTGATAACCCGACCGAGAATAAAGACTGCGAGTTTTGGCGCTGCACACTCGAGAGTCGCGCCGAGAAAGAAGACGGCGCTGCCTATGATAATGGTAGTTGAGCGGCCATATGAGTCGGCAATATTGCCAGCGAACAGGCTCGATGTAGCTGCGGGAATGAGGATGGCAGATACAACGGCGCCGTGCTTTGTTGGCGACAAAAATCCGAAACTGTGTATAAAAGTGCTCATTGAAGTTACCGGACCGATGGTCCCAGTATCGAGACCGAATAAGAGGCCTCCAATTGATACAATGATGGATGCAACGTAGTACGCAGGCATCTTGAGGTTGAACCGTGATAGCAACATGGTGATAGTGACTATAGAGGGATATTCAACAAAGAAATTATTTCAAAGAGAATTTTGGACACTACAAAAGATAAGACTACCAGTTCAAGACGAGCAGGGAAACACACTTTAAGTCTCTTCGTCGATAGTACCTTTACTTCCGTAGCTTGTAGAGGGACACAAGATAAATTGGGGAATTGATTATTGTGTCGAAAATAGTGACAGAATAGGTTGAAGAAATTTATTGGAAATGTTAAATTTCTTGAAACCGATATTTTTGAATTTTGGTAAAGTTTCGAGATTTTGACAACGCGGCCCCCAGGGGAGCAAAAAATCACGTGGACGCTGCTCTATTCCTCCCTTCGAAGGATTCGTGGTTCTCGAGGTACTTGCTTTCTGGCCCCCATTTGCTTCATTTTTGACTCAAAGCGATGTATCTCGTTCAAAACGAATCCTATTGCCTCACTAAAGATGCTATCCCGAAATATCTTACTTTCTTCTTTCGGTTCTCGCGCTGCAGATATCGTTTCTATTACCACGAGTATATTACAACGAGTACAGTTGATGGACAAGGGTCGCTGAGCAAATGCAGGCTGTGCCACGCCACGACTTGGAGGCTGTGCCAGCAGCCCAACTCAACGGCCTCCAACGTTTCAACTTTCTCCGAAATCTTGGATGCAGCCTCTCTCATTCCTCAACTCCAAACTTCTCCTGTTGAATCATCTCGCACTTTGGCAATGCCGCTTTTCCAGTATCTACGCTAACTTGATAGCCATGTTCGACAGCTTCAACTAATGAACGAGTTGCGGTGTTCGAATTACCTCGTCCAAGCAAAATCAGAAGCTCGACATATCCTGCATTAATCGACCCGGTTCCTACTGTTCTCTATTTTACCTTCCTGTATCACTCTAATCCCTAGCCTATCCTTGTGAAAATAGTTGGCGATATTTTGCTCACGGAAAATCAGAAAATGACTGCCCCGTATGTCTCTATATTATAGCTAATTTGGTGCACTCACTAACAATTACATAGTCAGAAAGGACCGTTCTCTGAAGCAGGTGCGCTCTACGGGCAAGATATCGGCCAAGAGCAAGAAGAACTGCTTCATTTAATCGATCAAATCCGGCAAAGTGAAATAGAAGGAATTCCACTGCCCCGGATCGTGGCTGTGGGTGATCAGTCAGTCGGCAAGAGCTCGGTCCTCGAAGCAATAACTGGAATTCCGTTCCCTCAAGCCTCAATAGCATGCACCAGATTCGCAACTGAGGTTCGCCTTCGACCCGCAAAGCAAAGGAGATTCCAAGTCCACATCCTGCCAGATGAAAGCCGACCGCTATATCAACGCGCGAGACTTCTTACATTCGCCACCACTGTCTTGGAAAACACCGATTTTGAGACGATTATGCATAAGGCCTTAATTGAAATTGCCAATCCGGATATTCCACGTCGATTTGCGTTTAAAGATACTCTTGTACTGGAAATGTGTGCACCGAGCCTTCCACTTCTCACCGTTGTAGATTTACCTGGACTTATCACGCATGACGTGGATAGATCTGAAGAAAACAAGAAGACAATAGATGATCTCGCGAATGCATACATGAAGAGCTCCCAAACGATTATTCTTGCCATCGTTGGAAGCAATGCTGATTGCGCTCTACAGCGGGTATTGGAGAGAGCGAAGCATTTTGACCCTCGTGGCAATAGAACTATCGGCGTTCTCACAAAACCGGACCTCGCACCAACGACCGAGCTGGAAAATGAGTTCATTGCGCTCGTTAACAATCAGGCGACGGATGCCCAGTTCAAATTAGGATGGTTTGTGCTTCGGAATCCTGGACCCCGCAAGCGCGGCCATCGATGGACCTCAGAGGAGCGTCGGCAGCAAGAAGACGAATTTTTCTCACAGAGCAGGTGGAATACAATACCAACAACTATGCGAGGCTCTAATGCCTTGAAACATAAACTGAGCCAACAAGTCATGAGTCACATTACTCGCTATATTCCAGGGCTCCGAAAGGAGCTTCACGACAGGCTTGTGCAGATAGAGGCCGACCTCAAGTCCCTCGACACCGGGAAAGATACACCGGCAGAAGTGAGGGAACATCTCATCTCTCTCTCCCTCCAGTCAAGCAAAGTCGTCGAAGAAGCCACAACGGGCACATACAGAAATCCGATAGGATATAAGTTCTTTGCCCAATCCACTGTAAGACATCCGCGGTTTCTTCGTACCCGTATCGTGAGTGAAAACGAAAGGTTCGCCAGGGAGCTCAGGGAGCAAAGGCCGGATTTGGATTCTATATCATATTCAGTCTCCAGCTCATCTATGAGAGTTCAAGAAAATATTTTGAAAGAGCAATATGCGCAGGAAGTCATCGAATCATTCCTTCGAGAACGCCCGGGTACTGGACTCGCAGCCGACTATGACCCACTAGTCGTCTATGAACTGTTTCGTAATTTCTCGGACAAATGGGGCCCGCTAGCGCAAGAGCACACCCGCAAAATTGGCATCATCTGCTCCGAATTTCTCACCGAGGTTATCGATTGTGTTTGGCCCACGCACATGCATCAGAAGCTAAGAGCGCATTTCTTGGACCCTCAGATGAACCAGCATTTGGGAAATGCGGAGCAAGAACTTGCCAAGCTTGTCGATGTCCGAACCTACACAGGCCTTACGTATGACTCGGAGTACGGCGAGCGCCTCGCGAAGTGGCGTGCGGCTGCGGTCACTGAGGGGAGGCAGTTCTCTCAAAATGAAGAGCTGCTTGAGAAAACCTTGATTTATTACGATGTAAGTGGAACATAATTTGATCAATTGCTCAAAATGCCAACTATTTCCAGCTATCTGCGAAGATCTTCATCCACAACGTAATCACCCAGGTTGTCGAACTCCATCTGGTTAGGGGACTCGGCGATCTTTTTAATCCTGTGAAAGTCGCAAAAATGAAAGGCCAGGAAATCAAAGACATCGCAATCGAAAGTGTTGAAATCGCCGAGAAGCGGATGGCTCTCAAGCGAATGAAGAATACCATCGAGGAGTCCCTCGACGCGTGCGCAAACATCAATATAGAGCTGAGAGCATTCGCCGGCGAAGGCTTCAATGCCATTGATGAAAATACCTTGGGAGATCAAAGCCAGCTAAATGAGGCCGCGAACACCGACGAGCATGGTGGTGCTCTTTCGGGCGCAAACGATCTTGGCGTTACTTCTCGAAATCAAGCCCCTAAAGTTGCACCTGCTTCGGGCGATGAAGAAATATCGGATATTGTGTCCATTATTTCTATTGATGGTCCCCCGAGCCTTACTACTGGTTCGACATTATCAGATACGTTCAAGATATTTACCAGCGCAGCTGAAGAATTCGCCGAAATATTGCTCGGTGATAACGTATTGCAGCAGCTGTTACCAGCTGCCTTCGAACGAGCTGGTCCCGAAAGGTTCAAGCGGAACTTTGCGCGGCTAATAGCTAAATATGCCATGAACCTCCGAGCTGAGGCACGCACTCAGAATCAGAGTGAAGCTGCCCGATTAGTTAGGTCGCGGGCAAAACACATTGCATACATTATTGCGCGAAGCATGCAACCCACTAAGGAAACACTAGCCGTCCCTCAAGCGACTGTTTCAACGTTAGAAAGGGAAGTGGATCTTGAGCGTTTCCTCGAACAGCTGGTCCCGCATTCTAAGCTAGACCTTGATCCAGATGCCTCTGATTTGGAGCCGAATCCAGACGCCTCTGATTTGGAGCCAAATCTAGACGAACAGGAAGAAGACGAAGCAGATGAACCGGAGACACCGAGGCTCTCCAATTTGGATGAGGTGAAGAGGTTCATGATCGAATCAAAGGCATTCCAAAATCTGAGAGAAGATTTCAGGCATTTTACTTTCCCCATTCGACCAACCAACATTCCCACATTAATTACAGGGACTGAGAAACACCAATCGAGGTATTTACGAAGCTTGAGTGAATGGATGGTCAAAATTTACAATTCGGCATTGAAAAACTTCGGATTGATCGAGCAGGAACTGGCGCCGGGCTATCATCGAGTACAATGGACCTGCGTAAGTTCTGCAGTGACCTCGTATTATAAGGCTTACTGATCCTAGACTTGCGGCCAAACTTTTCATGAAGATTTTTTGGCCAGTGAATCGTCAAACGCCGTCCACCTTTGTCAACTCCTCTCAGCGTCCGGCTACGAAACCTTGATCACTGATGGTGGATCGGCAGGCGAAATTGATATGGAACTTGGAAATCTACCCACAACAGGTACCCGGTCAGATAGTCATGACTCCGCTGCCCATGCATTACGGCACACGACACTAGCTACAGCAGCCGAAGCAGAGAATTCGTCTGCTACTAAACTCATGCCCTCCCAGTACCGGGGAGTAGCATCTGATGCGAAGAGCGAAAACCAAAGATGGCTTCTCCTCTGCTTCGATTTCTACAGATATGCCGGGAAAGCTGTTCACATTCCTCTTGAATATCAAAGCGATGATGTTATAATATTCTCCATCTTTAGGGAGAAGTACTTCAAATCAAGATCGCTAATCGGAAGGTTAAGCTCTTGGAAAGAAGTCAAGGCAATTTCCTTCGTGAAGGTAAGCTAGGATCGAGCCATTGTTTGGCCCATAATAGAAGACTTCGCTGATGCTACAAAGTTTCAGTTAAGACTTGATCCAAGAACCGGGGATATACCCACAATATGCGATGACTGGGACCCTCCAACTGAGTGGCCTATGGCCCATGAATGGGAGTCACTCGGCAGAAAACCGGATATTCCAAGTAGTTGGCTTCTTCATCACTGGTACCATCCACACGACGCTCTTGCATTCCGTACAAAGCAGAAAATTAAGGCAGGATTGCATCTCACGGCTACAACTCTACTACGTTGGTTTAGGTTGTTAATTCATCGAGCTTCGGTCGGAGCTCTCCGAGAGCGGAAAGGTTCATCGAGGCACCCAGTCTCTGACCATTCGGTCAGCAATGCAGTGGAGAATGAAGCTTCGAATGGTAACGTTTTCGTTCCACCTCTCGAAAGAGCCGGGCTATGCGAGAATACAAGAATAAACGCCAGTGTAATTATCAATGCCACTCCGAAGAAGATTGTCCGCGAACTCGTGGCGAGTCCTGATGATCCCCCATATGGATGGGGCATATACCTTCACGAAGGCTTTGCAGTTCCGGAGGTAATTCGCACCTTTGCATTGTTTCTACTATTCTGCCTTCTTTTCGGGGTTCTTGTCTACTGCGCTAAAGTATTCGTTAAGTACGGCTTCGGTGTTTTTGGAATTTGGGGGATTACTATCTCGCTCTGCTCTCTCATGGCTACATTGCTGTCGAGATACACAGACTCAAGAAGAAGTACATAATTGCCTGTCATATGAAAGAGCATGCATTGGGTAAGCGCCATTCTTGGGATGGACTATCCGATTCCCGCGTGTGTCGCCAACGCTATTCTGAGACTTGCATCACAGCAGTCGAACCGACTTGCCCTTCCTGTTGAGATACCACACACTGGTGTTAGCGTGCAAATGGGTAAAGAAGGCACAGAACGCACAAATGGCTACAAATAATGACGAAATTGAGTTTATATTATCAAACAGAACGCGGTACAAAGCCATCCAGCTGTGAGGAGACGGGCGGCAGTCGAACTGACGGCAGCGCGAGTCATACTTAAAACGAACCTTAAGCCTTGCAAACAGGCACGAGTCGCGCTGAAATCACGGGAATTCAGAGTCAGCAACGCCAAATTACGGCTGAGCTGCTTCCAACTTTTTCGATAAATTTCAAAAGTTGGTATAACATTTTGCCACTTTTGGAATAGCTAATACTGTAAAAAAGAATTTCATACATGTCTTGCAAAACGACATGGAATTCCTCGGCGCAGCCCTTCGAAGTCTGCGGCACGGATGCAACCTTGCCCAGAAATCATTGGCTGAAAGCGCCTAATTCGCCTTCACTCCGCCCGCTGAGATAGTGGGTCCAATATTCCTTCACAGGGCGTTTTAGCCAGTGAATGCATTACAGAGCGCTAAGGCACGTAATCAAGTAGCGGAATGTCATGCAACGCCGTACTGATGTGCAGCCTGAGGCTGAACAAGAACATGTGACCGCAGCTAATGACTTTGTGCAAAAGTCACCAGACACATAAACAGCCGGTTATGACTCCTAAGACCCTAGTATTCTTACACAACAAAGCTCGGTGTTTCGGTTTTACCGGCGCAATCCGGTGGCTATGGACGCTGCTTTAAGCGGCTATTGAAATGTCACACACCGCAGAGAGTAGGTTGCTGTAGTTCCATCGCGTGTCTTAAGCGTTTCCTCCATTCTTAGTGTCGTGTCCTCACCCCCTCATCTCCCCGTTCCTCTTCCTTCCAGCCAAAAATTTTGCTCTTCTCTTGCGTCCCTTCTCATAATGCTAAAAGCTCGAAAATACTTCATCCAGCTAGCGAAAGCGAGGGGTGGCTCAGAATTGCCTCCCTCCATTAATGGGCAGGGAGTTCTCAGGAAACTTGAACATGAAACGCTCAAGCTCTATCAGCAGAAGGTTGACGATCAATGGCAACGGTCAGGACCTATTATGCTCATATAAAATTGTTTCACCGAAAGAAAATCGTTGAGTACAAACGCGAAGATCACCCCAATCTCCTTTCTCCAACAGTCTTCGGGTAATACAGATAAGAGGTACTTTCACGGGAAGTTGAGGCCGCTACCATGACCTTGCATCCCACCGAGGCCTTGAGCAATTTTTTTATCCTTAACCTGAATTGCCTCCACTCTATCCCTGTCGTCCTCAATATCATGAGTTCTTTCTGTAATATTTCGTCAGCGGAGGGGTTCTACACAAGACAATGCGCTTTCACCAAGTGACACGAAAGGAATAAAACTTACCCGTGAAGGCGTTTACGAAAGTGATGACGGAAGAGGCGAGGAGTGCCCACGTTACAACATCAAGGTATGTGTACTGGTCCGCGGTTGGATCTGGTACATACCACTGAGACAGCTCCATAGTCTTCCTCTGGTTGATGTAACCGATGGTCAGCCAAATAAGGACAGCTGTTGTTACGGAAGTTGTGAGGGTCCTTAAGGACAGACTGAGGCACATTCGGCATCCAGTAGGGCGGCGTCTTAAGCTCTTGAGTGCAGCAAGTATCATGATCGGGATGATAACGAAAAGGTCGATCACCAACGTTAAGTATTGGGGAAATCCGTTGTCCATCGTCGCAACCGTATTATTTTGAGCGAAACTTATAAATGCGTCGACACCCTGCAAGGAATTGGCGTTCTCAAAGCAAGCCGCTGGGAATGTTGCCATTACGCCAGCGTCGGAAGGAAAGGGGACGCCAGTGCGTGCACCTAGCATAATGCCGGACAAAATTAGAACGACTATGACCAAAATAAGCCTCAGAAGTGCATTTACAAGTGCTCGACACAATGACTGGTACTTTGGACCAAACCAAGAAGGAGTGTTCGTAAGAGCGTTGAGATGTGTGATGAGGTTCATCACAAGCAGAAAACAAACAATATTATAGATATATGCCGATATCTCGCAACCGCTGTGCCCGGCGACAATGAGCAAGGAAAGCCCAGAGATGATTTGTTGATCGGAGAAGGCGGTCAATAGGCTTTCGAAGATATGAATTGCACGCGGCAGTGGCTGGAACTTCTTTGTTGTCCTATCTGCATCCTGATCCAGCTCATATTTCCCATATATCTTCTTCAGCCGCCATTCGCAAAAGATCACGGCAGCAGACACAGCAAGAGAGGCCCAGGCCGTTATCAAGAAAGCGTTAACCCACTTTCGAAGTGTCAGCTTTCATAAAGTAATAACATATGAGCTATGAAGCCTACCTGTTGGGTGATAATGTCGAAATTCGCTAGCAAAGGCTGTGGGTTGCCAAAATCGCAATTAACAGTCTGATTCCGCGATGCACAAAAGTCGCTACTCGCTGGGATGTTCCAACTTAAGAAGCCCATAGTAACAAATCAACCATAGACTTGCTGGCCAAGTAAATATAGTAGAAGGACTGTGATTTGAGAGAGTAATGAGTAGAAACTAGTTTGAACGAAGTCCATCTCTTATATAGATGTAGGCCTCTCTATCAGTCTCATTGACTGACACGGGGTTTACCTGAGGCTGAGCTAAACTGATTTCGCGGAATCTTGCATATCGATGGGTAAACCCATTTCGTATTCGGGTTGGATTTCTCGTTTATCCAGCTATGCTGGTATCAAAATTGGCGAATGGTATCGTTATCTGGGTGTTCGTTTGGCGTCGACTGGGCAGGAGTTGTGCCACAACATAGATTATTCAGCCTTGTGCTGAAAATGCAAAGTTAGGCCTCCACCAAAATTGTTCCTTCAAATTGATTCTTTCAAATAGTAGTCTAGGCTCTCGTGACGAGGCTTTCTCCCGCCAAAACTTCATAGGAGACTGCTCGGCGTGTGTAAGGACAGGCTGGGAAGCTGTTAGAGATAAGTACTATGCCTGCAGATATCCAGCTAGATGGGGATATTCTCGTCCCTTTTTAGCTCAGCAGCGGGGAGGAATCATGTGTTATCCTAAGATAATATCCACATTCACATCTACCCCGGATCCCGTCACAACCTCTAAGCTTTCTAGCCTATGAGGTAGCTTGGTGGGAAGCTGTGGCTTCGAGCCCCAGCGTTACATATGAGCAAGGCGTTCGTACGCATGATGCAGTGCAGTGATGGCAATATTGACGGAACAACAATGTCCAGTAAGTTGATCAGCGGGATCATCCTAGCGCGCCGTTGGTAGCTGCGTTAGCGTACAAGCATCGTGGCAGCAACGGAGAGAAGATTGAAGAAAAGAATGAAGTGGTAAGGCAGTGCGGGGACGTTTCAAGGCGGCCAGACATGACTAGGGTCAGACCGTCCAATGCGAGTAAAGGGACGTATCTGCGAATAGGTACTCATTTCCTTTGGTTGTGGAATGAATAGATGGGATGGAAAGCTGTATGTGGAAAGCCACGCGCATGATGCGATTGTAGCCTGGAAAGGATTGTCAAAAAGGTGGTACTGTACTGTGATGACTGCGAATCAGAATCTGGGGATGTGGAGACGTTGTCGATGTGGCGGTGCAGCCTCGCGCCACAGATGTCGCGGCGTTTCTATTTCAGAGCTGTTGATTGTGACGTCAATTGACGATGCACTTTCCATCTTGAGTTTCAAAGCCAAATCCCAGTTTGCCTTCGAACGAGTCCTTGATATTTAAGTTGATCTTGCTCCGGCAATATCCTCTTCTCTCCATTGATCGTCAATTCCAGAAGGGTAGCAACATCTCGAAGAAAACCTACCAAAGTCTACTTCGTAAATCATCAAAACCCAAACACCAAAAATTATGGCGAGAAACCCTCCGTCTTCCACCGTAAGGGCCACAAGCCTCGGATCGGACCTCTCCATAGGTAGCTGACGAATTACTCAGAGCGACATCCTCCTCTACTTCCTCGCCCTCTTCCTTCCTCCAGTTCCGGTCTTCTTGAAGACCGGCTGCAGCGCCGACTTCCTCATCAACATCGGCCTGTCTATTCTGGGCTGGATTCCTGGAGTAATTCGTAAGCTACATTACAATCTCAACTTCGATATGAGTGAACTAACGTACGCTTAGACTCGTGGTGGATCATCTCGAGATATGAGAAACCTGCAGCATACACTCAGTAAAACTATGGTTTCGAAGTCGGATGGCGCCTGGGAATTTCAGGAATAATTCATTGTACGATTGGCGAGATACCATGATGGTTTGCAAATAGATCGTGTCACAACTATACATTTGGGTCCGAGATTCCAGTTCACTTTCTATCCGTTAGTCTGTCTCAAGTGTCGTGCTCAGCTTTGGTTCTCCAAATCTAGAATCGCAACAGCAGTCCTATCAATTAGCCTCACAGCATCCTTTCCACCATCTTCATGGACTGGGTTCTCTCCACTCTCACTCTCCTGGTGCTCAATTTCCCCTTTCCCAACCCACACAAAGACATCCTCGTCCTCGCTCTGCGTGTCTCCCAAGTACTCCGCACCCGGGTCATCCACCCTCCACCCACCAACCCCATCCCCACGCTTCTCCAACGTCTCCTCAAATGCACTCCTCGCCTGCCTCCGCACCGCCACCCTCTCAATCACGCACCCACCCCTGCTCACAACCCCCAAGACCTCCCCCAGCGGCACATCAACATGCGCCAGCCACTCCACCGCAACCTTCCCTTCGACGTCCCGCAAAACAGCCTGGTTCGCGGCGCCGGGCACAAAGCGCCGCATGTGGTCGTCGACGCTGGCCCACGCCCCCAGCACAAAGACGTGGTGCGGCGCGGCGCCGCTACCCAGGAACGCGAACGCCGCTCCGCTGTGCGCTTGCATGGCGGCTTTGGCGCGGAGGAGCGCCGCGCGTGTTGAGGGCGCGAAGGGCGGCGCCGGCGGCAGGAGCGTGAGGAGTGCGAGCTCGAGGACCGGCATGCCTGTGCTGGGTGGTGTTGCGGGTTGGTGGGGATTGGGAGTGGTTGCGCGGCGGTGGGAGCTGGTAGGATGGCGAGCTTGGTGAGAGCGTAGAGTGCTCGTGTGAGGGAAAGTTAGGTTCGATTGCGGCTGGATGTCGACTTCGTGCTGGATGGCTTTGTATACAGTGAGGCAGCAAGACTTGCGTAAGAGTGGTTAAGTCACGTGCCGATTTACGAGATACTATTAGCTTTCTTTCTGAAGTGATGAGACGGACAGATCGAGCGATCTTGAGTGAAAAGCAAGAAATCTAACGCGATCTGCTGTGAAAGAGAGTTTTGCTTGGACTAAAAGAGATCTAGATTACGACTCCAAACGGCAATGCCCAAAGTTTTAAGCTGTCGAAGAATCGCACCTATCAAACATGCACCCTACACATTCCGCTCACTGACTGACTCACCGAAGTAGCTAGTACCTGATGTTCTTACGCTTAGTTGCCAGGGTTCTCCTTGAACCAAGATGCGCCTTTCGAGATGTTCTTGGAGAGGTCGCTGAGGCAGACATCCAGCAACTTCTGCTCATAATCTGTGATCTTTCCAACCGGATGAATCTTCTCAACACCAGATGGACCCAATTCCACGTTGGAGGCGAAGAAGTCGCATCCTTTATCCTTGTAGAGCGGAGAATCGACGAAGGTAGGCTCAATGACGCCTTTCTGGCCTTGGGTGGCCTTCAGGAGAGACTCAGCGAAGCGGGCACCGGCCATGGCCATGGAGAGCGTGGCGCTACCTGCACCACCCTTGGCTTGGACGACTTCATCACCACCAAATTGCACCCGGCGGACGTAGTCGTCAAGTGCTGTACCGTCGAGGTTATATCCGGACTGGCTGAGCAGTGGCACGATGGTTGCACCGGAGTGGCCACCGACAACAGTGATATTCTCGTTGGCTGGATCGGTATTCTTGATCTCAGAGATGAATCGTGACGCGCGGACGACATCCAGGGTCGTCACACCGAAGAGGCGCTTTGGGTTGTAAACGCCTCTGCTCTTGTATACCTCGGCTGTGATTGGAACGGTGCTGTTGACGGGATTCGAGATGACAAGAAGGTTAGCTTCAGGTGCGTGCTCTGCAGCAGCTTTGGCAAGGTCTCGGACAATGGAGGCATTGGTGTTGAAAAGGTCTGAGAAAAGGATTAGGAACGGATGCACATGACCGAGAAGTACAGACGAGCTTACCATCACGGGTCATGCCAGGTTTGCGTGGAACACCGGCTGGGATAAGGATAATTTCCGCACCAGTCAAGCATTCTCGAAGTGCGGATGGAGTTGGGTCGTAGCCCTTGACCTATGATTTTCGCAGTTAGCGAACCGGTTTCATTAACCCAGCGCAATCAACGTACTGAGCTCTTAGTGTTGATATGGCTGATGTCAGTAGCAACACCTGTGATCTACTGTAAGCGGTATTCCAGTATCACTCCATTCTATTGTGTGGTACCTGGTGCGAGACGGATATCGTAGAGGGCGAGCTCGCTAACGCGGGGATTGAGCTTTAGCAGCAGAGACAGAGGCTGGACGATCGATTGTCAGTTTCATCATCATCGCAATGATAACTGGCCGTTACAAACCTGACCAATACCGCCGGCAGCTCCTAGGACGGCTACCTTAGAGTTCTAGACATCATCAATCAGTATCGTTTCCGTGCTCGGGCCAAGCGGAAGGTGAGCTCTCAATTGGAGCACTCACTTGGCGTGCCGATGCAGAGAAGCATCTCCGCTGGGCGGTATTGAACATTGAGCGTGCGGCGAACATTGTGAGCGGAATTGGGTATCTGGAGAGGATGAATGAAGCAAAAGTGGAGAGCTTGTGAGATGGAGGAAAAAGGTTTGAGCTTTTTGGTTGGGCGGACAACGAGGACGAATCCCCGACGCCCAGCTCAGCCAAACGAACACCACCTTATTTCTCTACGCCTTTCACGATCTGACCGCAGAACGTATTTCGGACAGGCATTGAACGAGCACCATGCCGGGTCTACGTTAGTTCATTGGATATTAGCTTTGAGACGAGGTTGTATTTCTGTTACAGCAAGGAGGATATTCTGCATGTCCAGTTGGATCGAGTACAGAGTAGGCAATGAATGGCACAGTGATCAGGAAGTGCTTCAGCGAACTACTCTATATACGGAGGGTTTCCGCCTCCGTCGCAGCTGATACTGACAAGGCGATAGTGGTGTTCTTGTTGGAGCCGCGCACCTTGGATAAATCAAGAGCACATCCGATAGCGTAACGGCGCGAGCAGGTAGTTGATCGCGTGTTCCATCCAATTTCAACCACTTCAGAGACAGGAAGCGTAAGATGATAGAGTTGCGGCCTGAAATCTTAGGTAGTCGATGGCGACGGTCCAGAGTCAAGCATCGGTGAAGCTGAGACCCAGGAATACTGAATACGGACTACTGCAACGGCCGAGCGGGATGTTGAAGGTATACATCGCCTAGCCGGCAAAGCTCGTCCGTAACATAACGTACGTAGCTAGTACTTTTTCTCGCGTGCGAATACGCTTTGTACTACGAAGGCGGGGCGTCGTGCCTGGCAATGAGAATGTCTAAATTTCGAACGCATCCTTCGAATAGCACACCGACGGTAAAGGCTCGGTGATTTGGTCGCGGCTCACGGAAGCTGAAGCAGGCACGGCAGGCAGTGGGTTCGGGAAAAGTAGGCTGCGGGCTGCGGGCTCAAGCACTTTTTCATGCATCCTCGGCACTTTTCGCTGGCCTGAGCCGTACGGTGGTCCAATTGGCCTTGGCCTGCCCTACGTACGCTACTCGACCTCCAGGATCGCTGCATCGTTGCCAACCGACTACTGCTGGCCGATCCCGTTTCTGCCGAGGGCCAAACATCACTCGTCAGGAAAATATCTTTATTAGTTCGACGGCAGACAATCGCTTTCTTCTCTTCACCCCGGTGCATATCAGGAAGGGTATGTTGCTCAATGGCTTAGCCCGAGCAGCCCGTGCTCCCTCATCCCACTTCATCACCCGTCGAGTCTTTGCTGCTACGCTTCCTCAGGTGAGTACTGAGCCCAACCCGTTATTGAATGCCATATCTACATTCTGAGACAAACACCCGTATCCAACGCTAACCCTCGTATCATTGCTAGCTCCCAGCTATGGCTCCTCAGAAGCGCAGCCAATCCAGTCTGCCTGCAGGTATATCAGAGCTCGCGTGCCTCTTTTGGAGACTATCACCACTGACAGCGCCAAAGGCTACAAAGAAGACCTCAGCAAGGGACGCATGCTCCGCTTCGAAGACTCCTTGCCCAAACTACCCGTCCCAACCCTCGAAGAGACTGCGAAACGATACCTGAAGTCTGTGCATCCTCTTCTCAGCAAATCCGAATTCGCAACCACTACAAAGGCTGTCGAGGAGTTCCTGAAGCCCGGAGGAGCTGGAGAGACACTTCAGAAGAGACTGGTTGCACGGGGAGAAGATCCAAACATCACAAACTGGATATATGACTGGTGGAATCACGCTGCATATCTCGGCTACCGCGATCCAGTCGTTCCCTACGTCTCCTACTTCTACTCGTTTCGCGATGACCGACGGCGGCGAGATCCCGCCAAGCGCGCGGCAGCCATCACTACGGCAGCCCTCGAGTTCAAGAGGCAAGTCGACGAAAAGACGCTCGAGCCCGAGTACATGAAGAAGCTTCCTATTGCAATGTCAAGCTACGAATGGATGTTCAACGCTTGTCGCGTGCCTGCCAAACCGGCCGATTACCCCGTAAAGTTCAACTATAAACAACACCCATACTTTGTCGTCATTCGCAAAAACCAATTCTTTAAAGTTTATCATGACGTCGGCGGCAAACAGCTCAACACCAGCGAGTTGGAGCAACAGTTCCGCCGTATCTACTCGCTTGCCGAAAAGGCGCCACCCGTCGGTACTTTCACCTCTCAGCATCGCGACGCCTGGGCCGACGCTCGCGAGCACCTCCTTGCCGCATCTCCCGGCAACAAAGTTGTCCTTGACACCATCGAAGCGTCATCCTTCATCGTTTGTCTTGACGACGCGGCTCCTGTGACTCTGGAAGAGAGAGCACGTCAGTACTGGCATGGCGATGGTAGCAATAGATGGTTCGACAAGCCGCTTCAGTTCATCATCAACGACAACGGTACGGCCGGCTTCCAGGGCGAACACAGCATGATGGATGGCACACCAACTCATCGCCTGAACGATTACGCCAACATGCTGATCTTCACTAACAAGCTGGATTTCAGCGATCCCAGCGTCCGATCGGACCTGCCGGAACCGCAAGTCTTGCGATGGGCGCTCAATGCACAAGTACAGCAAGATCTCGAAGCCGCTACGCGCCACTTCGAACGGCAGATCGGTGCGCATGAGCTGCGAGTGCAAGCGTACCAAGGCTATGGTAAAGGATTGATCAAGAAGTTCAAGTGCTCGCCCGACGCGTACGTGCAGATGACCATTCAGCTGGCTTACCACAAGATGTATGGCAAAAACCGTCCAACGTACGAAAGCGCCACGACCCGACGCTTCCAGCAAGGTCGTACCGAGACCTGCCGTTCCGTCAGTGACGAAAGCGTCGCTTTCTGCAACGCCATGGCAAGCCCTGATGCCACTCCAGAAGAGACCGTCAAGCTCTTCCGCGCCGCTCTCGACGCTCACGTCAAGTACATATCTGATGCTTCCGATGGTCGCGGTGTCGACAGACATCTTTTCGGTCTCAAGATGTGTCTGGAGAAGGGAGAGCCCGTGCCTGCCATCTTCAACGATCCAGTATTCGGTTATTCGTCGACTTGGTTCCTCTCTACGTCACAGTTATCATCAGAGTACTTCAACGGCTACGGTTGGTCAGAAGTGGTCGATGCCGGTTATGGGTGAGCTTTTCCTTCAATTGCTCTTCTTTAATTGCTCTTCTTTAATTGCTCTTCTTTGCCCTAACGTGTGCTAACTTGCAATCGCAGCATCGCTTACATGATCAACGAGAATAACATCCAATTCAACATTGTCAGCAAACGCCTTGGTTGCGAGCGAATGAGCTTCTATCTTAGTGAAGCCGCAAGCGAGATCAGAGATCTCTTGATGCCTACGCTCGAAGCTCCTAAGGCCAAGCTTTAAGGGCTGAGGGCGAAGTTTTAGGGGCTGATGACAACTGCTTCAACAAGTTCTCTGCGAGATGGCAAATTAAAGAAATGGAGAGATGAGAGTGATGACCTTGGGAGTGTGTTATGTTTCGACTTAGTGTTGCTTTGCATACATTTATTTCCCGCGCTATAGAGTACTTCGAGTGCTATGCTGGATGGAGACTATGGTCTGTACAAACTCTTTGCAACTTCCAGCGCGCCAGCAATGGCATTAGATATTCATGAATTTGTAGCCATTGGCAAGTTCTGCTGCATACTCGAGCCTTCACTATTCATTCTCTCCATCAAGACAAAGTTTGAACCGGCTCCAGTAGCCTTGCGATTCTGCCAACTTCAGAAGACGTCAAATTCATTACAACCTGTGACAATCTGTCGATGCTCCCGAATTCGTTTTCAATGCGAGCAAGGATAAATTTTAGAAGATTAACTTTGGAGCATTCTCCAATCACTAGAATTGCGCAAAGCGTCCGATGACTAAAGTAATCATTACGACTCTGGAGAGCTTCAGCTGTCCAACATGAAAGTAGCGCTTTGAGAAGCCTGTAGGAGAACAACTACACCAATTATTAATCCGCTGCGGTATTATCTAGACTACAGTTCCCACAACCTTAAGGAGCCAATAGGATACCAGGACCTGTTTATTTGGGTAGAGTCCCTTCAGAGGCTTAGCTCGCAATACACGACTTACTACACTACGATACCTACTGCCCCAGGCTTTTAAGCGTGACTTCAGCCTACGAAATACGAACATCGGAGCTAGGGCACGTGTACCTCTAGCCGATCACAGGTATCGTGCAGCCTAGACACGACGTCTTATCCACAGCCATCAAAGTCTCCTCTCGAGGGAACAGTACAAAGGCCTTATCAATTTGATTCTATCATTCTTAATCATGGAAGCGCATTAGTACACTGGCGTCTTCTTAATCCCTTTATTGTTTTCTACATTCCGGAACCCATCCGCCAATATGCATCTCTTACATGTCGACAGCCAGGGTGGCCTTCACCAGACCAAGTTTATGGGCAACAACACCCCTAGCTATGCCATACTTTCACACACGTGGGAGGTGGACAATCAAGAAGTCACTTTTGAGGATATAATAAATGGCGTAGGGCGCATCAAAGCTGGCTACGGAAAGATCCGTTTCTGTGCAGAACAAGCCAGTAGGGACAACTTGCAATTCTTCTGGGTTGACAGTTGTTGCATCGACAAATCAAGTAGTGCCGAGCTCTCGGAGGCTATCAACTCTATGTATCGCTGGTATCGAAGTGCGGCTAAATGCTACGTATATTTAACAGACGTGGCCACGAGCGGCCCTAACCAAATCACCCAGCATTCTCAGGCCCAAATTGAATTGGCTTTCCAACGAAGTAGATGGTTTACCAGAGGCTGGACGCTCCAGGAACTTCTCGCTCCGCCATCACTGCAGTTTTTCTCTAGAGAGGGAACGCTCTTAGGTGATAAAACGTCGTTGCAACTCCAAATTCACGAGATAACTGGTATCTCGCTCCTAGCACTTCAAGGAAGGCCTCTATGCCAATTCAGTGTTGCTGAACGAATGGCATGGGCTGCAAAACGTAAGACCACTATTGAAGAGGATCAGGCTTACTGTCTGATGGGGATTTTCGATGTACACCTGCCGCTTATTTATGGTGAAGGTATGGAAAATGCGTTCCGTCGGCTTCGAAAAGAAATCCCAACATCCGGTAGTGAGTTGTTCAAATTGATAAAGATGAGTTGCATCTGACTTGCACAGGCATTACAATTCCCGTATGGACGCCTGTATTGCTCCTTTGTTATTCTGAACATGTCAATTGAACCTGAACATGCTAACATTAATGTATTAACAGCGACACTCTCCTCAACTGACGGATGCTTCGTCGGAAGAGAAAATTGATGCGTGTCTGTCGAATCTTGCGGCGACAGATCAAACGCGATTGCTCTCGCAAACGCTAAGTCGTTCCAAACACTCTTGCGACTGGATTTTGAAGAACCAGAAATACATATCTTGGCAGGGGAGCAACAAGTCCTCTTTGCTCTGGATTACAGCGAATGCCGGTTGTGGCAAGACTACACTAGCCGCTCATATCTCCCAAATAGTCTCTAAAAGTCAACCTCCTGGTGCATCAGCTCTACGGCAAGACGAGACTATGCCAATGGTGCTACTCTTCTTTTTTCAGAAGTCTAACCAAGCTGCCGAAAATTCAGCTATTGCGGCTCTGAGAACTATTACCAGTCAATTAGTTCGTCAAGAGCCTCGAGTCCTTCCGATCCTCCTGAAACGACATGAAAAGTTGTCCGTCAGAGGCGACTTCGAATGGTCCTGGAAGAATCTTCTAAGCGTATTGACTGAAATGATGGCACAGATGCCGCCCAGTTTGCGGATCTATATCATCCTTGACGCCGTCGATGAGTGCGAGGCGAAATCTCGAACACTAATCTTAGACTGGGTCAAAGGACTTGATGACGATGCGGCATCTACAGTTTCGATGAGTTACAGGCCAGTTCTGAAAGTCCTGGTAACGAGTAGACCAGATGGCAATATCCCGGACTGCCTTTCGCGTTTACCAACACTAGCAATAACGAATGTCGACACAGCAGACGATATGCGAGCGCTAATACACAGTCGAATGGATGAATTAGCCCGTCAGCGTCATCTCAACCGTGATATCACCAGGAGAATCGCTGTATTTCTGGAGGAAAATGCTCATGGCATGTTTCTATGGGTTGTTTTGGTCTTGAAAGAGTTGGAAAAGCGGGATGAACGCCTTAGCGACGAAACAATTGCATCCAAGCTATCACGAATGCCGCGGACACTCGTTGATACCTATGAAGCAATTCTTCTTAATATCTGCCCAACTCGGAAAGATGACTTTTGGAGAATCATGCGCTGGCTGATTTTTGGCACTCGTGGCGTTACACTCACAGAATTGGAGACAGGGTTGTGCTTGGAGACTGGCGTTTCGAGCTGGCACGATCTTGATGGAGATGTGAAGTTTCTTTGCGGATCACTCATCCGATTTGATGGTCCACGGCAAGAAATTAAATTTGTCCATCAAACAGCAAGGGGTTTCTTCGAGACTTTCATTGGGAACCCAAGCACTGCAGACGTCGTCGGACTCGATATGGATGCCCACGCGGCTAACGAACATCTGGCAACAATATGCGTTCAGTACCTCCTCAGACAAGACGAATTCTTGGAGCTAAGCCGACTCTTAGTACAGATCAGAGATTGTTCTGTGCGCAATTTCAAATCGCTAACAGACTTTCTTCACCGAAATCCATTCCTTCGCTATGCAATCGAGAGCTGGGCTGCTCATATCCAAGCAGCAGGCACACCATCGACCGCAATCCATGCAATGGTCAGCAAACTTTTGTCGTCTCCCATGCACCGAGATGGCATTAAGACACTTACGGGATTCATTAGCAAACACCTGGTTTGGAAAGTGCGGAAACCTCCTTCACCTATTCATCTTGCGGCATATTTCAACATTCCCTGGCTTGTAGAGTCGTACATTTTACAAAGTGGGATATCTGTTATACATAGTGTGGGCTGTATGAATGACACACCCTTGATCTGGGCTTCAGAGATGGGCAGTACGGAGAGCGTCGAGATGCTACTTGATGCAGGCGCGGACCCAAACAAATTCGAAGCTGACGGCTGGTCCGCACTCCACTGGGCAGCCAGGAATGGTCATCTAGGTGTAACGACATTGTTGTTGGAGAATGGCGCACACTTGGAGCAAGAAGATAGCGGGAGACATACAGCACTGGACTGGGCCTATGATAGAGAGCACTGGGACGTTGTCAGAGCCCTTGAGCAGTGGACCGATAAGAACCAATTTGACAAGTCAGGCAATTCTTACCAGCAGAAATATTCAAAGAGAAAGACCAGAAATGTCCGTATCCGCGGGAATCCAAGACAGCTTTGGGACTCTAGACATGATACGGGGTAATTAAAGCAAGGTAGCGTCGTATAGAAATGATATGTATGGCCGATATCTTCGCCACCTCTTAAAAAGAAGAAGCTTTGGCTCTCATTTGTTGTCCCGAAAGGAAGCTTTAGTGAAGTTGAATTAATTAAGAATTTTGCAACATCTATTGGTGAGCTTGGAATGCTCTCGTGGTGGAGAAAATATTATGATACGAACAGTTTGGCCACGTTTGAAGCTGCAGTGCCTATTGTGCGCGTATACGGACGTAAAGTGTATTCGAACCAGTTCGCTTCAGCGAATCGGGGCATCCCCAAAGGGCACCAGAAAAAAGGCACCAGAAGAGGTACGATACCAGAAGAGGCATAAGAAAAGGCTCTAGAAAAGAGCCGGCCGAGCAGATGGCGCCGACACACGTATTTTTGTCGTTGCAAGAATAGTTTTGAATAAAGACTGAAGAATAGAAGATCATTGATTTTACATTTACAATTGAAAGGAGCTAGATATGAGATGTTGATTAGTCTAAGTATTTCCGGCACCGTGAGTTTTCCGCCCACAGGGACGGAGGTAAGGTTGAGGAAGCGGCAGCACACAAGAGTTCAGGATGTGGAGGCTGCGTACACATTTGCCTAGAGTACTTTTGTTTACGGCGCACCTGTGGCGTCGTGCAATTTGAGTCTTGTCGTTCACAACTACCCGCTCTTTTCGTTGAGCTCGCGGCTCCAAATAGCTTTCTTTTGTGCAATTACTGTTGCTTCTTTATCTATAGATGGATCTCCTTCTAATCAAGCGTTTGCGCGAGCTTGCTGTCATTTCTTCATCAAAGAATGAAGCTGATTTCGAGAAGGAGTTGGAGCAGTGCCTTACCTATGCAGAACAACGAACATCGCAGCGACTATCGACAAAAGGGCAGACAAGATCGGCTCATGCGTTTATTCATGGATCCACGGGTGACGACTACGACGGGCGTGGAGGACACTCCGCTTCACTATCGCCTGTCTCGGATCCAAGGCCGACTGGAGCAACCTTCGACTTTTGCAGGGTATGCGCTGAATTTGACCCTCAAAAGGCTCTTCTACTGTTTCAATTTCCAGACGATGCTGCAAAGAAAGCTAGCCGAAGGAATGCTTTTGTATCCATTGACGGTGCATGCCAGATAATGGCCACGCTTCCCACTGTCATGAGATCAAAAAGAGAAACAGATTGCCGATCTTGCATAGCAATTCATGCGGGAATCCGCGGCTTGTATGATGTGCCTGATATGGACATCGAGAATGCGCCCGCCGCAATTGATTACGACGACGAGGACATTGAAGTTACCATCATTTTCAAGAGAGACAATGTTTTAAGGCTCTATTTGAGCAGAAGATCTACCGGATGCGCGGTAGAGTCTCCTGGCATGAGCTTCTTCGCATTACCGATGCTTGAATATTACTCTGCACCAGGTAAGATTCCACAATTTGAGGGCAATGATTATGTCGTTCATTTAGACCGACATAAGAGCAACTTTCTACTCGCTGTAGCGTACATAAACTTGCAAAAGCTTACAATCAACAGGCCAACCAAGAATTTTTCCCGTGATCGGCTCAAATATGACAAAGCTTTATCCAGAATACCCTGATTCTAACATCCCTGGTGGCCAAGCGAAAGCCGTCAGTCTCGCTGCATATTCCAGCAAAGGTTCATACCAATCAATGAAGAAGTGGCTCCAGGAATGCATGCGATTTCATCCTGCTTGCAATGCGGCAAGAGAATCTCGTGGCCAGCGTTTACCCAAACGCGTCTTGGATGTTGGACGGTATGACAGTGATCCCGGTTCGGTGTACGATCGCTATGACCCCGTCTGCATCTACGAAAGCCACGGTGAACAAGCTACATATATTGCTTTGAGCCATTGTTGGGGTGCTCGAGGGGATAAAAATATCCTAAAATGCACCAAAGCAACAATACAAGAGTTCAAAAGATGGATTGCTTGGGAACGACTACCAAAAACCTTCCAAAATGCAATCCACATAACCCGGCTTTTAGGTATACGTTATCTTTGGATTGACTCTCTCTGCATCATTCAAGATTCGGCGAACGACTGGGCTGAGCAATGCGAGCAAATGTCAGCAGTATATGCTTCCGCCCTCCTAACGATCTCAGCAACAGCATCCTACGATAGCAGCGGAGGTTGCTTTCATGAATCCCTACGAGCTATTCAATGGGAATACGAGAATGAATTAGGAGAACCTGCGTTACTCTGTATACGGCAAGCTCACGATCACTCAGCTTTCGGGGAAAAGGGAGCGCGCAAGATTGTTAGGACAGGAGAAGACTACAGATCAGAAGTGCCAATGCTTCCCGCTCCAGTTTTTCAACGGGCTTGGTGTCATCAGGAAAGACTACTTGGGGTAAGGATCTTGCATTATGCAGATACTGAGTTGGTGTACGAGTGTCTCACGGGAACCAATTGCGAATGTGGAGCCTTGGAAAACTGGCAGTTGGACGATGCGATCATCCCTCGAAGAGCCATGAGTGCTTCTCCAGAATCCACCCACTTCCTAAATATGCCTCAACCCTCGGTACCGCTTCCACAAATATGGCAGGATGTGGTTGAATCTTACAGCGCGAAATATCTCACTTTCGATGCCGACAAGCTTCCGGCCTTAGCTGGATTGGCCAAAAGGTTTCAGCACTACGGAATGCAGGCTTACCATGCTGGGATCTTCGAGGCTGGAAGTTCTACCGAATACCTGATTCAAAGTTTGCTTTGGACTTCAAGCAGCCCTGAGAAAGATCGACGCCCAAGTTCATATGTAGCACCATCTTGGTCATGGGCTTCGGTGCTTGGGCGGGTTTCGTTTCCCAACGACTCGTCTGGCTTCGATGGCCTCAAGCCCAATGATTATGTCGCACGGATTCTCAAGATCGAGAGCTTGCCCGAAAATGCGCTTAATCCGTTTGGCCGCGTCAAGTCAGGGTTGCTTAAGATTGAAGGGTGGATGAGTTCAGGTACTATCCAGATCGACCCAGAGAACAATTTCAGCCTTAACTACTTGCTTTTCGGAGGGGAATTTATATACAAGAGCGAGCCGTTCCAATGCTGGCAGCCGTACGAATCGGACTGCCATGTGGAATCTACGCAATTGGCAAGGCGAGAAAAGACGGTCGCATGCATCTGGATATGTACCACGAGGTCACGCGCAGATCCGAGAAAGATAAGAAACCTCTTTGGTCTTGTAATCATCAAAGAGAAGGGTACGAATACTTGGAGACGAGTGGGACGCTGTGTATCGCTCTCTATCGTACGACTTCCCGAAGAGAGCCACCCGAGACCTCGAACAATGGAGTGGCAGCAAATCAGCATCATTTAATAGAGTCGTAGGGGGAATTGGCAGATGCAATGAATGCTGAGGATGAGTCCTTTAGTCTTTGAGACTAAAAAGTTAAGCCTCCACGTACATACCTTCGTACAATGGAACCTGAAATCTCAATTGACGCACAAGGTATTGCTAGGTGAGATTCTGTGATGGAAAATAATCTGTAGTGTTTATAGACGTGGCTGGTGTCGTCGGCTTAGCATTGTGGCGCTCGGCGCCGCGTTTCGAGTCAAGTCGCGTCTCCTTGATTTGGAAGGGCGTTTACATCTTTGAACTTCAACTTTGAGCAACCCATTGATGTTCTTCATTTGTACACAATGGCGCGTCCCAGTACCGTTGCACCTCGGAACCTGACTTTGACAGAGGAGTTGGAAAAGTTAGAGCAGTCGATAACACTCACGCTTCAGGGCAGGTTTTGCGCACATCAGAATAGCGGCGCAAATGCTAACGAAGTTGTAGAAATCGACCACAACTTCAGTCGCGCTCATCGTATCGTCACCACTAGTATCCTACCCGTCGTCGAGCAATATGCTAAACATTCAGAAGCCGTGTGGGAGGGTTCTAAGGTGAGCTCCATCAGGATGACCGACGAATGGTCGCCTTTGCTCACCTTCTATTTAGTTTTGGAAGCAATTCTTCGAGGCAAGTGCCAATGTATCACTTTCCGGTTACGAAGAAGCTACTTTCGAAGACTCGACTCTACCTCCAGAAGAGACGGAAACAACTGGCGCATCGCAACTTTACAACAGTCCAATGAAAGAAGGCGACGAGACGATCACTTCTCCCGGCAAGCCTGAGCACGAATCGGCGTCTGACAATGAGGAGATACTATCATCACCATCCATAGCGCATGCGCACAGCACACCAAGGATGCCGTCAACAGCCAAGCAGACAAGACCAAAACCAACGTCGGTGCCAGCTCAGCCCCAGTTCGCTGAGTATCCGTCACCATATGAACAACTCAGGCGTGAAATAGAAGGCAAATCGGGAGAAGTGGCAAGCAGAACTCAACCAGTCACTCCTGGCAAAGGACAGGTTCTGCCAGACATGTCTATGACGCCTGACACATCGCCGTTTGTCATTCACAGGAATGGAGAGCCTTCGACGGCGCAAAAGAATGCTGATGCGATCCTTCACCAAGGGATTCTAAACAAGACTTATCGGGTGGCAGCCACACCACATACTGCACGCAAGACTAAGAATGTCACTCTTGGCGCCACTCCTGCCACAGCGAATCGAACTCGAAGAGCTTGGATCGATGAATCACTCAGCAGTCCAAACGAGCCATCTCCACAGCTGCGTACGGAAATCTTTTCGTCTCCATTGAAGGGTCCAAGGACTCCAGGCGTAAGCGTGGTGACGCCGGCCGCGAAGAAACGCTTTGCAGACTTTGCGAAGCCGGAGGCGAGAGTGGCAAATAGCAAGGACAAAACCATAAGCAAGGCTGAAGAGATGACAATGTCACTGCGGGCTCAATGGGACGAGGATGACGAGGAGCTAGAGATAAGTCCTCCAAAGACGATCCATTTTAATATCCCGCAAAGCCAGCTCCTGCGAACCCCAGGTAAGATGGCAGCCTGTGAACTGGTCCTGCGAACGGTGGCTGACTCATTCATAGCACAAGAAGCCAGTAAACGCATTATGGAAGACCTGCTACTCACAGCGGGAGGTGATATCACGGAAGAGCTTGAGGAGGACAGCCCGAGTATTGTGCAGCGGAATCGTGAACTTGATGAGACGTTCTGATGCATCTGCGTATACCTTAATCTGATACCCAATGAATGAATTATTTAATACATACTAATGGATCTATCGGTCCTGCTCCTCTCCTTCGACTTACAAGCCTCGTTCTAGGCTAAAATTGCAGTGCGGATGTGGATGGCATTATAGCTGGAATGCGCAAAACAGCCAAATAGGGAAAGGAACAAGGTATCAGCCCCTAAATACGCTCCGAACGACGCAGGCAGCATCACGGCAGCCTGCTTAACGATGTGCCCAGCCTCCACAGTGGATCACACTGGGTAAAATGTGCGGTTGGGTTGAAGCGGTGCTGACTCATCTATACGCACGGGCCTCATTGCCCGCCTATAAATTCTTTCGCTCCGTCCAGAATTTTGAAAACTCAGCTCTGTTCGTACCTCCCCACCCCCCATAGTGGTATTCGTACGCTAACAGCGCTGTAGCTTTGCCTTTTGGCTTAGATCAAGTGTAGTATCTGTTCTTTTCAGTTTAATCTCTGAAACGCTTCTACGGAAGCATTCAAGATTAATCTAATTTTTGTACCTAGGGCATTTACCTCTGTGCTTGCGCATGTATTTGCCCACTGTGTCTCTCGTATTTGCACTACCTCGAGATGACGCGAATACTCTTTTCATCACTCATCTCGCCTTGAGCGGGAGTTTGGAGAAGAGAATTTGACATCGGTTAGACGTTGAGACTTTGTTGATCGTGAAGCCTGAAGGTTGGAGGACTGTTGAAGGTGTCAACGACACTGCGTTGCGGGCCTCTCGCTGTTCGTAGATTTCCATTAAATAGATAGTTAGCAAATAGTAGGCTTGCTTGAGTGTGTCACTTGACTTTCGTGTCGTTGAGCCTTGTCGTCCATTGTCGTTGATGTGCGGCTCGCCGATGGTGTTGATCGCTTGCTGAAATCTACCAACTGTATCTTCACGCCGTCGTGTCTTCAACCGTTCCCAACCAAAGCTTGAACGAAACAACAAGCACTTGACGCGTGAATCACCATTTAAGAGCAAATGCCGCCCAGAAAACGTGCAAAAGTGAGCGCTGCCTCAACACCACAAGACACAACATCAGCGGAGCCAGCCTCCATCGAGAAATCTACCGTGGCACCAGTTGACGATGTCTTGAACGATCCATGGACGGACGACGAATACACTGAGCTGTTCAAAGCCATGATACGATGGAAACCAACAGGTGTGTCATTCCAACACTTCCCACACAAGCTAAGAACCTTCGTTGGGTGGTGGCAGCGTCTGACCTTGAGATTCGCGCTGCTTCATCAAGTTCGTCCTCGCATATTGACTAGAGACCAGGCATGCATAAGCACTTCCGTATGATTTCCATATCCAATACCCTCCAGTCTCACGGCTACTCCTATAATGCTTCCTCTGGCCCACACACTCGAATCCCTGGCATATGGGCGAAACTGCGCTCACTCTATGACCTTGAGGCGCTGGACGAACGAGAGAACAGACACGCAGGCAACATTACACCAGAGCCATCTCCTATGGATGAGGAGATGGACGAGGAGGAAGACTCAGACAACGAGGCTGGCTGGCGCGAATATTCGCTAGACGAGGACAAGTTTGGCGATCTTATGTGGGAGCGGCGCTTAGAGGGCGACAGCAGCAGACGGGACAGCTCTCCAGAGTTGATTGAGGGGCTAAACAAAACGAGGCCGTATCCCGGTGTACATATTGAGGCTGCTGAGGCTGATGATGTCGCGGAGGTCAAGAGCAAGGGCAAGAAACCAGCTACGCCTTCTACCAAGGTGAAAGGGAAGGGCGCTAGGGCATCTCCGGTTCAAGAACCTGAAGAGGACGAAGACGAAGAAGACGAAGATGAGGATGAGGAGAGTACACCGGCTGAATCGCCTCCGGCTCGGGAAGCGACGAAGGCCTCGAAGAAACAAAAGGCAGCTTCAGGATCGAGACGGAGTAAGCGTAAAAGATAGCTGAATTTTGAATCCATGGAGATGCTACTTCTGAGTACTTCTATCATCTCGGACTGCGTAGCTTCACTTGTAACTTCTACGGCACCCAATTCATAAGTCTCAGCTTGTTGCTCTCACGAAATACGTGTAAGTAGTTTGCTTTCAGTGCGCTTCGATGAAGAAGTTTGGTCTCGTAGCATCGAGACATAGCTTCAGGTATACGATATCTCATATTTCACACCGCTCCGGTTTTGTGCGTGTTAAAGAAACCACGCATTTAGTAGTAACGCCTACCATGCTTCGCTGATCTGGATATAATGTAACAAGGTAGTGCTCGTCGGGCGCTGGGTGTACATCAAAAGCCGCCAGTGTTGCTGAACCATCATTAACTCGAAGCATTACAATACCACTCCTATCCCCAGAGCTAGACGCGTCTCGACACGCTCAGCTCGGCACACCTTCGTAATCCCAGCCATCCGCACCTCTCCGCCTCCTTCTGCCACGCCTAGAGTTCTGGCGATTGGCAGCGCACTTGACAAACAAGGTGAGGGCAGCGATGACGAAGACGATGACTGCGGCGACGGTGGGCACGATGACGGTGCGGCGCGTCATGCTGTCAGACTCGGTATACGGGCACGACGCGTTGACGCCGACCACCCAACAGCCCTGCATATCGAGGCTGTTGAAGTCGACCCAGAAGGCGGCGTCGGGGGCGGCGGCCGCGCGCGTGGCCGCCGCCGCCGCCGCCGCCAGGTACGCGTTCTCGAGGCCGGTCCGCGGCGCCGCGAACGCCGTCCCCGATGGGCAGCTGTCCCCGCTCGAGCTGTAGATCGCCCGGCTCGACGACAGGTGCCACACGTACGGCTCGCTGAGCGCCCGGCACGCCGCGAAGTGCTTCTCCGTGCAGTCAGCCACGCGCCACCGCCCGCCGAGGGTGGTGTCGAGGAGCGCGCAGCGGATCAGGTTGGCGTTCGTCGTGCTGGATGAGACGTTGGCGGGTTCGTTGCTGTACCACGACCAGATGCTATTGTAGGCGATGGACTGGTACGGCGCTATATCTTGGTCCGCAGTCGTGTTCGAGAGTGTGGTGTTGAGGATCGGAGAGATACCGCAGTCTGTTAAGTTAGATATCGAGAAAAGCGTTTCATTGGAGACGCTGATTGATCTTGGTGGGAGTTGGAGATCTGTGGTGATTGCCCACGAGTTATTCGATGACGATATGCTTGTCGAGCGGTTGCTGAAGAAACAGCCTTGTTCGAGGGAGCCTAGTGTGTTGTATGTGACCGCTTTATTAGCTTGAAAAGAGTCCTGAGGAAAGATAGTATTGCTGTCTCCGCTGAAGTTGTACGCTGCAACTTGAGGATCCACCGTGCCAAGCTCGACCATTAGACGATGTGCCTTGGTGAACTCTACATAGCTCTCGCTTGGCCACCCATCTGACGTCGTCAGGATTCCGTCGGCATTCAAGGTAGAGTTAAAGTATTCCATGATTGGTTGTACATCTTGAGCGACGCTAAGCCAGCTCGAATTCAAGTTACTTCGATCATTCTGCAGCATTTCAGGTGTATATAAAAATGATGAAAGATTAACGTTGAGAACATTGGTAAGAAGTTCCTTCGACGATGGATCCGTGGAGCTATTCAGTGCCAGTGCAGGACTCTGAGGCGCTTCAAGTGACGATGCGACATGCAGATTCAACTCCAGGAATGTTAAAATGGCAGCTAAGGTAGTCGATGTGTTCCGAAGATATTCAGACAAGCTACCAGCGAAGACCGGAAGATCAATGGTGGATGTACATTGATACGGTCCGATTTGATACAGCGATGCTCCGGCAGAGGGAACAACAACTGAAGCAGCGGAGGCAGTGACAGATGAGACTGAAGAAGTTACCGAAGTATTTCCAGAGGAGAGTGCCAAGGTTGAAGAGCTGCCACTGGGAGATGTGGAAGCAGATGAACCGGAGTTCGTGGAGCTGGCTTGTCGAAGCTCGAGATCATGCGTATGCTCTTGAAAAAGGGTCGCAATTGAGAATGAATCGAGTCCAGCAACCTCTGTTGCAAGCTGCCTAGCTGAAATCTGGCCATTGGAGATGCTCACGGACGAAGTCGCAGTCGACGCTTGGGTACCGCTTCCAGACGATGCGGCATTGGCGGTAGAGTTCGGAACTTGAACTGGGCAGAAACTCCACACTTTTCTGCCATCGTCCCAGAACAAATCAAGGACGAACCTTCGGAAACATGCTGCAAAGAGATTGGAGAAGCAGACGCTTGCAGCACCGTCCTCATAGACATTGGTCCCAAAGCACGCTGCAGATACGGAGATGCCCGGATAGGTGACGAAGTTGATGGGGATCTGGAGCGCGACATCCCGCTGGGACTGTTTCGTATGTGAGCAATGAGCATCATGCCATCATTTAAGCATATTCATGTGATGGAACTGTGATGGTAGAGACGATCCAGAGGAAAACATACCAGGAAAGCTGTCGACCATGGTGGTCTCGGTTCTGCCTCTGCGCTGGGTTGATAGGACATTACATGTATGGTGGCGGCAATGCAGTAACAATGAACCTCAAGAAATGCATGTCCCAAAGCTGCTGGCGCTGAAAATCCCCAGCCGCGGCGGAGCGTTTGATGTCAACGATGCTTCCAAGTCGTTGTTCCATCAAGCTGTGGCTTTGATCAGCGTTGAGGCGTTGAGGCGTCAGGATGACTAAGACGGACCACTATTGGACATCTACACATCTCACGCTGCACACGGAGTCATTGTTCCCGCCGGCCATGACCTGGTTGGGATTGTCATTTGTTCATCTGTGCGATTTTCTGGCGCCTTGACGGACATTTTGCCAAGTGATCAGAAAAGTGGCCGGTGGACTGCTTTGCCGTATTCGGTTCGAGTTTCAACGTCTACTAGAGTACCGCGGGCAACACAACCACACGGTTTCTGGCATACATGCATCCCACATTCCACTCTACTCGAGCTCGGCGATTCCCGTCAGTCTTGAACCGTGGAGAGAGATGGAGACCATAACCATTAGCAGAAAACTTGTAATCGTCGAATCTCGATAAAGGACAACGCATTGATGGCAACGAGTCATATCAACTCAACGGCGATTGGGCTGGATCTCATCGAAGTTGGTGTGACAAACGGTACGTTGAGAACGCTCAACGATGGAAATCAATGAAGAGGCTCCGTTCAAACCCAACTGCTGCAAGGCCTCCATCACGTCAACGAAAGAGAGGCACTGACAGCGAAAGGAAGCATTGAAATCATTGCACTTGCAAACACAGGGAGAAGAGAAGACAAATGATACTGTAGCGACATCATGGTATTGCGCGACGACGCTCTAGGTCGACTAACTCGAGCAAGCCGAGGAAAAAAAAAATAACCGCCATTGTCGGCGTAGCCCATAGGTACTACTCTCCACCCAAGTTCCCCAAATCATTGCCATAAACTCCCAAAGTCGTCAGATCCGTTTTTTATGTCCATCGACTCGAATGTACACAAGTGAAGAAGTATTACAAGAAATTTTGTCGCAGCAGAAAAAAACTACAAGCGATAGTGGACTGCTTCATGACTGAGTAAGATATTCTCAAAATCCAATGGAACTCGCTCTCAACGCGTGATGAAGAGACGTAGCTTATTACAAGGTTATTTGTCTGCATGTACAGTGCTTTGTTCCGAGTGTACAAGAGCGAGCGTTACTCTCGGCCAGAGACGCTGCCGACGACCAACTTGGTCGTAAAGGCAGTGATTTAAATAAGGTCTTTGATCGCCATCCTTGAAGTGCTATGAGGTGAAGCTGGAGGAGGAGACATTGACGGTGGTGTGGCAGACTGTGCCCACCTCGCTCTTGGCTGCTCATTGGATGAGTTGAGGATGTTCAAGAGGCTTGGGCTCTTTGGAGACTTGTTTGACTCCATTGGCTCTAGTAAGGTGATGGTTCGAAGAGTGTCGAACGATGGCAACGGACGTTGAACGACAGGCGGCTCTTGTGGGCGAACCTGAGGGAGTTGCGGATCCAGACGTTGTGCATCCTGCTCGGACGGAGAGGCACCTCGTGGTTCCCAAACCGGCTCGCGGAACATAGAGTGGCAAGCGCTTTTGATCTCAGGCTTGACGGTTTCGAACTTGCCTTCGCTGTTGACAAAGCCGGTGGTGTGAGCAGGAAGATACGCAATCTCCGAATTGCGTCGCTCTTCACGGCTACCTGTGAGCGGCGGTAGTCCGATTGGAGTCAAAGGTGACCTCGTCGAGCCGTTGTCTGAAACAAGCGATGGTGCGTCCATTGAAACATTTGACTGAGCCGAAGGCGACGCAAGAGGAGACGGGTACGGACAAGAGTACGGCGGCAGGAAAGCATTCTGAGGCCGAAGATCCAGTGGTTGTGGCCTGTGCTCGTACTTCATTCCACCGTTGAACGAACTTGAAGCCGGCAAGCCAAAGGGTGATGAAAATGGGTGAGGACTTCTATCGCTCATTGGGTGATGAACCGGCGGTGGAAGCGCAAACTCAGGGCGAAAACTGGGAAGAGTGTTGGTCATACGTGAGTCGTGCCTCTCATGGCCGCCCGCTTCACGAGAACGACCTCCTGCTCGCTTCCTTCTGTTCATTCCACCGTTCCACCAGTTCTTGACTGCGTTGTCGCTGCGACCAGGGAGCCGTCTGGCGATTTCAGCCCATCGCTTTCCCATGGTTCGAACCATCTCCTCGATTTGACGGCCTTCGTGTTCGGTGATGGGTGTATGGTTCAAGTTTGGCTTCAAGTTCTGGTGATATCTTTCTCGGCATTGCTTTGGACTCCGAGTGGCGATGTACTGAGAGATTCGAACCCAGTTTGATGCACCATTGCTAGCGACGAGCGACATGAGGATTTGATCCTCGTGCTGCGACCACGGGCCGCGACGATGAGTTGGCATTTTCTGAGCTTTGGTGAGAAGCTCAAACTTCAGCTTTTGATTTACAATGGCAATAGCCTGCGAAGAGTTGATTAGACTCCGTTTTCTCCAATTGACGAAGATGATACGGTTCAAAGAGATTGACCAAGGCTTATGTATAGAAGATTATACCAAAAGACTCTCGGCTCAAGAGACGATTCAAGTGATCATGAAAGGATACGAAGTATGAAAGAAACTCACCGATTAGGAGAGAACCAGGAAAGTTGATCGTACAATCCAGATAGACCGTACAATAGGTGCGATCCGGACTGGTAAGGCCGAAGAGGATGGGGCTGATAGATGAATGTTGAGCAGCGGTCTTAACGAGAGTAACGGGACGATCTCAATGGTAAAATGTCACTTGATCGGGCAATGAGACCCAGATGGTAGTGAGAGAATGGTGACGAAGAATCAGAAGCAACACAGCGGAGTCTGGTTCAGATGTCTTTTGGTCGAGTGGATGAACTTCAGCTGAACTGGGAGGCAAACACGAGTAAGTACCGTGGGATTGGAATCCAGGCGAACTGAAAGAAGGTTTTTCGGGGCAGTGGGCAGCTGGAGGCGGGAGCTGAAGTCTTGTAGTCGAGGCCCGGGTGGGTTTGAGCCAAATCGGGAACGGGACGGTCCTGGGCAATAATAGGGAGAGATATGAGGCTGTTGAAGTGTGTAGCGGCTACGTGATAAATGGAGAGGGGACAATGGGCAAGATGAAGGGAAAGCAAAGAACAATGCGGTCCCCTGCGAGAGGCTCTAGCCTTTAGCCAACAGCCGGGAGACGAGGCGGACTGGATGTCGCGGACCACTTTTTCAGAGTAACTACCGTCCGATGGGCGTTTCCCAGATCGCTGGATCCTAGCCAGTGCGTGAGGGAAAATCATCAGTCCCGCATCCACACCACACCCCCCGGTCCCCGTCGTCAATCGCTGCCGGCTGGCTTCGCATGTATCCCGCGACCGTCGGTTTTGTGCGCTGCGTTGTCTTTTGTTTCCGCAAGCCTGGCCCTGCAACGGATCTCCTTGCAACCGCCAACCTTGCCAGCGTCGACCAATCCGCCGCGCCCGACTACGACCTGGCGCCTCAGGTCGGCGAACTCTCAGAGGGCAACCTCATTGCGGACTGGCCCTGTCAGCGTCCTGCTCCCACGCCCGCATTATCCATTCCCATGAGATAATCCAAGCACCCATCGTGACGAAGGGCCCTACTGTCTTTCCCCTTTCGCCTCCCGGCGCAATCGATAACTTCTCCACCGTGGCCCTCAGCCAGCCAGCAGTTAGCCGACCCGGCCGACCCTCTGTGTTGGTTGGTGCTGGTTGGGTGCTTGTTCACGAACGAGACGAGCCTTTCTTCTTCCCATCCATGACCCATCAATATCATTGCCAATGGAAATAGCCTTCGCGCGCCGTTCCCTTTCAAATCATCGTTGGAAGAAAAAAGAACCATCGTGAGAAAAGCTGGGATTGCTCCGGCTCGGCGGAAACTGCGGGTGCATGCACAGCAGACGAAGGCTGGCCCCAGCACTGGGACCGACTCGAACGGCGTGCATCCTTGCCACGGCCTATGGTACAAGGCATCTTGTGAAGCCGAATTGCAGTTACATGTACTCATTCCGCGTACCTCCACCTGCCCGGGTTTGTTTTCCGACCTAAAGAAACCTTGTTGCGCCCTCAATTTAGATACGCGGTCGCTTATTCCTTGGAGTTCGTGGCCATGGACTTGGACTTGGTCATGCGCGCGCCCACCCAAGCCTCATGGAGAGTATTTGAAAAAAAAAATAGCATTCACAAAAAATAAAAAAGCCAACATCTATGTTTCTTTTCATTGCAATTCGAGCCGGTCGAGCGTGGCAGCCTTCGCCGGGAGAAACGGTCGGGCGATTTAGGGTTCCATCGTTAGGGCCAGAGAGACGCTGTTCGGCGGGCACGCCTGGTGGCCACAACGAAGCGAGCAGCGCAGCGCAGCGCATCGCAGCACCACGACTCGTAGGCGCGCCGTATCGGACTGCACGTCGTACCTTTCAAAGCCGAGGAAGGGGGGAAACGAGAGAAAGGAATTTCCCATGGGCCCAGGCTTGTTTCGCCATTCGGCCGGCGCATGACGGACGGCTCAACCCGGCGTTGCTGGCACGAAGTGGGCAGATGAATCAAAACAAATACAATGAAAAGAAAAAGTGACAGCAACAGTGAAGAGCCTGAGCGACGCCGAATGTTGTTCAGCGAGTCTGCAATGGCCATTGGGTGTCGAACCCGGCTTCCTGGGATTGCTTCACCCTGGCGTCAGCGGCATCCGCGAGCGCCAACGTCTCGGATGAAGTTAAATCGAAGAGAGGCCAATCGAGGGCCGAGATCGAAATACAAATACCAGCGCCACAACGTTCGTCTAGAAGCTGAGACCGCGGGTGAACAGTCCAATTTGTGCTCCCTGCCTCTGCTCCGTCCCCTATGGCTGTAAGATGGCTGATGATGGCTGCTTTTGGCGCTGGCTGGCCCCTTTGGGAGTTATTGCTGCCACTAGAGACGCGCCAGACGGGAAAACGTCTCGTCGTGCAACTGGCCCATGATGCTGGGCTGCTCTAAACGGAACAAACAGGCGAGATACGTGCTGATTCGCCGCCGGAAGATGTGGAAGACCTGCTCAATGACTTGGGGGGCCCCGAAGTCAGTCACCCCTCGCCGTTTGGCCCGCCGGCCCTGTGAAAGTGTCAGACCGACTCGAAAATGCTCGATACAGTAGGATTTGCACGCCTCGCCCAGCGATCATCGCATCACGGTGCTCACGGAGCCAACGGTCGACCACGATGCTCTTCGATGCTTGCGGCTCTGCCTCTGCTCACAGCCTTCTCAACGCTCGCAACCATCCCAAACCGCACCATTCCCTGCCCCAGACCGGGTCAGCTCGCTTGCTTCTTCTGCAGGCCCCGTCGCTTCAACACCACCGAAACGGAATTGCATCCAGCCCGTTTCGTCCAGCGCGGCGACTCCGACGAGAGGGTCTGGGTCGGGGTGCTGCTGTGGCTAGAGGGCCTTAGTGGCATCCCCAGCCGTTGAATGTTTCGGTGGCCGGGCGCTGCATGAGACCTGAGACCTTGCAGCGCCGCTTCGTCTATTTCTTCCACAGACGGTATAGCCTGTCCCAACTCCACAGCATCGTTCCCGCCCTTCGCAAGGAAGGGAACGGCCGTCTGCTCGCTGTGGGACGCGCGAATGCGGCTCGTCACTCGACACTCGACACAAACTGCAGGCTACGGGCGAAGTTGCTTCCAAACGGCCCAACTTCAGCCCGCACAACCACTCTGGCAATGATCGGAGTGTCTTGCCACCAAAGGCCGTCCCAATTCGGCCCTGCAACGAGCGCATCCAAGCACATCCAACGATAAACGGGAAAACGCTTTCGAGCGGCCATACCGCACATCGTCTGCTGCTCTGCAAACTGATCGCCGTCGTTTTCTGCTTGAGTTTCGGACTTCCGACGATCTCAATGTCTTGTTACTATTCTTTGCCCACCGCACTTCCCTGCTCCTACGCTTTCTTTTTCTTTTTGCTGAATTAGAGTGTTTCCCAGGTTCATTTATTGAGCCTGCCATTCTCTGACCGTCAATCCTGGGCCTGACGATTCAATCAATTTCCAACCCGCTAATAGACCCAATCTTCTAACTCGACGCCGCTTCGTACTGCCGTACCACGGGGATACAGGCTTGAATGGTAGCAAATGAACTATCGATTCGATTCGCAGTGTTGGTGCCAACGCTTCTGGGTTACGAGGCTCTTCGATCGGGTTCCTGGCCGATCGGATCCACGACATTTTCTTAAGGTATATTGCTACTCGTTCTAGTCCCTTTGTGCTCGTATACACTTTAAGAAATCCGAAGTCGAACGGGCTTTGCAACCTTTTGCAGAACATACAAGCTGATCAAAGGACATTTCCATTTGTATCACCTTGACTCGCCATCGTGAACCTCTTCATATGATTTGCCCGAACGTCCCGGCCGTTGATCTAAGTATAACTCAATTCAATAGAATGATGCCCTGGTCTGTCATCTGGTCGCGCGGTAGACCTCAACAGCCACGATGCCTCCTCATCATAAGGCTGACCTCATTGAACGGCACGTAATGGCAAAGGACCTACAGCAAGGCAACTGTTTACCACATTCCGCAGGCCCAGGCTCAAAATCGGCGGTCGGCGATTCGCTTGAGCCTGTTAACAACCAGATAATCCGCCAGGGATTCGGGGAGACGCTGTCGGGCATGGCGTTGTGTCATCCTATTCGTGGTGCCCGGTACATGTCCAGCCAGCCTCCGTTCATCGGCAGTTCCAGCAGGTATAAGGGGCAATATTATGAAGACGACTTTTGTCCGAGTGTCCCTTGCTGCAGAACGGCACCAGGTTCGCCGTTGCGCTTTGTGTTTCCTGGGAGGTGGCTCCCGCCAAATTGCGATCTCTAGGAATCCCCGGTCTCCCACGCCCCAGGTTGAGGCTCGTCAGGGCACAAACGGCGTTGCTTTTGCGACTCTTCCCCCACGTTTGCGTTAAGGTTCAAGCCACCTGGCGCTGTGAGGCTTCAGAATTCCAAATCTACCCAGCAGCGAGGAAGCGAGTGATCCGTGCGGGAGCATTGTCAAATCTTTAATTCAATCGCCGCGAGAGTCGACGAAAAGTGGTCTGTCAATGAAGAATTTCGTCTGTTGACGGCGAGGACATGCAGTGTTTCGTCGCCCGAGCTGTGGCGCCCAGAAAACGAGCGCTTCAGGCGGCGTGCATGCAACGAAGCCCAAGGATGGAATGGTGCGAGTGCAAACATCCTTCATCCGCAGCGAAGGCCTCGACCAACCCGGTTAGAACTTGCGTCGATTCGTGCCTGCTCGACGACCGGGTTTTTGGGGCGGGTCGAGCAGGGAATGATTGGCAAAACTCCACTTGTTTCTTTGATCCACGACCGAAGTTGCAGATTAACGAAAGACTTTGAACAACAGAGCCCAAAAGGCCAATTACGCTTTTCCGCCTGCCAAAGCGCAACAGCTCGGGCGGTGTAAAACCTCCGTCGCACTCATTCTGATGGTGCGCAACGGTAAACGTTGTCACGCTGGCCTCCAACTGGACCCGGCCCGTCCAGCGAAACCAACAGCAAAACGGGCCCACGGTTTTGGTGAGTTCAGCTGCCTTCTTCTGCCAGTCGGTGCTGATTATGTCCGCCTACGAATGGCTTGGTCCAATCAATGCGCTACCAACGTTTGAGCGACGCGTGGATCAATAACGTACGGCAACCACTTGAACATCGTCAGTGTCCTTCAATATTTGGTTCTCCAAACGTCGCACACATTTTGGGCTCTGCAAGCGCGCCAAGTCGCCGACATGCCCTTCTGCACGAGCTCTTCCATTATGAAAGTGACAATGGCAGGAGTAACGATCGGCTGACTCTGCCGTCATCCTCTGCGCCGTTGCGATCTGGCATCTGCCAATCAGCCGCCGACCTTCCCGAATAAGGGGCGGAATGGGTCAGTCACTTCCGTACGATTTGAGCCAGCGGCATTCTTCTGTCGTGTTAATTGCTTGTTTTCTCGCCGACAAGTAGGGCCAAAAGTCTCCATGGCTCGCGCAAACTTAGTCCACCCTCCACTCCTGAAGGATCCAGATCATGCGGGCGCTCGGATCGTGAGCGCCATCGCTCTTTCCTCTTGCCCTCCACAACGTCCGACTATCGCCACGTCCGGTATTGATCATCTCGCACTTGCGGAAGCATTGGAGCGGGCCTTCTAAGTTTCTTCGCGCCCTCCCGCTTCTCGCCTTTTGATCTGGGCTCGGAATACCTACCGGTTTCGACGGCATGCGTTTCTTCTCGCTGCACCGGATGGCGCTACTGCGTCTTCTAAGCAGCCAACGTGGAACGTTCTGCAAGCGCGGCGGCGACTTTGCACTTGTCGCTGGCAATATGGATGCAGCCTGCCATTCAAATTTCACAGCTGCAATTTCTCCTCACCTCGCTATTCGCCGGCTCTTCGCTGAAGTGGAGGGTACGGCGCGATAGCATGCAGGAGGGAAGGACTATGCATTGGGAGGGTTCCAATTGTCGCTCTCCCGTATGCCTGGGACGCAGCACTCTCCTTTTGCTTTTTGTCCTCGCTCGATTCGGCTTCTGGTTCAGCTCGACTGCCCAACAAAGTCATAAGTTGTACCCAGATTGAGAGTACGTCCAAAAACTTACTTTGCTTAGAGATTTCATCTCTCGGCAGCTCCAAATGATAGTCTCCGTAACGCGCCCTTATTCCACGTAAGCTCTTTGGATAAACATCTTCAAACCCGATCTGGACCACGTCGGAACCCTTCGGATGATACTTCCGTGAACTTGCGTCCGAAATTTCCAAAGCCCGCTGCTCTGATGCCGCCTGCATGATAGTCGAGACTCTACAATTTTCTTATTCGAATCCATCGCTGAAACCCCCCAACCAATACTATTGTCACTCGCTGTAGCCACGGGAGCATGTCAGGCCACAATCTAGAGCTCGCTTGACCTTGGCGCGTAGACACGGAGAGTGTTCCAAAGTGAAGCAAAGTGAAGAGAAGGTCGTTCCAGTTGCTCCGTAGCGCCAGCATGGGAGTCTATCTGCTGCTCCGAGTTCCGCGGTCTACGTCCTCTGCCGTAGATCGTAGCGGTGTACCTTTCATGGAGATCTTCACGAGTATGCCTCACCGCCTGTGGCTGTATTGGAAATCCACTGACGGCCTGGCGATCACAATGGCCGGCACTATCGCTCCAAATTTCGAAGTGCTACCTCTCATCTCTCTCTTCATACATAGATGCTGGTTGCGACTGTGTACGGCCGGCAGCAAAAGTAGTTACAAATCGTCGAGATCTTTCAGCCTGATCGCACCATCTGCGTTTCCTCCCTCAACTTCCCTCTGGATGACTAGCAGTCATTTGCCGAGCCCAGCTATGAATACTAGGGAGCGTTTACATATCATTTCTCCTCGAAAGCAATATACCGCATAAGCATGGGTGACGGTGAGGGGAGAGTCGTATCTAGTCTCAGAGCGTCCTCATGTTTGGGCGCAGAAAATGAACAGGATTTAGCTGCGCAAAACGCTCTGGATGTCGCCGAAGGGATAGGAGGTTTACACATGGTGAGAATCGCAATAGCGGTTCGAAAAGTGTGTAAATATCTGAGAACAAAGCCATACTCTCGATAACCTTTCGCTGACAGGAATTATTCCGTCTCTTACATCCTTGATATCGAAAGACCTGGCGAAGACTCGTTTCTCGTTCCATTTTCACCTTTCCACTGAATATTTTCGCTTCAGCGTGAGAATCTGGGCGTTCGCCGATTGAGTATCACAGTTTCACGCAAGATTTAGCAGAGTTTGCACTGCTTGGAGGTTCTATTGTCATTGTACGAACGGTATGGTGCTTTCGCGAGCATCCTCATAGAACACCTTATCCGCGGAAAGTATTCATTGTGTAACTATCAACAGTTTACCTCCATCCTCAGCAGAGTAGACGTCGGTGGAGACTTTCGTTTTGCTAGTCTGGCAAGTTTCGAGCAAGTTTCCAGACTCGAATTACCCACTCCAGTAAAACAGCGACGTTTGTTACCGTTTCTCTCTCATTTCCTTCAGAGAAGCCAGATAACACCCTTGGATCTCGACATTAGCCTTCGTAACAAACGATCGACAGCCGCACCGACTAGTAACCACTGCTCCGTCCTGCAGTTCAGCTACACCAGGGTACAACCCCTTGATAGACAGACACCGAAGCTTCGGTTCAGTGTCTCAGCAACCTTTCCTTAACCATACTGTGAGAAACGTAGTCTCACAGGAGTATCACAAGGCCGACATCGAAGTCCACAATCCAACTACGCACACTTTCAGTGCCTTCGTACGATCTGAAAGCACTAAGGAGAAAGAGCCGGGCAGTAAATAAGAAGCGCGATCCTGATCATTCTCAGACTCAGAGGTTGGGATTGACAATGATTTGGAAAATGAGTACGCCATATAAAAAAATTGACTGAAAACACTCCACGGTGAAGGAGACATGCCAGCGTCTCAGCAACAGACACGCTCGGAAACCCCGTTTCTATATCTCTTCAATTATACTGTTGCAATGACAATGCAGAATTTCTCAGCTTGCGTATGTTAAGACATGCATGTGTTGTTTCATGATTTCGTTTGCAACCCTACGTCTTATATGTTGAGCGTTATACATGGCCTCACTCAAGGACATGTCTGCTACCGTGTGGGCTTTGCATTGTAAGCGGTAATCAGAAATCTCCGTTCGTCCTCCCGATGGCCTATAGTAACAGCATATAAGGCGGCAGGTGGCATGTCTTGCGAAGCCGTTTGACTAAGATAATCGCCTGTGTGACTCGAGATAAGTCAATCTCCGATCCCTAGCCGGGTAAAATCATTTGGAAATCAAGGCTCACTGAATTAATCTCCCGATGGTCTTGAAGAGGAAATATGAGTAGCATTGGATCGCGATCTTAAGTCTTCGTAACTAGTAAAAGTTCCTCCAAGCACGGGGAGAAACACTTCCGCTCAGAAACATGCTATGATAGTGATGAGATAAGAGAGCCCAGCCAGACGTCAGGCAGTAGAGACAGTCCAGCGTTCTAAATCCCCAATTGCGCCGCTCGAATGCAGAGGCTGAGAAACCAAAGCAAACCGAATTACTCTGTCCGCCAGCCTAATCCTACAGGATCTCGGTCACCCCCGAAGGTTGTAATCAGCTGGTTGCAATCCCCTCTTTCATGCTCATGGCACGTACAGTCATAATCAAAGCCCTGTCGCCAAGGCCCAAACGCTCTCATAAGGTTCGGCGCTCCGCGGGGGCGCGCGGCCCTACGCGCGCGGCGGGCCCCCCAGGTCGATATCGCCGCCCTCGGCGTTGACCCAGCGGCGCCAGGCAACGCCGTACGCCTCCTCGAGGTCGCGCACCCAGCGGCGGGTGTCGAACAGGGCGCTGGTCCAGCGCGCCTCGTACAGCAGGCGGCGCAGCTCGGCGAGGCGGCCGGTGGGCCGGTGGCCTGCGTACCGCAGGCCCTGCGCCAGCGCCACTGCAAACGCCTCGTACTGGTCCTCGCCGGCGGCGATGAGCTCCTTGGCGGCGCGGTCGCCGGCGGGGCCGCGCGGCAGCGCGCCGCGCAGGATCGACGCCGCCATCCGCGAGCACATCTTGTACGGGTACCGCGGGAAGGTCAGCAGCGGCGTGCCGCTCCACAGGACGTCCGCCGCTGTCGTGTGCGCGTTGCACTCCGGCGTGTCCAGGAATAGGTCGCACACGCGCGCCCGCGAGATGTGCATGTGCTTGGGCGCCACGTCCGTGAAGATGATGCGGTTCGCCACGTCCGCCGTCGCCCACTTGCGCGCCGTCTCCAGCAGGTATTGCTCGCCAAGGTCCGGGAAGCGGAGGAGCCACAGGATGGCTTTGGGCACTTTGTCGAGGATGCGGAGCCAGGTGCGGAAGGTTGTTGGTTCGATCTGGTTGCATCTGTTAGTGCTTTGCGCGGTGAGCAAGTGTCTAAGTTCGACGTACCTTGTACAGTTGATTGAAATTCCCGAGGATGATGGCATCATCTCTAAGGTTGGGAAAGATCTCCTTCCGCATCTTCCATCGGCGTTGCTGCTCCTCTTCCCAATTAAGTTGCTTGCCGTGCGCATCAGGGGCACTTTGTCTGTGGTCGCAGCAGAAAAAGGTGTCCCGGCAGTAGATAATGTTCTCGCCGTAGATCCAGTCCTCATCGTCGCTCCCACAGTTGTCATCGCAAAGTTGGTCCTCAAGGTCGACGTTGCGTCGCCATGGCCGTAAAGTGGTTCGAGGCACAGCCATCTCGTCAGCAAGAAGATAGTCGCACCAGTCAGCGCCTAGTGTTCCGGCAAAGCCCATGAACGACATTTGAATGGGAGCAGGTCGAGCTGCAAAGACCTCATTGCGGGCGCCTCGTGTATAGCCATTCAAGTTCACGAGGATGTGGATGCCATCGTGAACGATCCTGTTCACGAGTTTGTCTGCTGGCCAGCCACTAGCATCGTAGAAGACCGGAGCCTCGCGCTCAATCTGTTGACGGTGGATTGAATTGTCGCTTGCAGTTGTAGCGTAGCAGTAAGCCTTCACAAGCTTAGGATTGTGCATACCGAAAACAGACTGCATGAGATGTGCCAGCGGATGGTTGTTGAAATCAGACGAGACATATCCAACCTTCAGATATGGATTTGGCGGCGGAGGAGGTGGGTGGACAGTCGTGCTGAGCCATGGAGCTTTCAGGGCTGAACAAGAAATGCGAAGGCCGTTGCGCTGTGAAATGTTGCGAATCTGTTTGGCTGACATGGGCGAGGTGAAGGTGTGGAAAGGTAGAACGGTGGGAGCTGCAGGAATTGGGATGGTCGATGGAAGCTGCGGACGTCGATATGCAGACGTTGAACGTTGCTTTGGCCGAACGTACTTGTCGTGATACCATTGCCAAGTCAAACGTTTCATGATCCGCTCAACCAGTCTGATCATTCGAGCTCCTTCCCATTTCTGACCTGACCAACTCTTGAGTCTGCGCAGTATGGTCTCTTGCTTTTCTTTTAGGTCACCTTCACCGCCAGCAACAGGTAGAGCCTTCAAGACTTGGTGGACAAACGAGCCGTCGATGAGTCCCTTGCCCCATTCTTCGCCATCGGAGAGTTGTTTCTCCACAAGGTCTACCACTCGCTTGATCCAGCCGCTGCTAATGGCTCCGGGTTGAGAAGCATCGAGCAACATTCCTTGATCGTCGACGTGCCATCTATCACGCTTGCCACCTCCTCTTGCAATACCACCGCGTCCACGCCAGCCGCAAACAGAATTGAGAGCATTCGCGAGGCCACAGACAGCTTCGGCAAAGTCTGGGCTAGCCTTAACGGCTCGCCGATAGTACTCGATGGCATCCGCGATGCGTCCCTGGTCCTTGACAGCGTTCGCCAAGTTCGCAAGGGCGATATCGAAATTGCCATCGCAGGATACAGCCGATTCGTACATTTGGATGGCTCGCTGCAATTGTCCAATGTCTTTTAGCAAACTGCCGAGGTTGGTGTAGAGATGCGCATGCTTGTTGTCGAGACGGAGACCATACTCGTAGTATGACAGCGCGAGCCATATACCACTGCCAGGAACGACACCGGGGAACGCGTGGGTGACGTTGCTATTCGTATGAACAGGTCGAGGAGGAACCGTCTGCTGAACGCTGGCAAGTAAGATTCCGACATTGTTGGCTGTCGAAGGACTAGGTTGAAGCGACAATGACAGATAGTACAGTGCTAAAATCTCGCGAACACTACATGTAGTTTGGAAAGCAGCGGCACGAGGTGAACTTGAGGCCATACCGTCCTGGAAGATCTTTGCGAGCGACAATAGTGCGTTGCTGGTGGTCGAAATTGAAGCCGTTCGAGGTAAACCTTCGCCGGGGCTATTCTTGAGACCTGGAAGATCGCCACACCGTGGGAAGCACAACTGTTTTGTGTATAGAGCTTCTTCCGGTGACAAGAGAATGGGATCATTCGGACTCTGAGACTGGAATCCAGTCCTCGTTTGAAGATCTTTCTCAATGACGGATAAGATGTGAGAAATCAATCCATCGATATCATGCCATTGGTCCCGGCCGGTACCAAGTAGAACGGCCTCTTGGAAAGATTTGGCTGCACCAACGTTGTCGCCCATGGCATACAACATGTTGCCTTTGGCATGAATCAATTGAAGCAAGCGTGAAACTTCTGAATCGGAGATGGCGTATCCACTTGTACCAATCTCGCGCTGCTTCATTTGTGGAGTCCCTCCCATTTCGGTGTCATTGTCATATTCGAAGACAGGCTTGTCGGAGACTTCGGAGACGCTTGGCGAGGTACTTGAGGAATTCGATCGGCGTCGATTACCGTTGATACCGTTGGTGGATTTACATCGTAGAGACTTCTCAACAAAGTCAATCACAGCAACGGCTTCTTTACCTCGGTGGTCGGTACACAGCAGGCCGACAAGGTGTTCCACGGCTTCAAAATAGCTGGGTCTCAGCTTTATAGCTTTCATCCAGTAATGTTCAGCATCTTGCTTTTTGTTCATGGCAAAAAGCGTAGCTGCGAGATTGGACATTGCCTCGACATGACTGTTGAGATTTGTTAGCAATCGTTCGCCAGTCGTCATCGTGAAGGGCTAACTTACTTGGCATCTATTTTCAAGATTGCGGTATTCCATTCCAGCGCTTTTTGATAATCTGCCAAGGCATAGGCTAGGCACCCTCCGAGTAACATGCCGTCTACCCACTGCCAAGAACTTTCCTGGCAAAGCTCCTTGAGATTGTCTAGTGCAGTTGTTGCGTTGGCGGTAGGTGATCCTTCTTGTCGAAGAGGGAGATGTGAGAGACCTAGAGAGTTGGAAGACATCCGTCTGAGCGTTCGTAACCGATCAGGACTAAAACCTGGATGAAGGGGTGGCGTGTGCTGTTGGGATTGCTTTTGCCAGGAATGGCGCTCAAACTTGCCGTACTGACTACTATTTGTGGGCCATGGAGAAGAGTTGAAGGGAGTTGAAGAAATTTGAGAAGGACGAGAATGGTTGTTATTATGGGAACTGGAGATTACTTGTCTCGAATAGCAATTATTGTGACTGTTATTGTTTTGCCATTGTGTTGTGAAGATGGACTCAATAGGGGTTCGGGATGTAGAGGAGCCAGTGCTAGAAGAAGACTTTGAAAAGTCATAATTCGGTTGTCTTGGTGGTCTGGGAAACATGCTTGTCTTGACAAATTGATTGCTGCCTCTGCCATGATTGCGTTTTCGCAACTCGTGAAGGTATCGAAGCAGATCGATGTAAACCGAATGTGCGTGGCTAAGGACTTTTTCACGTAACTTTGCGTTATTCGAACTCTCGTCAAATTCCGAAGGCAGCTCCGAGCTCTTTCGAGAGGGCGCTTTGGGTGTCGTCTGTCCAGACTCAAGCTTGACGGATCCGTCTGCAAGATCTTGAGGCGTGCTCACAGCAGAACCGCGATTACCAGAAAATCCAGAGAGACCGAGACCCAGGCCATGATGACCGCTTCCAAAATAGCTTGAACCACGGCGATCCATGCCACCATCGAGCCTGGTCTGGGCCTGGGCGTTGAGAACGTCCAGAGGAGGACCAGCACCCTGAAATTGCTTCTGCGACCCAAAATATCCAGGAGAACCAAGACCTGCGGCATGTTGGTTCTGCCATAGTGATCCTGGTGTGCTCGGATTAGAAGGTGTTTGGAAACCGGCCCAGGCCGTCGTGTGTTGAGGGTAGAATCGCATATCTCGCAGAGCAGCCGGACGATAAGGAACGAATGTGCCATTGGGCCAATATGGGCCATATGGCCCGGCGTCATTCGAAGCTGTCGGTCCGAAGGATGGTCCCGTAGGAGCCAGCATGAATCCGAAGGGGTGTCCTAGGTGTTGGAATTGATACTGAGTGCTTTGGACAGGAAGCTGGTTCAGAACGGAGTCGATTTTGGGAACGTGAGGCTGTGCAAGAGTCCATGTGGAATTGGGATGCGCGATGCCACTGCTCAAATCGGTGGAGAGAGGCTGAACGTTAGACATCAGCGGCTGATGCTGATGCCTTTCCGAGTAGCCCGAGCTCCACGTCTGTACAGGTGGCCGCAATGGCAGCTCAAAGTCGGAAGGTGTGGATGGAGCTGAAGCAAAGTGCTGGGTGACGGGAAGCAGTATGTGCTTCATTGCGTGAGGCCTTTCGGCCAGCTCCACCGAAGTTCCATCGTAGGCGGCATTCAGAATTCCGTTCGGAGTCTTCCGCCGTAGCATATGCTCAGAATGCTTTGTTCCGTTGTGAGTGCCCTCTCCCGCACCGTCGGTATCGGAATATGATTGGGCGCGCTGCAGTGGGTGTGCATAGCGCGCCGGTGGCGGCTGATATGTTGAGTGTTGTCCATTTTGCCAAAGGTCTCGATTCAAATTCTCACGCAAAGCTATCTCCAGCGATCTCGGTGACTGAGCGGCGGTAGTGAAGGGAGGAGTGAGTTGGTAGCTCTTTCCGTACGCGAGCGATTGCGGCGCCTGGCGAGGTTGAGGCCGGACCGTGGTCATTATCGCTGAAGACGGAAGTGCAGAGGGCGCAGCAAACCGCAATTAAAAACGTAACTGCTCCTCCGTCAGAAAATCAGACACGAAATACTCGATTGGCGGCGGAGCTGCCTACTCGCAACTGTCTGCAAGCTTAGCAAAGAAGCAGAAACAAAAATCACCAAGACCGGCCTGTGCCTATGCCTTTGCGTAGTCTCCTCCTGGCACCGCTGCGTGGCATTTCGGAATAATGTTCAGGGACGGTGCAAAAGGACTCTCGGGCGATGCAGAGTCGAGCCAAGTGTGTGTTGATGATTGGAATGCACAGCTGCGGCGGACGGACGAGGTTGCAGGAAGAGCGTGGCAAGGTCAACGCACAAAGCGGCGCAGAGAAGAGCAAAGTGCGCAAGAGGCGGATTGTCAAAGCTGGAGGGACTGGCAGAGGCCAAGGAGCGGTGGTGATCGGAAGAGTTTGGAGTTGATTTTGGGTGGTCGAAGCGGCAGGCGTGCATGCAAGGGATGTTAAAGGTGGGACAAGTTGTTGGTTTGCGTGTCTGACGCACACGGTCGACGGGGCTCGGGCCTTGGAGGGCAGATCAAGGACTGAATCCTTCGTTTGCCGCAGCCAGAGAGGGAACCGTGACAGACAAGCAGACGAGCAGACGAAGCTGTTTGGCTTTTTTTTTTTCAGCAAGTGCAAGAGCGGGCCGTGGTGCAGGTTGTCTTTTGGCAGAAGCTGTGGCCGCCGAGAGCGTAAAAATGCATGTACAGGCGTGGATCCGCAGCCAGCCAGCCTATGTCACACAGTGGGTCACCCAGGCCAGAAGCGCAGCCGCACGGGGGGTCGACTAGCCGTTGCCAGCCAGAGTACAGGCGGCTGGCGGCGTCTCTGGTCGTCGGTGGAATGCGAGCTTGAGGAAAAAGGAAGACACGAAGGAAGAAGACAAAGAGCCAGCATGAACATGGAAGCTTACCCTGGGGAAGGTCGATGACGGGGGCCTTGCTGCTGCGGCGGCGGATATAGAATACAGGATACGGGAGTACAGTGCCCCAAATTCTCAACGGCGGTGGGCGCGCTGGCCATTACGCAGCAATGCCATGCGAGCTTACCACCTTTCTCTGCTTTCTCACGCCGAATGACATCGCTCCATCAGACGCCGCTGTGGCGCCCAACCCATGCTGCTTTTGCCCGCGCCCACACACACGCCAGCCTACAATGCGGGCCGCCTGCAGCTGTGAGTGATGCGCGAGACAGCGAAGGCCAACCCATTGGCCTGCCCCGTACCCTCCGCAGCGACAACCTGGCACGATGGAAAAGCATCCCAGCTCTTCCAGCGGCCTTTTTGTCTCAGGACGCTGCTCTCAGCCTCCCACGCCGCGCGCCCGCTCCTGCCTTTCCCCTCATCCTCGAAACCTCGCTGCACCATTTCCTGGCTGGAAACGGGCGCAAAGGCTGCTGATGTGGCGTGGGTGACGAGGGCCCGAAAGCAAAGGGCATTGGCGCGCCCGCCGAATGGTGGCTTAAGCCATCGTAATCGACCGACGCTTTATCATTCTCGCCTGGAGGGCATATCATTTCTCTATTCGTGGCTCACGCCCCGCGAAAGGCGCAGATCGTCAAGGGCCCACAGGGATTCTGGAAAAATCAATTAATCCACCCTGGCCAAAACCCGCATTTTCCATTTCTCATGTGTGAAGCACTTGGCGATTTAATTGCATGCCTGGCCAACGATGCTCCTGGCACGGCGGGGAGAAACGGTCCCGATGCCTGCTCTCCCCGTACTCGGTCCAACGGTCGCCCGAGGGAGTCTGGAGCCGCAAGGCCGATCGTATCGTACATCATCATATGCACTTCGAAAATCGCGAATATCATTAGGGACGATTGTATACGATTTCGGAATGCTACATCCGGATTGCGAGAAGCTTCGATCACTTTCGAAGCGAACCATGTACTTCAGATATGTAGACCGTGGAAAAGGACCGCTGCGAACATGCTGAAGAACGCCGCGGTGAGTAATTGGTCTGTTTGAATACTCCATCTCCTTTGCACCAAAATAGGCCTAAACCACGGTGATAGAGTAAGGGCCAGAGTGTTGGCAAAGGGTTGTTTGAGTGATTGAACTGAGTTGAAGCATGACAAGCGAAGTCAGCTAAAGACTCTTCTAATGCTTTAAAAACTTGATTGTGAGCCACTCTCGCTATGTAATGCTCATACCATACATGTGCTTTTCATCTATTCGTCAGGAACTGGGCGATATGGTTAGTATTGCAAACACCCGGAGACCAATTTTGCTTACTCTCAATCTCGCCAGCCTCGATGTCGTCGGAGATTTCCTTCGGGCTCCTGCCATCAACTTGGCAACCTACTGAGTAAGCTGTGCCGAGGATCTTGTATTGTCAGTAAACGGTGCACCGTATTCGCTGATGGCGAACTAACCTCCTTGACTGTTCCCTTCAGTTCTTTTGCCATGGACTCTGCGCAACCGAGTTAATGACAAGGCCAAAGGATGTAATCAGCAAAGCACTAACTGAATCGCATCTGCCGGGCGATCTCAATGATCTCGTCCAGAGGTATGCTCTTGGAGTGTTTGATGTTCTTCTCCTTCTTGCGATCCCGTGGAGGTTCCTTGAGGGCCTTGATGACGAGCGAAGATGCGGATGGGACAACACTGACGGCGGCTTGACGATTTTGGATGGTGAGCTTCACGGTAACGCGGAGACCCTTCCAGTCACCAGTAGCCTTGGCAATGTCTTCTCCGACCTTCTTTGGCGATAGACCTAGAGGACCGATCTTGGGTGCAAGAGCTGAAGAGGCACCTACTTCGCCTCCGGTTGCACGAAGGTGACTGAAATGTGGATATCAGTGTTGGAAACTTCGAGTAAAAGGATGCAGCGGATACGGAGCGATGGACATCGCCGAGCGAAGGGAGACGTATGCCAAGTGAGAAAATTGGGAGTACTAACATGACCTTAACTTCCTGTATTACTCGTCAGTATTGATTGGTACGTATAGTGGAGATAGAACCTTACATTTGGATCAAACTTGGGCGCTATTTAAAAAGTCCTGGTTAGCAACTAATGCATACTCGGGACTCGATTCGTATTGGAACTTACCCATAGCGAAAGACTGTTCAACGGCGAGGAATTAAGTTGCTTTTAGAGCCAATAACCCACAGAAGAGATACTCACGCTTGGCTAGGGCGTAAGGTAGTCGTCTCCTGTAGCGTGCGCAATAGGAGGGAAGATAATCGTGGACGTGAGAAATTGTACTGTCGAAATTGAGTGGGAGAACAAAAGTTGGATCACAAGGAGATTCTCCGACAAGTTTTTCCGATTCCGATGTGAATCTCTGCCTGAGTGCCTGAAGTTCGAACCACATTTCTGCCTCACACGACGTTTGTCTTCGAAAGTTTAAAGTTGGCCTTTTGAATCGCAACACCAACACGAAGCAACCACGTAACAATTCACCAAATCAAACCCGTCCGGCATTTTCACTGTTGATGGGATTACCAGGTTACGAATTCGTCAGACCCTCGACTTGGACCTATCCCAAACCTCTTTCGCTGTAATCACTGTCAGATACTCTTTATCCCTTCTCCACATCCAGCATTGGCACCGTCCAACATGGCCAGCTTCCAACCCACTCCTCCTCCCGTTCAGATATTACCTGGACAGCAGCCTACTCCCGAGCAAATTCAGAAGATTCAGGCACACTTTCAAGCAGATGCACAGAGGCTTGGAATGACGGTGCAAGAGTACACCCAGAAACTGCGCGAACTGGCATTGCGAAACCAACAACAGATGCTGACCCAGCAGCAACAACAGCAGCAGCAACAACAGCAGCAAGGAGGTGCGCAGCCAGGCCAACAAGAGCCAATCCAACCGGGACCTCCCAAACCTGAGGCCTTGGCTGTCGCTAAGTTTCTGAAATCGCAGGACCTGAAGTCGAGGACCTGCATATTCCAAGAGAAGCGAAAGGACATGTTCCGAGTCAAGCGTGCCATTCGAGCACTCGATTCTGACGCCTACAAGAAAGCTCGAAAGAAGAATTCCTTGCTTCCCGAAGTCCACGACCGCGTTTCGGCCGAAAACACCTTCAAGCTCCTGCCTCTGTCGCTGCTCGCCCTGCGCGTATCCAAGGTTGATGATGGCGCTGGTCATGAAGGCCACAACCACGCAAAGAAGAAGCATATCAAGGGTCTCTGGAACGTCAAGATCGAGCAGCAGCAGGAAGCCCATGATGATATGCATTACATGTGGCTATACGAAGGCTCACAATGGAAGCAGAAAGCATACGCCGGCGGCGCATTGGCCATTGCCTTCACGGTTGTGCTGTTCCCGTTGTGGCCTCTCATCATGCGACAAGGCGTGTGGTATTTGTGCATGGGAATGATTGGCCTCATCGGCCTTTTCCTACTCATGAGCATCTTCCGCCTCATTCTCTTCTGCGTCACGTGGGCAACCTATCCTCCTGGACTCTGGCTTTACCCGAACTTGTTTGAAGATGTCGGCTTCTTCGACAGCTTCAGGCCTGTGTGGGCCTGGCACGAGACCGAAGCGGTAAGATAGCAACTTCTTAGACAACGTTGTACGCCCCTATTAATGTGACTACAGGACAAGAAGCGCAAACGGAAGGAGAAGCGGGCGGCGAAAGCCGCCAAACTTGCGAATGGCAAAACTCCTACCGCTGAAATCAAGGATGGTGCAACCAAGGTTTCCGAGTCGAAAGCCTCAAAACCGAAGATTACAGGTTCCGATGCGAATGAGACTGCTGGAGTTGGAAAACGTAACATGCAGGCAACGGTCGAGGAGGTAGATGATTGATTAATTGTAACTTTGAGCAGTACAATGCATCACAATGAAACTAGGCGTTTGGCGGCTACGGTGCATGAGATAACATCATTGCAACAATATGGCATCTTCGTACCATTGTCACGTAAGGTGTATTATATCTCGCTTGGGACACTGAAGGAGTAGAGTTGAATGTTCAAGTTATACGCTGCTATTCTGTGATCATGAGATCATCGAAGATAAATTTGTCCCTGGATTCTTCCTTTCTCATAGTATAGATCTGTTTTATTCATTCGTTAAGCATCCTCGCACAAAACGCCAGGCTAACTGTGCTTCCGTGAAGATAGACCATCCCCGTACTGGCGCGAATGGAAAGACCCAATTTTGCTCACGCCTCTCGCTCCCATCCAACGACTTCTTTTGTAGATCAACGACTTCTCTTGTATATCTCCTCTAGTCACTCTAAAGTGCAGCAAGCGTCTCATTCCACGCCAAGAAGGCCACCATTGGCGAATCGGGCATACCATAACCACTTATCCGCGGACTTAAATCCTCCTTATCGACAACATGACCCTTCTTATAATCGCCCCCAAAGCGCTCCACGACAGTCTCGCGACCCTCCGCAAAGCTCACCTTCACGCCCTGCGCGCTCTCGCGGCTGGGGTCCTCATCGGCCCAATTGTGCGGCACGAACATGACAGACGACGCGGCCGTGTGCATCAGCGTGTTGGGGACGTCGCCGCTGTGCGGCACGTGGTGCGAGCCCAGGTTGAAGTAGACCACCAGGTCCTCCTGCAGCGTGCGCTCGCCGTCGAGGTACCGCGCAAAGTCCACCAGCGGATCCAGCGGCTCCATCGCGTTGTACTCGGTGCCTGCGCTCCGCTCGTGGTCGTGCTGCCGCACCACGAACACGTCGGCTGTTGCCCACCCCGCCGCCCGCGCCACCGCTGGCGAGTCCCGGATGGTGAGGTGTGGCGGGTTGCCCATGCCTGTGCCCGGCGTGATGCGGTAGCCGCGCTTCTCGTTCCAGCGGTTGGTCGAGCCGTTGTTCACCACGGCGTAGATGGAGCCTGCGTTGGCGGGCCAGGTCAGCGCGGTTTCCGTCTCGATCGCGTGGTGCTCCAGGCGCATCGACTTTCTGGTGAAGTCTTCCCACGGGTACTGGTGCGAGTACGGTGCCACGTCGATGCGGTAGAGGGTGTTGGCCGTGCCGGCGATGTCCAAGTCCGCTCTGAAGTTGATGGTATGGTCGTGCATGCTTGATGCTACCACGTCATGAATCTGATAGCCGTAGTCGTATTGAGCGACGTCTCGTTTCTGAACAATCAGGTCCTGTCTCATAGCCTCGAGCTGGTGGTATGCACCGAAGATATACCCTGATGCACGGACTTTCACTTCAATGGTACCGTCAAGGAAGAAGATGTAGTCAAAGGTGTAGTCGTAATTTCCCAACGTGGAAACGGACCGCACGATTAAGTAGTTGTTGCGAGAGACTGTGACGTGGTCGGTCGAAGTGTGACGTTGGATCGGATAGTCCGCGGTGTATTCGAAGACGCAAATGCTGTTGTTCCGGTAGATGGTTTGCTCGCCTTGTCGGAAAGAAGTTGACATATAGGTAGCATATGATGGACAGTCAAAGCCCGGAACGAGTTCGTACATATTCAATCCCATGCCGAACATGGTATCCATCCAGAGCATTCCGATGGTCATAGGATCATTACCAGCGTAGTGAGCCATTGCTTCTTGAAGTCCGATTTCGTAGATTACACGTTCTCCCCTGAATTTAATATCCCAAAGGGACATTGCAGTAGCTTGAAGGGTGTTGATATAGAATTCGAAGCCCATCCAAGAAACATGCCTCTCTTTCTTATCCACTTTCCACCGCGCACCCTCGGGTTGTATCATGACCGGAGCAGGTTTTTCGCGACCGGGAAGACCATGTTTCTTCGGTTCTGCGGCAGTCCAGCTACCGTCAATGTTGGGCGGGAGCTTCTTGATTTCGCCTCTCTCCCACGCGGCACGGAACGACGCAGTCGAGTTGTATAAAACGCCATTGTAGAACCACTCGTTGATCTCCCACTGAGAGGAATCGCGTCCTGTAATCTCGAAATGACAATAAAGACCCTGAGGGAGTAAGCTCCATGAATCAAACCTCGGCCCAGTGCTATGGACCGTTGCCCAACTTGAAATGGTACCGTTTTCGTTGAACGAGGCTGGTCGTGAAAGTGCCATGATAGGTGGTATTTCAGTTGAAAACCTTGGACCTTGAATGATCTTGACACTATCAGCAGCGTAACACCAATACTTTAAGCAGTCTCCCGTACCTCGCCTAGTAGATCATCGATTACATCCGTAACTTCATTACCCAGCGCACCAAACCAATCGACGACTTCTTCGTAGTGTGGCAACGGGTTCTTGACGAAATTCCGGCCAGAGTTAAATGGCCAGATCAATGGCTCGATCTTTGTTTCTTGCGATGGCGGTAATGGCCCGACTGAGTACTGAACCAAACCGGCTTGCTCGGTAGAGCCTTGGTTAACGATAACTTTCGCATATCGAGGCGGAATCGCATCATCAGAGTCGAGATACTTCAGTGCATCGGTCTTGTTAGGATGTAGGACCTCGATGACGGCAATGTGATTATCCCATGTCGAGGAATTTGCAGCTCTAGTCAAATTGAGGTTATTGGGAACATTGTAGAGATAGTCCAGTATCTGATGAAACTCGGTGACATCTAGATCAGACCAGATGTTCTTCTTTGGAGCATGATATACCTCGTTTGTGTGCCCCTTGGAAAGGAAGCCATTTAGAGCCGAAGGTAACAGTTGCACCGTAGAGAAAATGACAAGACAAGAAAAGATAACGATCGCAGACGCACCAATTGCAATTCTGGTGGTTCGAGACATTTTCGACTTATTTCACTTAACGGACTGATTCTTGTTCACCTACAAAGCAGAGATACTGAAGCTCGGAATAAAAGAAATGCGGGGAGAAGTGAATAACGAGAGGCTTGGTCGGTCAAAAAGCAAAAGCGTGCATTCTAAGCTCGTGTTTGCAATTGCATTGCTTATCGGTGAACACAATGGAAACGCTTGTACTTGCCTTAAGAAGTAAACAGCTTATCCCCAAGCGAGCCACCAGAGCCGTTGAAAGGGGTCCGAGGTTAGAGGAAATACCGACCATGCATTGCATGAGCTCGTTTGATTGTCTGTCAGACGCCTCATTCATTTCAAAAAGGTCTTCTACCGGCCAATTGAAAGGGTTTTTTGAAAAGTTCATTTTGAACAGTCTAACATCAAGCTGCGCATATACATAGAATTCAATTCGTTACGGATGGTCGTCAAGTCTGCGTCCGAATGTAGATATATCCACTCTTCAAACTCCATTATCGTAACGGATTGCCATTGCCATTGCCAATGCAATATGCATTAGAGAAATGAACCTAGAAGGCGTCTTGCGGACGCCCAGGGTATCGCCAACGCCGGAAATGCAATGCACAATATGCCTACCTGCCGAATGCAGCCTCTATACAAATTGGTCCGAAAGGTGAGCACGCAGTTCAGGGTCCATTAGCGTGCAAAGCCTCCTCCAAAGCCTTTCGAAAGTTTCTGCGAAGCACTGCTCGCCTCAGCGAGACATTCGGCCCATCCCACCAAGGCCTGTCTCGAACAACACCTTCTTCGGTGGAGCTGCGTAATCAGCATTTGCGCCAAGGAATTCGGATCGTAATGGACTGGCTTGTGCACTACCACTGTACCTCATGTTGTTGGAATTGTTCGGCGAGCTCATGAACACAAGTGTGTCGACGGCGTCCTTTTCATCCTGCTTTGACGGCATGCGGAGAATGCCTTGCCGGCGAGGAGTAGTTGGATACTCAGCTGAGCTTCGCGGGATATGGGCAGATGACAGCATAGGCGGAGGCTTGCTCGAAATGGAGCGTCGGTTTGATCGGCTAGAGATAGGCGCGGCTGGCTCAAGGGAACGCCCGTTTACAACGCGTGGAGCCGAGACCTTCGCTTGATATTGGTAATCTGTAGAGGAAATGCCGTGCATGGTGTCGGGCATGGAGTGTGGAAACTCGGTTGTCGCTGGCGAATGCAGGAAGGGCTCAGAAAATTCGGAGAGAACGCTAAGGCGACGGCTAGCTCCAGTACCAGCTCGAGAACGGGCTGGAGTTGAAGGCATTGAACGTTCGGTCATGGCTTCCAGTTCATCGAGAGTGAGGTTTTCCCAACCATTCTGTACTTTGACCATGGCGTACGAAAGTCTTGTTTTGAGAGCCTATCACCGGTCAGTTTCAAAACTCGAAGACGAAATCGTGTCATTCGTATGTAGAATTGTATCGATGAGCAAGTGTTAACCAGTACGACATTCAGAAAGGTGAAGCCGCTGCTAATGAACAAGAGGTCTTGAGTTCATTCGAGGAGCTCGACGATACGCGCGATGGTTGGGTTACGATAGGGTCATTGACATACTTGAGCCAAGTCTTTAGGGCTTCTACCAAATGGAGAGTTTATGCCATCCATGACTGGGTTAATTCCAACCGCTGTCTGTATGCTCATTGCTGACTTGATTGCTCCACTCGCGGTGCGCTTCGATCCTTTATTGAGGCGCGGTGCTTCAACCGACATTGGGCTGGTGGAGGTGCTAGAGACTTGCTCGGAGCCGACTTCTTTCGAGCCATTAGACAGACCGGGAGTGTGAGGCCGTGGAAACTGTGGAAGCTGAAAATCAATCACTTCCTTGGCGATGCTGTTGAGCCTCTCTGGAGAAGTCGGGGAAGTCAAGTCGGAGTCGACAGTCTGGACGGTTGCCGTGGAGACATTACTCGACGAAAACAAGCCCGGCGGCTTACTCGAGAAGGACGAATTGGAAATTATTGATTCCTGCGAATTGTGGAATTGTCGATCATTTTGGACTGCGGGAGGGTCGGCGGGACGGGAGTTGACGCCACCAACCGAGACCGTTGCGGAAGCGCGTCTTTCGTGCGACAAAGACGCGGGGTTGGATGGCGCTTGAGAAGAAGTGTTTGGAGCCTCCGCTGGAGCGTCGGATAGCGACGGCGATGGTGTGAGGCCCTCCATGGTGTTGAGAGGATGGAGAAGAACCGCTGCCATGCAAAATTTGCGGAGTGTTTGTCGATAATACTTTGGCAGCTGCACGTGGACTCCGCTAGATCAACCTGCAGGAGGCGGAACGAAGACGCAAGTGGAGAAGCTTTTCTGTGGCAGACTCTCGGCGAGATAAGCCCAGCGAACAAATAGATGAAGAGTGATGAGTTGCTTGAGGAAAAATGCGCGCTTTGGATCAGAGCGCGACTGTGAGTTCTTGGAGCCTAAAGCGCGGTAACAGAAGTGGTCATTTGCTAGAAGCCAGCCACCACGACCACGCACACGTTGGCCACTGCACGGTGACTGACGGCGGAGCGCGCCTAGAGATGGGTGGATGGCGAGCGAAGGTTTGCAGGCTTGAACAGCAGCGAATTGAGGGCGCCGAGCGAAATAATGGTGCGTGGGATAAAATGAGGTGAAGTGACGAGAAAGAGAAGTAGCATGATGCAAAGAGCCTTCAGACGGAAGCGGGATCGAAGATAGACAGGATGGATTCACGGCACGGAGCGTGTGTTTCGCTTCGCGCAGCCACGTGAGCCCTTTCCCGTCACTCTCCGAAGCCAAATCCGCGACTGCCGCACCCGAGCCTCACATAAACCTTCAACTTGCCAACAAAAGGAAAAAATGCCTAATGCAAGCCATTTGATTCATCCTCGCTGCTGCCGGCCTGCTGCATGCAAAGCCGTTAACTTGGCTATCTTACAACGGCGTCGTTCCTCATTCCTGGTACATACTTCCAATGCAATTTGCCTGTCCCTACCGGGGTACCATATCTCAAGCCGCGATTTGCGGTGCCTGTCAACGCGTCGATGGACGCGTTCTACCGATCACTTGGATAGGTGTCACACCAAGGGGAGACCAGCCAGTGCGCCTAAAGCCGATCTGCTTATCACACCCAGACTCATCTACGTAGACAAAGATGATATGAACAAAACTTCGACAAGTTATGCGCGTAGTGGTCCCGAAGGTCTGCGTGCTTTCGTCGTACCAAAGTGTCGAAGATTGGAAGCTATGGCTTGAACTGAGTGTTTAGTATAGCCGCTAACTTTAGTAATGTCAGCCTGCTTGAGGGTCCCACTAAGTATCATATCACCGATTAGCTGGTGCTGAGATGCTGCTAGGCGTGGTGCCATGACTTCGATGCTATGGTGTACACGCTGATTCAGAGAAGTTGATAGTTTGTGATGGAAAGCAAAGACATTCAGCTCGAGAATACCTCGGATCGGCAGGCCGAGGCAGCCAACCACAAGATGTACGTCGCCAAATGTCGACCTCCCCATGAAGTGGAGAACGTACTCTAAATTGTGTGATGACGCTTGAATGTAGTGTCTGGAGCTACGGTAGAGACTAGTTACAGCGTAGGAGCAGAGCCCCAGCCCAGTCCAACATACGGCGTTTGCTACTCATACAGCACTTATCAAATCCAACAACCGGTATATTCGAGGAAATGCCGAATCAACGGACGAAGAATCATTATATTATATATTGACGTTATTCATCTAGCTCGATCTTTGACATCTCCTTCGAGCTGCCCGTCCTCGCTAACGCCAAAGAATCCGCTCTTCCATCCACGCATCCCTAGCCGGCATCAGGACAATGGCCCGTGAATTTCCCCTCCCATACCCGGCTAGCTTTGGGCCTCTCTCCCATTTCACAGTCCGTCGAGTCTCTGAACCGTACTGTATTTGCCGTACTTCACCAGTTTCAACATCCTCCAAGATAGGCGACTTGAGGTGCAGCCACCCCAGCAGTTGGGGTACGGTTATCGACACGCTATGGCATGTCTCCCGTCTCACCCCCAAAAGCGCATCTTTCAGTGCGTCTCCCATCTCCCCACGACTATCATGTCGTCTGTGCCTGTAGCGTTCCTTCAGCATGAAATCCGGCATCCTCCACCGCGGTCTGTCATGCTTAAGCCGAACTATAACTCTTTGAGAACCAGGAATATCAGATCCGATTCCCCGGAGTATCGCCTTTGGAACATTATCCATGCCTGCAAAAGGCCTAATATTGCGAACCTTTTCATTTGGGCTGGAAGACATGCCGACCGAGAATAAAGTAATAGTGCCGCTATCGCCCTTACTGTACGTCAAGCACGTAAGGTACTCGCAGTGGCTGGAAAACTTATTAGTATCGAGAATAAATTGCTCGAGAGCCTCCAATTTGTGGGTGTCTTGGTCGATTGACTCAGTGTCCGAGACTAAGATGGATCGCTTGCCAGATTTCCACAGCGCTACCAAGTCATCCGGAAAAAAACCAGCTGCGAACCATCTTTAGGAAATTGTCCAAGCCGACAGTGATCCCACCTCCACCCACATTAAAATTCACTCCTTCGTAAGTCGATAGAACGAGATCTCTCCGCTCCATTCCGAAGTTGCGCATAGCTCCTAGTTCGTGCCGTGCCATCCTAGTCCAACTCATGAACGGGATTGAATCCATTGGTTCGTTTGATCGACTTGCACCAGCGGCCTTTGTACTATCGCTGGCTCGGCTGGTTCGAGATATGTATGAACCTCTAGCCTTATCTGACTCTTCTTCAGAAATATCCGTGTCAAGAGACTGGCGACTCCGACTAGAGATTGTACTTGTTGTTGGCTTGACATCTGGACTGAGGAAATGATCCCTAGTCTCTTGCTCTGAATGCCCCCTTTGCGTATCGTCCCTCTCTTCGTCATCTCCACCATCATCCTCTGGCAAAGCCCCCAAAGCTCTAAGCAGTTCCATCGAAATCCTATGGCGAACACGTGCATCTTCTCTAATCTTACGGAGCGCCACTGCGACCTTTGCTTTATTCTCGGGGTCCTTGAGCAGAGACTGTATGGTTGATTGCATATCCTTGTCGTCCAAAGCATCCAGCTCCTGATCGAGCATCGTTTCCGGTGGGAAGACGTAGTTGCCCGGTGTCCTCCAGCTTGGCAACTCTTGCGCTTGGAGCGGCCCCGGAGTAGCCATCCGGCCTATTGCTCTTTTGGAACAGAATTTCTATGATTGCATGACAGAGTGACAAGGGATGGGGTGCAATGAAGGTCGAGTGTGACGGAGCGGCCAGTCGCGGGGTCGAATTGAACGATATCCAGGGGCCTTTGCGGATCTATGCTACTCTACTGATCAGCGAAGTAAACGGCTCTTTCTGACTAGTTGTAATGGCAGAACTCAGAGAGATCTGAATGGAAACTCAAAAATGCTTGCATTAATGATCATGATCGGTCAGCTATCTCTGGTAGCAGCCATGTGATCCTTCCATGCCAGAAGACCAGCACCACCTCTACCCCACGAAATTCCCTGCCTTGATCGACCACCGCAGCGTCGCTAAACATCTAAGGCACTACGATAATCATTGGTTCCGGAGTGGCGGGGTTGCGGGCGTGGGGTACGTGAACAAGTCCAGCTAGTCAATGAGCCTCCAGCACCTCGTAAGGCTTATCGTGCATTGTTTCTCATCAGTCCGCATTTCCTTATGCGACCATAGTAATCCCAGACCTTCTTGGCCCGAACCACCATCACATGATACCGGTCATTCGAAAGATGTTCCAATCCATGTTCTTGGGCATATGCCTTGAGGATAAGGTGTTGACATGCGAGTTCCCAGCCGAATCTTGTTGCTCGGTGAAACTTCCGCTCAGGATTGCTCATGCACTGCTTAGGACTGCTCACGGACTGCTCAGCTTAAAGCAGCGGCTGCTCAGTTCCAAAGACGGAAATGGAATCTGGCATGACAAGATTAAGTTAGGGTGGAAGTATCGAAGTAATGTACAGCAAACTGTAGCATCGTTGATTGAATCATATCCCTGCTGATTGGCTACGCTAGAGAAGCCGCGGTTGACTATTGTCCCTCTTAATTCTGTTGGTAGTTACAGTACATCCCGCTGTAATTAATAGTTTTTTTTTCACCGAGAAGCGCCTACTGGAACTGCAAAATAGCAGTCCACAGATGACATACAATTGAAACTGCTTAATTTACTACCGGCAAGCCGGACGCGGACTCGAAAGATGAGGCCGGACCCCCTGTCGAGGGCTACGGAGTGCTGTACGGCCAGGAGGCTAAGTTAGGCCGGATGCTAAAAGAGTTTTAGGTTTGTACGGTTCTCCCGTAGCCTTGGTGTGGTTTGTCTGTTGTTGCTGTGGTGTGCAATTGTGGGTGTTTGAGACTCGAACAATATACCGTAGCTGTGTCTCCAGCGTATCCTCTGCCACTCGCGTGCACTAACGCGACTCTGTTAGCTGTGCTAGAGACGCGTCCAACCCTCAAGCAATCTTTCGATCGCGCCTGTGCAGTCTTGTTGGAGTGGCGGTGGAGGCACGTCTCTCCTCTAACCGAGAGATGGAATCGAGGATTGTGTCTGGTGGCGGACGATCACTGGTTCGCTTCAATCAATCTCCCCAACTCCTCTCAAGCTCAAGTACACGTCTGTACCCCATCCCCACAGACTCTGCACGGCAATGCCACCTCCAAAGTACTCTGCATAAGCCCTGCCGAGTGGCAGTCCATAGCCTAGTCCCGCGATGCTGCTCCCTCCCGCAGCTGCGCCTGAGATTACACTGAGCGCGTCTCCACCTGACCCTGTATCACCTGATCCGGATAGTTTCGAAGAGACCTTGTCTTCCGAGAACGTAGTGAAGCTGTACTCCCAGATATGATTGTAGTCATCCGGACTGATGCCACCGCCGCGGTCACGGATCCTGATAGTGACGCCGGGTGTGCCTTGGTCGAGCGGCCTAATATTAGGAGATGCAGTGCTGCTTTCGCCGCGCTGCGACCTAAACGCTTTGGATGCTTCGTCCAGATTGCCCTGATCAGTATTTGAGATACCATCTGTGAGCCGTGAGCCTGAGCCACCGCTGGCTGATGGGTCTTCGGGGAGCGGTGCAATCGTAACCTCGACCGGCTCGCACCGCCCTGTACTACTTTCTATTGTCGCCCGAAAGGCATTCTTCAGCAACTCTGTCAAAATGTATTCCAAATGCACCGGGATGTGCGCGAATGTGTAGTCCGGCTCCCCATTAATCACCACTCGCGGCCGCATGCCATATCTAAATTCGCAAATGTCGCCCACAATGGCTTCGCAGTGACGTATGACCGTTGCAGGGCACAGCTGCGTGTCTATGACTCCTATATAGCTTCCATTGTGTGTCGAGCCTGGGTTCTCGGGCTCAGGTTCGTGACTTTTGGTAAGTTGTTGGTGCGGCTGCGATGAAAAGTGGAGGGCGATATGCTGCTCTGCGATTAGACGGGTGCCAATGCGAGCTCGGAGGTGTTCGTCAAGGAAGCGTGTTACTTCGCTTGGGGATATGTACTTTCGAGCTTCGAGAAAGCCGCGAGCGAGGATGGATATGGTGTTGCTGTGCGTCTGAACAAGGTCCACCATCACTTCGGTAAACTTTGTCTCATCTTGAAGAGTTGTGATCTCCTTCTCCGCCCACGGTAGAATCCTTGACAAAGAATGGACATAGTTATTGTGAATTTTCGAGATTTGAGGGTTCGTGACGACGATGAAGGGAAGATTGCGGAGAGATTTGATGCGATGAGCAAGTCGAGCTGGAAGGAGAGAAAGCGTAAAGTTTGCGGAACTGAACAGCGCCTCTTCGGAAAGAGGAGGTCTTCCATGTCTGCAGAGGTCTGCCAAAGCAATAGGATGCAGAGGCCGTGCTGCGAGCTCATTGACTCGCTCATCGGTGACCGTTTCTTTCTGCAAATTGGTGCTGAGGACTCGGGAAAAAACATTCTGCGATTGAAGACAGGCGGTATAAAGGCGGGGACGAAGACCTGAGAATGGTCTTAGCAGTAAAGTCATCGTTCAATGCAAGGCCTTGTCGTCGGCATCATGCTCGAGATATTGCCTGAGACAATCTTCAAAGTCAAGGACTCAAGGAAACGGAATCCAGATTGGATTGAAGAGTTGAATGTCAAGATGTCGTGTGGCATGCGGCGGCCAGTTGGCGGCCGTTGCCGAGACGAGATGGCACTTCATTCGATGGCACTTCATGCGATGGCACATGGCTGGCTGCCTTGCCCGTACGGATATTAAACCTCGCCGCAACGACGTCCTCTGTTGGCTACCTTAACGAGAGCCGTTACAGTCCAACTTCGTAGACTCATACGCGTGTGACCTTTACCTGCTACGGCCTAAAATCTCGTTCGAGACTGGTATCCGTGTTATGTTTCATCTCATCAATGAACAATCAGAAGTTGGCAGACTCCGCTGATTGGCCGGGTGCCTAACAGCTGTAGCACTTACAACACCACATGCCAGCGAAGGTGTATGGCCCTGGCCACTCTCGAAAAACTGATCGTGTATTTACCTTATAGGTGCTGCTGGAGCCTGGTCCTACCTTCGTTTTAATGGCGTTGAAATTTCTGCTGTTAAGCTTCTCGTTTGCCACATGTTGTACGAACAAACAATATCGTCAGAAACAAGCTTTTGAGATTCAAATTTCAAATCCAAGCATGGAAACCCCACGAATCCACACACAATTCACCGTCAAATCCGGCCATCTTTGCTACGGCGAACTCCACAATATCTGGCACGGTGCCTCTGTCGAACCAGTCAATGGCCTAACAAATGCCATGCCGCAGAGTTCCGGAACCGTCATAATTCACAATCTCGATTACAACGTGCCCGCCCAGAACGGGACGTGGAACGCCTATCAGCTACTCGACACTACCGACGAGCATCTTGTTGGCTGGTTTGTCGCACACGAATCAGTCGACGTGCCACAGGAGCTGAATAAGATCCTTCGCGTCTCAGGATCTCCGTACGAATTGGACAGCGGAAACAGGTTCAACAACGAGGAGACAGCGGCGGAAGGAGTGCTTGTGATAAATAGGTATGACTGGGGTGAGTATGACGAGCGGGCACTAAGTGAGGTGCAAGAGCGAGGCCAAAATGAGGAGAGCGACCCATCTACGTACGTGTTTGGCATTTCGGTAGGGCTTGTAGACTATGCCGAAGCGAAACCTGAAGTGAGATTCTGGAAAGACATACCAGAAGACAGGCGAGGCGAGGAGCGGCGACCACATGGGCTCTGGTTGCACGTTCCAAAGTGCGAGTATCGGTTTGGTCGCTTCGGATTCAATGACGAACACAACGCGGCAAGGTCTTTTCTGCTGTTTAGTACGTACACCGTTTTCACACAAACTACCATTGCCGGAATGCAACAGCCACTGCGGAAATATGAGTCGCCCGAGGAGCGATACCAGCGTCAACTGCGAGAAGGATTTGACTTTCGAGGACTCGAAATGCTTGACCTATTTCTACTGGATGTCAAGCCTGCGGAAGAGGATTTGCTTGGCCCGTATGCAGAGAAGGAACGCCTGTTTCTGGAGGCGGATGTTCGGGCGGTACTGCAGCAAAAGGCAAACTCATTGGACTTCGTGGATCCGTGGAGGGCGCGTGTGGAGTTGCTTTTGAATGAGCTGCTTATGAGCTACTTGGAACGATATATTATGCCTCAGGGGGGTTCATTCGATACGGTTCTTGCAGCTGCTGAAGCCCTGACGCCGCAACAAACGAAGGATTCGACCTTGAACTCTCTTCTCTTCAAATTCTTGACACAACCGCATGCGAATCCAATTCCTGACTTAGATGCTACTGCTGTAGCGAATCGTATACGAGCATTTCTACTCTCCCGTAGCAGAGAAGAACGAAGTCTCTTCGATAGTGATGAATACGTTGCCGGCTTATGTCGTTGCCTCGCGTTTCTGCTCGGGGAAATACTGGAAATTGCGAATTTTGCATCGAAAGACGGCGGTCGCTTCAATATTATGCCGATAGATATTCGGATCGCGGTTCGGAATAATGATGGGCTGTTTTCAGCTTTTAAATTTTCCAGAGTCTTTTTTGACGGAAGCGAGTAGAATAGGCATCTTCACACACAATCTTACTCAACTCACTCATCGACCGGTGACATGATCCAAATTCGTCATGCTACATAAACTTAGTAGCCATAGCGTTCGCATAAATGTTGGGACACGGGGAACAAGAGAGAGGGTGAGAGAGTATAGGCTTTCTGTAAGGAATTCTTCTTAACATTTATGGTTGGTACATCAATATGCGAGTCCGTCTATCTCCCAATAGCTTCTGTCTGAATCATACCGCCCTGTCACCAATTGTAGCATAATGCAACTCCACTACATACGTTGGTCTACTAAATCTGCTGATGGCGTCTAGCTTGAGAATTTCCGTAGACAACTATTGCGTCTTGACTTCCTGGTCAGCTTCGACTGTCCAGTGGTCGTTGGTTTGCAGAGTGTGTACTGCGTCGGCCGGGAACTTGACTCTGGTTTCCTTCTAATTAGCAAATATGACCAGCTTCGCTTTACCAAACATAAGATCTTACTGGATGCTCTTAATCAGCTTGGATTCATGAACAATCTCTCCACCTTGTTCAATGGCAGCCTTCTTTGCACTAAGAAATGGTTCGTCAGTCTATTGGAAAAGAAGAGCTTCGTATTGTAGCATACTTGTCAAGCTCCTCAGGAGCAGCGCCCTGCTTCAGAGTAATCTGCCAAGAGAAGTCAGCTCAAAGAGATGGAGAAAACCGGGTGATCGCGTGATTACCAGCACTGTCGACATCTTTGAAAAGTGTAACGAAGATAAGCCCGATCTTGGGAATACAGAGAATGGAAAGGTGCACTGAGAGCCTCGAAACAGAAGGAAGAAATGATAAATGAGAATGCCGAAGTCTGCGACACTAAAGTTGGATGAGAAAGTTAGAGGTTGTTAGACGGAAAGACAGGCAACTAAGATTTGAGGGGATGACGTGCGTGACCGATTCTAGCCGCACTCAAAGAATTGGAGACCCTAAAGTTGTGTCTAACCAGTTACACCTCGGCGCAAAGGTGGACTTTGCTACGGTATGCTGTTGGATTCTGATTGCTTTCTGGCTGCTTCCGTTTCAATTTGTCACTAATACTAAAAATCGTTCAAGTATAACTTGGTTCCCGGTCTCTCAAATGCTAGTGCTACGAATTAAAGGTAAACGATCTAAAAATGAACACACACACTTTCGGTTGGACGTTGTTTCGCGCGCATAAATTCATTTGGTATATTAATATCGAGCTATGCCACGTCTCCAACTGAAATCGGGGACGATGAGGCAGCTGGGAGCGCGTTAGGTAATAATCTAATCTCCCTCAACGCAGCAAAAATTTCAGCCGCTAACCGTTGCACAGACTGAAGTCAACTCCAGTCGTTCATCAATCTAAAGGTCACCGGTTGTGAGTTCGATCCTCGGACTGAACGGATTAATATATATATACTAATAAATTACCAGCAATCCCGGTTCGTCCCATTATTTTTCTTTTTTCTCTTTCTTTTTGTGCTCTAAGCCTCCTTTCAAGATTAGGGCATACACGTGCCTGGTGTGACTTGGCCGAATCGATACATTTTGTTTAACCGTAACACTTCTGTTATGGTAATGGTAACTACTCCGTAACTATTGTATGGGCAGATTTACCGCCGAAAAGAGTGTCACAAACCGTCAAAACTGGAGGTCAACCTGCCATTTAAACTGGTATTCTCGCATTCTAGTGAGGTGTGTAGATGGTACAGCACGCTGGTAAAGGCGAGGAGTCGTCGATGAGGGTTGTTATCGATAACAAAATGTCTGTGGCGTCGAGCGGCTTCGAAATATGTTGAAGAAATTTAGACAGTCGCATTTCGCAGCTCACCACAACCTCAACAATGTCCGAGCAGGTCAATCGACCTCATAGGGCTAAGAAAGAAAAGAAGAAGAACTCGTCGGGCCACAATCCCAAAGCCTTCGCAGTTGCAAAGCCCGGCAAAGCCTATCGGCAAGCGGTCCGTTCGCACGATGTCAAAGAGAAACGACTACACGTCCCACTTGTCGATCGCGTACCCGAAGAACCTCCTCCACTCGTTGTAGCAGTTGTTGGACCTCCAGGAGTAGGGAAGACTACACTCATAAAGTCACTCATAAGACGCTACACGAAGCAGACACTCTCTGCTCCCGCTGGACCGCTTACGGTTGTTACAAGCAAGAGGAGAAGGTTGACATTCATAGAATGCCCATCCGACAGCCTAGCGGCTATGATCGATGTTGCAAAGGTGGTGGACATACTGTTGCTCATGATCGATGGCAACTATGGCTTCGAGATGGAGACCATGGAGTTTTTGAATATCCTTTCTGCATCGGGCATGCCGGGCAACGTCTTTGGTATTCTGACGCATTTGGATCTGTTCAAGAAGCAGGATGCACTGAAAGCACAAAAGAAGAGACTGAAACATCGCTTCTGGAGCGAGCTGTACCAGGGTGCTAAGCTGTTCTATCTGAGCAGTGTCGTCAATGGCCGATATCCAGATAGAGAAATCCTGAATCTTTCACGGTTTCTCTCTGTCATGAAGAAGCCACGCCCTCTGATTTGGAGACAAGCACATCCTTACTGCTTAGCAGACAGAATGCTGGATATTACTCCACCAACCACCATCGAAGATAACCAGAAGTGCGATCGGACAGTTGCACTCTATGGCTACTTACGAGGAGGTACAAACTTCTCGGCTCAGGGTCAGAGAGTTCATGTACCGGGCATCGGTGATCTCAATGTGCAAGCCATTGAAGCGTTACCCGATCCTTGTCCGACACCTTACCAGGTTCAAGTAGAAGAGAAAATCACGGGGACAAAGAAGAGAAAGCGACTAGGCGAGAAGCAAAAGGTCATATATGCGCCAATGTCGGATGTAGGCGGTGTGCTTGTAGACAAAGATGCGGTTTATATCGACGTAAAGACCAACACATTCAATAAGGACACGGAGGACGAACAACTGGGTTTGGGTGAGCAACTTGTGGTTGGACTTCAAAGTGAAAGGAAGCTCCTGGGTGAAGCCAACGCAGGGCTACGCTTGTTTGGAAATGCTGGACCCGTACAGTCTCGGACTGATACAGAAAGGGCCGTAGATTCAGGTCGCAAAACACAGAGAAGGCCGAAGCTTGTCGAGAGAGAAACAAACGATGATGATATTCTGGATGATGAAGCATACGAAAGTGCGGATGAGGAAGAAGAGGCTGAACTGCCTGACGACTTCGACGGTGATGAAGACGACAATGGTCATCTCGAAGAAGTAAATCAGTCGGACATGTTCATGCAGAGCAGAAAGTCTCGAGAAGTTGATCGTGCGGTCGATGGTGATGTAGCATTCGCGGACAGCGACTCTGACCTAGGATCGATTTCGTCGGCAGGAGACCAGGAGCTAGAAGACGACGAAGAGCTAGATGACGATCTGCTTGACGACGAAGACGGTGCCTTACGATGGAAGTCAAATCTAGCAGAGAATGCGCTGAAGATGTTTGGAAACAGGTTGCCCTACCGCACAGCTGAGCTAGCACGACTTCTCTATGATGATTCTCTCACACCAGCAGAAGTCGTGCAAAAGTGGAGCGGAGAAGACAACGACGAGAACGAAGATGAGAATCTTGGTGAGGAAGAGTTCTTCAAAAGGGCAGAAGACGATTCTGTTACCAACGAAGATCGAATGATACCGATTTACGACTATGAAGAGCTAGAAAAGAAGTGGAGCGATCCCAACATATTTGAGGGTCTGAGACGCCGCACATCAGCCATTGGTTTACGACATCAAATTCAAGGCACCGACGAGGATGACGAGTTCAATGGCGTGGCCAGTGATGAGGAGGAAGGCGAAGGAGGTGGCGCTTTTGAAGATTTGGAAACTGGAGAAGTTTTTGGCGATATCGAATCTAAGTCTGAAGAAAATAAGGCCGAGTCGATGGAAGCAGAGCGAGAGAAAAACGCTCGGCGGAAAGAAGAACTCAAACTACGCTTTGAGGAAGAAGACAGGGAAGGCTTTCTCAACGATAAGTCAAATGCGCGTAAGGATGGTGAAGTGGGTGAAGAATTCGGAGAGGATGACTGGTATGATGCACAGAAAGCGCTATTGGAGAAACAGCAAACCATCAATCGTGCTGAATTCGACCAGCTGGATGACCTGTCTCGTGTGAGAGTTGAAGGCTACAAAGCTGGCACTTACGCCCGCATCATCCTCTCTGATGTCCCATACGAATTCTGCACAAGCTTCAATCCACGCTATCCTGTAATCGTCGGTGGTCTCACAGCGACGGAAGACCGTTTCGGCTTTGTCCAGGTCCGAATCAAGAGGCATCGCTGGCACAAGAAGATCCTTAAGACTAACGACCCACTTATTTTCTCACTTGGTTGGCGGCGCTTCCAAACGTTGCCACTGTACAGCATCTCGGACTCGCGGACTCGCAACCGCATGCTCAAGTATACACCTGAGCACATGCACTGCTTCGGGACGTTCTACGGGCCGCTCGCACCGCCCAACACACCGTTCTGCTGCGCTCAGAATCTCAGCAACAGCACTCCCGGATTCCGAATAGCTGCGACTGGCGTGGTGCTCGCCGTCGATGCTTCTTTCGATATCGTCAAGAAGCTGAAACTCACCGGCCACCCTTACAAGATCTTCAAGAACACGACTTTCGTCAAGGACATGTTCCACAGCGGGCTGGAGGTGGCAAAGTTCGAAGGCGCGAGCATCCGGACGGTGTCGGGCGTGCGTGGCCAGGTCAAGAGAGCGCTGAGCAAGCCTGAAGGTCATTTCCGCGCTACCTTCGAGGACAAGGTGCTCATGAGCGATATTGTTTTCCTGCGAGCGTGGTACCCCGTCAAGCCTCACCGCTTCTACAACCCTGTAGCCAACCTACTGATCGGCGATGGCTCCGGCAACGATTGGCGAGGCATGCGGTTGACTGGTGAGGTGAGGAGAGACGAAGGTATCGAGACGCCTACTCTCAAAAATAGTGCATATAGGCCTATCGAGCGACAGGAGCGGCATTTCAATCCGCTGAGGATTCCGAAGAAACTGGCCGAAGATCTACCGTTCAAGTCACAGCCTGTACAGATGACGAAGCAGAAGAAGCAGACATATTTGCAGAAGCGAGCTGTGTTGGCGGATCGCGAGGAGAGAAAGGCACGGAACCTGATGCAGCAGCTGTTGACGCTGAAGAGGGAGAAGGATGAGAAGAGGGCACGCAAGAAGGAAGAGGGCAGGGTTGAGCATAGGAAGAAGGTTGCCGCTGGTGAAGAGAAGAGGCGTGACCGAGAGAAGAGAGAAAAGCAAGAGTTTTGGGAGAGGGAAGGGAAGAAGCGAGCGCATTGGAATACTGAAGAAGGGTCGAATAAGAAGAGAAGAAGATGATATCCGTAATCATCTCATGCTTGTTGCTCGGTTATAGTACAAGATATTAACAATGAAGACGGCGGTCTGTGAAAGTATGAATTCTTCATCGGTTGAATGTATGCTTCCCCGGAATGCGTAGCCATTTCACCAGCACAAGACAAGAGTCAACCGAATGCTTCGCCAGTCCAGATAGTCACGAGATAGACATAATCTACTTAAACAAGAAAGGCCTAAATCGAAACCTATGGTAACACAACGCCCATGCAATGCCTCCTACTCAAACACAGTAAACTCCAAGACCAAGAAGACACCATACAGCGCAAGCAGCACCACAACAAGCAGCGCCGCCGCAGCAGCCCACACAACGCCCATCTCCGCTCCGCGCGCCGCCCACTCGCCGCGCCGCGCCTCCGCAACCAGCGCGTCGTCTCCCGCGCACAGCAGCACGCCCGCGCACAGCGTAAGCAAAAAGACATTGGCGCCGGCGGTGGCTGCGACAACGACGACGGGCTGGCGGCGCGCGCCCGCCGCGGCGGCCACGGCCTGCTCCGGCAGCATCGTCGCCGCGCTGAGCAGCACGGTGCCCGTGGCCCAGCTCGAGAGGCCCAGTGCCGCGCCTGCGCTGCTGATGCTGTGCGCCAGGGCGTAGCTCGATGCGCTCAGCCCGAGGATGCTCAGCGTTAGCTGCACGAGATGGGAGGGGAGTGGTTTGGGGTGCTTGGTGATGGGTTTTGGGCGGGTGTTGGTGGATGGCTGGCGCTTGGGAGTCGAAGTGGTGAAGGAGTGGTCAAGGATACTAGTAGTGAGGGTGCTGAGGCCACATTCTTCGTCTTCGCTGTGGCGTCCGGGACTAGATGGGCGAGCTGATGCTGGAGACCAAGATTTCAAGGATTGAATCGTCAGTTGTTTTCGTAGTGGGTGTTCTTGGAATGAGCGTTTGCCGTTTGTGGCAGACTTCCCGTCAGGGTTTGAGTCGGAATCGGAGTCGGAATCGGAGTCCATGTCATCGTCGCTATCGCTATCAGAGTCCGAGTAAGAGTCTTCGGGAGGCGATATCGCTCCATGACAGATACCGTATCCGATCGAAAGTACATAGATGACGAAGAGTGTAATAAGGATTGGACCTGCGATCTTGATGGCTCCGGGGACTGCAAGGAAAAGAACAAAGATTGTAGTGATGCCGAGAAGAATGGCAGTGTAGACCTTAGAGCTATGATCGAACGTCACATTGCCAGAATAGAAGAGCAAGCCAAGGGCAAATGCACCAAGGATGTTCGATATTGATGAGCTGATGATGTTGCCCAGAGCGAGAGCTGACCTTTTCTGGCTATGGCCGCAACAACTACGGCAAGCTATATATCGATATTAGGCTTATACTGATCAAAACGTGAGACTGTAGGAGTCATACCTCTTCCCATTCTCCCCCAGCAGTTAGCAGAGCAATCAAAGCAAGAGACACGCCTAGCCGTCGAGCAACAACTGTAGGTTGATCGGTGAAGCGGTTCGCTGACCATTCGAGAAGAAACAGAGCCGCGATCGAGGCGCAGGCGTTGAATACCAAACTTTCCAACGCCATGATGCGAACTTGTGAATTTATCTTCCCATGCTAGTCGCCATGTCAATTGACCAACTCGTCAATGGGCGTGCGTGCGTTTTGAAAAAGAGCGTACGAGTGCCATCGACTGCGGGCTCCAGCATAGCTAATAAGTGACGATGGACAGCCTTGGTGGCGTTCAGTGTCTCGTGGCTTCGTCAGAATTCGATGGTTCCTCCCCTGATGCTGATCTCTGAACGCCGATCGCGCCTGTTATCGCGCCATGGCGCGGAGTGAGACTACAGTGTCAGCCATACCAACAGCCACAAGGCGCCATTTGATCCACTTTCAATTTGGCTGAGCTTTGCAGACAAAGCATTTTGAACTTTTTAAACATAATTTGTCGAGGTTATGAGCATCTATAACTTGGAGTGACGAATATCTCTCTCGTGATGTAGACCTGCAGTTTGTCAGCGCGTATCAAAGATGGAGTGTAGTTTGTGATATTCGCGCCTCTTTTCCCTGGGGTACTCCGTACCGTATCGTACTCTACGACAGAAAAAACACCACGGCACCAATTGTGATTTGCTCATTTTCAGCCTTTAGGAGATGAAGCTTGTACGACCGCGCATCAAGGCTTGTCTCGGACAAGCCGTACAGTGTTTGCCAGGTTGCGGTAGCAGGCTTTGCTAATGGCATTACTGCCAAATGGGCCGTAAATCTGTCTCTGGTGTTCGATCTGGCAGTGACTGTCTCTTTGACCGCGCCTATCCGTGCCTACGGGTGAGTGCAGAGCCGGCCCCATATTCGGTAGTACATGGCTGTTGCCTATACCCCGACAAGTGTTGATCTTTAGCACAATTAGGAATTTCTTCTAGATCAAGTACAAACCTGGCCAGCAGTAGGCCGAAACCCTTGCGTTCTCTATAAGGTCTGACATCCATACCTCACGGTTTGATAACCCTTTCTGATCCAGGATTTCTGTTCACCGTGCCAATTGACCATCAAATTCTCTGCTATTCGCCGGTCCTGTCATACCAGTATCAACTCGGTTGGTGAGTCTTGTAGAGAAAGTGCGGGAAGGACGAGAGGGAGTATGACTGCTAAATTTGAAAATATTGAGCCTCAGGCTGAGTTTTCCGAGGTTTTGAACAGCGACGAAAATGGAAAGGAAGGAATAGAAGTCCGTCAGAAGCCTCTAGAGAGATCGAGTGCTGTGACAGGCTCTGAGACGAGAAGTATAGTATTCGAATCGGCGATGCTGGACGACGAGCAAGACAGGGCATTTGCCGGACAGACTGGAAACTGGCGCTCAAAAGTTGGAATTTTACTTCCAAACATGGAGAAATGGAATCCATCGTTCAGGCCGCCGACCATTGGTCGCACAGGATCAGTGATGTGGAACTTGGCCAAATTCTATGGCCCTGGAGCAATTCTGAGCGTGGCATACATCGACCCAGACAACTACCAGACCGACGTTTCAGCAGGTACCGAGAGCGCATTCGAGCTGCTCTTCATGCTGCCACCACCATCATGGCCATTGCTCTGCTCTTCTCAGGCACGTCGGCAGGTATCGTGGCTACCATGGCCGGTCAAATCGCGATGGAAGGAGCAGTGCAAGTACGCATCAAACCATTCTATCGGCGCTTGGTGACCCGGTTGATCGCAATCATACCAGCGATGATCGTGTCAGCAGCAGTAGGTCCATCCGGAGTTGGCGTCGCTCTCAACTACTGCAATGTCGTGCTATCGCCCGGTCTCATCTCTTCCTCATCGTGCCCATCGTCTGGTTCATCAGCAACAAGCGTTACATGACTGTCGTCGTTAGCGACCAAAAGGTGGTACGGCCTAATCGCCACATCACAGTCGAGGAGCAGAAGGCTGATGCGGAGGGCGCCGGTGGTGAGCCTCGTGTCAACATGGCAAACAGTTGGCTCAATATCTTTTGGGTCGTTCTTGTGTGGGTGCTCATCGTGTTTCTCAATGTTGCCGCTTTGGTCTTCATTAGCCTGGGCCAAGGTGACGATGACTGAGTGTTACGGCCATTTATTAACGGCAGTGATCACAATGCACTCGATTATACTCCTCTTAGATTCCCATATCTTCTCTCCTGTGGTGACTGAGCGTCTGTCGCTTTACTCCATCATTTACAGTTCGTTATCAACTACTAGATAGAAGTCTTGTCTTGGCTTCAGAAGGATATTCCCATACAAGAAATTATGACATCATAATGGGATTTATTACATTGCTAGAAGACCCGTTCGACATAGCGAGCAGATATGAAATCGAAGATAAGACAATTTACTCACGTCTGTACAGAAAAGCCATGACTGGCTGCAATCATCTTTCGTTTTCATCCAGTTGGAAGCCTTCGAAGCCTTGAAGCCTAGGCATGGGGAACACAGGAAGACCGTGGAACCAACCTCTGTAGAGCGTGCGGTCTGTTCTCGAGTGGCAATCATGTCTCGGCTCGAGATCGGTGAGACTTTAACCTCAGCCTGAAAAATTCGACAGTTGGTGGATCAGACGCGGCTTTTGGCTGAACAGCATCACAGCCTTACCACGCATGGTACGGCCCTCTTCAGCTTGCCGGCTTGCGCGAGAGTTTCACCGCTAGAATTGGACGTCGTGTAACGCAAGCCAATGCAGGTGCTGAGAGGATTGACAAATGGTGGAGTGACAGGCGTATGCTAGTATGTGCAAATGCTACGTAATATTTGATGCAGTAGTGAGACGTTCTCTGTTGTCGGTGTTCAAAAGAGGAAGGGCAACGAAAAGTTTCGGATTAGCTGGTCTGTCAGCTGTTTGCATGGAAAAAGTATTTGGTGGGCCTCACTATGAAAGACAGCTCGTGAAGGTTCTAACAGGTGCGCTCAGACTTTGGACAGCTACAACTTGACCGAGCCACTGCAGTGTTCAGCCCATCCAAGAACTTGGCTGCAGGGAAAAACTCATTGGCAACGGACGAAAGCGGAAGCATTGAATCCCAGTTGTACGGTGGCGTCCATGTGTCAGCGCTGTCGCCATGCGATCGGAACCAGATTTGCACCCGATGACCAGGCCGACATGCGTCAGATCGGAACTCGTGAGCATCTAATATATCGTGTTGGTAAGTCTGAGCGTTTTCGCCTTGGCGCACCTGCAGAGAATATTGAGACAACACTGTACATGCCTTAAAAAGGGCATCGTACGATGCAATTAGTGGCTAAACCTTTTTCTCTACAGCACGTTTAGTAGAATGTGGCTCCGTATTAAGGTACGGCGGTAACTCCGGGCACAGCTCTCTATGCCGTATAAGGCCTGTATACAAAGTACGATTCTTTTGGATCTAGGCTTGCTGAAAGCTGGAACTGTCCTAGCTGGAGCTGTCCATATACGAACGGGTGAATTATTCCAAGAATCGAGGTTTGTCCGGTTACGGGTAGACCGCAAGGGTTACTTAACGAGCAGTCAGCACACTTAACGGAGCAACTTGAAAAACATACCTAGGTACGAAAACCAACACCTTGAGAGTGGGTACTATGGGTGCAACAGTTTCAACCGAACTCCACTTGAAAAAATTCGGTTCGCACCTAAACATTTTCAGCAAAGCGACCGATTAACATGGCAATTTGAGAAAAGCTTGGCATGCCGCTGTCATTCTGGTGGCAGGTTGTTTAGCGAGGCTGTGTCCGTGTCTACTTTCGAGAAGTCTTCTATAGCATGGCAGCTGTAGGAGATGGAAAAGGGTAAGGGTGAGGAAATTCGATGAACTGGCGTGGGCAAGGGGATTTTCCATTACTTGAGATTTTCGTCTTCGGAAGCAAGTATTCGTTGGTGGTGCGCCGAGTGCATATTGGCTGCAGGGGCCATCGCAGCAATGGAGTGCAGAGGCGAGATCTTGGCGCTCGGCCCTTATCGTGTTCTTAATTTTGGCGGCAGAGAAATGACAAAAGAGCTGCCGAGCCGGTGCCGTTGGAAGTGATGCTTTGTGTCTCAGCCAAAGGATGCTTTGCCGTCAATGAACCGCCTGTGACGTATTAGCATCAGCAACAGGCTCAATAGGCTGACCGACATTCTGAAGTTCAGCAGCGCTTCACGACTCGCCGTGTGCACTTTCCTGTTCTCGCTGTGTCAGGTAGCGCACTGCCGAAGCGACTCCTGTCTGGGTCATGGGTCAGACCATGCTCAGGTCGTATTTGCGAGGCGCGTGTCGCCTCGATCTGTTTTCGGAGAGCGAACGGCAGCCACGGCCAGAAGAAGCTGGGGGAATGGCCGTCGCTTGCAAGTCATGATGTGGCGCCTTGCGGGGTGGGCCAATCGTCAAGCTCTCGGGGCGGGAGGCGTCGATAGTCAGGGGAAATTCGTGCATGGAGGGATCCTTGTTATCAGAGGTTCTTTGCCGCAGAAGAGTAGCGTCTTGTTTCCAAGAAAAAACAATCCCTGGCCAACTTCTGCCGCATGCCTGCATGTCCACGACGACACTTTGCATCGTCGGCCAGTGAGCTCGTCCCTGCTGTCCACGCCCGTGTTAGCCGTCACCGTAGCCTAGACCACTTGTTTTCCTTTTCATTTGGTAGCGAAAGAGCAAATTCTTGAATGAGTTGTCGCCATACCGGTACAGAGTCACACAAGATCGGCGACCTTGTGGGTACTTGCTCGTCGTGGAAACAATCGTCGTGGACCCGGTGAAGTTGGAATCATGCACGGTTCGGAGCTTGATTGTAGTGTGGAAAACCAAGCCGGGCGCAAAAAAAGGTAATGGCAGTTGAATGGTAGGCAAGGTCTGCTAGGGTGCGAGGTGTTGAACGAGGTAGCTGGGTGTTTGGTCGCTTGCAAGTTCCATCAGGAGTTTGCCGACGATGTCAATGCAAATGCTGCCAAACAGCGGGGGTGCTTCGACTAGGTTGTGCAGGGTTCCCTTTTAACATCCGACCTATCCATTCTCCTCATACTCTTCCTCTCTGTACATTTTCAGTCGCTTCAGTCGTTGATCGCTCTTGTCTTTCGTTTCTACTCCACGTAGATGTCCTTCGCTCTTATCTCATATCCGCCCGCCGTGGACCTTGTAGTCTAGTTTATAATTCATAATCACCCTTCGGCAGGTACCTTTGCCACTAACGGAAGTGTGCGTCCTGTCAATCAATCGCGCAATTGAAACGAGTCTTTCGCTCTGGTGCAAATCAACATTTTACTGTCATATCGCGGCATTACTCGGAAATCATCGCGAACTTTTGCCGAATAACTCTCCAACACCTAAACACATCTCATGGCATCGTCCATTTGAAAGCACACTCCCTGATCACCACAGGAATAATCGGGTGATCACCTTCAACCTTCCTATCGATTACGAAGTCTCTAAGCTCAAACATTCAAAGACATGTCAGCCACAACTGCTGCCGCTTCGGCTCCAACAGGTCCTGGCGGTCTTCCTGCCATTACCTCCAAAGCGGCGTGGGATCCTACACACGTTCGTAGTCACCCGGACATACCAGGCAGGATGGGAGCTAACAGCGTAGAAAATAGATCGCCTACGTCGCCTGTATTGCCATTCCATTCCTCATGGCCCTGATAGAATGGTTCTTTTGGCTCATGGCCTTCAACTTCTGCCTCATTCAAGTGATTAAAAAGGCAACCAACTGGAGTACGCGGATATTGGCCGTTGTGATGATGATAATCTTCAGTGCCTTCCGGTTAGTCAATACTCGTTGATATCCTTTCGAGATACTATAAGATAGTTCCTATCCTAACGTATATACAGTTGTACTTTCCTCCCAGTTCTAGCTTTCACTCTACCTCTACCTGGTCCCATCACCCAATACTTCCCGAAGCAAATCGTCCTCATCTTTCAGTGGTTTGCATTCTATGCATTTGCTGGTCTCCTCATGGTGCCGTGGCTACTCTGCGTCTATCAACTCATCACCAATTACGTGGGTCGCAAGAAGCGAATTATGTTTTTACTCAACGAACATACCGCACCAAAAACCGTCATCGTCATGCCATGCTATAAGGAGAAGCCGGATGTACTGCTGACTACCATTGACTCCATTGTAGGTTGCGACTATCCAGCCTCCTGCATGCATGTATTCCTTTCGTTCGACGGCGACCAAGAGAGTGAAGACTACTTCCAACTTCTGGAAGCACTGGGCGTTCCGCTGAATTCGGTCATGATGGAAAATGGTTCATATCCCAAGAGCATCGACATTGTCTATCGTCAGTGCCGAATCACCGTCTCTCGATTCCCTCACGGCGGAAAACGTCATTGTCAAAAGATGACTTTCAAGCTTATCGACAAGGTCTATCACGAATATCTAAAGAGGAACGATAACCTCTTCATGCTCTTCATTGACTCCGACTGTATCCTCGACAAATACTGCATTCAGAACTTCATGTGGGAAATGGAGTTGAAACCAGGCTTGGAGAAAGGGAAGATGCTTGCAATGACGGGTGTCATCACCTCACACACGGAAAAGAATTCTCTGATCACGATCCTGCAAGATATGGAATACGTTCACGGTCAACTTTTCGAACGCACAGTCGAATCATGTGCAGGTGCCGTAACCTGCTTACCCGGCGCTTTGACCATCCTTCGTTTCTCAGCATTCCGAGTCATGTCAAAAGAGTACTTTGCCGACCGATCCGACAAAATCGAAGATATTTTCGACTACGGCAAATGCCATCTCGGTGAAGACCGCTGGCTCACTCACTTGTTCATGGTTGGAGCTCGAAACCGCTACCAAATCCAGATGTGCACCAGTGCTTTCTGCAAGACTGAGGCTGTCGAGACATTCAAGTCGCTATTGAAACAACGTCGCCGCTGGTTTATTGGTTTCCTTACCAACGAAGTATGTATGTTGACGGATTGGAGGTTGTGGAAGAGATATCCTCTGCTATGTGCCCTGCGACTAGCACAGAACACCATCCGCACCACAGCACTTTTGTTCATCATCATGATACTTTCACTACTTTCGACGGAAGAGACCATCACACAACTTCCAATTGGCTTCATTGCTGTATCCCTCGGCCTCAATTGGGTTCTGATGGTCTATTTGGGGTGGAAGCTGCATCGCTACAAGGTCATGGCATATCCGTTGATGTTTCTCGTTAACCCTGTACTCAACTGGCTGTACATGATACATGGCGTGTTGACAGCTGGCCAGAAGACCTGGGGTGGCCCTCGAGCCGACGCCGCAAAGGCAGATGACCATATAACACCTCGGGAGGCCATCGAAATGGCAGAGCAGGCTGGAGATGACATGAACGTTGACCCAGCTTCTTTCAGAGCGGCTGTGGAACGCAAAAAGAGTGTCAAGGGTCAGCAATACCGACCCGTGCCGCTCCAACCAGACGCTCGATTCGAGGGCAGATTCGTTGCACCAGAGAGAGCGGAAGATGGCCTCTATCATCTTTCGAATGGATCTGCTCTTACAGTTAGAGGGCAGGCTCTTCACAGGCCTCACATGCCGTTCGGTATTCGCGATTCTACCGACTCGTTTGCAACCATGGACACATCCGTCATTTCCATGTACCAACCGCGCCGCATCGAAAGTTTCATGTCTCCGGAAGACATCAAGAAGTACCACCGCAACCAGCGAGAGATTGCAGAGCACCATCCACCAGGTGGTCAAGAGATTCAGCAGCAAATGGACGAACACATGCGCCACGCGCGGCAGCACCAACCTCCCGCATTCATGGCAGCGTACGGCAAAGGGAAGGAATCCATGGAATCAGTGGACTCACTACCCGTGATGAAGACTCGCGGTTCTGAACGTCTACCGCCCTCACCCAACACCTCAGGCAGCCCGGCATCGGTCTCAGGTCGCGCTTCTCCGAATGAATCTCCCGTCTACTCACCGGCAAGTTCATCCCCACGGTTGACGCCCCAAAGTACCATTACGCAAACATCCACCCATCCTCTTCTCCGCATCCCAGAACAGCTCCCACCTTCTTCTATACCTTTCTCGCAGGTGCTTCGTGGCACTCGCAGCCCACTAGGCCGCCAAAGCTTGATGCAGAGCGCCGAAGATTTAACGGCGTTGCCACAACGCGGTCCGCCGTCGCAGCAACACGTGCCGACTCCCGCACCGCTGCATCCGCAGCAGAGTACTCCACAGTTGAACGTGCGAAGCCAGAGTCCCAGCCCGCCAAACGAGCCTGCAAACTTCGAAGTGCCGTGGCCGCCTCGAAACGCGCCTTGGACGCCGCCGCAGCCATCCGCCTCTCCTCAGCCAAACGAGCCGGATCCCGATGCAGCGTATTTCGGAAACTTTACACATGCTGAGGGACGGGCTACGCCGGCACAGCAGCCAAGTGGGAATGACTCAGATGCTGAAAGGAAAAGAAGAAGACGGAGAAGGTTGACGAAGGACAAGTGGAATGACCATCATTGAGATTCGCGGGATTGACGTGAGTACTGGAAAGTAACGGATGAACGGATGGTATGGTTTGAGAGATTGCATGGATGTGGAGTAATTTTGTTTTACTGGGAAGTTTGATGTTGACAGCAGACTAATGGGCTGGCATTTCAATGACGGTTAATAACATTGCATAGCACGGAACTTAAAGAACAGCTTGGAGAGTTCGAACATATTCGGAGCATTTAGATCTATGGACCAGCGATAACTCTTGAATTAATGATTTTATGGAGTCTACGATTCTTATTCTTTATTCGGTTGTCCTTTCGCAAGTGTACTCCTAACAACCCAAGTACCATCTCACGCTTTGGCATTCTCTATCACCCAGGCTGCAACCTCCTGAGTATGCGAAAGGTGCACAAAGTGCCCGGATTTGATCTGAGTCGTCTCAACTTCGGCACCGGCGTCCCTTGCTCGTTGTACAAGATGCTCCTGAAACGCCGTCGGCATCGCGAGATCGTCCTCCGCGCAAATCAAATACTTGATCTTCCACTCCTTCGGATCAGCAGCAATACTCTCGGGCACAGGCTCAGCGACGGCGCCCAGCGCAGTCGGCACCAACGTCTCCCCCCACCGCCGCTGCTCTTCCGGCTCCAGGTCATTGAGCCAGCGCGGCCACAACGCCGGCTCCGGCACGACGAATGGCACACCACCATGGACGTCGATCCTGACACCACTCTCATCATCGACGCCAGCACCCGGATGCTCGGCCGCCCACGCGGCACGCACGCCTCCCACCGACTCGCCGGCCAGGCTCAGCGACGCGCTCAGCAGCAGCACGCGCGCGACGCCGGCGCCGCTCTCCCCCGCCCATAGCCCCCGCGTCGCGTGCAGCGCGGGCGTGCCGCCGTACGAGTGTGCGAGCAGGATGATGGCGTGGCCCTGCGCGGCGGCGCGCTGCACCGCGCCGCGGATCGCCCGCGCGTCTGCTTCCAGCGCTGTGGGCGTCAGCGCTGCGCCCGTTGCGAGGGCGCCGGCGCTCGGCAGGTCGAGCGCGTGCACGGCGGTGAGGGAGTCCGTCGCCTGGAGCGCCGCCACCAGTGGGTCGTAGACTGTTGCTTTGCTGCTCATGCCAGGGATTAGGAGTGCGGTTACTGGGTTGGGTGGTGCCATTGCTGGTTGCGGGTTGGTGATGGAGTGATGAGGGAGTCGGGGTGATGTGGAGATTGGGAATGTGGAAGGTTGGATTGGAGACGGTGTGGTCTAACGTAAGATTTTGAAGGTTCCTTAGGAGTATTTGAATGGTTTATCGAAACGTTAACTATGACTACAGTACTCTTGGGGGCTAAATGGTGGGTCATTATCAAGCGGACAACTCGCGGACGACTTGTGGACGGACAGAGCGGCCAACGCAGGCTACTATTGCCTCGAAGAGTAGACATAATTACGAGGACAACTCATAGCGCTCGATTTCAAACACGTCATTTTAATCAATGTAGAATCAGAAGGCAAGCTGTTTGTTGCGCAGAGTAATCGTTGAAATGCTCCAATCAGGTATCATCCACAGTAACAAGTGCTTACACCGCGCAAGGTACCAGAGCATTTCGATCCATACACTGTACTTTAGCTGTTATTGGCATTTAGAGACTTCTATAAGTGTTTCACAGTTCAATAATATCGACTTTACTTTGTGTAGAATCTTTGTCACTGATCTTCTGCGGGGAGTGTAGTTGGTGTTACGACATCGTTGAGGTTACGTTCTCCCCGATCACATCTAACTACTCATGTGACTTCGATTTATAACCTATGAATATTCTAGCTATGTATCAAAGAGATATATGTATAAGAGGCGAGTGTCGACAGGGAGTGGCAGAATTAGGGGCTTATTACACAGGATGCATTTTCGTAGGCTAGAGAGAAAGACGACATTCTAGAATCTTGACTATGGCATCATGGCCTTTCTTTGCCGCCCAAGATAGCGCCGTCCGACCATACTCATCTATTGAGTCGGCTTTGACATCGTCCCGCTCGATTAGCAGCCGCACCACCGCCTCGTGGCCTCCGTTTGCTGCATACGACAGCGGTGTCCGACAATACTTATCTATTGAGTCGGCTTTGACGTCGTCCCGCTCGACAAGCAGCCGCACCACCGCCTCGTGGCCTCCTTCTGCTGCATGCGACAGAGGAGTCTGACCATGATTATCTATTGAGTCGGCTTTGACGTCGTCCCGCTCGATTAGCAGCCGCACCACCGCCTCGTGGCCTCCCTCTGCTGCATACGACAGCGGTGTCCGACAATACTTATCTATTGAGTCGGCTTTGACGTCGTCCCGCTCGACAAGCAGCCGCACCACCGCCTCGTGGCCTCCCGCTGCTGCATACGACAGCAGTGTCCGCTGATAGAGCCCGCCCTTTAAGTCGGCCTCGGCGTCGTCCCGCTCGACAAGCAGCCGCACCACCGCCTCGTGGCCTCCCGCTGCTGCATACGACAGCGGTGTCCGCCCATAGCACCCACGCTTTGAGTCGGCCTCGACGTCGTACCGCTCGACAAGCAGCCTAACTACTGCCTCGTGGCCTCCCGCTGCTGCATGCGACAGACGAGTCCAACCATACCGATCCTTTGAGTCGGCCTCGACGTCGTCCCGCTCAACCAGCAGCCTAACTACTGCCTCGTGGCCTCCCGCTGTTGCATGCGACAGAGGAGTCCAACCATACCGATCCTTTGAGTCGGCCTCGACGTCGTCCCGCTCAACCAGCAGCCTAACTACTGCCTCGTGGCCTCCCGCTGCTGCATGCGACAGAGGAATAACGGAAGAGCGAGGCGTAGGGACAGA
>Ga0335072_10000143_pt1 | contig 151015 bp, 128 predicted proteins | sample Lox_Sample_21_FD_206725 | JGI IMG/M metagenome (GOLD analysis project Ga0335072, IMG submission 206725) | Soil microbial communities from Loxahatchee National Wildlife Refuge, Florida, United States - Lox_Sample_2.1 | ecosystem: Environmental > Terrestrial > Soil > Wetlands | place: USA...
CTCTTCAGACGCCTCAAGGGCTTTCGGCGCATCTTCAGTCGCTTCGACAAGCTCGACCTTGTATTCATTGCCTTCATCTACTTCGCGCTCGTCATCGAGGCGGTGCGCGAGTGTTAACAGGCCCTAGGGAGGGCCCCCGATGTTTAGATTTTTGCGGCGCCGCGTATTCACCCTTACTTGTACGGCCGCAGTTCTCCTATCACCGATCAGCGGCTGCGGCTCGAGGCACCCGGCGAGCGCACCGGGCGTGAGTAATATACCGCCACTGCCTTCCGAGCCTGGGTGCTACAAGTACGAAGTGGATCCGGCTCCTGGGCAGGCTCGTCAGTGGAAGAAGATTGACTGCCTCAGCCGCAGACAGGCGGCCAGATTGCCCCATCCGACGATCGGAGGTTCCTCGGGCGTTTATGGCCTCCCCGCTCCGTGCGTGGGCGCATGCGGTACAACCCCGACCGGCCTGATCTCGGCGGCCTCAGTCTCCATCGTGTTTCCATTTTCGACGGCGGGGCTGTATTCGCTTGTCGATAGCGGAACCGGACGAAATTCATTCAGTGTGCAGCTGAATTCCGCCCCATTCTCGATCAACTGCACGTTGCCTACCCTCGGCGGCGGAGGTCTCTTCGGGGGCAGTAACTGCGTAACCGGAGATACTGGCGCTGTACAGATTACTTACCAGGCCGATCCCGGGCCGTGGTTCGATCCGTTTGGGTGGTTCAGCTCCTCGGCACTTTGCATTTGGAACGTCGACGTCACGGCGCAGAATTACGCGAATTCCTGCGTGAACATACCGTCGCCCTTCGGCAGCAATCCGTGGGTACCTGGAGCGGTGGTGCAGATCATGGGCGGCGAGTCGAATCAGAACGTGTGGGTCGTGGGCTGCGTGCCGTGGGTCTCGGGGTCCTTTCAGTGCTTCGGCCACGTCACACCGGACGAGTTGGGTCTGTGCTTGAACGCTGCCTCATCACAATGCTCGTGGCAAGGGGTCAGCGGATCGCTGCTGGGGTTTGCCAACGGATCGACCGCAACATTTCCTCCCGGAGTGACGATGGTGACGACGGTGGCAGCAGTTTCCTGCGCTCCCCCAGCGTCGTATGTGATTCCGTTTCACCCATTCCCGGTGCCCGGAATGGGGTTCAGCCCTTCCTCCGATGACACGAATCCATGCCCGGCTCCGTGGTATCCCGCCTCAAATACGGGGCCCCCGGTGTCGTTCGGGCCGCCCGCGGCTCACACGCTTGAGACCAACAATCTGACCCCGCAAATTGCTCCTCCTTCGGAGATCATCCAGGCGTGTTTCGACGGCACGTGCTGGTATAACTACGTTGCCTCGGACTAACAGGACCTCGGTCCGCAGCGTGTTCGCGAGATCAGGCGCCGCACGCGTGTCGTCGGAGCATTCCCCGACGCGCACCCGCACTCAGCTGGTCGCGGCGAGTGACCTGCCGGTTGCTGCTCGGCGAGATTGTGAGGCTCGCGCCACCGCGCGTGGCCGAGGATATCCCCGCGCCGCGCGGGCTCGGCCCAGATTGACGCGCTCGGCGGCGCAGCGCACCCTCGGCCGCATGGACGAGGAGCCTGAGCGCCCGGCTACCATCGAATTTTGGGTGATGTGCCTACGGTGTGGCAGGATCGACCTGGATCCGGCTGACTTCAACTTCTCTCGCGGCGCGAACGTGACCAGCGATGAATGTCACGTCGCGTTCGACTGCCCTGGCTGCGGCGACTTGTCGCAGTTGTACATGCGCCGCGTCCTAAAACCCCTGCAGTGACCTGAACAGTCACGGCTTCGCCAGCCGCATGCACCGCTCGGCGAGCCGCTCGTAACCCTCGGCGCTGATGACGTAGTCGCGCGCCTCGCGGCCGCCGATCGCCTCGGCCCGCTCGCGCTCCCTCTCGGCGAGCGCCTCGCAGGCTCCCGCGAGCATGCGCCACTCTACCGGCGTGAAGGTCGGGAGCTCCATCCGCGGGAATCTACCGCGCCAAGGCGGACGACCAGCAAGCGTCGTTTTCGACTACTGGATGCGAAGCAAAAGGTCTTCGTCGAACCGATTGGGCCGTAGGCCCCCGCGCGCTTACTTGCTCTTCTTCGGTACCTGATCGGTTTAGAGACCCTCTCCGTTAGTGGAAGTAGCCACCGTCTTGGGCTCCGGACCGACAAGAGCGGGAGGCGGTCCGACAGACCTACCATGTGTTCGAGGCCCGGGGCTATTTCTTCGTGCTTTCTTTTGCGCTGTCGAAGGCGCGGCGCGGCTCTGGCTACTTCAATGTGATTGACACAGACGCCGTGAACTATGTGCAGGCGCGTATGGGCGGAGCGAGGGGTGACGGCGAGAGATGTCGTGGCCGCGGCGCGACGTACACGGCATGTCCCCACCACGCTCGCGGCCCTCAATGTCCTGTGGCAAACACCGGCAACTGTTTCTTCGGTGAAAATGGGTGCCACAGCGCGTACATCTGGGAAGTGAAAGGGGCGCCTTTCTGGCGTGAAAACATCATCCCGCTTTAACGCACGACGACGTTCGCGCAGCTTCGCGATCAGCCGGTAGGTCGGAGGGCGATGTCTACGGCCGAGCCGCTTCGCCGTCGCGGTAGATCTTGTCGCACGGCTCAGTCGGGCAGAGTCGAAACCCACGATCGCGGCAAAGTTTGAAGGACTTCCTTGTGGAGAAAGCTCCGACACCTCCCATCATCGCCTCCCCCTCCCGCGGGTATTCAACCAGACCACGCAGGTGATCGGAGCTGCTCGCCGTCCTGAGCCGCAATCGTCAGAATGGCGGTTGACGTTGCTTGGCGACTCATCCCCTCTCGAGACGCTTTCAAACAAACTGCTTGGCGATGTGCTACAGCGCCCTCGAAAAGGTTCGCCGCGGAGCGGATGTGCGAGTCCAATCCGCTCCGTACGTGGCTGCCGGTGTCCACATCAGCAAAACGGGAACCAAAACTGGAACCAATCGCTGGGAAAAAGGTGGAACCAATCGGTTTTAGGTGAAAAAAAATCTAATTAAATCAACGATCGGGGTGACAGGATTTGAACCTGCGACTCCTACGTCCCGAACGTAGTGCTCTACCAGGCTGAGCTACACCCCGATTTGGTGGGCCGCGAAGTCTACTTTATGGGACCGGGCGGCTCAATCGACTCGGCTCAGCCCGCCGGGGGTGCCTCGCCCGAATACCGAACGGCGGTGGCGCCTACCACCGGACCGATCGTCGCCCTGTCGCTCACGTAGAGCTCGACCTTGCGCTCGAAGTGCAGCTCCCCGTTCACCACCGCGCCCGGTCCGATCACCACGCGGGGCGCGTGCTGCATGAACTCGAACAAGCCCGAGGGCTTCTGCACCAGGATTCCGCCGTCGACCTGCGAGTGCCCCGCGACGTTTATGTCTCCGTTCGCAGTCTTGATGCCTCCGCCCACGCGCGCGGTGTTGAGCTCGATCGTCCCGTTGACGTTCGTGAGCGAGCCACCCACCTGCGAGCCGTTGCGCAGCGTCATCGAGCCGTTCACGGTCTGGACGGCATGCGCGACGTGCGCATCATCCGACAACGAGATCGATCCGTTGACCGTGGTGAGCGAGTCCGCCGAGGCGTGCGAGCCCAGGCTGATGCTGCCGTTGACCGTCTCACCTTCGAGCAAGGTGGCGTTGTCGCCCACGCGAATGGAGCCGTTCACGGTCCCGACGTTTCCCGTCTGCGCGCCGTCTGGAACTCGCACCGAGCCGTTCACGGTGTGGGCACCGTCATGGCTCGCCGTCACGTCGCCGTTGCCGTAGGTGCTCGGACTGCTGCCTCCGCTGCTGGACTCGTTTGCATTGAAGCATCCTGCAAGCGCGGCGAGTGCGCCGAAGATGACCAGCAGACGCGAATGTCGGGACAGGGGATGACGATGCATGCAGATTCTCCGATCAGGTCGTGTGCTCCACCGCAAACCGAGCGAGCGCCTGCAGTCCCGCCTTGTATCCAGAGTCGGGGAGCGGCTGCAAAGCGGCGAGCGCCGTCTCTGCTTCGCGCCGTGCCAGTTTGGCGGCGTACTCGAGGCCTCCGCTCGACTCGATGCAGCCGATGATCGGCTCGAGCTGGGCCAGGTCGCCACCCTGGATGGCGGTGCGAATGAGCGCGCGTTCGGGCTCGGCCGCGAGCCGTAGCGCGTGGATCAGGGGCAGCGTCGGCTTGCCCTCGGCAAGGTCATCGCCGAGGTTCTTGCCGCGCTCGGCTGGGTTGGAGCGAAAGTCGAGCACATCGTCCACGAGCTGGTAAGCCGTGCCGAGATGGCGGCCGTAGAGCGCGATGCTGCGCTGCGTCTCGAGAGCGCTGTCGGAGAGCACCGCGGCGACCTCGGCGCCCGCCTCGAACAGCCGGGCGGTCTTGCGGTAGATCACCTCGAGGTAGCGCTGCTCGGTCGTCTCCGGGTCGTGAGCGTTCATGAGCTGCAGCACCTCGCCCTCGGCGATGACGTTCGTCGCATCGGCCATGATCTCCATCACGCGCTGGGAGTTGAGCGAGGCCATCATCTGGAACGCGCGGGAGTAGACGAAATCCCCGACCAGTACGCTCGCTTGATTGCCGAACACCGCGTTGGCGGTGTCGCGCCCGCGGCGCATCGAGGAGCCGTCCACGACGTCGTCGTGCAGCAGCGTTGCGGTGTGGATGAACTCGATGAAAGCGGCCGCCTCGACGTGCGCGTGCCCGCTGTTGCCACAGGCGCGCCCGGCCAGGACGACGAGGAGCGGCCGCAGCCGCTTGCCTCCCCCCGAGATGATGTGCTCGGCCACGCTGTCGATGAGCGCCACGGAGCTCTTCAGGCGGCAGCGAATGACCTCATCCACCGACGAGAGGTCGTGGCGGACAAGCGTGCGGATTTCCTCGAGCGTCATGGCGGGCCGGACGGCTTTCGGGTGGCGAATCGTAGCCCACCGAAGCGTAGCCGAGAACCACGCCTGCGTGGTGAGGGAGCGCTCGTAACCTCCCGCACCGCCTGGAGAATCAAGAGTTTGACCGCCTGTTCCACCCTGAGTAGAATGCGCGACCTTTCGCGCGGGGCCCGGCCGGCCTCCCCTGGAGTCATCCCATCATGTACGCGGTCATCGCCACCGGCGGCAAGCAGTATCGGGTCACCAAGGATGCGGTGCTGCGTATCGAGAAGCTCGACGCCGAGCCAGGCTCCACGGTCGAGTTCGGCGAGGTCCTGCTGGTTGGTGAAGGCGCCGACGTGAAGCTCGGCACCCCGCGGCTCGATGGTGGCAAGGTCATCGCAACCGTCGTCCGCCACGGCAAGGGGACGAAAGTCTCCATCGTGAAGTTTCGCCGCCGGAAGCACTATCTCAGACAGAAGGGTCACCGGCAGATGTTTACCGAAGTGAAGGTCACCGACATCAGCGCCGGATGAGGCGCGCCCGGTAGAGGATTCAAAGCACATGGCACACAAAAAAGCAGGCGGTAGCACCAAAAACGGGCGCGATTCCCATTCCAAACGCCTGGGCGTCAAGCGCTTCGGCGGGGAGCACGTGTTGGCGGGCAATATTCTGGTGCGCCAGCGCGGCACGCCCATGCGCGCCGGAGAAAACGTGGGTGTCGGCACCGACCACACACTTTACGCGAAAGTCACGGGCCGCGTGGAGTTCCAGAAGAAGGGAGCCGAAGGGCGCCTGTACGTGAGTGTGCTGCCCGAGACGGCCTGACGCCGCTCCTGCTCCCGCACGGGGCGCCGCAAGACAAGAGCGGCCCCGATGAAATTCGTCGACGAGGCAAGGATCCGAGTGCACGCGGGCCACGGAGGTCGTGGCTGCGTGAGCTTCCGGCGCGAGAAATTCGTGCCCTATGGCGGCCCCGACGGCGGGGATGGCGGCCACGGCGGCAGCGTCTACCTGCGGGCGGCCGCGGGAATCAATACGCTCGCCGATTTCCGCGTGGAGCGCACGTTCAAAGCCCCGTCCGGCCAAGCGGGCTCGGGCAAGGAGTGCACCGGGGCCGGCGGCAGCGACCTGTACATCCCGGTGCCCGTGGGAACGGTCATTCGCGATGTCGATACGGCCGAGCAGCTCGGGGATCTCACGCGGGTGGGGGAAGCGCTCCTTGTGGCTCAGGGCGGCAAGGGAGGCTGGGGCAATACCCGGTTCAAGTCGAGCACGAACCGCGCTCCGCGACAGTTCGGCCCCGGCTTGCCCGGTGAGAAGCGAGTGCTCGAGCTCGAGCTCAAGGTGATCGCCGACGTGGGACTCCTGGGGTTGCCGAACGCCGGCAAGTCCACCCTCATCCGGGCGGTCTCCGCGGCCCGGCCGAAGGTGGCCGATTATCCTTTCACCACCCTGCACCCCAATCTCGGGGTGGTGTCGGTGGGCGAGCACCGCAGCTTCGTGATGGCCGACATCCCGGGCCTCATCGAGGGGGCCGCCGAGGGCGCAGGTCTGGGTATTCGTTTCCTGCGCCACCTGCAGCGAACGCGGCTGCTGCTGCACATCGTGGATATTGCACCGATCGATCCGGCGGCCGACCCGGTGCGTGACGCCCGCGCCATCGTTGCCGAGCTCAAGCAATTCAGCAAGGATCTCGCGGCGAAGCCGCGCTGGCTCATCCTCAACAAGCGTGATCTGCTGCCGGATGATGAAGCCGAGCGGCGCGCCCGCGAGATCGCGCGGCGCCTGCGCGTGAAGAAGCAGGAGTGGTGGCTCATCTCTGCCGCCACCGCCCGCGGCACGCGCGAGCTTGCCGAAGCGGTGATGCGCTACCTCGAGCAGGCTGACCAGAGCGCGCCCGCGGGTCGCGGGCAACAGCCGGTCTCGAGCGCTGCAGACCGGAGCGTCGTTTGAGCTATTGCATGGCGCGGATGCGCGCCGCGAGCCGGCTCTTGTGCCGAGCTGCCTTGTTGCGGTGGATGATCTGCTTGTTCACCAGAGAGTCGATGACCGGGACGGCTTCTTGATAGCCTGCCTGGGCGGCTTGCTTGTTACCCGAGGCGACCGCGGAGGTGACCTTGCGAACGACGGTGCGCATGCGCGAACGCAGCGCGAGGTTTCGCGCGCGATGCTTCTCGGCTTGGTGAGCGGCTTTTTCGGCCGACTTGGTGTTGGCCACGAGAGTCTCCACAGGCAGATGCGCGCGGGCGGCGCACTCAAAAGGCGCGGTAGTGTGCTGATCGCTCGGGGGGTTGTCAACGCTCCCCGTCGGGGCGAGTGAATTTTCCTTATAATTTGTCCTTTTGGGCGGCGGCAGCCGCGACGGTACGGCTTTGCGCTCATGAGGCTCATTCGTGGATTGCGGAACCTGCGCGAAAGCCATCGCGGCAGCGTCGTCACGGTGGGCACCTACGACGGCATTCACCTGGGGCACGAGGCGCTTCTGCAGCGCCTGCGCGATCATGGGCGGCGCCTGAAGCGGCCCACGATGATGCTCACGTTCGAGCCGATGCCGCGCGAGCATCTGGCGCCGGCCGATCCGCCACCGCGCTTGATGTCCTGGCGCGAGCGCTGGCGAATGTTGAGCCGCACGAGCCTCGATTACCTGTGGCTGCTGCGCTTCTGCGAAAACGTTCGCGGCATGCCTGGCGAGAAGTTCGCGCAACTGCTGTTCCGTGACTTGAGAGCCCCGGTGGTGGTCGTGGGACACGACTTCCGCTTCGGGCGCAATGGCGAGGCGAGCGCCGCCATGTTGCAGCAGGCGGGCTCGCATCTGGGCTGCCAGGTGGATGTCGTCCCACCCGTGACGATCGACGGGGTGCGTGTGAGCAGCAGCCGCATCCGCGACGCCCTCGCACGCGGCGACCTGCAGCAAGCCGCGCGCTGGCTCGGCCGCGCCTACAGCATGCGCGGGCGGGTGATCGAGGGTCGGCATCTCGGCCGTGAGCTCGGATTCGCCACGGCCAATCTGCGCCTGGACCGCCGCCGAGCGGCACTCGCGGGGATCTTCGCGGTGAACGTGCTGGGAGTGCGCTCCGCACCCATGCCCGGTGTTGCCAGTCTCGGCACGCGCCCGACCGTCAACGGCTCCGAGCCGCTGCTCGAGGCGCATCTCTTCGACTTCGAGGGTGACCTCTACGGGCGCGAGATCGAGGTGGAGTTCGTGGCGAAGCTGCGCGACGAGCAGCGCTTCGAATCGCTCGAGGTCATGGTCGAGCAGATGCATCGTGATGCGAGCGAGGCGCGAGAGCTGCTCGGGCGGGAGCCCGTGAGGATGCCGCAGATTCCGAGCGCCGCCAGTGCATTCGAGCCAAAGAGCCGATAGCGAGTCCGATACCGAGCCGATGAAAAGCCTCGATTACAAAAGCACGATCAACCTGCCGCAGACCGACTTCCCCATGAAGGCGGATCTCGCGCGGCGTGAGCCCTTGATGCTCGAGGCCTGGGAGCGGGCCGGGCTGTACCGCAAGATCCGGGAGCAATCCCGCGGGCGCCGCCGCTTCCTGCTTCACGATGGGCCGCCGTACGCCAACGGGGTGATCCATCTGGGCCATGCGCTGAACAAGGTCCTGAAGGACATCATCGTCAAGGCGCGCACGCTCGATGGCTTCGATGCGCCCTACGTGCCCGGCTGGGATTGCCACGGTCTGCCGATCGAGCAGCAGGTGGAGAAAAAGCACGGCAGGCCGGGCCAGAAGCTCGATGCAGCCGCCTTTCGCGGCGCCTGTCGCGCCTATGCCCTCCAGCAGATCGATTCCCAGCGCCACGACTTCAAGCGGCTGGGGGTGTTCGGCGACTGGGACGACCCGTATCTCACCATGGATCCGCGCTACGAGGCGCAGCAGATCCGCGCGCTGGGCCGCATCATCCATCGCGGGCATGTCTACCGCGGCGTGAAGCCCGTGCACTGGTGCACCGAGTGCCGCTCAGCGCTCGCCGAGGCGGAAGTGGAGTACGAGGAGCGAACCTCTCCCGCCATCGATGTGGGGTTCGAGGTTGCAGACTCCCGCGATCTCGAGCGCCGCGTGGGTCTTGCGCAGGGATCCCTGGGGAGCGAGCCCGTCGACGTCGTGATCTGGACGACGACCCCCTGGACGCTGCCTGCAAACCAGGCCGTCGCTGTGCGCGACGGCTTCCTGTACGTCCTGGTCGAGGCCGCACACGGGGAAGCCGTGCGCCGTCTGATCGTCGCGGCCGAGCTGCTGCAGGCGTGCCTGCAGCGCTTCGGGATGACCGAGCGCAGAGTCCTCGCGCGAGTGGAGGGGCGCGCGCTCGAGGGCTTGAAGCTCCGCCATCCCTTTCAGGATCGTGCCGTTCCCGTCGTGCTGGGCGAGCACGTCACGCTCGATGCCGGAACCGGCGCCGTACACACGGCACCGGGCCACGGGCACGAGGACTTCGCGGTGGGCCAGCGTTACGGACTGCCGGTTGCAAATCCGGTGGGAAACGATGGCCGCTTTTTGCCCGACACGCCCCTCGTCGCGGGTGCGACCGTCGAGGAGGCCAATGGGCTGCTCATTCAAGCACTGCGCGAGCGCGGCCGGTTACTGCATCACGAGGCCTTCCGCCACAGCTACCCGCATTGCTGGAGACACAAGACGCCGGTGATCTTCCGCGCCACCCCCCAGTGGTTCATCAGCATGGAGCGCCAGGGCCTGCGCGCCCACACCCTGCGGGACATCAAAGGCGTGCAGTGGACACCCGCCTGGGGTGAGCAGCGCATCACCGGCATGATCGAGAATCGACCGGACTGGTGCATCTCGCGCCAGCGCACCTGGGGCGTGCCGATCACACTGTTCGTCCACCAGCACTCGTACGAGCCGCACCCGCGCACGCTCGAGCTCATCGATGCCGTCGCCGCGCGCGTGGAGCGCGAGGGCATCGAGGCGTGGTTCCGGCTCGATCCCACCGAGCTCCTCGGTGCCGAGGCCGGCCAGTATTTGAAGCTCACCGACGTGATGGACGTGTGGGCCGACTCGGGCCTGTCATTCGAGTGCGTGGGCACGCTGCGCCCGGAGCTCGCCGCGCCCGCCGACCTGTATCTCGAGGGCTCGGATCAGCACCGCGGCTGGTTCCACAGCTCGCTCCTCATGTCCGAGGCCCTCTACGAGCGGCCTCCCTATCGAGGCGTGCTCACCCACGGCTTCACGGTCGATGAGGCCGGGCACAAGATGTCCAAATCCCGCGGCAACGTCGTGGCCCCGCAGAAAGTCGTCGGCTCGCTGGGGGCGGATGTGCTGAGGCTGTGGGTCGCGGCGACGGATTACGCGAATGAGCTCTCCGTCTCGGATGCGCTCATGCAGCGCATGGCCGAGTCGTACCGCAAGATCCGTAACACGGTGCGCTTTCTGCTCGGAAACCTGCACGGCTTCGATCCGGAGCGGCACGCGGTGCATCCGGCAGAGATGATCGCGCTGGATGCCTGGGCGCTCGGCCGCGCCCGCGCGCTGCAGTCCGAGATCATCGTGGCCTATCGCGATTACACGTTTCACCTCATCTATCACAAGGTGCACAACTTCTGCATCGTCGATCTGAGCGCCTTCTACCTCGATGTGGTGCGCGACCGGCTGTACACGACTCCCGCTGGAAGTCTCGCACGCCGCTCCGCGCAAACCGCGCTGTATCAGATCGCCGAGAGCATGGTGCGCTGGCTCGCGCCGATCCTGTCCTTCACGGCGGAGGAGATCTGGCGCCATCTTCCGGGTGCGCGCGCCGAATCCGTGTTCCTCACGACCTGGCACGAGCTGCCCGAGGCGGCAACGCACGCTGTCGACTGGCCCGCCCTGATCGGGCTGCGCCGCGACGTGCTGCGCGAGCTCGAGAAGCTGCGCGATGCCGGCCGGATCGGCGCGCCACTCGATGCCGAGGCCGACATCTACTGCGTTCCGGCGGAGTACGCGCGCTTTGCGGCGCTCGGGGACGAGCTGCGCTTCTTTCTCATCACCTCGGCTGCACGCGTGCACAGCGTCTCAGCGGCCCCGCCCGAGGCGGTCGCCGCGACCGATGCGGCGCGCGAGGGCGTTTGGGTCGCGGTCAAGCCCAGCGCGGCGGCCAAATGCGTGCGCTGCTGGCAGCGGCTCCCGGAGGTCGGTCGCGATAGCGATCATCCGGAGCTGTGCGGGCGCTGTATCGTCAACGTTGCAGGCGAGGGCGAGCGCCGGAGGTTTGCGTGAGACGCGGCTGGCCCTGGCTCGGTGTCACGGCGCTGGTCGTTCTACTCGATCAGCTGTCCAAGACATGGATCGTCCGCCATTACAGCTACGGCGAGAGTCTCGCGATGCTTCCGGTGCTCAACATCACTCTGCGGTTCAACACCGGCGCTGCTTTCAGCCTGCTCGCCGACGCCTCCGGATGGCAGCGCTGGCTGTTCGCCGGACTGGCGGTGGCGGTCGGCGCCTCGATCGTGGTGTGGCTTGCGCGGCTCGATGCGCGTGCACAGCCCTGGCTTGCGTTCAGCCTGGCGCTCATCCTCGCCGGGGCGCTCGGCAACCTCATCGATCGGCTGCGCATCGGCCATGTCATTGATTTCGTCGACGTTCACTGGAAGGATGCTCACTTTCCGGCGTTCAACGTCGCCGACTCGGCCATCACCGTCGGAGCCATCCTGATGCTCCTCGATGCTTGGTTCGGGGGGCGGCGCAGGAGCTGACGATGCAGATCTTGCTGGCCAATCCGCGCGGGTTCTGTGCAGGTGTCGACCGGGCGATCGAGATCGTCGAGCGCGCGCTCGAGCTGTTCGGCGCGCCCATCTACGTGCGCCACGAGGTGGTGCACAACCGTTATGTCGTGGACCGGCTCCGCGGTCTGGGCGCGGTGTTCGTCGAGGACCTTGCCGAGGTGCCCGACGGGGCGACCGTCATCTTCTCGGCTCATGGGGTGTCGAGCGCAGTCGAGCGCACCGCTCGCGAGCGCGGGCTGGGCATCTTCGATGCAACTTGTCCGCTGGTCACCAAGGTGCACATGGAGGTGCAACGCTACGCACGCGACGGTCGCGACGTGATTTTGATCGGGCACGCCGGGCATCCCGAGGTCGAGGGAACGCTCGGCCGATTCGATACCTCGTTCGGGGGGCGAATGTACCTCGTTCAAAGCGCCGCGGAGGCCGCCGAGCTCACCGTCCGCGATGCATCGAGCCTGGCCTTCGTCACGCAGACGACGCTCTCGATGGACGACACGGCGGAGATCGTGGAAGTGCTGCGCAAGCGCTTCCGGGGGCTTGCCACCCCGCGCAAGGAGGACATCTGCTATGCGACCCAGAACCGCCAGGATGCGGTGAAGGGGCTCCTCGAGCGCTGCCAGGTGCTGATCGTGGTCGGCTCCAAGACGAGCTCCAATTCCAACCGCCTGCGCGAGCTGGCAGAGCGCAGCGGCGTGCCGGGCTATCTGGTGGATGGGCCCGACGAGCTGCATCGCGAATGGCTCGAGGGCAAGAGCGTGGTGGGGGTGACCGCCGGTGCCTCGGCTCCCGAGCTTCTGGTTCAGCAGGTGGTCGAGCGGCTGCGCTCCTGGGGCGGCGAGACCGCGCAGGAGGTCACGGGACGCGAGGAGCGGGTGATCTTCGCGCTCCCGCGGGAGCTGCGACGGCGGCTGGCTGCAGAGTCCAAGACAGATTGAACTCGCGCCGTTCGGGGCGCGACCGGCTTGTTTGGAAGAGCGGACAAGCTTGGATATAATCAAACGTTATGGAGCAGCTCCCGTTGGTAGCTGACGTAACCGCGCTCTGCGCGCAACGGCTGTCCGACTCCGGCGTTCGACCCACGGCCCAGCGTCTGCAGATTGCGGCGCTCCTGCTCTCGGCGCCGCAGCACCTCTCTGCGGAGCAAATTCTCGCCACCCTGCGCAGCAGCGGCACCCGGGTGTCCAAGGCGACCGTTTACAACACTTTGAACCTGTTCGCCTCGCGCGGCCTCATCCGCCAGCTGTGCGTCGATGGCGCCCGGGCGTGGTTCGATTCGAACGTCGCCGACCACTATCATTTCCACGACCTCGACAGCGGACGCCTGATCGACCTGCCGACACCCGAGGTGCAGTTCAGCCGGCTGCCGCCCCCACCCCCGGGGATGGAGGTCGCAGGCGTGGATCTGGTGATCAAGCTCCGCAGGAAGGCCGGTCCCGACTGAGGGTCCGACCGGCCGGACCCCGCGCCGCGAGCGTTTGCTGTAGAATTCGCGCCCTCGCGCGGGCGCACGAATCGGTGCCGGCTTAGCTCAGTTGGTAGAGCGGCGCATTCGTAATGCGTAGGTCGGGGGTTCGACTCCCTCAGCCGGCAGACCGCCGCCACTCCCACCGCGCGCCCCACCACGCCCTCAACCGACACCGATGACGTGCTCGACCAGAGCCTGAGCGCCGAGCAGTGCCCGTCACGAGCTTTGAAGCTCGTGAGCTTGACACGCCTTGGCGCGGCAATTCGATGTGGTAGGCTCATCCGGCGGATCGAGCGTGTCTCCTTCAGGAGGCCTCAAATGCACCATTCGCGCCTCTGCGCCCTGCTGATCGACTGCAAGACATCCGATGTGGACGAGGCCGCGCGCTTCTGGGGCGCAGCGCTCGGTCGTCCCGTGGATCTCGCACATGCGGCGAGCCGTGGGAACTACCGGATGCTTGCGACCCCGCCCGACGAGCCTATCGTGGAGATCCAGAGCGTGACGCACGAGAGTCGGGTGCACATCGATATCGAGACCGATGACATCCCTGCCGAGGTGAGGCGCCTGGTGGGGCTCGGCGCAAAAGTCGTGGATCGCCTGCCGCGGTGGATCGTCATGCAGGCACCGACCGGCCAGCGCTTCTGTGTCGTGCGGGTGCAGCGTCCCGGTTTCCCGAAGAATGCCACCGCCTGGGATTGAACGACGCCCGTGAGCGCCGATCGATTGAGCTTCACCGGAGGGCTCGTGGTCCGAGACGCGAGCGAAGCGGACGTGGCAGCGATCCGGGACATCTACGCGCATCACGTACTCCACGGGCTTGCAACCTTCGAGGAGATACCACCGTCGGTCGAGGAGATGGCTCGGCGCCGCTCGGCGGTACTCGCGCTCGGTTTGCCGTATCTGGCAGCCGAGGAGCAGGGCCAGGTCGTCGGATACGCGTATGCAACCTCCTATCGGTCTCGTCCAGCGTACCGCTACACGATCGAGGACTCCGTGTACGTCGCGCACGGCCTGGGCCGGCGCGGGATCGGAGGTGCCCTGCTTGACACGCTGATCGGCCGCTGCGAGCGAGGCCCCTGGAGACAGATGCTCGCGGTGATCGGGGACAGCGCCAATCAGGCATCCATCGCCGTGCATCGGCGGATGGGCTTCGAGCTGACCGGCACGGTCCGCGCCGCCGGCTTCAAGCTGGGTCGGTGGGTCGACACGGTCCTGATGCAGCGAGCGCTCGGGAGCGGTGATCGGACACCGCCCCAGGACTAGCGACGAGCCTCGAGGCCGCCGAGCTGGCGACAGATGGCAAGCCGCAAGCGCGAGGAGCTCGCCGCGACGAGCGAGGTCCGGGCCAGGACGGCGTCGGTCTTGCCATGGAGGTCTCCGATGGAGCCACCCGCCTCGAGCACGCAGGACACCAGCGAGCCCAGGTCCCACGGCTTGATGCTGAAGTCGATTCCACCGTCGAGCACGCCGCGGCAGATCAAGGCGTATTGAACGCAATCGCCCACCAGCCTCAGGCGGCCGACGCTGCGCGCGAGATTCGCGAGCCGCCAGGGACCCGGCCGGCGTGCCAGGTCGCTCTGCACGATGCTCGTGAAGCCGATCTGTGCGGCGGACAGAGCGCGGGGCGCAGCAACGCTCACTCGGCGTGGCCGGCGCTCGCCATCACGTTTGAGCCAGCAACCAAAGCCGCGTGCGGCGTAGGTCGTCTCCCTCATCGCCGGAAGGCGGATGAACCCCAGCACCGGCTCAGCGTCGATCGCAAGCGCGACGAGTGTTCCGAACAGGGGTATGCCCAGGACGTACGAGGCGGTGCCATCGATTGGATCGAGAAGCCAGCTGCGGCCCGTACGTGCGAGCTCTCCGCCGTATTCCTCACCCAGCACCGCATCGCGGGGCCACGCCTTCGCCAGGCGGCGCCGCAGCGCCTGCTCCGCCGCTCGATCCGCCTGGGTCACCTCGCTGCCATCGGACTTGTGACTCACCTTCAGCGCGTGCCAGTGTCGGAGGATGATGGCGTCGGACTCGCGCAGCGCGTCGAACACGCGCGGGAGCGCAGCGCGCAGCTCTCTCGGCGTCAGGCGGGGTTTCAACTCGCGGCTACTTGGAGCTGAGGAGCGTCAAGGCCTGGAAGCTCGGAGGGCCATCCAGCATGCCACGCAGGCTCGCCATGAGATTGCGCGCGTCCCGGCCGTGCGTTGCGACCGCCGCTGGATCGCGATAGCGCTCGACGATGACATAAGTTTGAGGCTGAGTCGTGCGGTACAGGTCGTAGGAGAGATTGTCGGGCTCGTTGGCGCGGACTTTCATCTCCATGTCGCGGAAGACTGCCTCGAAGGCTGCGTTCTGCCCAGGCTTGACCTTGAATTGCACGACGAACGCGGTGGCATCTGGCGGGAATCGCCCCGGCCTTGCCGCTGCCGGGCCAGCGCTCGATCCGGCCCCAGCCCCCGGGGCCTGCGCATTCGCGGACACCCCTGCAAGCATCAGTGCCGCGGTCAAAGCGATCATTCGAATGCGCATGCGAAATACTCCCCTCTTTATTGCTTTGCCCTCACCAGCATCCCTGCTCGCATGTCTTGAAGTCAAGCCATGGCCGCATCGCTATTGCGCGCGCCTTCGAGTGGCGCGGGTGAGCGCCGCCATGATCCCCGTGCGGGTGACATTGCGCTCCAGCAGCATCTCCTCGATGCTCTGAGCGGGTTGCGGCTGGCAGCAGTAATACCCCTGCCACTGGTCGCACTCCAGGGAGCGAATGAACTCGAGCTGCTCGGCGCTCTCCACGCCCTCGGCGACCACCTGCAGCCCTACGCTGTGCGCGAGGGAGATGATGGCACGGACGATGAGCTCATCGGTGCGGCTGCTGGTGATGTCGCGGACGAAGCTGCGATCGATCTTGAGCTTGTCGATCGGCAGGCGCCTCAAGTAGCTGAGGCTGGAATACCCCGTTCCGAAGTCATCGATCGCGATGCTGATCCCCATGCTGCGCAGCTGCCTGAGCAGCGCCACCGACTCCTCGAGGTTGGTCATGAGGGTGCTCTCGGTGAGCTCGATCTCGAGCGCGCTGGCCTCGAGATGGGCTGCATCGAGCGCCGCTTGAATCACCTGCAGGATGTTCTCGTGGCGGAACTCCGCGGCCGAGAGGTTGGCTGCGACGCGCAGCTGCACGCCGGTATTGACCTGCCACAGCCGCATCTGCCGGCACACCTCGCGCAACACCCACTCATCCAGCGCGACGACCAGGCCGGTCTCCTCGGCGAGCGGGATGAACGAGCTCGGAGTGATGAGTCCCTTCGTGGGGTGACGCCAGCGCACCAGGCCCTCGACCGCGAGTATCCGTCCGGTCCTGCTGGAGAGCTGCGGCTGGTAGTGCACTTCGAACTCACCGGCTGCCAGCGCGCGACGCAGATCGTTCTCGAGCGACAGCCGCTCCTGCATCGAGTCGGACATTCCAGGCTTGAAGAACGAGACCTCACAGCCGCCGCGTTGCTTGACGCCCCGCATCGCCGCCTCGGCGTGTGCGAGCAGATCGTCCGCTCGACGCGCATCGTCGGGCCAGATGCTCACCCCGATGCTCGGGCGCACGCGGATCTCCTCACCGTTGATGTAGATCGGACGCTCCAGAGCGGCGAGGATGGCCGTCGTGACCACCTGTGCCTCGAGCCGCGCGGCGACGTGGTCGATGAGCACCGCGAACTCATCTCCTCCGACTCGCGCGAGGGTGTGCTCATTGGATACGGCAGACTCGAGGCGCTGAGCGATCTCGGCCAGCAACCAGTCCCCCACACCGTGGCCCAGGGAGTGATTGACGGCACTGAAGCGGTCCAGGTCGAGCACCGCGATCGCAATCGTGCGCCCTGGTCGCTGAGAATTGCCGAGCGCCTTGGCCAGGCGCTCCTTGAGCAGGTGGCGGTTGGGCAGGCCCGTCAGCGTATCGTGGGTTGCAACGTGCTGCAGTCGAGCATTGAGCTCCTGAAGCTCCCGCGTATTGCGCCGGGTGTACTCACCAAGCTTGCCGCGGTAGAAGGCGACCACTTGCGTGACGGCCAGGATACCGCACGCTCCTGCAGCCACCGTGAGCGCCACCAGCCGGCCCGTGAGCGGGCTTGCGCCGCAGCACGCAGGTGCAATGGCGAGCGGCTCGAAGAACCCCCAGGCACCGCTGCCGAGAATCCCGGCAGCCATCAGCAGGGCCGCCGCGAGGCGGATGAAACGTCCATGCGAGCTGGCCGCCGGGGTTTTGCGCAGGAGCGCCGCGAGGCCCACCGTGAATCCGGCGAACACGAGGGTCACGAACCCGCACGTGTACAGCCACGCCGCGGAGGGGTCGGTGCGCGTGAGCAGGACGTCCGAGGTTGTCCAGCGGATGGCGAACAGTCCGGCGGCGAGACTGAAGCCGCTGCCCACCGTTGCGGCGCCATCCGGAGGACGGAACGCGACGAAGATCAATGCGCAGGCATGGCTGAAGAGGGCAATGGCGAATGCGCTGACGAGGCTGATCCCGCCGATGTCGACCCACGGCCGCAATCCCCACGCAAGCGCCTCGATGCTGAGCGCTGCGCACCAGGATGTACTCAGGATGAGTGCGCTCAGAGCCACCAAGCAGCTCGTGCGGCGCGCGTGGGCCGCCGCAAGCTCGCTTGCAACCGTCAGCGTGACGAACGACGCAAGAGTGGCTACCAGCGCAGCCAGGATGAGGATGTACGGATCTGCCGGCGGTGAGGCCATATGTGAACCCAGGGCCCTCCCAAGAGTCGGGGCGCACCCTAGCGGGCAAGACGCCCTTGCGGCATCGGGAAGATTGGGTACGCGGGGCCGGAAGATCTTGTAGGCGAATCAAGGCTCGATGATCTTGTTCCGCACGGCAAAGCGAACCAGCTCGGCGAGCGAGCTGAACCCGGTCTTGCGCATGATGTTGCTGCGATGCGTCTCGGCGGTCTTGACGCTGATCCCGAGCGTGCGCGCCACCTCCTTGTTGCTCTTGCCCTCGGCGAGGAGCTGCACGATCTCCTGCTCGCGGGCCGAAAGGATCGAGGCGTCCGAGGGCGCGGGCGCGGTGCTGCGCAGGTAACCCTCGAGCACGGCGCGCGCAACCTTGGATGTGAAGAAGGGCGTGCCATCGAGCAAGGACTGCAGCGCCGTGACGAGCACGCGTCCGGCGTCGGATTTCAGGACATAGCCCAGCGCGCCGGCCGCGAGCACTTCCCGGACGAGCTGCTCCGACTCGTGCGCGGTGAGGATGAGGATGCGCGCACCCGGATCGGACTCCAGAATTCTGCGCGTGGCTGCAAGCCCGTTGAGCTCGGGCATCGAGAGATCGAGCACGATGAGATTGGGCTTCAGGCTCTGCGCGAGAGCCACGGCTTGCTGACCGTTGGCGGCCTCCGCTGCGACCTGCCAACCCGGTATCTGACTCAACTCTGCGGCGAGTCCGCGCCGCATGAGCTCGTGATCATCCGCGATGAGAATCCGCACCGGCTTCATAGCGGTCCTCGGCACGTTGCGCACGATATTCGGCCGTTGCCCGGAAGATGACCGTCCGTACCAGCGTCCCGGCAGTGGTCGATTCGAACGAGAACATCCCGCCCAGCTGGCGGATGCGCTCCCGCATGCCTGCGAGTCCGACACCGAGGGGCAGCCGCGCGGAGTCGGCGGCGGGTGGCGCGCCCGAGCCCCGCCCCCCATCTGCGATCTCGAGCACGACCTGCTGCGCATGCACGCGCAGTCGTATCTCGGCCCATGGGCTCGCGGAGTGACGATGCACGTTGGTGAGGGCCTCTTGCGCCACGCGGAACAGAGCGAGCTCGACCTCCGGAGGCAGCCGCTCCATCTGGGCCGGCAGATCGAGCCGCACCTCGATCGGGCTGCGGGCGCGCAATCCATCGGCAAGCCAGCGCAGCGCACTCACGAGCCCGAGCTCATCGAGCAACGGTGGATGAAGCAGATACGAGGCGGTCCTGATCTCAGCCGAGCAATGTTGCGCCGTGCGGGCGCACATCTCGAGCGTGGCGCGCGCCTCGGGCGAGAGTCCCTGCGAGTGGTGCAGGAGCTGCGCGAGCGCGAGCTCGAGCGCCGCGAGCGACTGGCCGGTCGAGTCGTGAAGATCGCGACCGATGCGCCGTCGCTCCTCGTCCTGCAGCCGCATCAGCTCGGCCGACAGGAACCGCAGATCCTGCTCCGCGCGCTTGCGGGCGGTCACGTCGTGCACCACCGCAAGGGCGAGCGTCGTGTCGCCGGCGCCAAGAGCAGAGAGGCTGACTTCGGCAGGGAAGCTCGCACCGGAGTCCGCGCGCTTGTGGACCCACTCGAAAGTCATGCCGCCCTCGCGCAGTGCAGTTGCGATGCGCTCGCGGGCGAGCTCCCGAGAGGGTTCCCCGCCGGGCTGATGCTCCGGGGACAGCTCCCAGGGAGCAAGTCCGATCGCCGCCCGCTGGTCCGGCAGGCCGAACATGGAGGTGACCGTCCGATTGGCATCGACGAAGCGGTCACCCTCCAGCAGGAACACGGCAAACTGCGCGCTGTTGTACAGGGCGCGGTAGTCGCGCTCGCGATTGCGCAATGCGCGCATGTAGTGGCTGAGAAATGCAGTCGTGATCAGGACGAAGGCACCAAACGCAGTCGCGGTCGCAATGCTGATCCGCCGCCGCTCCTGCCACCCCGCGAACATGAGGTCCCTGGCCTGGCCCGTGACCACATAGAGCGGGTAACCGCTCACGAGGTCGTACGCATAGATCATGTCTCTGCGCAGATACTGCCCGTAGCCCTCCGCGATTCCGCGTGGCCCATTCGCGATGGAGCGCCGGAACAGGGCGTTCTCACGCATGCTCTGCCCGGTCACTGCAGCCAGGGGTGCCAGCGTGGAGGCCGCCCTGAGCACGGTGCCGTCGGCCGCGATCAAGCCCACGAGGCCGACCTCGCCGCCAAACTGCTGGAAGAGCTGGTCGAAGCCCTCGAAGCTGAACAGCGCGCCCGCCCAGATGACCGAGTCACGGCCACGCGCCGCGCGACGGGCGATTGGAATGACGAGCCGGTGAGGATCCTCGGGATCGGTCATCGGCGCGCCGACCCATGTCCTGCCCGCAGGCGGCACGCGTGTCGCGGTGAGCCATGCGGGCGTGGATGTCACGTCGATGACACGGCTGCGACCCGCGAGCGCGAAATGCGTGCCGTCGGTCAGGAACAGCGCCCTGACGTAGTCGCCCCCTTTGAGGTGGTCCTGAAGCATCGCAGCGACGCGGGAACGCAGGCGCGTATCGGGACTCGCCATCGCGGGAGCCTCGTCTGCAGCGGCGACCGCAGCGCCGACGCCGTCGTTCAACATTGCGACGGTGGCACTTTGCAGGGCGGCGGTCACGCTGCGAAGGCGTGCCTGGCCGGACTGAAGCGTGCGCTCGTAGTCGGAGCCGATCCACAGCGCGGCATATGCCCCGCCAATGGTCACCGCCAGAACGGCATAGACGAGCACGGCCCAATTGAAGGTCGATAAGAGGCCTGGACGCGCGAGGCCGCGGGCGGCTGGCACCGCATGCTCGGAGGATTCATCGAGCGGCACGTGACCCCCGGGTGGCCGCCACCCCTGTGTCCGCTACCCGGACGATACTCTTTCGACACGGGAGCTGGAACCGTGCGAGCGGGGCCGATGTTGACGCTCGATTGAGCCCGGGCTACCGCTACCGGGGCGACCGAGGTCCTTCGGTCGGTCAGCGGACGGTGTAGTTGCGTCCCTCGAGGCAAGCTGCCTCGGCGCGCAAGTACGCGTCGTGCTGCATCAGCGCATTTGGTGGCGCCGCAGCGGCCGTGGATCCGGGCGGCGGGGCGCCAGCGGGGCCTCCCCGAGCCCCGGATGCCCCTGGAGAAGCCTGCGCACCTGTTTGGCCGCTGGCCCAGCGACTGCACTCATCCTTGTCTCGCGCCTGCTGCGCCGGCGACTGACCGGCCCGTGGGTACGCAAAGAGCTCGGAGTTCATCGGGGCTTGTTCTGCGCTCGGCGCGCTCGTGTCGGGATGGAAGCCCTGAGGCGGATTGACCTGCTGGTACTCCCCAGCATCGCCATCCCACACGTAGTAGCTATTGCCGTAGTAGTAGTACGGGTAGCCATCCCACCAGTATAGGTTGTAATACCAGGGCAGCCAGGCTGCGTAGACCCCGACGCCCCACCAGCCGGGGCCCCACCAGCCCCATCCGCCGCCCCAATAGCCTCGGCCCCAGCCGCCGTAGTAGCCGCCGTGCCAGCCGCCAGGCCCGCCCCGGTAGCCGTAGTGGCCGCCGTAGCCGCCGAAGTGCCCGCCACCGAAACCGCCGCCAAAGTGGCCACCGCCGCCGTAATGTGCGCCGCCTCCGTGACCGCCCCCCCCGTGACCCTGGGCGTGGGCCAGCCCTACGCCCCCCGCAAAGACACCTGCCGCGACGAGCACCAGGGCCAGGCGCAGCTGCCGAAGCAATCGTGGGGTACGCATATGAGACTCCTCGGGGGGGCTCTCCCATAGATTCGACACTGCCGCGCTTGCAGGAGTTTCGCAATGCCGCAGCGCACGGCCGCGCATAAAGTACAACGCTCGACTTATGTCAAGGTTGACGGGCTGGCTCATGCATCCCGCCCGGCGGCCACGTCGCGGGCAGGCCAAGCCTGTGGCGTAGCGTCCCGCGAAAATCGCTACTAAAGCATCGCGAGTGCCGCTTTGGCGGCTGCCTCGTCCTGCGCTGGCGCCCCACCGCTGCACCCCACCGCGCCGATCACTCGGCCATCACGCACGATCGGCACTGCACCCTGTGCCGGCACCATCCGGCCCTGCAGGGAGGCGTTCACGCTTGCGAAAAACGGCGAGGCGGCCATCGGGCCCAGGTCGCTGGGGCGCCCGAAGAGCGCCGCGACCAGCGCCTTGCCCTGTGCCAGGGAGACGGTGAGAAAGCCGGCATCGTCCATGCGCACCAGCGCGACGGCATCGCCATGCACATCCACCACCGCGCAGCTCAAGGAGATGCCCGCTTGCGTTGCGCTGGCGACTGCCGCATCGAGTGCCTTCAGGGCCGCGGACAATGGGGGCCGCGGCACCGTCGCCGATCGCGCCGGCGGTGCTGCGCTTCGCGCGGCGGGCGTGCGCTCCGCTTGTCGCGCGAGCACGTGCCACGTCGCAAGCAGACACACGGTGATTGCGCCGCATCCCAGAGCGATCTTCGTGAGCCTCGGCATCTTTCTGCTCCGATTCGACAAACGCGCGCAGCGGATGGTAAACAATCCTCATGAGCGATGTCTTGTGGCGACCGCACCCGCAGCAAGTCGCCGAGGCGAATATCACGCGCTTCGCACGCGGTGTCAGCACCGTACGAGGCGAGAGGCTCCGTGATTACGACGAGCTCTACGCCTGGTCCGTCGAGCAGCCCGAGGAGTTCTGGCCGGAGCTCGCGCGCTTTGCCGGCGTGCGTGCCCGATGGGCCGGCCCGGTGCTCGAGCATCCCACGCGCATGCCCGGCGCACGGTTCTTTCCCGAGGCGCAGCTCAACTTCGCGGAGAACCTGCTGCGCCACTCACACGAGCAGCCGGCCATCATCTTCTGCAACGAGCGCGGCGCGCGCCGCGAGCTCTCGTTCCTCCGGTTGCGCGAGGAGGTCGCGCGCATCGCCGCCGGACTCGAAAGGGCAGGTGTCGGCGCCGGAGATCGAGTAGCGGGGTACCTGCCGAATCTGCCGGAGACCCTCATCGCAATGCTTGCGGCCACGAGCCGCGGTGCTGTTTGGACCTCGTGCTCGCCCGACTTCGGTGTGCGCGGCGTGCTCGATCGATTCGGGCAGATCGCTCCGAAGGTCCTGTTCACCGCGGACGGCTACTTCTACGCCGGGAAAGTGCTCGACTCGCTCACGCCGCTCGAGGAGGTGCTCGGGAAGCTGCCGAGCGTGGAGCGCGTGGTCGTGGTCCCGTACGTGAGCGATGCGCCGCGACTGGAGCGGCTCGGCTCCCCAGGGCGGGTTGTCCGCTGGGAGGCCTTCGGCCGGCGCGACCACCCCTTGCAGTTCACGCAGCTGCCCTTCAACCATCCCGTATACATCCTCTACTCCTCCGGTACGACGGGTGTCCCCAAGTGCATCGTGCACGGTGCCGGTGGCACCCTGCTCCAGCATCAGAAAGAGCACCTGCTGCACACGGACGTGCGGCGAGGCGATCGCATCTTCTACTTCACGACCTGCGGATGGATGATGTGGAACTGGCTGGCGAGCGGCCTTGCCTCGGGTGCGACCCTGGTCCTCTACGATGGCAGCCCGTTCCATCCCGATCCGGGCGTGCTGTGGCGAGTGGCCGAGCGCGAGCGCGTGAGCATCTTCGGCACGAGCGCCAAGTATCTTTCGTCGCTCGAGAAGAGCGGGTACGTGCCCGCAAGCACGGTGCAGCTCGGCTCGTTGTGCACGCTGCTCTCCACCGGCTCGCCGCTGCTGCCGGATGGTTTCGACTTCGTGTACCGCGCGGTGAAGCCCGACCTGCTGCTCGCATCCATCTCCGGCGGAACCGATATCGTCTCCTGTTTCGCGCTCGGCTGCCCGGTGCGGCCGGTGCATCGCGGTGAGCTGCAATGCCGTGGCCTCGGGATGCGCGTGGAGGTGTTCGACGAGGAGGGCCACTCGGTGCGGGGGCAGCGTGGGGAGCTCGTGTGCACGGCCCCGTTTCCTTCCATGCCGGTCGGCTTCTGGAACGATCCGGACGGCAGCCGCTACGCGGCAGCCTATTTCGAGCGCTTCCCCGGTGTGTGGCACCACGGGGACTACGCCGAGATTACTGCGCACGACGGCCTGATCATTCACGGACGCTCGGACGCCGTGCTGAACCCCGGCGGCGTGCGTATCGGCACGGGGGAGATCTATTCAGCGGTGGAGGGCCTGCCGGAGATCGCGGAGGCGCTCGCCGTCGGACAGGATTGGGAGGGCGATGTGCGGGTGGTGCTGTTCGTTCGTTTGCAAGACGGAGTCACGCTCGATGAGCGCCTGCAAAAGAAGATTCGCGACACGATCCGCGCGCAAACGACCCCGCGACACGTGCCGGCGCGGATCGTCGCGGTGGCCGACCTGCCGCGCACTCGATCCGGCAAGCTGACGGAGCTCGCCGTGCGCAACGTGATCCACGGAAGGGCGGTCAAGAACCTCGAGGCGCTCGCGAATCCAGAGTCGCTGGCGCAGTTCCAGGATTTGCCCGAGCTGCGCACCTAGGCGCGGGCGCCCGGGGCGAGAGTCTCGAACACCGTCGTGCGGCGCATGTCGCGCCGATACTTCGTGTCCTCGAAGCGCGTCGCCCGATGCATCGTGCAGCGATTGTCCCAGATGACGAGGTCTCCCGGCCCGCTCCACTCGAGCGTGTAGCAGAACTGCGGCTGAGTTGCGAATTCGATCAACTCGCGAAGCAGCTGCCGGCCCTCCTCGATCGGCCAGCCGACGATGTGCGAAGCGTGCGATGCCAGATACAGCGTCTTGCGGCCCGAGCCCGGGTGGACCTGCACGAGCGGGTGCTGTGCGGGGGGCTTGGCTCTGCGCTCAGCCTCGGTGGGCTCGGGATAGCCGGCGAGCTGACGCGAGTGCCACAGCCAGTGCTCTGCGACCAGACCATCGATGCGGCTCTTGGTCGCCTGTGGAAGCGCGTCGTACGCCGCGCGCATATCGGCGAATTGCGTGTCACCGCCCACCGGTGGCGTCTCGTGCGCGAGCAGCAGCGAATAGGAGGAGCGATGCGAATTGAACGAGGAGTCGGTGTGCCACAGGGCATTGCCCCGGTTGTAAACCCGCCGACGCTCGTCGATCAGGATGTTGCCGCTCGCATCGAGATTGCCGGCATCGAAAAGCTCGGGGTGTTTGAACCGCAGGATATGCGAACCAAAAAGGCGCGGCGCGAGCTCGAGCTCGCCGAGCAGCCGGCTGAACGCGATGTGGCGCTCATCATCGAGGCCTGTGGCGCGGCAGACGCAGACCGCGTGGCGATCCATGGCCGCGACCACCTCGCTCAAGGTCAAGGAATCGATCGGACGCGAGAAGTCGATGCCCGAGATCTCGGCCGCGAACAGCGGATGCAGCGGCTTCACGGTGCGCTGTGACCCGGTGGAATAACAGCTTAAATCCATGCTCTGCGCGGCCGGCCCCGATCTGGAGCGAGCCGCTTCGGTTTATTCTATCCAATCAAGATGTGACGATGAGGATGAAAGACATGAGGGGATCGCTGCGAGCGCTGGCGGTCATGCTGGCGGCCGGTGTGCTCTCGAGCGCCTGGGGTGCCGCGCCTACCGGGCCGCAGGGGGGCGATTGGGCCTCCATCGCACAGCTGCCGAACTGGCAGGGCATCTGGCAGCTCGACTGGGAGCACAACCCGCGGCTGCTCGGCATGGCCTCCACACCCGCCTTGACACCGCCCGCGCAGGCGAAGCTGGTCGCGTATCGCCAGGCGCAGAAGAAAGGCGAGGACCTCCAGCCGGAGTCGGCGAACTGTCTGCCGCCCGGCATGCCGCAGATCATGACGCAGCCCTATCCGATCGAGTTCCTGTTCAATCCCGGCAAGGTCGTGATCGTGATCGAGGCTTACAGTCAGGTTCGCCACATCTACACCGACGGCGAGCGGCATCCGTCAGACCCGGATCTCACGTTCCAGGGCAACTCCGTCGGGCACTGGGAGGGTGGCACGCTCGTCGTCGATACCGTCGGGTTCGATCCCGGCACGCAGATTGCCCCAGGCATCGGCCACAGCGACCAGATGCACATCATCGAGCGTATCCACAAGACTGATGCGGATCACATGCAGATCGAGCGCACGATCATCGACCCGAAGGTGCTCGCCAGGCCCTGGACGGTGGTGCTGCCCTACGTACGCGTGAAGGACCACATCCGCGAGTACATCTGCGAGCAGAACAACCGCGACAGCGCCGATTCCGAGGGTCGACCGGGGGAGCGGATCGATCACTAGCGCATGCCGTTCCTTACTCAACAGGAGCTCGACTCGATGATCAACCTTCGTCGCACCGCATCGCTCGCCTTGGCCGCCACGCTGCTGGTGACCGGAACGGCCGCGGCCCACCACTCCACCGCCATGTTCGATATGAAGAAGGATGTGGTGCTCGACGGCACCATCAAGCGGTTCGACTGGACCAATCCGCACACCTGGATCGTCTTTGTCGTGCCCAACGCACAGGGCGGGATGGACGAGTACGGCATCGAGGGCATGAGCCCGAACTACCTGGTGCGCAACGGATGGAGCAAGCACACCCTTGCTGCGGGCGACAAGGTGCAGCTCACCATCCACCCCCTCCGTGACGGACGCCGGGGCGGCTTCGATGTGAGCGTGAAGTGGCCGGACGGCAAGCTCATGTACAACCTGCCACACCGACCGTAGGATTGGCTGGGCGATTTCGGTACAAGTTGCGATCCTCGCCTGGCGAATGCCTCAATCGGAGTACGTGTCCTGGATCTCGGAGATCGCCTTGGGCGATCGACCCCACGTGGGCGGCAAGGGGGGGAGCCTCGGGGAGCTGCAGCGCGCGGGAATCTCCGTGCCGCGGGCGTTCGTCGTGAAGACCGGCGCCTTCGAGCGCGTCCTTCAGGCGCTCGAGCAGGAAGCGCCGGTGCGGGCGCAGATCCAGGCCCTGCGGCCGGAGGATCTCGACTCCATCGTGGCGTGCTCGAGGGCCGTGCGGGGGCGTATCGAGAGCGCCGCGCTGCCCCAGGATGTGCTCGATGAGCTCTCCGCGGCCTATGTCGAGCTTCAGGGTGGGGCAGCACCCCTTGCGGTTGCCGTGCGCTCCTCCGCGACCACCGAGGATGCGACCGATGCCAGTTTCGCCGGCCTCCAGGACACGTACCTCTGGGTGTGCTCGGCGAGCGAGATGCTCGCCAGGGTACGCAGCTGCTGGGCGAGCCTGTACTCGACCGAGTCGATCGCGTATCGCCTGAAGCATCGCTTCGAGGAGGATGGCGTGGCGATGGCGGTGGTCGTGCAGATCATGGTCGACGCGCGCTCTGCAGGTGTCATGTTCACGCGCAGTCCCACCACGGGGGATCGGTCGGTCATCACCATCGAGAGTGCCTGGGGGCTTGGCTCCGCCGTGGTCGGTGGCGAGGTCACCCCCGATCGCTGGGTCCTCGGCAAGATCACCGGCGACATCACGGTGCGGGAGATCTCGGACAAGGCGATCGAGCATCTTCCCCGCGCCAGCGGCGGCACCCAGGCCGCTGACGTGCCCGAGGAGCGGCGCCGCGCGCCCTCGTTGAGCGACGAGGAGCTCCAGGCGCTGCGCACGATCGCGCGCCGGGTGGAGCGCCACTACGGACGGCCCCAGGACATCGAATGGGCCGTCGCGCGCGATACCGCGGAGATTCTTTTGCTTCAGAGCCGGCCCGAGACGGTGTGGTCGCAGAAGGAGTCCGCACCGGTTGCACGTGCCGTGGAGAATCCGCTCGCTCACGTGATGTCGATCTTTGGTGGGCGGCGTTGAGCGCGAGTCCCGATCGCACGGTCCCGGCCGATGCAAGCGATCTGCAACCGCCGCCGCCCATCAAAGGGCTCATGTTCGACGTGGACGGCACCTTGTTGCTCAGCGATCGCTCGCTCGGTGGCTACGAGGTGCTGCCCGGCGCCATCGAGGTGCTCTCGGTCCTCAAGGAGCGAGGCATGCCCTTCGTGCTGCTCACGAACGGCAGCGCCTACCCCCCGCCCGAGCAGGCGGCCAAGCTGCGCAAGGTGGGGTTGCCCGTCGACGATGAGCAGATGATCACGCCCTCGAGCGTCACCGCGGATTACATGGCTCGGCAACGCATCAAGCGTGCCTTGATCCTGGGCGTGCGCGGCGTCGGGTACTCGCTCGAGCAGGCCGGGATCGCGACGGTATACACAGGTGAGCCCGGTGCGAGCGAGGTGGATGCCGTGTATGTCGGCTGGCATCCCGACTGCGCCATGAAGGACATCGAGACCGCGTGCCACGCGGTCTGGGGCGGCGCGAAGCTGTACGTGGCCTCGGATGTGCCGTTCTTTGCGACCAAGCACGGCCGCACGATCGGCTATTCGTTCACCATCTCGGGGGCCATTCGCCGTCTGACGAAGGCGCGCGCGCTACTGACCGGTAAGCCCTCCCTGCATGCGATGCGCTTCGTCGCCAAGCGGCTCGGCGTGCCGATGCGCGAGGTGGGCGTTGTTGGAGACGATCCCATCGTCGAGGCGCTCATGGCGCGCCGCGGGGGAGCGACTGCGCTCGCGGTGACCACGGGCATGACGAAGCACGAGGACTGGCTGCGCCAACCGCCCGACAGGCGTCCCCACCGCGTGCTCGCGAGTCTCAACGAAGTCCTGGAGCTTCTCGAATGAAAACCCCGCCACGCGGCCCACTCGCATCTGTGCTGTCTCTCGCGCTGCTCTGGTCGATCACGCTCGATGCCCGCGCGGCCGAGTGGATCACGAGCTGGGGCGCCGCGCCCGAGCCGCCGACGCTGGCGGCGGGTCCGTTCCCCGGCACGCCGAGCTTCTCGAACCAGACGATTCGTGAGGTGGTGCGTCTGTCCGCCGGGGGGCAGCGCGTGCGCATCCTCTTTACCAATGCCTATGGCGCGAAGGCGCTGCGGATTGGCGCTGCGCGCGTTGCGCTTGCCGATCCGTCGGGCGATGTGCAGCAAGCGACGCTGCACGCGGTGCTGTTTGCCGGAGAGCCGAGCGCCTGGGTACCGCCGGGCGCCCCACTGCTGAGCGACCCGATCGATCTGCCGGTCGCTCCCCTTGCGACGCTCTCGATCAGCATCTATCTGCCCGAGGACACCGGGCCGTGCACGTGTCATTCGGTCGGGGCGCAAACGGCGTACGTCTCGGGCAGCGGGGATCTCACCGACAAGCCGTTTACGCCCGAGCGGACGATGCTGGCGCGTGCGTTCATCGCGGGAGTCGAGGTCGAGGCGAGCGGACCTGCCAAATCGATCGTCGTGCTCGGGGATTCGATCTCCGATGGGGTGGGCTCCACTGCGAATGCGAACCGACGCTGGCCGGATGTGCTTGCCGAGCGGCTGGCGCACCAGCACGCCCGGCTGGCCTGGGGTGTGGTGAACATGGGCATCAGCGGCAACCGGGTTCTGGGCGACGGCGCAGGGCAGAGCGCGCTGGCGCGCATGGACCGCGATGTGCTCGCGGTGCCCGGCGCCGCCTACGTGATCGTCTTCGAGGGCGTGAACGATCTGGGAATCTCGTACGGTCACCCGAGCGGGCCGTTCGCGGGGTATTTCAAACGCTTTGCCTCCGGGAACAAGGCGACCGCCGAGGCACTGATCGCGGGCTATCGCCAGATCATCGCGCGCGCCCATGCCAAGGGGTTGAAGGTGTTCGGGGCGACGATCACACCCTATGGCGGAGCGGGCTACTACTCGGAGGAAGGTGAGGCCCAGCGGCAAGCGATCAACCGCTGGATGCGCTCCTCCGGTGCGTTCGATGCGGTGCTGGATTTCGATGCGGTGCTGCGCGACCCGAACCAACCGACGCAGATGCAGGCAGCATTGCAGGCCGGGGATCACTTGCATGGCAGCGATGCCGGCTACGCGGCGCTCGCCCGGTCCATCGATCTGGCGCTCTTCAAATAGCGGCTCGCCTCAACGCCCGCCGATGCGCGTGGCGAGCGTGCCGATCCGGCTGATCTTGCAGATCACCTCGTCCCCGGGCTGCAAGAATCGAGGCGGATTCATCGCAAAGCCCACTCCCGCCGGCGTGCCGGTGGAGATGATGTCTGCGGCCTCGAGCGTCATGCCGGCCGAGAGAGACTGGATGAGCTTGGGGATGTCGAAGATCATCTGCGAAACCGTGGCGTGCTGGCGCTGCTCGCCGTTGACGGTGAGGCTGAGCTCGAGCGTTTGCGGATCCCCGATCTCGTCGCGCGTGACGATGCAGGGCCCCATCGGACAGGAGCGGTCGAGACCCTTGCCCTTGAACCACTGATCGTGCCGGCGTTGCAGGTCGCGCGCCGTCACGTCGTTCACGATCGTGTAGCCGAACACGTGCTCGAAGGCATGCTCCGCGAGGATATCCCGGCCTCCCGGCCCGATCACGACTCCGAGCTCGACCTCGTAATCCATGCGGCTGGAGACCGCCGGATCGCGCACGAAGGTCTCGTCCGGGCCGATGACCGCGGTTGGCGGCTTGGTGAAGAACTGGGGGAACTCCGGTGCCTTGGTGTCGGCGCCGCGCACGCGGTCGCTCTCGGCGACGTGGTCGAGATAGTTGCGACCGACGCAGAAGACATTCTTCGACGGGCGCGGAATGGGGGCCAGCAGCTGGACCGAGCCCGTCGCGAGAACCGCCCCGTCGTGGCGGCCCGCTTCGGCCTCCTCGCACAGCGTCCGCGCAAGGGTGAGCGCCGGTGCTCCTCGGGCAATGAAGGCGCTCAGGTCGGCCCCAAGGCTTGCCGCTCGCGCATGTCCGGCTGCGCGCGCCAGATCGAGCACGCGCGCATCGCGCAGCATCAGGCCGAAGCCCGTCGAGCCGCCGTGTTTGAACGTCACAAGCCTCATGGCGAGGTCCTCTCCAGGTTCGCGAGCGCCGGCAGCAAAGCGCGCTGGGCCCGCCGCTGCAAGAGTCCAAGCGCGAGCATGCAAGCGCACAGTACGGCCGGACAGACGGACATGACGGCGAAGATCTCCTGCCTCGGAAGACTCGTCGCGAGCACGATGCCACCGATGAACGGACCGCCAGCAGAGCCGATCTTTCCCATGGAGGAGACCCACCCCGTTCCAAGTCCCCGGTACGCCGTGGGATAGAACAGTCCCGTGATGCTCGTGATTCCGAAGTGGCTGCCGGCGAGAAAGACACTGAGCAGCAGCATCAGAGCGACGAACGCCCTGTGGTCCATGCTGCCAAATCCGGCCACCAGCAACAAGGGCACCGCGATGAGTGGAAACAGGGCAAGGGTAATGACTCCGACCCGGTCGGTGAACCGCATGAGGATGAGCCCGCCGATCATTCCCCCGATGGAGTTGCTCGATGAGACCAGGGCGGCAGCCTTGCGCGTGAATCCGAGGGACTCGAACACGATGGGTCCCCACGAGGTGAGAAAGAAAGTGGTCATGGAGCTTGCGATGTACCCGATCCACAGGAGCGGAGTGATGCGAGCCAGGTCGCCGGTGAAAAGCACCGCGATGCTTCGCGGGCTGACGGGGGGCAGGGACTCGTCGGAGAGGACGAATCGCGCGGCAACCGGGATGGCCTTCTCGGGCACCAAGCGGCGCACGGCCGCCGCGAGCAGATCCGGACGGCGCCCGCTCGAGGTGAGAAAGCGCAGCGACTCGGGAAGCGCAATGAGCAGTGCCAGTGCGGCCAGTAGCGAGGCGGCGCCGCCGAAGATGAAGACCGAGGGCCAGCCGAATCGCGGAATGAGCGCGTTGGAGATCGGTCCGCCCGCCGTGACGCCCAGGCCGTAGCCGAGCATGATGAGGGTGACCATGGTGGCACGATGCCGCGCGGCGACGTATTCGCTCCCGAGCGCCCAGGTCAGGGGGATCGCTCCGCCCAGGACGATTCCATTGACGAAGCGTAGCGCGACGAACTGCCAGTAGTGGATCGCCAGCGAAAGCGCCAGCGTGAGCAACCCGAAGAGCGCTGTTGCAAGAACGATGGTCGCGCGGCGTCCGATGCGATCGGCGATGAACCCGAACACGAAGCCACCGAGCAGCAGCCCCAGCGGCCCGGCGGTCAGGATGTTGCGAATCATCGGCTCGTCGAGATGCAGCGCAGGCGCAAGGTAGGGCGCCGCAAAGCCGATGAGGTTCATGTCGTAGCCATCGAAGAAGGTCACCAGCCAACACACGAGCACCAGCCGGGCGGCCCACCATCCCAGCCCGCGCGCCTCGATGATGCGCGCAACGTCGATCGTAGGACGGCTCGCGGATGGGTCATGGCTCGTCACGTCCTACCTCTGTCTGGCATCGCAGCGCGCGGAGAGACTCGATTGTGCGCACCTCGGGACAGGCTGGGAAGAGCGCTGGCCGTTCGCGGGCCCCCCCGATGCAGAGCTCAAGCGCAGCGTGCGCGGGTAACGGTTCTTTGAATTTTGTCAGGCGCGGGTTTATGGTCTCCTGCAGGGGAGCCGGTCGACAGTGACCCGGCAAGAGGGGAAGGTATGAGTGCCGGTGCGCAGGCGGATGCGCCGCGTCAACATCTTGCCGTACGCCGCTGGTCTACGCAGGACGTGCAGCCGCGCGAGGCGCTCGCCTACTGGCGCGATTCGGTGTGTCAGGCGATCATCGAGCTCGGCGTGGAGGCCCCCGAGGATGAGTGCTTTCAGGCGCATCTGGAGCAGTGTGCGCTCGGGCCTGCGACGGTGAACATGGTCGAGGCGACCACCCAGCGCGTCGAGCGCACTCGCCATGCCATATCCCGCAGCCGGGCCGCGGCTTTTCACTTATTGCACTTGCGGTCCGGCCAGTTCCAGCTCGAGCGTGGCGAGCGGTCAACGGTGCTGCATCCGGGCGACTGCGTGCTCATGGACAACACCGAGCCTCACATCATGCGCTGTCCGGTCCCCACGCGTTGCCTCGTCGTGCAGTTTCCCGAGCCCTGGCTGCGCGCGTGGCTCCCCACGCCCGAGGAGATCGTCGATCGCGTGCTGCGTCCCCAGCACGGCTGGTCCTCGGCGCTCGCCGCTGCGCTGGCCAGCTTGCGCCCCGAGGACCTCGATGGGCTCTCGCTGCCGCGCGGGGTGGTCGCAGAGCAGCTGGCAGCATTGCTCGCGCTCACGGCGGGTCCGGCCGCTCCGCAACGCTCCTCCCGGGACCAGCTCCACGCGCGCCTCGTTCGCACCCTCCACGACCGTTACTATGACACCTCGCTTGCTCCCGCCGCCGTGGCATCCGAGCATGGAATCTCCAAGCGCTACCTTCACTTCGTATTCGCCTGCGCGGGGTCGACATTCGGCGCGGCGCTGCTGCGGGTGCGGCTCGAGCGTGCGCGTCAGCTCCTCACCGATGCGCGTTTCGCGGATGTGCTGATCGGCGAGATTGCGGCGCGCTGCGGCTTTGCGGACCCGAGCTACTTTGCGCGGTGCTTCCGCCGCCACTTCGGGTCGGCGCCGGGCGCTTACCGGACCACCCTGCGCAGTGCCCATCCTCTTGCGCCATGCGGCGCGCAAGAGGACGATGCCGGCCTCACCCGGCCAGAGCTTTGCAAAGGATCATCGTGAAACGGAGCCAAGACCGCATTCTCACCACGCACGTCGGCAGCCTCCCACGGCCCGACTCGCTGCTCGAGCTCTCGAGCTACGGCAAGGGGCCCCCGAAGGATCCCGAGGAGTACGCGCGCCGGGTGCGCGCCGCGGTCGTCGAGGTCGTGAAGCAGCAAGCCCAGGTCGGCCTCGACATCGTCAACGACGGCGAGTTCGGCAAGGAGAGCTGGGCCAATTACATCCTCAAGCGCATCACGGGGTTCGAGATCCGCCCGAGCCAGCTGCGCCCGCTCGACTGGCTGGGGCGCGACCGGGAGCGCTTCGGGGAATTCATCGCGCAGGAGATGCCGCGCGTTCTGACCGGATCCCCGACCGAGGCCTGCACCACGCCCATCACGTACAAGGACACGCGCGCCATCGATCAGGCCATCGACAATCTCAAGAGCGCGTTGAAGTCAGTGCAGGTCACCGATGCGTTCATGACCGCGGTCGCCCCGGCGAGCACGGCGTACGACGGCATCAACGAGTTCTACCCGAGCGAGCGCGACTACGTGTTCGCGATCGCGGACGCACTGCGTGCGGAGTACCTGCAGATCCACAAGGCAGGCCTCGTCTTGCAGGTGGACGATGCGGTGCTCGCGAACATGTACGATGCGCTCACGCAGAAGAGCCCGAAGCGCTATCGCGAGTGGGCGGAGCTGCGCGTCGAGGCGCTCAATCGAGCGCTCGCCGGCATCCCCGAGGATCGGGTGCGTTACCACGTGTGCTTCGGCAGCTGGCACGTTCCGCATATCTCCGATGCGCCGCTCGAGGAGATCGTCGATCTCATCCTGAAGGTGCGCGCCGGTGCGTATTCGATCGAAGCGGCCAATCCCCGCCACGAGCACGAATGGCGGGTGTGGGAGAAGGTGAAGCTGCCGCCCGGACGCATCCTCATCCCCGGAGTGATCACGCACCACATCATCACCGTCGAGCATCCGCGGGTCGTTGCCGACCGCATCGTGCGGTTCGCAAACATCGTCGGGCGCGAGAACGTGATCGCGGGCACCGACTGCGGATTCGCGCAGGTGGACAGCATCAAGCGAGTCCACCCGAAGATCATGTGGGCGAAGTTCGAGGCGCTGGTCGAGGGCGCGCGCATTGCAAGTGGTGAGCTGTGGGGCAAGGGACGCTCGAGGTCACCGCAGCGCCGCAAGCCGGCACGAGCGGCGCGTGGCTCCCGGTCGGTGCGGTCTGCGCGCTCCACGCGCAAGGCACCCAAGGCACCCAAGGCACGCAAGGGACGCAAAGCGCGCAAATGAGTGGTGAAATGGACGAGCGAGGCGGGGAATCGGCGGAGGCTTCCATGGCGAGCGCGGTCAAACTACCCACGCGTCTGCATCACACGGCCTATGTGGTGCGCAATCTCGAGGAGACGCGCCGCTTCTACGAGGACATCATCGGCCTGCCGCTCATGGCCACTTGGTGCGAAAGCGACGAGCTGTTCGGTGCGGTGCGAACGTATTGCCACTGTTTCTTCGGGCTGGCCGATGGCGGGGCGCTCGCGTTCTTTCAGTTTGCGAGCCCCGCAGACCAGGCGCTCTTCGGGCCCAAGATGCCCGAGAGCCCCTTTCATCACATTGCCCTCAAGGTGGATCGCGAGACTCAGCAAGGTATCGAGCGGCGTCTGGAGGCGGCGGGCTACAAGCCACCGCGCACCTACGTTCTGGAGCACGGCTATTGCCGTTCCGTGTACGTGAGCGATCCCGATGGGATGATCTGCGAGTTCACGCTCGATCATCCGGATGTGGAGAGGATCAATCACGAGCAGCGCGGCAAGGCCCATGCGGAGCTGCGGCGCTGGTTGGGGGGCGATCGCACCTCCAACAATACCTTCCGCTAGCCCCATTCGACGCTCCTGTTGCAGGATTGGTACAGTGCGCGGCGCCGGCTCTGCTGGAAGCTCTCTTGCGCTGTCGGTCAAGGCGCATTGCGCTCTGGTCCGCGCGCAAGTGGCATAGCGCGCGCTAGGCTCGCCAGCGTCGGTCGGAGCATCCGCGGCGTGGCGGAAACAACAAACAGTCACGCCGCCCATGAGGCATTTGCAAGGCAAATGAGCCTGCCTGTGCCTCGCCGGCCGGAGTGAGGGCACAGGTCCAAATGGGTTGAGAATGCGTCTGGCAGGGGGGAGCATGGCTATGAGAGGGGCGTCGGGTTCGGACGTGGGTGCGAGCCGTTGGGGCTTCGCGTGGGTCACTGGGATCGTAATCGCTCTGGGGGCAGCCAGTGCCTTCGCGCAACAGCCCGATCAGGGAGCGCAGGCCGGCAGCGCGCAGACCGCTCCGCAGCCCTCGGGCGCGCAGGCACCCATCGCCGCGCCGGAAGGTGCACTGCAGGAGGTCGTGGTCACGGCGACCAAGCGGTCCGAGAACGTGCAGAACGTCCCGATCACCATCACCACCTTCTCGACCGCCCAGCTGGCGGAAAGCAACCTCAGCAGTCTCTCCGCGCTCACGGCGCTCACGCCCGGCGTCGATCTCGAGGGTGGCGCGCCGTTCTCGGGTGACCGCTCCGTGCTTTCCGCCTCGATTCGCGGCATCGGTCAGAACGACTTCGCCTTCAATCTGAACCCGGCGGTCGGTGTCTACGTCGACGGAATCTTCTACGCGCGCACGATCGGCGCGAACATCGACCTGCTCGATGTGGACCGGGTGGAGATCCTGAAGGGCGCGCAGGGCACCCTCTTTGGAGCCAACACCATCGGTGGCGCCATCAACATCAGCACGCACACGCCAGGAGATGAGTTCCGCTTCATCGCAACGGCGACCGGTGGCAGCTACGACCAGCGCAATCTGGGATTCACCGTCGATATTCCGCTGATCAAGGGCACGCTGCTCTCCAGCCTCACCGTTCAGAGCGAGCAGCAGAACGGCTATCAGACAGCGATCCCGTATCCGTCGACGGGGCCGGTCGGCAGCGCACCCTTCGTGGTCGATCCGCAGGACGCATACCCCAAGTCGGGCTATGCCACGAGCGACACCTACGGCGGCACGGGCATCACGGAGATGCGCGGCAAGGTGCTCTGGAACGTGACCGACAAGCTCAATTTCACCTTCACCGCCGACTGGACGCACGAGGATCAGACCGCTCTGCCCGAGGTGGATCTGCAGACCTATTACGGGAATGTCCTGGGCGCGACGTTCTCGACCCTGTACGACCTGTGTATCAGCAACGGGAGCGCTGGGATTCTCGGCGCCGTCGATGAGGATGGAGGATCCTTCCTCCCGCCGAGCGTGGCTGGAGCCTTCGCGGGCACCTGCTCCCAGCCCCGCGCCCACGTACCCGGGATATCGGTCGGTGGTGCGCCGCTCATCGGCGCAGGCTATGCCGGCGTCCCGGTCGGCGTGACTCCATTCCCCGGCGTGAACCCCTGCTACAACTACAACAATCTCGCGGCGGGCCTGGCCTACTGCGGCACGAACCAGCCCCGTCTGTTCTTCTACAACGCTACGGCGATGACGGGTAATGTGGATCAGACCTACGCCGTCGGGCGCCCTGATTTCGCGCGCCAGAACGTGTTTGGATTCTCATCGACCGGAACTTATGAGCTCTCGGACAGCATGCAGGTCAAGTCGATCACCGGCTACCGGCAGGACCTGTGGCAGATCGGCACGCAGCTCGATGGCACGCCCGAGACGCTCCTCGAGGTCACCGACCAGCAGCACCAGTGGCAGGTCTCGCAGGAGTTCCAGCTCCTCGGCAAGGCGCTGGACAATCGGCTCGACTACGTCTTCGGCCTGTACTACTTCGACGAGTCCGGCTACGTGCACGACTTCGTGCCGTTCGAGAGCCTGCTGTACGTCGACGACGGCGAGGCGAACGACGTGCAGAACACCTACTACGCCGCATTCGCGCATGCCGACTGGCGCTTGACCGACCACTGGGAGATCGTCGCCGGCGGCCGCTACACCGATTCCCAGACCTACTTCCTCGGCGGACAGGGCGACCTCAATTCCTTCCCGTTCGGCTCGTACTGCTGGCTGAACTCCTCGCCCGCGTGCGGAGGCGGACCTGCGTTCACGGACATCCCGGGCATCAACGGGAACGTCGCCAAGCCCGGTGCGCCGTACTTTCTGTACTTCCCGGATGTTCCGGCGAGCCAGGTATGGCATGTCTTCGACCCCACGGGCAGCCTCGACTACCACATCAATTCCGACATGATGGTCTACGTAACCTGGAGCAAGGGCTTCCAGCAGGGCGGCTGGACCACGCGCCTGTCCGATGCCATCCCGAGCCCGACCGATGCGCAGTTCGGTCCCGAGTACGCCAAGCAGTGGGAGCTCGGGATGAAGTCCGAGTGGTTCGAGCACCGCTTGCTGGTCAACGCCGCGGTGTACTACACCAACTTCGAGGGCATTCAGCTCAACATCCAGCAGGGCATCTCGCCGGTGGTGCAGAACGCCGGCAATGCGGACATCAAGGGCGCCGAGCTCGACCTTCAGTGGCTCGTCGGCGGCGGGCTGCAGCTCAACGGATCGGCCTCGTACATCGATGCGTACTACACCTCGGTGGCCCCCAGCGCGAATATTCCGGAATACGCGCTGCCCAACGGCTTCACGGTCTGTCCGGCAACCAAGGCCGTCGCTGGAACCGACGAGCCGGCGTGCGGGCTCTACGACGGCCCCGGCAACACCAACGGATTGCCCGTTGTCCTGCAGACCCAGGCACAGCTTCCGTATACCCCCAAATGGAAGTTCTCGATCAATCCCAGCTACGACTTGACGCTGCCGAACCAGGCCATCATCCGGCTCCTGCCGATATTCACCTACACATCCAACCTCTTCGAGGACTCGCTCAATACGCCGCTTCTGCACCGGGCGGCCACCCGCGAGCTCGATGCGTCGATTCACTACATATCGCCGGACGCGACGTACGATTTCGCGGTGGGTGGCACGAACCTGACGGATGACCGCTACTACACGACCGGCGCCGTGAACTACGGAGCCGGTGTCGCGCAGGGGTACATCAACGCGCCGACGGAGTGGTACGCCACGGTGCGGGTGAACTTCAACAAGTAAGCGTCGATTCTGCCCACTCGGGCGCCGCCTCCGCCTCCGGAGGCGGCGCGCTGGAGCATTCCGGCAGCTCACATCGCACCGACGGCTGGCGTCGGCCATAATGGCGCGTCACCCTCGGAAGCGTACCTATGCCGGCGTATCGATCCCGAACCACCACCCACGGCCGCAACATGGCAGGCGCGCGCGGACTGTGGCGCGCGACCGGAATGAAGGATGAGGACTTCGGCAAGCCCATCATCGCGGTCGCCAATTCCTTCACGCAATTCGTCCCCGGGCATGTGCACCTGCGGGACGTGGGCCGGCTGATCGCCCAGGAGATCGCCGATGCGGGCGGTGTGGGGCGCGAGTTCAACACCATCGCCGTGGATGATGGCATTGCGATGGGGCACGACGGCATGCTCTATAGCTTGCCCTCGCGCGACCTGATTGCCGATGCCGTCGAGTACATGGTCAATGCACACTGTGCCGATGCGCTCGTGTGCGTCTCCAATTGCGACAAGATCACACCGGGCATGTTGATGGCCGCCTTGCGAATCAACATCCCCACGGTGTTCGTGTCGGGCGGGCCCATGGAGGCCGGTCGCGTGAGGTCCGGCACGAGCACCAAGGCGGTCGATCTCATCGACGCGATGGTGGCGGCAGCCGACGCGTCAGTCTCCGACAGCCAGCTCGCCGAGATCGAGCGCTCGGCCTGCCCGACCTGTGGGTCGTGCTCCGGCATGTTCACCGCCAACTCCATGAACTGCCTGGTCGAGGCGCTGGGGCTTGCGCTGCCGGGCAACGGCACGGTGCTCGCCACGCATACCGAGCGCGAGCGGCTGATGCGCCGTGCGGGCGTGCTGGTGACCGAGCTCACGCGGCGCTACTACGAAGCCGACGACGCAAGCGTACTGCCCCGCTCGATTGCAACCTTCCAGGCGTTCGAGAACGCAATGGCGCTCGACATCGCGATGGGCGGCTCGACCAATACCGTGCTGCACCTTCTTGCCGCAGCCTACGAGGGCGGCGTGAACTTCACGATGCGCGACATCGATCGGCTCTCCCGCAGCGTGCCCAATCTGTGCAAGGTGGCCCCCTCACGCTCGGATGTGCATCTGGAGGATGTGCACCGCGCCGGGGGAGTGATGGCCATCCTGGGGGAGCTCGAGCGGGCGGGTCTCGTGCACCCCGAGGCGCGCACCGTTCATTCGGGCTCGCTGACCGAGGCGCTCGCGCGCTGGGACATCCGCCGCACGCAGGACGCGCAGGTCAGCGAGTTCTATCGCGCGGCCCCCGGCGGTGTGCGCACCGTTCAGCCGTTCAGTCAGTCGCAGCGCTTCGGCAGCCTCGATCTGGACCGCCGCGCCGGCTCCATCCGTGCTGCCGAGCACGCCTACAGCGCCGACGGGGGCCTTGCGGTGCTCTATGGCAATCTGGCGGTGGACGGCTGCATCGTGAAGACAGCGGGCGTGGACGCCTCGCTGCTCAAGTTCTCAGGTCCGGCTCGCATCTTCGAGAGCCAGGAGGATGCCGTCGCCGGCATTCTCGGCGAGAAAGTCCACAAGGGTGATGTGGTGGTGATTCGCTACGAGGGCCCGCGCGGCGGACCCGGAATGCAGGAGATGCTCTATCCGACCAGCTACCTCAAGGCGAAGGGACTCGGCAAGGCGTGCGCTCTGGTGACCGACGGGCGTTTCTCCGGAGGCACCTCAGGACTTTCCATCGGCCACGTCTCGCCCGAGGCGGCCGAGGGCGGCGCCATCGCGCTGGTCCACGAGGGCGATCGCATCACGATCGACATCCCGAGCCGCACCATCACACTCGATGCGCCCGAGGCCGAGATCGAGCGGCGCCGCGCGGCACTGAGCGCGCGCGGGCGCGGAGCGTGGCGGCCGGCGCGCGAGCGGCCGCGGCGCGTCTCCGCGGCTCTGCAGGCGTATGCCGCACTGACGACCAGCGCGGCTCGAGGCGCAGTCAGAGATCTCTCGCAGATCGCCTCGAAATAGCTTACACGCCGAAGAGCGCCGCCGGCCCGAGCTCGGCTTCGATCTCGAGCAATCGGTTGTACTTGGCGATCCGCTCCGAGCGGCAGAGCGAGCCGGTCTTGATCTGACCGCCGCCCATCGCGACGGCGAAGTCGGCCATGAAGCTGTCCTCCGTATCGCCCGAGCGATGGGAGATGACGTAGCCCCAGCCGGCCTTGCGGCACAACTCGATCGCATCGATGGTCTCGCTCACCGTGCCGATCTGATTGAGCTTGATGAGTGCCGCATTGCAGGCCTTCTCGGCCACGCCGCGCCGGATGTAGATCGGATTGGTGACGAGGAGATCATCGCCGACGATCTGCAGGCGTCCCCCGAGCTGCAGGGTGAGCGCGCGGAAGCCCTCCCAGTCGTTCTCGTCCAGCCCATCCTCGAGCGACACCACCGGGTACTGATCGGCCCAGCCGCGGTACAGCGCGATCATCTCGGCGGAGGTCTTGTCACCCTGGCGGCTGCGCGTGAGCCGGTAACGGCCCTTCTCGAAGAAGGAGCTGGCTGCCGCATCCAGAGCGATGGCGATATCGGTGCCCGGCTTGTACCCGGCGCGCTCGATGGCGGTGACGATGAGCTGGCAGGCCTCGTCATTGCTCGAGAGCGCCGGCGCAAAGCCGCCCTCGTCCCCGACGGCCGTGCTCAAGCCGCGCTCGTGCAGGAGCTGCTTGAGCGCCTGGAAGGTCTCCGCCCCGTAGCGCAATGCCTCGGCGAAGGTCGGCGCCCCGCGCGGGTAGAGCATGAACTCCTGCAGATCGAGACTGGAGTCGGCATGCTTGCCCCCATTGAGCACGTTCATCTGGGGGACGGGGAGCCGGCGAGCTCCGGCGCCGCCCAGATACTGGTAGAGAGGCAGTCCGCTCGAGGCCGCCGCAGCGCGCGCGACGGCCTGCGATACCCCGAGAATGGCGTTGGCCCCGAGTTTGGCCTTGTTCGGGGTGCCATCCAGATCGATCATCAGCCGATCGATGCGTGCCTGTTCGGCGGGGTCGAGGCCGGCAAGGCGCGGGCCGATCGTCTCGTTGACATGCGCCACCACTTTGCGCACGCCCTTGCCGCCGTAGCGAGCGCGATCCCCGTCGCGCAGCTCCACCGCCTCGTTCTCGCCCGTGGAGGCGCCCGATGGGACGGAGGAGACCCCCACCGTTGCGTTGTCCAGGTGCACGAAGACCCGCACCGTCGGCGAGCCGCGTGAATCGAGAATCTCGAGCGCCCGGACCGAGCGAATGCGCGAGCTCATGGGTGGCCTTTCAGCTGCAGTTGCCGGAAGCGGATCCTATCAAAGTGAGCCTCCGGTCGCGTTTTCTCGGGGGTTGCTGTGCGTCATTGGCCAGGCGTGATGTCCCTCACGGCATATGTCGTGAGGGCGTTGCAAGTTGGCCATCGGACCGCGATTTCGGGGACCGCCACGCTTGATGTCTCGGCGCACTCTTCTGCCCTGTGCGGTGGTCCTGGCGCTCCTCATCCTGGCGCTCGACCTTTTCCTGCCATTCCAGGCGCGCACCCTGCGCATCCACGAAGGCTTCCTCCTGGTGCTGGTCGCTGCCGTCAGCGCGGCAGTCCTGAGGCAGCTGCGTCGGGTGCGCGCGGCGGAGCGCCGCCTGGAGCGCGCATCCCTCTCGAGCCTCGAGGGGCACTGGGAGTACGACTTCGAGCGCATGATGCGCTGGCACTCCGCAAGCTTTCGGGCCCTGCTCGGATACGAGGCCCGCGAGATGTTCGGACCGATCGAGCAGTCGGGGGTGAATACCCATCCCGACGACCGCGCGATCGTCGCGGAGGCCGTGTCCCAGCATCGCCGCAACGGCATCGCGATCGACATCGTCGTGCGGATGCGCACGGCGAGCGGCTCGTACCGATGGATGCACATGAAGGGCGGGGTCGCCGAGCGCGATGCGCGTGGCGAGGCTCTGCGGATCGCCGGCGCCGCTCAGGACGTGCACGAGCAGAAGCTCGCCGAGGATGAGCTGCGTGACGTGCGCGCGCGATTCGAGCGCGCGGTGCAGGGGACGCAGGATGGCCTCTGGGAGATCGACTTCAGCGCCGACCGTGCCCGGGTGTGGCTGTCGCCCCGGCTGCATGAGCTCCTCGGCTTTCAGGACGGTGAGCTGGGCGATGATCCGCAGGTCCTGCGCAGACGCACGCACCCGGAGGACCAGCCGATCGCCGACGAGGCGGTCCAGCGCCAGCACCAAGACGGCGTGCCGCTCGACCTCGAAGTGCGCATGCTCACCCGCGGGGGCGAGTATCGCTGGTTCAGGATGCGCGGCAGTCCCGGCTTCGACGCGGCGGGCCGCCTGATCCGCGCCTCCGGCTCGATGCAGGATGTGACCGAAGCTCGCGCCGCACGCGAGGCTCTGGTCGGCGCGTCCCAGGCGGCACAGGCCGCAAGCCATGCCAAGAGCGCTTTCCTCGCAACGATGAGCCACGAGATTCGCACCCCGATGAACGGCATCATCGGCATGACCGCGCTGCTGCTCGACACCGTGCTCGGGCGAGTGCAACGCGAGTACGCGGAAGCCATCCGCACGAGTGCCAACTCGCTGCTCGCGATCATCAACGACATCCTCGATTTCTCCAAGATCGAGGCGGGCAAGCTGGAAATCGAATCACTCGAGATGGACCTGCGCGGCAACGTCGAGGAGGTGGGCTCGATGATGGCGGTGCAGGCCGCCATGAAAAACCTCGAGCTCGTGGTGGACGTGGCCCCGGAGGTGCCGCAGTGCGTGCGAGGCGACGCGCACCGCATCCGCCAGTGCCTGGTGAATCTCGTGAGCAACGCCATCAAATTCACCTCCGCGGGCGAGATCGTGGTCGAGGTGCGCATGAGCGAGCGCCCGGATGCGGCCGCGCTCGTGCGGTTCGAGGTTCGCGACACGGGCGTCGGGATCTCCGCGCAGGCGCGCGCCGAGCTGTTCCAGCCCTTCACCCAGGCCGACTCCTCCACCACGCGGCGGTTCGGCGGAACGGGGCTCGGCCTGTCGATCGTCAAGCGCCTGGTCGAGCTGATGGGCGGGGAAGTAGGTGTCGCGAGTGAGGTCGGGCGTGGCTCGACGTTCTGGTTCGCACTGCCTCTGAGAGCGGTGGAGCCGAGCGGCCGCATGAAGGCGCCGCCGGCCCAAGCCATCGGAGGACGCATCCTCATCGTCGATGACAATGCGACGAATCGACGCGTGCTGAGCGGGCATCTTGCCGGTGGCCCGTTCGAGTTGCAGACGGCCGCGGGCCCCACCGAGGCGCTCGAGCTGATGCGGCGCGCGGCCGGCGAGAGCCGGCCATTCGATGCGGTGCTGATCGACTTCCAGATGCCGGAGATGGACGGTGCGATGCTGGGGGAGCGCATTGCGGCGGAGCCGCGGCTGTCGAGCGCGCGGCTCGTGCTGCTCACCTCGCTCGATCGCAAGGACGATCACGCGCGCTTCGTCTCGATGGGCTTCGCCGCCTACCTGACCAAGCCGGTGCGTGCGCGCGAGCTGCGCGAGTGCCTGCAGCACGTGCTCGCGCACGGCGGGGGCGAGTGGAATACGGGCACACACGCGCTTGCCGCGCGCGGCACGCTCGAGAACGTAGCCGCGCAGCGGCAGTACGGCGGCCGGGTGCTGGTGGTGGAGGACAATCCGGTCAATCAAAAAGTCGCGCAGCGCTTTCTCGAGCGGCTGGGCTGCACCGTGCGCGTTGCCGCCAATGGCGCCGAGGCGGTCGAGGCGTGCTCGAGCGAGCGCTTCGACCTTGTTCTGATGGACATGCAGATGCCCGTGATGGATGGCATCAGCGCTACGCGCGCCATCCGGGCGCGCGCCAGTCGCGGCGCCCGCACCCCGATCGTGGCATTGACCGCGAACGTCCTCGCCGGACAATTCCAGAGCTGCATCGATGCGGGCATGGACGATGTCCTGGCCAAGCCGCTCGAGCCTGCCCGCCTGCAGGAGGTGCTCGAGCGCTTCCTGCTGCCATTTCCCGCCGCGGCAGCGTCCGCCGCGGCCGAGGCGCCTCCAGGGCCCGGTCTCGCCTCGCATCCTCTCGACCTGGCGCGGCTTGCGAGCCTCGCTGGCGACGATACGGCTTTCATGCATGAGCTGCTCGCGACCTTTCGTGCGAGCGCGCTGAGCTCGCTCGCGGAGATGCGCGAGGCGCTCGATGCCGGTGACCGTGAGCGGTTGCGCCGCGCGGCGCACAAGCTCAAAGGAGGCAGCGACAACATCGGTGCTACACGGCTGCGCGAGCTGGCGGCACAGCTCGAAGCGGGGGCGGCTCAAATCTCCAGCGCCGAGCTCGGCCGTTGGATTCACGCGGTCTCCGCGGAGCTCTCCGAGCTCAACGAATTTTTTTCCACGCCCGAGTTTGCAACTCTCGCCCAGCGCCGCGCATCTTAAGTGGCGGTGTGGGAGCATCCGCGCGCCGGCGCCGAGGGGCGCTTGACGGCGCTTTTGTGTTGTAGTTATATATAACACTATGTGGCCCGGCGGTTGACACCGGATCCGCGATTCCAGGGTACATAACACGTGGCCGAAGCGGGATTGAGGCAGAGAGGAGCACGTGGGCGCTCAGCCTGAAACAAGAAAAGAGCCGAACGTCGAAGAAGTGGTCTGGATTGGACGCGAACTTCGCCGAGATGCCGACGTGGACCGCGAAGTGGCAGTAGCGGCTGTCGACGCCCCCGTGCCCGAGGTTGGCCCGTTTCCGGGGCTGCGATGGGTCGCGATCGGGATCGGGCTCATCCTCGCTCTTCTAGCGCTGCTCGCTGCCGTGCGCTACAGCCACCGCGCCGGGGACGTTTCTCGAGGTGCGGAAGGCTCCGTGCCCACGGTGAGCGCACGGGCGCCAGGACTCACGGCGGTCATGGCGACGGTCAGCTTCACCGGCGCCATCCAGGCGCGTTATGACATGCCGATCGGGACCGAAGGAGAGACCGGACGCATCACGGCCGTCTACGTCGAGGCAGGCGAGACCGTTCACAAAGGCCAGCTGCTCGCGCGCCTGGATGACTCGATTCTGCGCCCGCAAGTAGATCGACTCGAGGCGGCCCTCGATGAGGCGCGCGCCAATGCCGCGCTCGCCGAGGCCGAGTATGCGCGAGCCCGCGCCGTTGCCTCCGCCGGCGCGCTCTCCGCCGAGGACATCGAGAAGCGGCGCGCGACGGCCCTCACGGCCGATGCGGAGGTCAAGGTGGCCGCCGCACAGCTGGCCGAGTATCAGGCCCGCTTGGCGCACACGGACGTGCGCGCACCGGTCGATGGACTGGTGCTCACGCGCTCGGCCGAGGTTGGCCAGATCGCAACCCCCGGCGGCACGGCCCTGTTTCGGGTGGCGCGCGACGGTGAGATGGAGATGCGCGGGCAGGTCGCCGAGCAGGATCTACCCTCGCTCAAGGTCGGCCAGCCGGCGCTCGTGCGGCTCACGGGACTCGATCGACCCTTCAAGGGCAAGGTGCGTCTGCTCGGCGCCGTGATCGATCCACAGACGCGCCTCGGGGATATTCGCGTGGCACTCGGGGCGGATCCTCAGCTGCGACCGGGCGCGTTTGCCCGTGGCCAGGTGATCGCCGGCCGCGGCCAACGCCCGCTGCTGCCCGAGACCGCGGTGCTCTCCGACGAGCATGGCGCATACGTCTACGTCGTCAACGGCGAGGACCGCATCGAGCGGCGCAGCGTGCGCTTCAGCGACACCGACCCGCGCGGCATCGTGATCGAGTCGGGACTCTCCGGTGGCGAGCGTGTGGTCATGACCGCCGCCGCGTTTTTGCGACCGGGCGAGCGCGTGAGCGTCGCAGCGCCGCTGCCCGTTTCCTGATCAACCCACGAGCCGCGCACCGTGAGGAACATCTCCGCCTGGGCGATCCGCCACCCGGTCACGCCGATCGTTCTGTTCACGGTGCTGTTCCTGCTCGGCATCGTCGCCTTCGTGCAGTTGCCGATCGATCTGGATCCCGACATCGATTACCCGCTCGTTGAGGTGAGCGTCTCGCAGCCCGGCGCCGCGCCGACGGAGATCGAGAGCCAGATCATCCAGAAGATCGAGGGCGCCGTCTCGAGCATCGGCAACGTCCACACGATCTCCTCCTACGCCGATGAAGGGCAGGCGACGACCGACATCGAGTTCCAGATTGGCACGCCGATCGATCGCGCGGTGGCCGACGTGCGCGATGCGGTTGCCAACATCCGCAGCAACCTCCCCGAGGGCATCCAGGAGCCGCTCGTCCGCCGGGTCGATGTGGTCGGAGGCCCGATCGCCTACTACGCGGTGAGCACCACGCAGATGAGCCAGCAGGAGCTCAGCTGGTTCATCGACAACGCGCTCACCAAGCGCCTGCTGTCCCTTCCGGGCGTCGCCAAGGTGTGGCGGGGCGGCGGTGTGGATCGGGAGATCCGGGTCGAGCTCGATCCGGCCCGCATGCAGGCACTCGGCATCACCGCTGTGGAGGTCAACGAGCAGCTGCGCGAGCTCAATCTCGATGCGCCCGGTGGGCGTGTGGACATCGGCGGGGGAGAGCAGGCGATTCGCGTGCTGGGTGGCGCGCGTAGCGCGGTCGATCTGGGGGACACGCAGATCGCGCTGCCGGCGGGTGGCGTTGCGCGCCTGAGAGACATCGCGGACGTGCACGATGGGTACGCGGAAGTCCGCGACATCAATCGCCTGAACGGCCGTCCAGCCACCACGTTCGCGGTCTACAAGAGCAAGGGCTCCTCCGACGTGGCCGTGCTCAAGCGCGTCCAGGAAGAGATCGGGAAGGTCGAGAAGGACTATCCCGAGGCCAAGATGTCCCTGGTGTTCACCACGGTTGCGCTCACCCAGCGCATGTATCACTCGGCGCTCGAGTCGCTGGTCGAGGGCGCGCTGCTTGCAATCGGTGTCGTATGGCTGTTCCTGCGCGACATGCGCGCGACTGCGGTCTCGGCGCTCGCCATTCCGCTGGCTGCGGTGCCGACCTTCGCCTTCATGGACTGGATGGGCTTCACGCTCAATCAGATCAGTTTGCTCGCCCTGTCGCTGGTGGCGGGCATCCTGGTGGACGATGCGATCGTCGAGATCGAGAACATCGTGCGGCACATGCGTATGGGCAAGAGCGGCTACCGCGCCGCGCTCGATGCGGCCGATCAGATCGGTCTCGCGGTGGTGGCGACCTCTGCGGCCGTCATCGCAGTGTTCCTTCCAGTGAGCTTCATGGGAGGGATCATCGGTCAGTTCTTCAAGCAGTTCGGGCTGACCGTGGCGGCGGCGGTGTTCTTCTCGCTGCTGGTCGCGCGCCTGGTGACGCCCGTCGTTGCCGCCTTCACGTTGAAGGGCAACAGCCTACCGACGCATCACGATGGCCCGATCATGACGTGGTACATGGGCGCTCTGCGGTGGTGCATTGCGCATCGCTGGCGGACGCTCGCGGGCGGCACGGCGTTCTTCGCAGCCTCGATCTTCGCGCTGTATCTCGTCCCGACCTCCTTCTCGACCAACGACGACACGGGAACCTCGCAGCTCGAGATCGAGCTGCCGCCCGGCGTCACGCTGCAGCAGACCGCGGCGGTCTCGGCAGCCGCATACGATGTCCTGCGCACGCGTCCCGAGGTCCAAAACGTGGTCGAGGACATCGGGAACAACGGGGACGTGCGGCTGGCCTCGCTCTTCATCCAGCTCGTACCCCGCGATCAGCGCAAGCTGCTGGTGGGCGACTTCGAGAAGCAGGTCATGCAGTCGCTGCGCAAGATTCCGGACGCCATCATGGCATTCGACCGACAGGGCGGGGGCGGCGGCGACCGCGACCTCACGTTCTATCTCACGGGCGAGGACCCCGTGCTGCTCGAGCAGAGCGCTCAGAAGGTGCTGAGCGGGATGCGATTGCTGCGGGAGTTGCGCGATCCGCGCATCAACGGTGATCTGCAGCGTCCCGAGATCGTCATTCGCCCGCACCTGGATCTCGCGGCCGAGCTCGGGGTCACCGCCGAGAGCATCAGCCAGACGATCCGCATCGCAACGCTCGGGGATCTGCCGCAGAATGCGGCTAAATTCTCGTTGTCGGATCGCCAGATCCCCATCCGCGTGAGCCTCACGGATCGTGCGCGACGCGATCTCACGACGCTCGAGAACCTGCCGGTGCCGGCAGGCCCCGGAAGGGTCGTTCCGCTCAAGTCCGTCGCCGACATCACCTTTGGCGAGGGCCCCAACCGCATTCGTCGCTACAACCAGGAGCGGCGCATCGCGCTGCAGGCGGATCTCAATGGCGTGGCGCTCGGCCCGGCGCTCAAGAAGATTCAGGACCTCCCCGCGATGAAGAACCTGCCCCCGGGTGTGCGCATGGTGCAGACGGGGGATGCCGAGCTGATCGATGAGCTGTTCACGGGCTTCGCCATCGCGATGGGCACGGGAATCCTCATGGTGTTTGCCGTGCTGGTGCTGCTCTTCGCGCGCGTGTTCCAGCCGATCACGATCCTCTCGGCGCTGCCGCTGTCGATCGGCGGGGCCGCGGTCGCGCTCCTCATCTTCAACTTGACGCTCAACATCTCGACGGTCATCGGCTTTCTGATGCTGATGGGCATCGTCGCGAAGAACTCGATCCTGCTGGTGGACTTCGCGATCGAGGAGATGCGCGCGGGCAAGGACCGCGTGACGGCTCTGATGGAGTCCGGTCACAAGCGAGCGCGGCCGATCGTCATGACGACCGTCGCGATGGTCGCGGGCATGGCGCCCGTTGCGATCCAGCTGTACCAGGGCGATCAGTTCCGCGCCGCCATGGCGATTGCGGTGGCCGGCGGGCTCATCACATCCACCGCGCTCACGCTCGTCATCGTGCCGGCGGTGTTCACCTTGGTTGACGATATCGAGCGCTGGATCGGCCCCAAGGTCGGGCGCATTCTCACCAGCACTCCGCCGCCCGCCGAAGGACACAACGTCAATCCCTCCGCGGCCGGCTGAGCGGCGATAATGCAGGCCGTTCCAGGCCTCGAGCATCCGGAGTGGCATTGACGAATCCCGCGGTGGAAGCCCGCTCGGAGAGCGCTGTGAGCCCGGCGCCCGCCGCGCGCCCGGCGTGGTGGGTGCGTTTGGCCGCGGCGCTCCCCTGGGGCATCCTCTATGGCTGCGCGCGCCTGCTCGCCTGGCTCGCGTGGCGAGTGTTTCCGTACCGCGAGGCCGTGCTGCGCGAGAACCTCTCGATCGCCTTCCCGGAGCTTGCCGAGCACGAGCTGCGGGAGCTCATGCATCGGTACTATCGCGGCTTTGGCGAGGTGGCGGTGGAGATCATCAAGGCGGCGACCCTGCCATCCGGCGAGCTGCGCGCGCGCGTCGCCGTGAAGGGACTCGCGAGCGTTCGCGACCTGCTTGCCGCCGGAACCCCCGTCGTGCTCCTCGGCGCTCATCAATGCAACTGGGAATGGGCGTTGCTCGTCGTATCGCTCGAGCTCGGCTTTCCGCTCGATGCCGCGTACAAGCCGCTCGTGGACCCGTGGGCCGAGCGGGAGATGTTCAAGCTGCGAACGCGCTTTGGCAGCCGCCTCGTGCCTGCGCAGGGGCTGCTCGGGGACATCATCAAGCGCGGGCGCACACCGCGCGCCATCGCGATGATCGCCGACCAGGAGCCGCGCACGAGCGAGCACAAGCACTGGACGCGCTTCATGAATCGGGACACGGCCTTCTACGTGGGGGGGGAGGAGATCGCTCGCTCCACGCGCTTTCCGGTGTTCTTCGTGGGCATGCGGCGACTGCGGCGCGGCTACTACGAAAGCGAGGTCAAGCCGCTCGCCGCGGCCCGCGAGCCGCTCGCACCGGGGGAGCTGACGGAGCGCTACGCGAGGTGCGTCGAGGAGCAGATTCGGGCGGCACCTGCCGACTGGCCCTGGTCACACAAGCGCTGGAAGCTCAAGCGGTCGCTCTACGGCCGTGGCTAGGGGCGCGCACCGGAATCACGCCGGCGCAGGGGCGGCCGTGAGCTTGGTTTCGAGGTGGCGCGCGAGCTCGGCGATCGTCGGGAAGTCGAACAGCTCGGTGAGGTCGACCGCGCCCGGGTACTCGCGATCGATCTGCTCGTGAATCTCGATGAGCTTCAATGAGCTGGCGCCGATCTCGAACAGATTGTCCTCGACGCCGATCCTCTTGCCCTCGAGCGCGGCGTCGCAGATGGTCCGCAGCTTCTCCTCGATCTGGTTGCGCGAGGCGCTCACCGGGCCACGCTGCGCGGCCTTGAGCTGCGCAAGCGTCGCGAGCTCTGCGGCGAACTCGCCTTCCTCGTAGCTCTGCTCCAGCACGTGACGCTGGATCTTGCCGCTCGTCGTCTTGGGGATGCGCTTGACCGGGACCACCTCGGTCACCTCCAGTCCCGTGTGCTCGTTGATGAGGCGCGCGACCTGCGCCGCAACCGGCAGGAAATCCTGCAGCTCGCCGCGATGCAGGATGAATACGATGAGCTGATCGGTCTGGGCACCCGGAGGGCGCGCACCCCCCACGACCACCTTGCCGAGATCGAGCCCCTCGGCGCGCTGGGCGATGGCCTCCAGGTCGTGGGGATAATAGTTCTGCCCGTTGACGAACACGATCTCCTTGGCACGCCCGGTGATGAACAGGTCGCCGCGCTCGATGACGCCAAGATCTCCGGTGCGCAGCCACCCATCCGCGGTGAACGCCGCGGCGTTGGTTTGCGGATCCTCGAAATATCCCCGCGTCACGTTGTCGCCGGTGATCTCGATGTGGCCGACCGAGCCATCCGGCAGTGGCCGATCGTCGTCGCCGGTCACACGCAGGCGCGTGTACGGGATGGCCCGCCCCACGGAGACGAGCTCGAGCGCATCGCGCGTGCCAGGCGGGACGGGCCGCGCCACATCGCCGACCCCGAGGTGATGCCGGTCGAGGCTGACGGCACGGTAAGGGGCCCCGACGGGCGGAAAGGCCACCGCGAGGGAGGCCTCGGCGAGGCCGTAGACCGGGTACATCGCATGACGCTTGAGTCCGGCCGGGGCCAGACGCGTGAGGAACTCCTCGCACAGACCCACCGAGATGGGCTCCGCGCCGTTGAAGATGAGCCGCACGGCTGAAAGGTCGAGGCCCTCGATCGGACGGTCTGCGAGCACCTTCAGATAATGCCGATAGCCGAAATTCGGGGAGCACAGGATGGTGGCGCGCTTCTTGGTGGCGAACGAGAGCCACAGCAAGGGACGGCGCACGAACAGCTCGGTCGGCATGAGATGCACGTGCACGCGGTTGGCAAACATCACGATGAAGAACCCAATGAGTCCCATATCGTGCGTGAGGGGCATCCACGAGAGGCTCACGTCCTGCTCGTTGAAGCCGCCCACCTCGGTCGAGCCGAGGTTGTTGGAGATGATGTTGCGATGGGTGAGCACGACGCCCTTGGGCTCGCTGGTGGAGCCCGAGGAGAACTGGATGAAGGCCGTGTCGTCGGGGGCGGCGCGGTGGGGCTTGCCGGCACGCGAGATGTCATCGAGCTGATCGACGAGAAACACGTGCGTGCGCAGGTGCTCGAATACCTTCTGCTCGCCGACCTGCTCGGCGAGCGCGCCGATGCGCTCGAGTGAGCGCCGGTCCGTGTAGAGATAGGGCGCGCCGAGCTTGCGCGCAATGCGCAGCAGCTTGTGCCGGTGCTCGTCGCTGATGCCGATCGCAATCGGGACGGGAACGATGCCGCCCAGCACGGCCGCGCAGAAGGCGTCGATGAACTGCTCGTTCTCGCTGAGGAACAGGATCAGCTTGTCCCCGCGGCGGGCGCCGAGCCGCTGCAGGTGGTAGAGGATGCCGATCGCCCGCTCATAGAGCTCGGCGAAGGAGACCTGCCGCTCGCTCTGCTCTCCCTCGAGGTAGGTCACGGCGCGCGCAACCTTGCGGTTGGCTTCGAGCAGCTCCGTCAGCGTGGCGGCATTGAACATCAGCGGGTTTCCAACCTCATATGAAGCGGGCTGCGCGTGCGCAGGTTGATCTGCGCCTCGAGCGTGATCGGCTCGGCCGACACACGGGTGAGCCGGTAGCGGCGCGCGATCTTGTACAGGTGCACGAGCATCTCGTAAAGAGCGAAGGTCTCGCCGATGCAATGCCGTGGACCGGCTGCGAAGGGCATGTAGGCAAAGCGCGGCCGCTCGGCCGCGTGATCGGGCGCAAAGCGCTCCGGACGGAATGTATCGGGGTCCTTCCAGTACCGCGGGTGCCGGTGCAGCAGGTAGGGCGAGAGCAGCACGTCCGTGCCTGCTGGAAGCTCGTACCCGGAGAGCACATCCGGGGTCACCGTGCGGCGCGAGAGCAGCCAGCCGGGCGGGTAGAGCCGCAGCGCCTCGTTCACGACCTGCTGGGCATACGGCAGCGCCTCGACCTGCGCGAGGGAGGGCGCCGGCAGCTCCGGCGCGCCGCGCAGCTCGGCGGCAAGCCGCGCGTCCACCTCGGGATGCTCCGACAGCAGGTACCAGGTCCAGTTGAGGCCGCTCGCAGTGGTCTCGTGACCGGCGACGACCAGGGTCATGATCTCATCGATCAGCTGACGGTCGGCCATCGGCGCGCCGGTCTCCTTGTCGCGGGCGCCCATGAGCATCGCGACGTAGTCGAAATGCTCCTCCGCGGCTTCGCGGCGCCGCTGAATCAGGCTCGCGACCAGCTTCGTGAGCGAGCGGAACTTGTACGCGAATTGCAGATTGCGCGCCGGCTCGCGAGTGACCACCTCGAAGGGATTGCCCCCGAGCTCGTGCGAGAGCCGCTCGAGGTCACGCCCGAAGATGGAGCGCAGCACGATGTCGAGCGTGAGCTCGCTCATCTCGTCAGTCACGTTGACGGGCTCGCCGCGGCGGTGCAGCTCGTCCCACCGGGCCAGGAACCGATCGTTCGCCTGTGCGATCACCTGCGCGAACTGCGTGATCACGCGCCGGTGGAAGAGCGGCTGCATCATGTAGCGCTGGCGCATCCACAGCTCGCCCTCGCTCGTCATGATGCCGTTGCCCAGGAGAATCTTGACGCGGTCGAGCCCGATTCCCTTGGTATAGTTGCGATGATTCGCCACCAGCACGCGCTTCACGTCGTCGGGATGGTTGATGACGTATGTGTACGATTTACGCCCGGGTGCATACACGCGATAGATGTCGCCGAGGCTGGCGAACAGCTCGGACATCCGCTCGAGCGAATCTTCGGTAGCGCCTACGTCGAATTGGACGTGGGCCTCGGGGGGTTGGCGTCGAGCCGGCTCGGTAGCACTCATGCAATGCGAAGGTAATGGCGCAACTGCCAGTCATCTTACCGGATGCGCTCTGACCTCGCGTTCCGGTGAACGGCTATGAGCGCTCCGGGCCCGGGCGGCGGGCTGCGGAACACGCTGTATCGCACCGATACGCGCTCGGGCCGCCGCATGAGCGCCGCGCGACGCGTGCTCTATCGCTTGGCGGTTCCGCTCACGTTGCTCATGATCAGAGCTTGGTGGCGCCTGTGCCGCATCGTGCGTGTCGAGGGCGCTGATCATCTGCTTCAGGCACTCGCCGCAAGCTCCGCGGTCATTCCGTGTTACTGGCATCAGCACCAGCTGTTCTGCGTGAAGTTCCTGCTCGAGCAACGCTCGCGCGGACTGAAGATCGGCTGGCTCGTCAGCCCCTCGGTCGATGGCGAGCTCGGCGCGATGCTCGTGAGCCGCGTGGGTGGCGTTGCGATTCGCGGCTCCTCCACGCACACCGGCGCGCGCGCGCTGCGCGACTACTACCAGGCGCTGGTCAAGGACAACGTCTCGCCCGTCATCACCCCGGACGGCCCGCGCGGACCGCGCTTCAAGTTCAAGCCCGGGGCCATCCTGCTCGCGCAAATGTCCGGCCGACCGATCCTGCCCATGGCCTACGCCGCATCGCGCGCGTGGCGGATCAAGTGGGACAAGTTCGTGCTGCCGGTACCCTTCGCGCGCGTCGCGATCGTGGTGGGTCCCCCGCGCTTCATCCCTCGCGCGCTGGATGCCAAGGGCCTCGAGGCGCTGCAACGGACCATGGCGGAGGAGCTCAAGCGCCTGTACGAGCAAGCTCGCGCGGCGCTGAATTGACCGGGGGGGCGGGCCGAGGAGTGGACAATATCGCGCCCGCGGACACCCAAACTGCCATTATCGGGAAATAGGCTGTCTGGACAGGAAGTTAGCTTGTATTCCTGATCTGATGTGCGAGAATCGGCGGTAAGCTTCGGCGGCGTCTGAGGCGTAGGGCGCCCGTCGGGGCGCCTCCGACTGCGCACCACCATGACGCATGTCGCCGCGAGCCTGGCCGGAAACTGCAAGACTTGGGCAAGTCGTATCACCCCAGGGAGAGGACGATAGCGATGTCGAGCGTACCGCCGGATACCTCCGCGGAGCTGACGGCGTCCGACGTCCTCGCCTCCGATTGCTGGACGGATCACTCCCCGCCTCTGCAGGGGCTGGATGTCGCCTGCACCAAGATGGCGGTCGACCTGCAGAATCTGCGTAACGAGACGGTCGAGGCTTGCGTTGGCCGCACCCTCGAGGCGCTGGTCGAGCTGACCTCGAGCGATTGCGCTTTTGTGGCGCTCATCGGCAGGGAGAACCGCTTCACCACCGTATACGCGGCGCGCCGCGGCGTGGGCCCCTCCCAGCCCGAAGGGCTCAAGGGCGAGCCGCTCGCAAATTACCCCTGGCTCGAGACGCGCCTGGAGCACCTGCGGCTCACGGAGCTGCGCGACACGGGCTCTCCGCGGCGCGAGCAAGTCGCCGAGGCGCGCCGGTTCGCTGCACTGCAGCTCGGCTCGATGCTGTTCGTCGCGTTTCGGGCCCAGGATGAGCCTGCCGGCATCCTTGCGCTCTCGCGCGTGCAGCCGCGCGGCGCATGGGACGTGAATCTGCAGCTACTGCTCAAGCTGCTCGGTGCCAGTCTCGGCACCGGACTCGAGCGGGTGCGCCTGGAGCGGCGCCTCGCGAAGCTCGAGGAGCGCATCAACCTGTCGCAGGCGGCCGCCAACGACGGGCTCTGGGATTTCGACGTGGAGAGCAACGAGGTCTACTTCTCTCCCCGCTGGAAGGCGATGCTCGGCTATGCCGAGGAGGAAATCCGCGATTCACCCGACTGGCGCAACCTCGTTCACCCCGACGACATGTCGCGCGTGCAGGCCGCGATCCGCGATCACGTGGCCGGCAAGATCCCGACGTTCGAGAGCGTCCATCGCATGCGTCACCGCAACGGGGAGTGGCGCTGGGTGATGAGCCGTGCGCAGGCCCGCGTGGACTCGCACGGGCGCCTGCTGCGCCTGGTCGGCGTGGAGCTCGACATCACCGAGCGCAAGCTCTACGAGGAGGCGCTGTTTCGCGAGAAGGAGAGCGCGCAGATCACGCTGCAGTCGATCGGCGACGGCGTCATCACGACCAATGCCAGCTCGATCATCGACTACATCAACCCGGTTGCCGAGGAGCTCACCGGCTGGAGGCTCGAGGATGCGATGGGAAGGCCCGTCGAGGAGATCTTCCGGGCCTTCCACGAGGAGACCTGCGAGCCGCTCGAGAACCCGCTCACCGTCTCGATCCGACGAGTGCGGCCGATCAAATCCGTGCGTCCGATGCTGCTTATCCGCCGCGACGGCAATGAGCTCTACGTCGAGAGCACGGCCGCTCCCATCCGCGATGGCCAGGGGCACGTCGGCGGAGGCGTCCTGGTCTTTCACGATGTGAGCGAATCGCGCGAGCTCAATCGCCGCCTGTCCTATCACGCCAGCCACGACCTGCTCACGGGGCTCGTCAATCGGCGCGAGTTCGAGAGCCGCCTGGAGCGGGCGCTGAAGAGCGCCAAGGCGCGCGAGGCTTCCTACGCGCTGTGCTATCTCGACATCGATCAGTTCAAGATCGTCAACGACACCTGCGGTCACAGCGCAGGCGATGCGCTTCTCGGGCAGGTGGGCGCGCTCCTGAAGAGCAAGGTGCGCTGGCGCGACACGCTCTCGCGCCTGGGTGGCGATGAGTTCGGCATTCTGCTCGAGAGCTGCACGCTCGACGAGGCGATGCGCACCGCCGAGCAGCTGCGCGAGGCCGTGCGCAACTTTCGCTTCAGCTGGGAGGATCGGGTGTTTCGCCTCGGGGCGAGCGTCGGGGTCGTGCCGATCACGGCCGACAACGAGGATGTCGCCTCGATACTCTCCGCGGCGGACAGTGCCTGCGCCGCCGCCAAGGAGGCCGGACGCAATCGCGTGCACAGCTTCGCCGAGAACGACGTGGAGCTCATGCGCCGGCGTCGTGAGATGCAATGGGCCGCGCGCATCAATGCGGCGCTCGAGGAGGGCCGCTTCGAGCTCTTCCGCATGCAGATCCAGCCGTTGCAGCGCAGCGAGCCGGGGTCACACTACGAGCTGCTGCTGCGCCTGCGCGACGAGACCGGGCGTATCGTCTCGCCCGATAGCTTCATCGCGGCCGCCGAGCGCTACGGCATCACCCCGGCGATCGACCGCTGGGTGATCGAGAACGCCTTCCGCTGGCTGGTCTCCGAGGCGGACGAGCGTGAGAAGCTCATTCTCTGCTCGATCAATCTTTCCGGGCAGAGCCTCGGCGATGACAAGTTCCTGCCCTTCGTGATCGAGCAGTTCAATCGCAGCGGAATCGAGGGGGCGAAGATCTGCTTCGAGATCACCGAGAACGAGGCAGTGCGCTCGTTCTCGCAGGCGAACCGCTTCATCCAGGCGCTCAAGGCGCACGGCTGCAAGTTCGCGCTCGATGACTTCGGCAAGGGACAGTCCTCGTTCGGCTACCTGAAGCACTTTCCGGTGGACTTCCTCAAGATCGACGGCAGCTTCGTGCGCGGCATCCTGCACGACCCGATCGATCGAGAGATGGTGCGCTCGATCAACGAGATCGGACATCTCACCGGCAAGCAGACGGTCGCCGAGTTCGCCGAGAACGCGGAGATCATCCAGATGCTCACGAGTCTCGGGATCGATTACGCGCAAGGATACGGGGTGGCGCAGCCTCAGCGCGTGCTGAAGTCTGCCGTAGCGTAACAGCGACGGCCCGTTGATCCCTTGCCGCTCTTCGACTGCGCGAATCAGCGCGCGGAGAAGGCGAGGCGCATCGAGAGATCCACCGCGCGCACGTGCTTGGTGAGAGCGCCGACGGAGACATAATCCACGCCCGTCTCGGCGATGGCGCGCACGGTTTGCAGGCTGACGCTGCCGGATGCCTCGAGCTTCACGGGCGAGTGGGCGGCACGCACCCGCTGCACGGCCGCGCGCATATCCTCCAGGCTGAAGTCATCGAGCATGATGATGTCGGGCGCCGCTGCCAGCGCCTGGTCGAGCTCTGCGAGGTTTTCCACCTCGGCCTCGACGGGTATGCCCGGGGCGGCTCGCCGCGCCGTTGCAATCGCAGCCGCGAGCGAGGCCGACGCGGCGATGTGGTTCTCCTTGATGAGCACCATGTCGTGCAGGCCCATGCGGTGATTGCGGGCGCCCCCGCAGCGCACTGCGTATTTCTGTGCGGTTCGCAAGCCGGGCAGCGTCTTGCGTGTATCGAGTATCTGGCAGCCCGTCCCGGCGATGGCATCCACGAAGCGCCGCGTGATGGTCGCGGTTCCCGACAGGAGCTGCAGGAAGTTGAGCGCGGTGCGCTCGCCCGTGAGGACCGGGCGCGCCGGGCCCTCCACTCGAAAGACGGTCGCCCCGGCGGCCACGGGCTCGCCGTCGCGTACGACCCACTGCAGTGCCACTTGCGGGGCGAGCTGACGGAAGGTCTCCGCGACCCAGGGCGCGCCGCAGATGACCGCATCCTCGCGGCTGACCACCTGGCCGCGCACCACCTGGGTGACAGGCACGAGGCTCGCCGTTACGTCTCCGCCGCCCACGTCCTCGCGCAGCGCTGCCGCAACCTGCGCTGCCAGATCCGGAGGAACCTCGAGGAGCTCAGCCATCAGCCAGTCCGCACACCAAGCCGTGGCGCGGGCATGCAGATGTGCCCGCCGCCGCAGTGCGCAAAAATGGCCGATTCAGCCTAAAACGGCAAGCCGTGAGTGGCTCCGGCCATGCACAGCAGCATCGGGATCGACAGCACGAAGTTGATGCGCGATGCAGTGCCGGCGACCTTGCGGGCGCGCGCCTTCTCCTCGTCCGTGGCGGGGACGATCCCGAGGATCTTCTTCTGGTTCGGCCAGATGAAGACCCAGACATTCAAGAGCATGATCGTCCCGAGCCATGCCCCGATACCAATGACGAGTCCGTAGCGGTCCTGCGCCGCGTGCCCGAGCGTCAGCGCGTTGACGAAGTTGTTGAAGCGCGTGAGATACCAGACTCCCGTGAGCCATGTGGCCACTGCGCCCCACCGGAACCAGAGCAGCGCGCGGGGGGCGATGTACTTGGTGACCCCCGCCCCGCCCGGTCCACCCTTGTCGGCGGCTGCCGCGGCCAGACCCGGTGTTTGCACGAGGTTGAAGTAGTAGAGCAGACCGATCCAGGTGATGCCGCTCAGGATGTGGAACCAGCGAGCAAGCCCCAGCTCGTTGAATGCGCCGGGCGAGAGGTGCGTCGCCACTGCGATGATGACGACGAGGATCGCGAGAATGACTCCCGTGATGATCGAGCCCGAGATGGAATTGAGTGGATTCATGTGTAGGCCCCCTTCGACGATGGGCCGGGCTCCGGAGTTGTTGTTCGGCTAGCTCAGACGGAGGCCTGGCAGAGTTTGAAGAATAGGGCAGGAGCCCCCATAATTCAACGGTTGTGAGGAGCACCCAAAAATGGACGTCGTGGATCGAATCAAAACCCAGCTGACCTCGAGCCCGGTCGTGCTGTTCATGAAAGGCTCGCCGGACTTTCCGCAGTGTGGATTCTCGGCTCAAGCCGTCGCCGCGCTACGGGCGTGCGGGGCGCAATTCAAGCACGTGGACATCTTCGAGGACCCGGAGCTGCGCGAGGCGCTGAAGCACTACTCGAGCTGGCCCACCTATCCGCAGCTCTACGTGAACGGAGAGCTGGTGGGCGGTTGCGACATCGCGCTCGAGATGTACCGCAGCGGCGAGCTCAAGAAGCTGCTGGAAGAGGCCGGCGCCGTCACCGAGCCGGCGAGCTGAGGCAGCCGCAGCCGGGCGCGAGGGCTCGTCAGGATTGCATCCGAGGGTCTTCCGTGACCGGCTCGCCGGGGACGGTCTGTAGCCAGCCGAGTGCGCAGGCACGCTCCTCCGCCTGCGCATAGCTCGCCTGCATGCGGTTACAGACGCAGCAGAAGAGGTCCGCAGTCTTTTCCGCATCGTAGGCGGCCGAGTGCGCCGAGCTCGCATCCCAGTGCATGCCCGCGACCGTGACTGCCTTGGCAAGCACCGTCTGCCCGAGAGCCGCGCCCGCGAGGGTTGCCGTATCGAAGGCCGAGAACGGGTGAAAGGGATTGCGCTTGACGTCCGCGCGTGTGACCGCGGCATTCAGGAACGCGAGATCGAACGCTGCGTTGTGCCCGACCAGGATCGCGCGCCGGCAATCGTAGGCGCGCACGGCATGGCGCACCTCGCGAAAGACCCTCAGCAGAGCATCGCGCTCGGGTAGTGCGGGTCGCAGCGGATGAAATGGGTCGATGCCCGTCACGCTGAGCGCAGCCGGATCGAGCCGCGCGCCTTCGAAGGGCCGAACGTGATAGCTGACGGTCGGTCCGCGGCTGAGCGTGCCGCTGGGGTCCATCTCGATCAGGACGGCCGCGATCTCGAGCAACGCATCGGTCGCAGGATTGAACCCTCCACACTCGACATCGATGACCACGGGCAGAAATCCGCGAAAACGGCGTGCCATGAGGCCGGCCGCGGGAGCCAGGCTCACGAGGGGCAGCTCGGCGGTGGTCTCGCTCATGCGACCATCCGCCAGGCGATGCGCTCGCCCGCACGCAGCGGCACGAGCTCGCCGCCCCCGAAGGGGTAGCTTTCGGGGACCTGCCAGGAGTCCTTGCGCAACATCACCTGCTGGGCGTTGCGGGGCAGCCCGTAGAAGTCGGGGCCGAACTCCGATGCGAACCCTTGCAGCGCGCCCAGCCGCCCGGCCGATTCGAAGGCCTCCGTGTACAGCTCGAGGGCGGCGTGCGCCGAGAAGACCCCCGCGCAGCCGCAAGCTGTCTCCTTCGCCCGGCGCGGATGCGGGGCGCTGTCGGTCCCGAGGAAGAACCGCGGCTCGCCGCTGACCGCCGCCTCGAGCAGCGCGGTGCGATCCGGCTCGGTCTTGAGCACCGGCAGGCAGAAGTGATGCGGACGTATCCCGCCCGCAAAGAGCGCATTGCGATTGAGGAGCAGGTGCTGCGGGGTGATCGTGGCAGCGATGCCCTCTCGAGTTGCGCGCACGAAGTCGACCGCGCGGCGTGTGGTGATGTGCTCGAAGACTATTCGCAGCCGCGGATGGCGTGCGGCAAGCGGTGCGAGCACCTCCTCGATGAAGCGCGCCTCGCGGTCGAACACGTCCACGTGCTCGTGCGTGACCTCGCCATGCACCTCCAGAACCATGCCCGCCTCGCTCATGCGCTCGAGCACGGGATCGATCCGGCGCACGTCGGTCACGCCGGCCTGCGAATGGGTCGTGGCGCCTGCGGGGTAGAGCTTGAAGCCGAAGATGCGGCCGCTGAGCCGCGCACGCTCGACCTCGGCGGGCTCGGTCCGGTCCGTGAGGTACAGCGTCATCAAGGGCTCGAACGCGGCGCGCTCCGGAAGGCACGCGCGGATGCGAGCGTAGTAGGCGAGCGCCAGCTCCGTCGTGGTGATCGGCGGGCTCAGGTTCGGCATGACGATCGCACGGGCGAAGCGCGCCGCGGTGAAGGGCAGCACCGCGCGCAGTTGCTCGCCATCGCGCAGATGCAGATGCCAGTCGTCCGGCCGGCGCAGGGTGAGAGTGTCCATCATCTCCTTCGGCTGCGGTCGCGCGGCCCGAGCGAATCGAGCACGCGGCCTCGCAGGATGAGCTCGAGCGCATACCGTACTCCGAAGCCGGTGACATCGGTATGGATATGCGCGAGGCCTCCCGCACGCACGGCTGCGGAGAGGTCGAGGTGCACCCAGGGGGTACCCTCGGGCACGAAGCGGCTCAGGAATCTGGCCGCGAGAATGTGATCGCCCTTGCCTTCAGGAGCGCATTGCAGGATGTCTGCAACCTTGCTCTCGAGATCGGAGTCGTAGTCGGGCTCGAACGGGAAGCTCCACACGCGCTCGCCGCTCGAGCGGCCGGCCTCGAGCAGCCGAGCCGTCAGGCGCGGCTCGTTGGTGAATATGCCGCTCATGCGCTCGGTGAGCGCATACACGCAGGTGCCGGTGAGCGTTGCGAAGTCGATCATCAGGCGCGGACGGGTGCGCGCGGCGAGTGTGAGGGTGTCGGCCAGCACCATCCGTCCCTCCGCATCCGTGTGGATCACCTGAATCGTCGTGCCGTTTGCCGCACGCACCACATCCTGAGGGCGATAAGCGCTCGGACCGATGCGATTCTCGGTGATGGCGAGCCACGCATCGGCGCTCACCGGAGCGTCGAGCCGCGCGAGCGCCGTGAGCACCGCGAGCGCGACGGCGCTGCCGGCCATGTCGGTGTGCATGTCGAGCATGGCCCGGTGCGGCTTCAAGTTCGTGCCGCCGGTATCGAAGAGGACGCCCTTGCCGATGAGGGCCAGATCGGGGGCGCCGCCTGCGCGCGTGGCCGTACCGCCGCGGCGGGGCCGATAGGAGAGGTGGGCGATGCCGGCCGTGCGCTCGGCGTTGCCCGCCGCCACCGCGAGGAAGGCATTGGCACCCAATCGGGCGAGCGCGCGCTCGTCGAGCCAGCGCATGCGCAGGCCGTGCTCGCGCGCCACAGCGCCGATGAGCCTGCGGAAGGCGCGCGCCTCGAGCACGTTTGGAGGCAGGGCAGTCAGGTACCGGGCGAGATTGTTCGCATCTGCGGCGGCCTCGAGATAGGCGCGATCGATGCGGCCGCCGCCGACGAGTTCGATACGGCGCAGCTGCTTGCGCCTGCGGCCCTTGCGAAACGAGGGCAGCTCGAAGGCGTGCGCGAGCGCCGCCGAGAGCAATGCCCCGAGCGCATCGCTCGGCTCGCGCGCATCCCTCGGCTCGCGCGCCGGAGCGGCAAGGGCGAGCGCCTCGATCTCGCGCGAGGTCAGCTCCTTGAACAGGCGGCCCGCGAGCGCGAGCGTCTCGAACGCAGAGGCGGCCCGCGGCAGTACACCGAGCGCTGCCCGGGTGCCGCGCTCGTTGGGCAGCGAGGCGAATGCCGTGCCGCCCGAGCGCAGCGCTTGGGCGTGCAGGTCGCGCCAGCGCTGCGCATGAGGCAGCCGGGAAAGGGGGGCGTCCCCGGCCTGGTGAGGCATGATCACGAGCACCGCATCGAGCGCGGCCGCGGCGCGCTCGCTCAAACGCGTGCGCTGCGTGACCGCGGGCGGGCGCGGCAGTTGAGGCGCGGGCAGGACCGACATCAGTGCGGTGCGCGGCGACTGCGGCGCGGGCAGCGCGCCCGCGCGCCGCCCGATTGCTTGACCGTCGCGAGTGAAATACGGATCATTGCGCGAGTTTGTTCGGAGTGCGAATTCACGCGGAGCGGCTGTGCGCATCGTAGCACAGCGGCCCCCGATGCCCGCCGCGCTCAAGTCCAATCGGGTTCGGCGGCGGCCCGGCTGAGTATTCCCAATGACTGAACTGCCCAAGCTTCAAGATCTCGATCCCGTCGAGACTCAGGAGTGGCTCGAATCGATCGACTCCGTGCTGAAGGTGCACGGTCCCGAGCGCGCGCACTTCCTGCTCGAGCGCCTGATCGACTACACGCGCCGCTCGGGCGCTTACCTGCCGTTCAAGCCCAATACCGCCTACGTCAATACCATCTCTCCGGGTCAGGAGCGCGATTACCCCGGGAACCGCGCGATCGAGCGCCGCCTGGAGGCCTACCTGCGATGGAATGCGCTCGCGATGGTCGTGCAGGCCAACCGCATCTCGTCGGAATTGGGCGGGCACCTCTCGAGCTACGCCTCCTCGGCGACGCTCTACGAGGTGGGCTTCAATCACTTCTGGCGCGCGCCCCCACAAACCGGAGACCTGGTCTTCTTCCAGGGCCACTCATCTCCCGGCATCTATGCGCGGGCCTATCTCGAGGGGCGCCTCACCGACGATCAGCTGCACCATTTTCGCCAGGAGGCCACCGGCAAGGGCCTCTCCTCCTATCCGCATCCGTGGCTGATGCCGGGGTTCTGGCAATTCCCCACGGTCTCGATGGGACTCGGCGGGATGATGGCGATGTTCCAGGCACGCTTCATCCGCTACCTGGAGCATCGCGGGCTCGCCAAGCCCTCCGACCGCAAGGTCTGGTGCTTCCTGGGCGACGGCGAGATGGACGAGCCCGAGTCGATGGGCGCACTCACCATGCCCGTGCGCGAGCAGCTCGACAACCTGATCTTCGTCATCAACTGCAATCTCCAGCGGCTCGATGGGCCGGTCCGCGGCAACGGCAAGATCATCCAGGAGCTCGAGGCTGCCTTTCTCGGTGCCGGTTGGAACGTCATCAAAGTGCTCTGGGGCTCGCGCTGGGATCCGTTGCTCGCGCGCGATGAGAAGGGCTTGCTCAGAAAGGTCATGGAGGAGTGCGTCGACGGGGAGTACCAGAACTTCAAGGCCAAGGGCGGGGCGTACACGCGCGAGCACTTCTTCGGCAAGTTCCCCGAGCTGAAGGCAATGGTCGCCAACATGTCCGACGAGGAGATCTGGCGGCTCAATCGCGGCGGCCACGATGCGCGCAAGGTCTACGCGGCGTACTGGGCAGCGATCCACCACAAGGGGCAGCCGACGGTGATTCTCGCCAAGACCGTCAAGGGTTTCGGTCTGGGCAAGGGCGGCGAAGGCCAGATGATCGCGCATCAGCAGAAGAAGCTCGACGTGGATACGCTGCGCGCGTTCCGCGACCGCTTCAACATCCCGGTCTCGGACGAGGAGATCACGAGCGTTCCGTTCCGCAAGCCGCCCGACGACTCGCAGGAGACGCGCTACCTCAAGGAGCGACGTACCGCGCTCGGGGGCCACTTGCCGGTGCGCTCGACCGAGGCCGCGCCGCTGCAGCTGCCGGCGCTCGAAGCCTTCGCGCCGGTGCTCGAGGGCACCGGCGAGCGCGAGATCTCCACCACCATGGCATTCGTGCGCGTCCTCACGATCCTGCTCAAGGACAAGAACATCGGCAAGTCGATCGTGCCGATCGTTCCCGACGAGGCACGCACCTTCGGCATGGAGGGCTTGTTCCGGCAGATCGGGATCTACTCCTCGGTGGGTCAGCTGTACACGCCGCAGGATGCGGAAACGCTGATGTCCTATCGTGAGGACAAGAAAGGCCAGATGCTCGAGGAGGGCATCAACGAGGCCGGCTCGCTGTGCTCATGGATGGCGGCCGGCACGGCCTATTCCAATCACGGCATCAACATGGTGCCGTTCTACGTCTTCTACTCGATGTTTGGATTCCAGCGCGTAGGCGACTTCATCTGGGCGGCCGGGGACATGCAGGCCCGGGGCTTTCTGATCGGCGCCACGGCGGGCCGCACCACTCTTGCCGGAGAGGGCTTGCAGCACCAGGACGGGCACAGTCAGCTGGTGGCCACTACGGTACCCAATTGCGTTGCGTACGATCCCGCCTTCGCGTACGAGCTCGCCGTGATCGTTCACGACGGGCTGCGCCGCATGTATGTCGAGCAACAGAAGGTCTTCTACTACATCACCTGCATGAACGAGAACTATCCCCAGCCTGCGATGCCGCAAGGCGTCGAGGCGGGGATCTTGAAGGGCATGTACCTGCTTCAGAGCGGCGGTCGTGGCAAGGTGCGGGCGACGCTGCTCGGATCGGGAACCATCCTGCGCGAGTGCATCGCCGCAGCGGAGCTGCTGCAGCGCGACTACGGAGTGCCCGCCGACGTCTATTCCGTCACGAGCTTCAGTGAGCTGCGGCGCGAGGCGGTCGACTGCGAGCGCTGGAACATCCTGCACCCCGAGGACGCCCCGCGCGTGCCTTACGTGCGGCAGTGTCTGGCGAAGTGCGAGGGTCCCGTGATCGCCGCGACCGATTACGTGCGCAACGTTCCGGACCAGATCCGCGAGTGGGTGGGGGGCCGATATGTCGGGCTCGGCACCGACGGGTATGGCCGCTCCGATTCGCGCGCCGCGCTGCGCAAGCACTTCGAGGTGGACCGTCACTTCATCGCTGTCACGGCGCTCAAGGCGCTCGCCGACGACGGCAAGATCGATCGCGCGACTGTCGCCAAGGCAATCAGCGCAGGCGGAATCGATCCCGACAAGCCCAATCCCCGCATGGCGTAGCAGCTGGCCGAAGAGCAACCTCACGTGAGCCGCGTCATCGATGTGCGTGTGCCCGACATGGGCAACTTCAAGGACGTGGCCGTCATCGATGTGCTCGTGAAGCCCGGCGACACGATCGAGCCCGAGACCCCGCTCGTCACGCTCGAGACCGAAAAGGCGACCATGGATGTGCCTTCCCCCGTGGGCGGGATCGTCGAGCGCGTCGTGGTTGCGAAGGGTGGCAAGGTCAACGCGGGCGATGTGGTGGTGGCCGTTCGCTCGGAGGAGCCGCAAGCCGCCGGTGAGCCTCCCGCGACCGCCGACACGCCAGCCGCAGCCAACAGGAGCGCCGCAGACAAGCCCGCGCAAGCGCCGCCGCGCGAGGCAGCACCGGCTGCGCGGGAGCAGGCAAGCTCACGCGCACCGGCACCCGATGAGACCGTTCGCATGGCGCGCCCGCAGGACGTGGCTGCCGCGGAGCGCAATGCCCCTGGCGCGCAAAGCAACGACTCGCCGCCGGCACTGCTCCCTCCGGCGCTCGAGCTGGGGTTCTCGCGTGCCCATGCAAGTCCCTCGGTGCGCAAGTTCGCGCGCGAGCTCGGCGTGGATCTGGGCGCCGTGGCGGGGACCGGCTTCAAGGGCCGCATCACCCACGAGGATGTGAAAGCCTTCGTCAAGCGTGCGCTGTCCGGGGGCGCCCGCGGCGCGGCAACGGCGGCGCGGGGCACGGGCCTTCCAAGCATTCCGGCCGTCGACTTTGCGCAGTTCGGGCTCACCGAAGTGAAACCCCTCACTCGCATCCAGCGGATCTCCGGATCGCGCTTGCATGCGAGCTGGGTGAACATCCCACACGTCACGCAGTTCGACGAGGCGGACATCACCGAGCTGGAGCAGACGCGCGCGGCGCTGAAGGACAAGGCGCTTGCACAAGGGGTCAAGCTCACCCCGCTGGCGTTCATCTTGCGCGCTTGCGTGAAGGCGCTGCAGGAGTTCCCGCAGTTCAACTCCTCCCTCGATACGAGCGGGGAGAGCTTGATCCTGAAGAAATACATTCATCTCGGCTTCGCCGCCGACACGCCGCAGGGATTGCTCGTCCCGGTGGTGCGCGATGCGGATCGCAAGGACGTCTATGAGCTGGCGCGCGCAACCGGCGAGCTGGCGGAGAAGGCGCGCGCCGGCACGCTCAACCTCGCGCAGATGCAGGGCGGCTGCTTTACCGTCTCGAGCCTCGGAGGCATCGGCGGCACCGCCTTCACTCCGATCATCAATGCGCCGGAGGTCGCGATCCTCGGAGTGTCCCGCGCCGCGCTGCGTCCGGTGCACATTGACGGCTCGTTCGCGGCGCGGCTGATGTTGCCGCTCTCGCTCTCCTACGATCATCGTGTGATCGACGGGGCGCTCGCCGTGCGCTTCACCACCTTCCTCGCGCGCATGCTCGGCGATGTGCGTGCCCTGCTCGAGGCCGTCCCTTGAGCTCGACCGACCTGGTCGTACCCGATCTGGGGAACTTTCAGGATGTGGCGGTCGTGGACGTCCTCGTCCGACCTGGGGACGTCGTGGAGATCGACACTCCGCTCATCACGCTCGAGACCGAAAAGGCCTCGATGGACGTGCCCTCGACCGCAAGGGGCAGGATCGCAGAGGTCCTGGTGAAGAAGGGCGACAGCGTGTCGAAGGGCTCGGTCATCGCGCGACTGGGCCCGGCGGAGTCGCAGGAGCAGCGTGCGCCGGCCGCGGCCCCACCACCCGATGCGGCGGCCGGCGACACCGTGCGGATGCGAGTGCCCGAGGCTTCGCTGCGCTCGCGGGTCGAGGCGCAGGCCGACCGCAGCGTCTCGTTGCTCATCCTCGGAGCAGGGCCGGGCGGGTATACCGCCGCATTTCGTGCCGCGGATCTCGGAATGAAAGTCACCCTGGTCGAGCGCTGGTCCACGCTCGGTGGGGTGTGTCTGAACGTCGGTTGCATCCCCTCCAAGGCGCTGCTCCACGCCGCCAAGGTGATCGAGGACGCCGAGGCCATGGCGCCCCACGGTATCGCCTTCGGCAAGCCGACGCTCGATCTGGAGAAGCTCAGGGGTTGGCAGAGCGGCATCGTCCGCAAGCTCACCGGTGGGCTCAAGCTGCTCGCCAAGCAGCGCAAGGTCGATGTTGTGCAGGGCAGCGGCCAGCTCGTCGGTCCGCACGTGCTGGAGGTGACGGGGGCCGCGGGTGTTGAGCGCATCCAATTCGAGCAATGCATCATTGCTGCGGGCTCGGAGGCGCTGCGCCTGCCGGGCTGGCCCGACGACCCACGCGTGATCGATTCGACCGATGCCTTGAAGCTTCCCCCGAGCGAGCGATTGCTGGTCGTGGGCGGCGGCATCATCGGACTGGAGATGGCCTGCGTCTACGATGCGCTGGGTACCCGCGTGAGCGTCGTGGAGCTGACGCAGCAGCTCATGCCGGGGTGTGATCCGGACCTGGTGCGACCTCTGGAAAAGCGCATCCGCGCCCGCTACGAGCAGATTCTGCTTGCAACACGCGTCGCGGCCGTCGAGGCCACGCGTGAAGGGCTGAAGGTGAGCTTCGCGGGTGATAAAGCCCCCGCGCCGCAAACCTTCGACCATGTCCTCGTGTCGGTGGGGCGGGTGCCCAACGGCAAGCTGATCGGTGCCGAGGCAGCCGGTGTCAACGTGAGCGACCGTGGCTTCATTCCCACCGACAAGCAGATGCGTACCAATGTCCGCCACATCTTTGCGATCGGGGATGTCGCGGGGCCCCCGATGCTCGCGCACAAGGCTTCCCATGAAGGCAAGGTCGCCGCCGAGGTGGCCGCCGGTCACAAGAGCGCCTTCGATGCGCGGGCCGTGCCCTCGGTCGCCTACACCGACCCGGAGGTCGCCTGGGTGGGCCTCACGGAGGTCGAGGCACAGACGAAGGGCATTGCCTTCAAGAAGGGGCTCTTCCCCTGGGTCGCGAGCGGCCGCTCCCTGTCGCTCGGCCGGGACGATGGCTTCACCAAGTTGCTGTTCGATGCCGCGACGCATCGCCTGCTCGGCGGGGGCATCGTCGGGCCGAACGCCGGTGATCTGGTGAGCGAGGTGGCCCTCGCCCTCGAGCTCGGAGCAGACGCGGCGGACATCGGGCTCACGATCCATCCGCACCCGACGCTTTCGGAGACGGTCGCCTTTGCCGCCGATGCGGTTGAAGGCACGTTGACCGAGCTGTATATGCCCAAGAAATGAGCAATGCCGGGTGACATTTCCTTAATGCGGCGGGTGACAAATCCTTAATGCAACCAGCCCGCGCCACCCTCCCTCGGCGCTCGGGAGGCCTGATACAATTCGCCGCCGCCGCCATCCGGCAGTCAAACATCGGGAGATCTTTGTGAAGAAGCTTATCGTCGCATTGGTCACTTGCTCCGTCGTTGCAGGCATGAGCTTGAGCGCAATGCCGACGTTCGCGCAGGGCGATCAGGCCAGCAGCAGCTCTTCGAGCAGCATGTCGAAGAAGCATCACCACAAGAAGAAGACCAAGAGCGAGAGCAGCAGCTCCTCATCGTCGGGCTGATTTCGAACGATCGATTCGAGCCTCGGCAGAGCAGCAGCTCTGCCGAGGCTCGAGCGTGCGCGGCGCCCTGGCGCCTTACTGCAGATACTCCATCAAATCGCTGAAATCATCGGTCCACGCGCGCGTCGGGCCGTGAGCGACTTTGATCGCCGCTTTCCCGATCTGCGGGGTTGCGAAGAAACGCGAGTCTCCCGAGACGAGTACCCAGGAACTGGGCGTGTTGAACGTGTCGTCTGCGTCCGTTTCGACCAGGCGGGCCGTAAGACCGCGCAGCTCCGCGATCCTTGCGACGACCGGCGGTAGATCCACGTAGCGATTGCTCGTGTGGAAGGCGACGACGCCGCCGGGGCGCAGATGTTTGAGATACACCTCGAGCGCTTCGCGGGTGAGCAGGTGCACCGGGATGGCATCGCTCGAGAATGCGTCCACCGCGATGAGGTCGAACCGCTCGGGCGGCTCCCGCTCGAGGCTGAGGCGCGCATCCCCGAGCGCCACCTCGATGCGCGCAGCACTCTCGGCGAGATAGGTGAATTCGTGCCGCGCGATGTCGAGCACCATCGGGTTGATCTCGTAGAAGCGAATGACATCGCCCGGCCGTCCGTACGCCGCCAGAGTGCCCACGCCAAGGCCAATCACGCCGATGCGCAGCGGCGAGCCTGCTGAGCCGTGGAGCGCCAGGATGGCGCGTCCCACTCCCGAGGGCTCGGCATAGTATTCCGTGGGCCGCCGGCGCGCGCTCGGCGCGAAATACTGCGTCCCATGCAGGATCACCCCGTTCGAAAGCGAGCGCGCCGTACCGACCCTGCCCGCTTTCCACTCATAGACGCGCAGCGACCCGTAGAAATTGCGCCGCGTGAGTATCGTGCCGTCGTAGAACTGCTGGATGATGATCGCAACTGCGGCAGCGGTGGCGGCGAAGGCGATGAGTCCCAGGAGTCCGCTCCAGTACCGCATGACATACCCTGCTCCTGACTCGCCATGCGTGGCGTGCGTGCCGGAGCCCGGGCCCTGCCAGGTGGCGTATACGATCACGGCGGCAAAACCCAGCATCCCGCCTTCGAGGTCGAAGTCCACCGGCAGCAGCGCCGGAGCGCCGAGACCCACGACAATCGATCCGAGCGCTCCACCGAGGGCAATCGTCAGGTAGAAGCGCGTGAGATGCTCGGGTGCCGGGCGCGTGCGCGCGAGCGTCCCATGACAGAAGAGGCACGCTCCGCCGAGCACGGTGCACAGGATCAGGATCTGCCAGCCGATCGGCAGGGTGTTGTCCGCATCCCCGCCCGGCCAGTTGAGATACAGGGAGTACCCGCCATAGAGCACCAGCGTTGCGAGCGCAACACCGGTCAGCCGTCCCGAGGTGAGCCAGCCGCTCAACTGGAAGCTGCCGATGAACGTGAGCAGATAAACGGCGAGCGGCAGCACCCACAGAAGCGGGATGGCCGCCACGTCGCGGGTCATGTGCCCCGTCACCGCGATGAGCAGCAGCGAGCCGAGCGCCGCCAGTCCCAGCCAGGAGAGGTATCGCAAGTGCGACGGCGCCGTGACGGAAGCCGAGTCAGCCGGCAATGCGAGCTGCACATCCCGCTCGGACGCGAGCCCATGAGCGCTCGCAGCGCACACGAGCATGAGCAGCGCCCAAGCCCCATAGGCCACGGACCAGCAGTACGACTGCAGGCGCGTGCCGAGCCTGGGCTCGATCAAGGAGGGGTAGGCGAGGAGCGCGAGCATCGAGGCCAGGTTCGAGAGCGCAAACAGGCGATAGGGACTCCTGCCGGGAAAACGCCGCGCATACCAGCTCTGAACGAGCGGGCTCGTGGCGGACATGAGGACGTACGGCGCCCCGATGGTGGTTGCGAGGGCGCCGAGAACCCGTGCCGCCGGACCCCACGTTGCGCTCGGGGTTGCCCAGTGACGAGCCGGTACGATCGGCAGCAGCAGTGCCGCCGCGCCCAGCAGCGCGATGAGAGAGGCGAGCTGCGCGCGGGGGCTGAGCCGGCGCGCGAGCGCGTCCGCGTATGCATATCCGAGCAGCAATCCGACCTGGAAGAAAACCAGGCAGGTCGCCCACACGTTCGCCGCCCCGCCGAACCACGGCAGCAGCTCCTTGGCGATGATGGGCTCGACGAGAAACAGCAGAAACGAGCCGCAGAACACCGTGAGCGCAAAGGCGGCGACGATCCAGCCCTCGCGGGCCGCCGCGCCGCTGCGCCCGGCGGAGATGGCCGAGCTCATGAGGTGGGCGGCCGTGCCCGCGGACTCATCGTGAGCCACCGAGGCTTTGCAGGCGCTCGAGATAGAGGTGCTCGTCCGGTGCTTGCCCGTCGCGCTGGGCTTCCCAGAGCGTGCGGCCCAGAGGCTCGAGCATGGCATGCTCGGCCGCATGCGCGCTTCCCAGCCGGTGCGCCAGCTCGCGGTGGATCCGCGCGATCCCCGGCGGGCGATCCGTCGCGACCTGATCACGAATGGCGAGATGCATCCCCAGGTGAAGGAATGGATTCTCGCGTCCGCCCTCGGGCGTGAACTCGGCCTCGAGCGCGCCGGTTGCGGATTCCAGCCACGAGACGTATTCGGGATGGTCGGCGATCACGGCGGCGATCTGCCCCTCGAGAGGCGACAGCGGCAGGCGAGCGGTGAACTTGCGCCAGGCCTCGAGATATTGCCGGCGCAGATCCTCGCGACTGTATCCGGCGAACACGCTCATGCTGCGGTCTTGTGCGGGTATTCGCACAGATGCGCGATGATACAGCGCGGACAGGCGGGCGAGCGCGCCGTGCACACGTAGCGCCCGTGCAGCAGCAGCCAGTGGTGGGCATTCTTCAGGTAGGCGGGAGGTGTGCCCGCCAGGAGAGCCTCCTCGACCTCGCGGGGCGTCTTGCCCGGGGCAAGCCCGGTGCGGTTGGCGACCCGAAAGATGTGCGTGTCCACGGCAATCGTCGCCTGGCCGCAAACCATGTTGAGGATCACATTGGCGGTCTTGCGGCCGACGCCCGGAAGGGCCTCGAGACTCTCGCGGTCGCACGGGATCTGGCCACCATGCTTCTCGATCAGCGCGCGGCTGAGATCGACGACGTTGCGGGCCTTGGCGTTGTAGAGCCCGACGCTCCTCAGATACGGCCGCACGCGCTGGACGCCGAGCGCCGCGAGGGCCTGCGGAGTATTGGCGACGGGGAAGAGCTTGCGGGTGGCCGCATTGACGCTGCGGTCGGTCGTGTGCGCCGAGAGCACCACCGCGATCAGCAGCTCGAAGGGGGAGCCGTGCTCGAGCTCGGTCGTCGGGGCAGGGTTTGCAGCCTGCAGTCGGCGGAAGATGGCGCGCCGCCGCGCCGGGCTCATGGGAGCGGCCCGCCCCGAGCGCTGTGCTTGCGTGCGGCGAGCACCGCGGCATGCTCGGCCGCCCGCCGCGCGATGCGCTCGCCGTGGGCAAGGTAGCGCTGCCGGTTTACCGCGGCGCTGGGAGCGACCGGCGCCGCAGCGCCCAAGGCACTCGCGGGCACCAAGGCGATGCAGTCCACGGGGCACGGCGCAACGCAAAGCTCGCAGCCCGTGCACAGCTCGGCGATGACGGTATGCATGTGGCGCTGCGCTCCGATGATCGCATCGACCGGACATGGCGGCAGGCACTTGGCGCAGCCGATGCACCGAGCCTCGTCGATCCGCGCAACGTGATGTGGCATCTCGAGGCCGCAGCCGGGATCGAGCGGCAAAGGCTCGCGTCCGAGCAGTCGAGCGAGCGCCTGGATGGTGGACGCTCCACCCGGAGGACACCGGTTGATTGGCGCTTCCCCGCGTGCGATCGCCTCGGCGTAGGGACGACAGGCGGAATATCCGCACCGTGTGCACTGCGTCTGAGGCAGCAGAGCGTCGATGCGTTCGGCGGCAGTGAGCATGAGCCTTGGCCGCCGGTCAGCTGACTTGCATGCCGGGCGTGGCCCCCGAGTCGGGCGACAGCAGGTAGACACCCGCTCCATCGCCGCTCGCTGCGAGCACCATGCCCTCGGAGATGCCGAACTTCATCTTGCGATGTGCGAGGTTTGCGACCAAGACGACCAGCCGTCCCGTGAGCGACTCGGGCGGGTATGCGGACTTGATGCCCGCGAACACGGTGCGCGTCTGGGTACCCAGATCGAGTGTCAGTCGCAGGAGCTTGTCGGCGCCCTCGACCGGCTCGGCCCTGGCGATGCGTGCCACACGCAGGTCGATCCGCCGGAACTCCTCGAGCGAGAGGGTCGGCAGCGGGCGCTCCACAGGCGCGGCGGGCGGCGGGGCCGGCGATGGCGCGCCTGCGGCGCCTGCATCGCGGGGCTCGGCCTCGAACAGTGCGTCGAGCTGCTTGGCCTCCACGCGTCTCATGAGGTGAGAGTAGTCGGCGATGCGCTGCTCGCCGAGCAGCTGCAGCGCGTCGGTCCAGACCAGCGGCGGGATCGCCAGAAAGGCTTCGGCCTTGCGCGCGAGCTCGGGCAACACCGGCTTCAGGTACAAAGTGAGCAGCCGAAAGACGTTCAATGAGACGGCGCAGATCTCGCGCAGCTGCGCAACCTTGCTTGCGTCCTTCGCGAGCTCCCACGGGCGGTGTGCGTCGAAGTACTTGTTGGCAAGGTCTGCGACGAACATCACCTCGCGCAGCGCGCGCGAGAACTCGCGCCGCTCGTACAGCGCTGCCAGCCTGATCGACACCAGCATTGCAGCGGCCAGCAACCGGGCGGGTTGCGGGATCAGCTGTCCCGCGCAGACGAGCTCGAGGACTGCGTTGCGATCGAGCTCCTCGGGCGCGGCGTCCTTCCCGGAGGCCTCGAACAGGGGCAGCCGGCGCCATTCACTCAGGTATGCGCTCACCTGGTCCGCGCACTGCGCGCGCGTGATGAGGTTCTCGAGACGCGACTTGAGGAACGATGCGGCGCGACTTGCGATGTTGACGTACTTGCCGATCAGGTCGCTGTTGACGCGCGCGAGGAAATCCCCCGAGTCGAAGTCGATATCCTCGACGTTGGCGTTGAGCTTCGCCGCGAGGTAGTACCGCAGCCATTCCGGATCCATCCCGATCTGCAGGTAGCGCAGCGGGCTCAAGCCCGTGCCGCGCGACTTGGACATCTTCTCCCCCGAGACGGTCAGATGCCCGTGAACGTACACGTGGTCGGGCACCTTGTAAGGCGGACCCGAGAACCGGAGCATCGCCGGCCAGAACAGGGTGTGGAAATAGATGATGTCCTTACCGATGAAGTGGATCTGCTCGGTGTCGGGCGCGGTGATGAACGCCTCGTAGCTGCGCGGCTCGCCGTTCGTGCCGGCCTTGCCGCTCGAGAAGTAGTTCTGCAGCGCGGCCAGATAGCCGATCGGCGCATCGAGCCAGACGTAGAAATACTTGCCGGGGTGGTCCGGGATGGGGATGCCGAAGTAGGGCGCATCACGCGAGATGTCCCAATCGGCAAGCTCGACACCGCCCCGACCCTCGAGCCACTCGCGCGCCTTGTTGACGACCTGGGGCTGCAATCGCCCGGGCGCGCCGACCCACCCCGACAGGAACGCGATGCAGCGCGGGTCGGAGAGCCGGAAGAAAATATGCTCCGAGCTCCTGAGCACCGGAACGGCGCCCGTGAGGGTGGAACGGGGATCGATGAGATCGGTGGGCGCATTGACGATGCTGCACGACTCGCAGGCATCCGCGTACTGATCCTTCGCGTGGCAGTTCGGGCACTCGCCCTTGAGGTAGCGGTCGGCGAGAAACATTCCCTTCACGGGATCGTAGAACTGCTCGATGGGCTTCGAGTAGATGAGCCCGTGCTGCTTCAGCCGGCGATAGATGTCCTGGGACAGGGCGACGTTCTCGGGGGAGTCGGTCGTGTACCAGTGATCGAAGCTCAGGTGGAAGCCTTGCAGGTAACGCGGCCGATCGGCCGTGACCCGCGCGAGCAGCTCCTGCGGGGTGAGACCCTCGGCCTCGGCTTTGAGCATGATCGGGGCGCCATGCACATCGTCGGCGCAGACGAAATGCATGCGGTTGCCCTGCATGCGCTGGAAGCGCACCCACACGTCGGCCTGGATGTACTCCATGATGTGGCCGATGTGAAACGGCCCGTTCGCATACGGCAGGGCCGTGGTGACGAAGATCGTGCGGGGCATCGGGTGAGTTTAACTCAACCCTGATCTTTCACCGGCTCGAACTTTGCCTTGTTGATGCCCTTCTTGTAGGCCTCTTTGCCCGTGATGGCCCTCTGATCGAGCAGCTGCTGGATGGCCGTGTCCATGGTGCGCATGCCGAACTGCGCTCCGGACTGCATCGAGTTCTCGAGCTGATCGAGCTTGCCCTGGCGGATGAGGTTCGAGACGGCCGGAGTGTTCACCAGGATCTCGAGAGCCCCGACCCGGCCCTGCTTGTCGGCCCGCTGCAGCAGCTGCTGCGAGACCACCCCGCGCAGCGAGGTCGAGAGCATGGTTCGCACGTGCGACTGCTTGTCGGACGGGAACACGTTGATCATGCGGTCGACCGTCTGCGCCGCCCCGTTGGTGTGCAATGTCCCCATGACCAGGATCCCCATCTCCGCGGCCGTGATCGCCACGCTCATGGTCTCGAGGTCGCGCAGCTCGCCGACGAGGATCACGTCGGGGTCCTCGCGCAGGGCCGAGTGCAGCGCGGCGGAGAAGCTCGGCGCGTGCACGCCGATCTCGCGCTGGCTCACGAGGCAGCTCTTGCGGTGGTGGACGAACTCGATCGGGTCCTCGATGGTGAGGATGTGCCCGTGCACGCGCGAGTTGATGTCATCGATCATCGCCGCGAGGGTCGTGGATTTGCCGGATCCCGTCTTGCCCGTCACCAGAATGAGCCCATTGGCAGCGTGGGACATGAGCCGCACGGCATCGGGCAGCTTCAGCTCATCGAGAGTCATCGCGCGGGAGGGAATCGCGCGGAACACGGCGCCCATTCCGCTCAGGTGGCGCAGCACGTTCACCCGGAAGCGAGCCCGGTCGCCCAGTGAGTAGGCGAAGTCGGCGCCATCCTTCGACTCGAAACGATCGACGGCCGTCTTGGGCATGATCTCGTAGAGCGCATCCTTGACCATCTGCGGCTCGAGCCGCTCGGTGCGCAGCGGCTGCAGGTCGCCGTACAGACGGATGCGCGCCGGATCCCCTGCGATGAAATGCAGATCGGATCCGCGGCGCTGCAGAATCTCATCGAGGAAGGGATCGATCGCGGCCATGGTCGCCTTCAGGCCGAGGCCGCGGAGGCCGCCCCGGCCACCTCGACCTTCGGGAGCATGGAGGTGTCGGTCACGTACTTCTGGAACAGGCGCTTGTCGGTTGCGTATCCGTAGGCATCGTCGGGATCGATCTCGCGCGCGGAGATCGCTGCCAGGAGGGCTTGATCGAGCATCTGCATGCCCAGGTCGCGGCCGGTCTGCAGCTGGCTCGGAACCTGGTGAGTCTGGTCGGTCTGGATGAGCTTGGCGATGGCGCGCGTCATGACCATCACCTCGCACACCGCTCGGCGCCCGCGCGAATCCACGGTCTTCACCAGCACCTGTGACATCACCGCGAGCAGGCTTTGCGCCAGGAAGCTCTTGGTCTGCTCGCGCTCCTCGACGGGGAGCGCATCGATGATGCGGTCGATCGTCTTGACGGCGCCGGTGGTGTGCAGGGTGCCGAGCACCAGGTGCCCGGTCTCGGCTGCCGTCATGGCCATCGAGATCGTCTCCGCATCGCGCAGCTCGCCGACCAGGATCACGTCGGGATCCTCGCGCATGGCTGCGCGCACACCCTCGGCGAAGCTCGGGATGTGCGTGTGCAGCTCGCGCTGGATCACCTGACTCTGCTTGCTGCGATGAACGAACTCGATCGGGTCCTCCAGGCTCACGATGTTGAGCTTGCGGGTGCGATTGAGCAGGTCGATCATCGCGGCGAGGGTGGTGGATTTGCCCGTTCCCGTCGATCCGGTCACCAGGATCATGCCCTGGTGGTAGTCGCAGAGCTTGGTGACGATCGGGGGAAGGCCGAGCTTGTCGATGTTCGGCACCTCGGAGGGAATGGAGCGAAAGGTCGCCCCCACGCCGGTCTCCTTGCGGTAGACGTTCACGCGGAAGCGCCCGCCCTCGGCGGACACGTACGAGAAATCCAGGTCCTCGCCCTTGTTGAACTTCTCGGTCTGCGAGCGGCTGAGGATCTCCCCGATGTAGCCCTCGAGCTCGCTCTGGCGCAGGTCACGGAACTTGATCGGCAGCAGATCCCCATGCATGCGCAGCATCGGAGGCACTCCGACTGCGAGATGCACGTCGGAGCAGCCTTGCTGCGTTCCGAGCTTCAAGAACGCGTCGATACGCGCCACGATCTAAGTCCCCATGCTTGTTGCGGACGATGTTTTGCCCGGTCCGTGCGGCCACTTCAACGCTCGGGTGGCGGAAATTTGACGTAACGCACGAAAACCTCGCGCGGCCCGCCCGGCTACATGAAGCCCTGCAGCGCCGCGTGAAGCTCGTCCATGGTCTGGAAGCGCTTGGCCTTGTCCACCGCCATGGTCTTCATGACCAGATCGCTGAGGCCGGGCGGCAGGGCTGCGTTGATCTGCTGAGGCGGACGCGCCTTGCCCTGCACGTGCTGGTACATCACCGACATGTGATCGCCGCGCGAGTAGGGCGGAACACCGGTCACCATCTCGTAGAGCATGACGCCCAAGGCGTAGATGTCGGCCCGCTCGTCCACCTTCTTGCCCAGGATCTGCTCGGGCGCCATGTACTTCGGAGAGCCGATGACGTATCCGGTCTTGGTGAGCTGGGTGTCGCCCTCGCGCTGCGCAGCGGCCACGCCGAAGTCCACGATCTTGAGCAGCCCCTCCTGGTTGATCAGCACGTTGGCAGGCTTCAAATCGCGATGGACGATGCCGACCTGGTGCGCGACCGTCATTCCGGTTGCGATGTCGCACCCGAAGCCCAGCGCCCGGCGCAGCTCCATCGGCTTCTCGTTGACGATCTCCCCCGCCAGGGTGTGGGAGGGAAAGTACTCCATCGAGATCGCGTAGTTGCCCTGGATGTAGAGGAAGTCGTAGATGCGAATGACGTTCTTGTGCGTGATCTTGCGCGAGTAGCGCAGCTCGTGCACGAAGCGCTTCATGACCTCCTCGTCCTGCGCCACGTTCGGGTTCAGGAACTTCAGGATCAGCCGCTCATCGACGACCGTGTCCTCCATGAGCAGCACCGTGCCGAAGGCACCCCGGCCGATGCGATCGATGTACTTGTAGCGTCCCTCGATGATGTCGCCGGTCTTGAGCGTCGAGATATCGAGCTTCGCGGGCTCCTCCGCGCGACGCGAGGCCTGGGTGAGCGCAGCGTCCGACACGAGCAGCGTGCGGGAGGCCGGACCTGAGGCCTGGGGGTTGCGTGCGGCCGTGGCGCCCGGTTGCGCTGCCGTGGCGGCAGCCATGGGAATGGGCGTCAGCCCGCCGGCGGTGCGGTTGTCGAGCTCCGCGAGCGCGCTTGCCGCCATGCGCGCGATGGTCTGGTCGGGTGACCCGACCTGGGACTGCAGCTCCGAGCGCACCCGCTCGGCGTTGCGATCGTCGGTGAGCTTGGCGAGCGCCTGGATGCTCTCGACGCGAATCTCGCGCTCGGGACGGCTGAGCAGCGGCAGGATGGAATCGACGAGCTTGGCATCGCCGACCTTCGAGAGCGCACGCACGACGATCGGGAGCGCCTTGGCGTTGCCGCCCTGGAGCATCTCCGTGAGCCGCGGCACGGCACGCTTGTTACCGATCTCGGCAAGCGCATCGACCGCGCGCTCGCTGACCCACCAGTCCGTGTCGCGGGTGGCCTGGATGAGGTGATCCACGGCGCGCTCGTCCTTGGTCTGGTTGAGGATCTCGATGGCGGCGCGGCGGATGTCCTCGTCGCGATCGCGCACCAGGCTCAGCACGGCGTCGATCACCTTCGGGCCGCCGATCTTTCCGAGCGCATCCGCGGCGCGACTGCGCACCCACCAGTCACTGTCCTTGAGCGCCTCGAGCAGGTACTTCACCGATTTGGCATCCCCGACCTCGTTGAGCACCTCCACGGCGGCGCGGCGCGCGTACTCGTTCTCGTCCTTGAGCACCTCGATCAAGTGGCGCACGGTGTCGGGGTCGTTGGCCTTGATGACCACATCGATGGCCTTGTTCTGCACGTCGATCTCGGGGTCGCGCAGCAGGGCGCACACGCGCTCGACATCGATGGGGCCGTCCATCTTATGCAGCGCGGCCAGCGTTGCGCCGCGGATCAGCTTGTTCGGATCCTTGAGCTGCCCCTGCAGGGCTGTTTGAACCTCGGGCGTGTTGAAGCGCGCGAGGATGTTGATGATGTGCACCCGGGCGATGGGGTCCTTGCCCTGCAGGCGGCCGAGAAGCTCGGGCAGGGCCGAAGCGTCGGCGACCTCCCCGATGATGCGAAACAACGCCGCCTTCTCGTTCGGCTCCTGGGCATACGCGGCCGTGAGGAGCTCCCGCACGCCGAAGCGCTGCTTCTGCGCGGCGATCACCTCGAGCAGCGCAGACTTGGAGATGCCGGGCGTCGCGAGCGCCTCGAGCAGCGCATGCGGGGGATAGGCGCGGCTGGTGGTGAGAGCCCAGGAGATTCCCGCGATCACTCGCGGGCTGCCCTCGATGAGCCCCTGCAGGAACTGCGGCAATGTCTTTACGGTGACGAGCGCAGCGAGCGCATCGACCAGCAGCACCGTGGCGTTCTTGTCGGCATCCGGCAGCGCCGCCAGGATCGACTCGATCGCGCCCGCGCCGAGCTCCTTCAGCTTCGCGGCGGCCTTCTGGGCGGTGGGGTCATCGGGGGCGGATGCAGACCTCACCTCCGTGATCAGCCGCTCAGCGCGCAGGTTGGTGAAGAAACTCATCAGTCAAGCCGTCGGCAGTCGTTCCCCATGCCAGCCTGATTGCAAAAAGCGAAATGCGGCAACCGCCCCTCCGCGAAGTGATCCGATGGTTCCCGGCCTTGACGACGTGCGACCGCCCTGTTCCCGGCCAGGCATGAATTATGCCACAGGGTGAACGGCGACTTCAGTCGCCGTCGCCGGAGCGGATGGCCTGTCGGCCGGGGTTGCCGAGGGACTAGAATTTGAGTTCCCTCCCGGTGAAGTGACTCCATGACAGACTCGTCCCAGGCCACCGTTGCCGCGCTCCTCGAAGGCTACGTCGATCCCTACCTGGAGGAATCCCTGGGGGCGGCGCACGCGCTGCAAGCGCTGACCCACGACGGTGCACGCTACAGCGCGACACTTCGCTTCGGCTTTCCCGTGGGCGGCTATCAGTCCGAGCTCGAAGGCGCCTTGCGCGAGCACCTGCGCTCGGCAGGCGTGAGCGTCGCGCTCGGGGTCGCTCTCGAGGCGGAGATCCAGGCGCACGCGGTGCAACGGTCGCTCAAGCCCCTCGAGGGCGTCAAGAACATCGTGGCGGTCGCCTCGGGGAAGGGGGGCGTGGGCAAGTCCACCGTCGCAGTGAATCTCGCGCTCGCCTGGGCCGCGCAGGGAGCCCGCGTGGGTCTGCTCGATGCCGATATCTACGGGCCGAGCCAGCCCTTGATGCTGGGCCTCACCCGCGAGCGCCCGACCTCCTCGGACGGCAAGCGCATCCAGCCGCTGCACAGCCATGGAGTCGTTGCGATGTCGATCGGCTTCCTGGTCGATGCCGAGCAGCCGATGGTGTGGCGCGGGCCCATGGTCACACAGGCGCTCAATCAGCTGCTCGCGGATACGAGCTGGGGTGAGCTCGACTACCTGGTCGTGGACATGCCTCCGGGGACGGGCGACATCCAGCTCACGCTCGCGCAGCGCGTGCCCGTCGCCGGTGCCGTGATCGTCACGACGCCGCAGGACATTGCGCTTGCCGATGCGCGCAAGGGACTCAAGATGTTCGAGAAGGTCTCCGTGCCGGTGCTCGGGGTCATCGAGAACATGAGCGTGCACGTTTGCCCGAATTGCGGCCACATCGAACACATCTTCGGCGCCGGAGGCGGCCAGCGCATGGCACAGCAATACGGGGTGAGGCTTCTCGGGGAGCTACCGCTCGATGCACACATCCGCGAGGAGGCCGACGGCGGCAGGCCCACTGTGGTGGCAGCACCCGACACGCCGCGCGGGGAGGCTTACCTGAAGACTGCGAGGCGCACGGCCGCCGCACTGGCGCGTCGCGCGCGCGATCGCAGCGCGCTCTTCCCGCAGATCGTCGTCGAAGAGACCTGACACCGATGGAAGAGACGCGACCGCTGTTCCAGGAGCCTCTCGAGGGTGCCGCACCGGAGGAGGGCGATGCCCCTCCAGAGGGCGGCTACAGCACCGGCATCCTCCCGGCGCAAGATCTGCTGCGCGCAACGCACGTGACACGAGAGATCCGTCCCAGAGAGCCGATCCTCGACGATCAGATTCAACCGGCGAGCCTCGATCTGCGCCTGGGACCGAAGGCCTACAGAGTTCGTGCAAGTTTTCTGCCTGGCAGTCACTCGAGCGTGCAGGCCAAGCTCGATGAGTTCTCAATGCACGAGATGGATATCACCGCTGGAGGCGTTCTCGAGAGGGGCTGCGTATACATCATTCCGCTCCTGGAAACCCTGCACCTCAAACATCGCATGTCCGCCCGGGGAAACCCCAAGAGCTCCACCGGGCGCCTGGACGTATTCACCAGGCTCATCACCGACTACGGGACGGAGTTTGACCAGGTGCGGGAAGGCTACAAGGGCATGCTGTATGCCGAGGTCTCGCCCCGCACCTTCTCCATCCTGGTTCGCAAGGGGTCTCGCCTGAGCCAGCTTCGTATCCGACGTGGCGCTCCCCCCAATAGCGATGAGCGGCACAAGCAGCTTCACAAGGAATTCAGGCTCGTCGATCGGGATCTGTCCGATGAGGAGATCAGAAACGGAGTGCCCATCACGGTCGATGTCGTGGGCGACGCTCACCCTGAGCACGTCATCGGGTATCGAGCCAAGAACCATGCGGGCCTGATCGATGTGGACCGCGTCAACTACTACGACTACCGAGATTTCTGGGATCCGGTGCGTGCGCCCGGCAGGTATGGGTTGGTCTTGGACCCTGCCAACTTCTACATCCTCGCCTCCAGGGAGGCGGTGAAGGTGCCCCCGCGCTTGGCAGCCGAGATGATCGCCTACGACACGCTCGTAGGGGAGTTCCGAGTGCATTACGCCGGGTTCTTCGATCCCGGCTTTGGAGATCCCAGTGCGGGTGGAGAGGGAGCAAAGGCCGTGCTCGAGGTGAGGTCCTACGAGGTGCCTTTCGTCATCGAGGATGGTCAGGTCGTTGGGCGGCTCGTGTACGAGCGGCTGACGGATTCGCCAGAACGACTGTATGGATCCGGGGTCGTCTCCAATTATCAGCGCCAGGGGCTTCGTCTGAGCAAGCACTTCAGACAGCCCGAGTGGCCCAGGACCTGAGGGCGTGAGCGGGCCGCTCAGCCCTGCGGAAGAGCGGCGCGCTTGAGCTCATGGATGTGCAGCTCGAACTCGACCTTGCCCTTGCGCCGCCGCACGCCTTCCACAGGAAGGTATCCGAGGCTCGGGGCAAGCCACAGGCGCATCACACGGTCCGAGTCGGGACGGTCACTGCGATAGATCACCGTGTCGATAGGGCCCATGTCGGTATCGACAACGGCCGTGCCCTCGCGCGTATAGTGGTACTCCTTGGCGATGTCGTGATCGAAGAGCAGAAAGCGCGCGGGTGCGTGGCCGGCAAGCAGGTCGCGCATGAGCTCGACCTGCACCGACAGCGGATCCTGGGTTCCGGGCGGCAGTGGCTGATCGACGGCCTTGCCCGAGGCGGTGCCCTTGGCCCGACCGGTTGACCAGTCAAACTCGAGCGACACGTTCTGATTCCTGCCGCGTCCATTGTCTTCCTGATACCTGAGCGGCTCCACATGGCCGTCCCGCATCTGGAAGATGCTCTTCTCCGTGATCGCATCGGGAAAGGCCAGGCGAAAGATCCCCCGGGGCCGGTTGACGGAGCTGTACTCGTAGGTTCCCGGACTGGGCTGGGAGAGAGTCACGGTCGAGTAGCCTGCCGTGATGCCGTGCCACTCGATCTGGTACACGGCCGTGAACGGCCGCACGCTGAGCGGCTGCGAATCATCCGTGCCCGAGCCCTGCGGCGCTGCCGCGGCGCGTAAGGCAAGGGGCAGCAGCCCCAGGATCGCCAGCTTGTTCAGGTGGGGCACGGTCGGGCGCCTCGGGCAAGGGCAGCGATTGTGCGCAAGGCTCGTTCCCCGCGCGGTGCTCACCGTACAATACACGACTCGGATACCTCCTCATGAGCTACGTGCTTTCAAGGCGCCACCGCGCACCGCGTGCCTCGGCGCTTCTCGCCCTCGGCTTCACCGCCGCGACCTCGCTTGCGCTCGCGGCACGGCCGGTCGATGTCTATGAGGTGAGCGTTCACGGCTCCGTCGGTGACCCGGCCTTTCAGGATGCCATGCGAGAGGTCTTGGTGCGCGCCACCGGCCGGCGCGATGCCGCGAGCGACCCCACATTCGCGCCACTCATCGCCCGCGCCGCGCACTATGTGAGCACCAGCCGCAGCCTGGGCAACGATGTGATTCAGGTGTCCTTCGACGGCTCGGCGGTGGAGCAGCAGATCGTTGCGGCGGGCCGCAGCGTGTGGGATTCGCAACGGCCATTCACGATCGTCGTTCTGAGCCCGCCCCCCACCGGCGCTGCTGCAGACGATGCGCGAGAGAGTCTCGAGCAGCTTGCCGAAGAGCGCGGGCTGCCGGAGACACTCGTCCCGATGAGCGTGGCCGACGCCACGGGCACTGCGCTGACGAGCGATGCGCTGCTGGCCGGTGCGCAGCAGCTGGGTGGGGATGCGATGTTGCTCGGCCGCGCAGACCCCGCGGGCGTAACCTGGCAGTGGACGCTGATCACGGGTTTCTCGACCACGAGCTGGAACGGCACGCTCGCGGATGGAATCAACGGTGCAGCCGATGCGCTCTCCAGGGTGGAGGGGAACGCCCTGCCGCTGGCGGAGGAGAACGCGTTGGTGGCGGTGAGCGGTGTCTCAACCCTGGCCGACTACGCGTGGATCGAGCGGGTGCTGCAGGAGCTGCCCGGAGTGCATCGGTCGGGACTCGAGGAGGCCGACGGCACCACGGCGAGGTTCGATGTACTCATTCGCGGTGGCGCGCCGGCGATCGAGCGTGCGCTCGATCACTCGCCGCATCTGGAACGCACGGAGGCAGCCGGCGCGGCACTGACCTACCAGTTCCATCCGTAGATGCTGCGACACCTGCCTAATCTCATCAGCATTGGGCGGATCGTGCTCACCTGGCCCATTGTCATGGCGCTGCGCGAGGGTAACTACGTCGCGTGCATGTGGCTTTTTGCGCTCGCGGCGTTCTCGGACGGGCTCGACGGGCTTCTCGCCAAGCGCTTTGGCTGGACCTCGGACCTGGGGAAGCTTCTCGATCCCGCCGCCGACAAGCTGCTGCTGGTGAGCGTATTCGTGAGCACGACCTGGCTGGGCCTGGTGCCCCGCTGGCTCACCGCGACCGCCGTGGGGCGCGATGCGCTCATCGCGCTGGGGGCGCTGACCTTTCGCGTGTGGTTCGGCCCGTTACAGGGCCGCCCGACCTTTCTGAGCAAGCTCAACACCGCGGTGCAGCTGACCTATCTCTTTTGCGTGATGGCGGAGGCGGCCACCGGACTGCCCGGTCCGGACGTGCTCGAGGCCCTGGCGCTGATCACCCTCGTCACGACCGTGGCCTCGGGCGCCAACTACGTTCTGGCGTTCACGCGGCGCGCGCTCGCCATGCCCCTGGAATCGAGCTGACCGGGCAACTCATGCATCAGCTGCCCCTCGGAGTGCGAGTTCCCGATCGCGCCGTGTTTGCGAGCTTCCTGCCCGGCCGAAACGCTCAGGCCGTCGAGCACCTGAGAAACCTCGCGGAGGGCGCCGCAGCCGGTACCGCATGGATCTGCGGGCCGAGCGGCTCCGGCAAGACGCACCTGCTGCAGGCGACCTGCGCCCTCGCGAGCAAATACGGTCGTGCCGGCTACTTTCCGATGCGCCAGCTCGCAGCGCTCGGCCCCGGCGCACTCGAGGGACTTCAGGAGCTCGACTGCATCTGCCTGGACGATCTGGGGACGGTGATCGGCAGCAGCGAATGGGAGCGCGCGCTGTTTGCACTGCATCGCGAGTCCGAGGAGCGGGGCGGGCGGCTGATCGCGGCCGCCGAGGTACCGCCGGTGCTCACGATGTGGAGCCTCGCGGACCTGGGGTCGAGATGGGCGGCCAGCACCGTCTTTCAGCTGCACACGCTGGAGGAGCGGCAGCTCACCCACGCGCTGCAGCTGCGCGCGCACGTGCGGGGTCTCGAGTTGCCCGACGACACCGCGCGCTGGCTCCAGCGACGCTTCCCGCGCGACATGCACACCCTCTACGAGCTGCTCGACACACTCGATGAGGCGGCGCTCGTGGCGCGGCGCAGGCTCACCGTCCCGTTCATCCGCTCGGTCTTGTCACGGCGCGCGCAGCCGTAGCGCGAGCTGCGCCACGCGGCGTCCCAGCAGCTGGCCCAGCGCATGCTCCTCCACGCTCAGCTGGCGGGCCCGATCAAGACCTGCAACGTGGGATGCGCCGTACGGGGTGCCGCCGAGCCGGGTGTCGTTGAGCGCGGCCTCGGTGTAAGGGATACCCACCAGGTACATCCCATGATGCAGGAGGGGCAACATCATCGAAAGCAAGGTCGCCTCCTGGCCGCCGTGCATGGACTGCGTGGAGGTGAACACGCCGGCCGGCTTGCCCACCAGCGCGCCCGTGAGCCACAGAGCCGCCGTGCCATCGAGAAAGTACTTCAGCGGCGCCGCCATGTTGCCAAAACGGGTGGGGCTGCCGAGCACCAGGCCGTCCGCGGCGCGCAGCTCCTCATGGGTGGCGTAGGGTGGACCTGATGCGGGAATCGGGCGTGGGGCTTGCTCGCTTTCGGCCGTGACGGCCGGAACGGTGCGCAGCTTGGCGGTGGCTCCCGCGACGCTTTCGACGCCGCGGCATACCGCCCGCGCAAGCTCTGCGGTCGAGCCGGTGCGCGAGTAGTAGACGACGAGAATCTCCGCCACGAGCTAAACTATAGCAGCGGATGGATTGCAAGAAGTGCTGGGTCAGCGGGCGCGTGCAGGGCGTGTACTATCGCGGCGCAACGGCCGCTCGGGCGCGCGAGCTGGGTGTTTCCGGCTACGCGAAGAATCTTCCCGACGGGCGGGTCGAGGTGCTCGCTTACGCGGAGCCTCAGGTGCTCGCCATCTTCATCGACTGGCTCTGGATCGGCTCCTCGGCGAGCCGGGTGACGCACGTCGAGGTGACCGAGATCGGCGCATGCGATCAGCCTCCGGTGGGATTTCGAACGGCCTGACTCACCTGGGCCTTCGAGCCGCCCGTTCCCGGCAGATCATCGGCCCCCGTCCAGCGCGCCCAGCGCGATAGCACCGCATCGGAGTAGTTGCGGCTGGCACCGCTACCGTTGTAGCGGGCGAGCGCTCTGCCGAAGTTGTTGTGCTCGGCTTTGAGGTAGTAGCGCAGGATGGCACATCCCATCTGCACGTTCGCGCCCACATGCGTGAGCTCGTAGCGTCGCATGCCGAGCTGCTCGGGCCAGAACGGCATCACCTGCATGAGACCCACGGCGCCCGCGGAGGAGACGGCCCAGCGGTCGAACCGGCTTTCCACCTCGATGAGCGCCATCACGAGGCCCGGCGGCAGCCGTTTTTCCCCGGCGCGATGGGTCTCGCAGTAGACGTCCTTCAGAATATCGACGCGCTCGGTCTGATCGGGCACCTCCCGGCGCAGCCGAGGCTCCATCAGCTTGTACCAGACCTCCGAATCGAAGCGGTCGGCAAAGCACTGCGCCTGGCTGATCGCTCGAGCCACCACGTCGCGCAGGCCCGGGTCGGTCTGCGGGTCGGCACGTGCGGCACGGTCCGGCGCGAGCGTCGCGACAGCGGCCAGAGCGAGCCCTGCCCAGCCAAGCGTGCGGCGTAACGAGGTGGTCATTCGGCTTGCAGTTCAGGCTTCTAGTGCGACTTTCGCGATCCTGTTGCAGGTCCCCGGAGGATTGCTGCGACTCGCGTCACTGTTGGTGTGCTTGGTGCGGCCGTTTCCTGGAAATCCTACAATCGAGTGCAGATGCAAACGGACCTTCAAGCTGGCCAGTCGGAGGAGCGGCCCCGCCGCAAGGGCATTTATCTCCTGCCCAATCTTTTCACGACCGGATGCCTGTTCTCGGGCTTCTATGCGATTGTTGCCGCGATCGACAAGCACTTCGCCTCCGCGGGTATTGCCGTCTTCGTTGCCGCGCTCTTCGACACGCTCGATGGACGCATTGCGCGGCTGACGCACACCGAGAGTGCCTTCGGCAAGGAGTATGACAGCCTCGCCGATATGGTGGCCTTTGGCCTTGCGCCGGCGATCGTCGCCTACCAGTGGGGGGTGGTACGAATCGCCGAGTACGGGCGGGCCTGGGGGCGGTTCGGCTGGCTGTCGGCGTTCTTCTTCGCCGCCGCAGGGGCTCTCAGGCTGGCGCGCTTCAATTCCCGTGCTCCGACCGCCGACAAGCGCTACTTCGAAGGTCTCCCGATCCCCTCGGGGGCGGCCATCGTGGCCGCGTTTGTGTGGTTCTCCAGCGAATGGCGCGAGCCCGGCCTGGCAGGGCTGATCGCCGCCTTCGGCGTGACGGCGGCCGCCGGTGCGCTCATGGTCAGCCGCTTCAGCTACCCAAGCTTCAAGCAGTTCAATCTCGACCGGCGCATCCGGTTTGCGTACATGCTGATCGTGCCGCTGTTCTTCGTGCTCGTCGCCATCGATCCACCGACGATGCTGCTGTCCATGTTCGCAACCTATGCGCTGTCGGCGCCGGTCCTGTGGGTCGGGCGGCGTCTGCGGCGTCTGTGGCGCGGGCCGCAGCCGAGCTGACCGATGCACACCGCACAGCGCGCTCAGTATCTCCAGGCGCTCGGCATCGATGCGTGGGTTCCGCGCACGACGGTGCTGCGGGCCGAGGTCGTCCCGGCACCGGTGCCCACCGACCGCGTGGAGGTCGAGGTCCCAGTCCCGGGGCTCGATGAGGCGGTGCTCCTGCGCTCATGGCAAGAGCTCGAAGCCGAGGTGCGCACATGCACGCGCTGTGCGCTGCATCGGACGCGCACGCAGTCGGTGTTCGGGGTCGGAGATCCGCGGGCGCAGTGGCTCGTCATCGGCGAGGCGCCCGGTGCGGAGGAGGACCGTCAAGGCCAACCTTTCGTCGGCCGGGCCGGGCAGCTCCTGGATGCGATGCTGCGCGCCATCGGCCTGGCGCGCGGCAGGAACCTCTATATCGCCAACATCCTCAAGTCGAGGCCCCCTGGAAATCGGGATCCGAAACCCGAGGAGGTGGCGAGCTGTCTACCCTATCTGCAACGCCAGATCGCACTCATCCGCCCGGTCCTGATCCTGGCGGTGGGACGCATCGCCGCGCAGACCCTTCTGGCGAGCGACCTGCCGCTTGGACGCCTGCGCGGTCGCGTGCATCATTTTGGACAGCTGAATACACCCCTCGTCGTGACTTATCATCCCGCCTACCTGCTGCGCACTCCGGCCGACAAGCGCAAGGCGTGGGAGGATCTGAAATTCGCGCGAAGCGTTTTTCGTGGGCTCGTGATGGAGAAATGATGGCGACCGCTCCAGATCGCCTGGCAGACCTGCAGCAGCTCGAGATCCGCGCGATGACGGATGCGGATGTGCGCGCGGTGGTCGAGGTCGAGCGAGCCTCGTACCAGTTTCCATGGAGCGAGGGAATCTTCCGCGACTGTCTGCGCGTGGGTTACGTGTGCCGCGTGGTGCTCTCGTGCGATGAGCTGATCGGCTACGGCATCATGAGCACGGGCTCAGGCGAGGCGCACATTCTCAATCTGTGTGTCCGGGAGGTCGATCGCTGCCGCGGCGTCGGCCGAACGCTGCTCGAGTATCTGCTCGCGCGTGCCGGCGCCGGGGGCTCGAGCGAGGCCTACCTCGAGGTGCGCCCCTCCAATACCCCCGCGATCCGCCTGTACCAGACCCTCGGGTTCGAGCCGATCGGGATCCGGCGCGGCTACTATCAGGCGGTGGGCGGACGCGAAGACGCCGCCGTGCTCAGGCTCTCCCTGCGCAACCGCCGCTTTCACCACGGCTAGGCGATTACCGGATGACCGACCTCGCTGCCGAGATCGATCGGCGACGGACTTTTGCGATCATCTCGCATCCGGACGCCGGCAAGACCACTCTCACGGAGAAGCTGCTGCTGTTCGGCGGGGCCATCCAGATGGCCGGCACCGTCAAGGGCCGCAAGGCCGCGCGCCATGCAACCTCCGACTGGATGCGCCTGGAGCAGCAGCGCGGCATCTCCGTCACCTCCTCGGTGATGCAGTTTCCCTACCGCGACCACATCGTGAACCTGCTCGACACGCCGGGCCACGAGGACTTCTCCGAGGACACCTATCGCACGCTCACCGCCGTGGACTCGGCTCTCATGGTCATCGACGCCGCCAAGGGCGTCGAGGAGCGAACCATCAAGCTGATGGAGGTGTGTCGGCTGCGCGATACGCCGATCATGACATTCATCAACAAGCTCGATCGCGACGGACGCTCTCCGATCGAGCTGCTCGATGAGATCGAGAAGGTGCTGGGAGTGCGCACCGCGCCCGTCACCTGGCCGATCGGCATGGGGCGCGAGCTGCGCGGCATCTATCATCTGCTCGAGGATCGAGTCTACGTGTACAGCGCCGGCGAGCGCGGCCGCGTCGGTGAGAATCGTATCATCGAGGGAATCGGCAGCGCCGGCGCGCGCGAGCTCATGGGAGATCTCGGCCCGCGCTTTGCGGAGGAGATCGAGCTGGTGAGGGGCGCGACCGAGCGGTTCGATGCGCCGGCCTATCGGGCCGGCCGGCAAACCCCGGTGTTCTTCGGCTCCGCGATCAACAACTTCGGCGTGGAGGAGCTGCTCGCATCCTTCGTCGAGAACGCGCCGGGACCCCTCGAGCGCAGCACGGCAGAGCGCATCGTGAAACCGCTCGAGCCGGCAATGAGCGGATTCGTGTTCAAGATCCAGGCGAACATGGACCCCGGCCATCGCGACCGCATCGCTTTCCTGCGCCTGTGCTCGGGCAAGTATTCCCGCGGCATGCGGCTCTATCACGTGCGGCTCGGGAAGGAGGTGCGCGTGGCGGATGCGCTCACCTTCATGGCCGCGGAGCGCGAGCACACCGAGGAGGCGTACGCGGGCGACATCCTCGGGCTGCATAACCATGGCACGATCAATATCGGGGACACCTTCACCGAGGGTGAGCGGCTCACCTTCACCGGCATTCCGAATTTCGCACCGGAGATCTTCCGCCGCGCGGTACTGAAGGATCCGCTGCGGATGAAGGCCCTGCAGAAGGGGCTCTCGCAGCTCTGCGAGGAGGGGGCGACGCAGCTGTTCAAGCCCTTGCGCAACAACGATCTGATCCTCGGCGCGGTGGGTCAGCTGCAGTTCGAGGTGGTCGCGTTCCGGTTACAGGACGAATACGGGGTGCAATGCGTGTTCGACCCGGTCGGCGTGCACACGGCGCGCTGGATCGGGGGCGGGGATCCGAGCAAGCTCGAGGAGTTCCGCACGCGGGCGTTCGAGCATCTTGCGGTGGACCACAGCGGTGCGCTCGTGTATCTCGCGCCCTCGAGAGTGAACCTGCAGCTCACCCTCGAGCGCTGGCCGGATATCATCTTCAGCGAGACGCGCGAGCACGCCGAGCCGCAGGCTTGAGCGCTCTCACGCGGCGCTCGAAGTCCGCGACGCGACTCGCACGTGCCTTGGCGGAGGTCTCCTCGGAGATCGCCCCATAGCGCAGCTCCGCATACGCCGCGAGGAGCGGCGCGGCAGCGGCGGCAAGCTCGGGGCGACGGCGCGCGATTGCCTCGGTGTATGCGAGGGGTCCCTGGTACAGCGCGCGTGGGGCGCCCGCTCGCGCAAGCTTCGAGCAGAGCCGCCGGTATGCTCGAGCCAGACGATCGGGACGAGCCGAGCGAGGCAGGCCAAACTGCCACGTCGTGACGGCGAGCCAGCCGCCGATGCCGCATGCGAGCATCCAGATGAGCTCGCGGGTGCGCGGTGCCGCAAATCCGAGTCGGTGCAGGATGCTCAACTGATTGTTGAGGCTGAAGCCAATCACGCGATTGGTCCACCAGGCATTGGCCGCATCCCAGCCCTGGCGCGCGGATACGAGCCATGGCACCCGCAGCAGCAAGCGCTCCGGCGCGGAGGTGGCGTCCGGCAGGAAATCCACGATGCCCCGGGTGAGGCGTTCGGGTGCAACCACGGCCGTGGGATCCACCCGTGTCCAGCCGTGCCCCTCGAGCCAGACCTCCGCCCAAGCGTGAGCATCGGACTCGCGCACGAGCAGATAGTGGCCGATTGGATTCCATTCGCCGCCGAGGTAACCCGTCACGACGCGCGCGGGCACCCCACCGGCACGCATCAACATCACGAACGCCGAGGCGTAGTGTCCGCAGAACCCGCGGCGCGTGCTGAACAGAAAGTCATCGATCGAATCGGCTCCGAGCTGCGGTGGCGTGAGCGTGTACTCGAAGCCGCCGCCGCGAAAGAAGCCCAGCACTGCGCCGACGAATGCGCCATCGGAGGGCGCCTGCGATCGCAGGCGCCGCGCGAGCGCGTACGCTCGCGTGTTGCGATCGGACGGTCCGGGGTCGAGGTCGAGGTGGCGCGCCGCGAAGGGCAGCGATCCGGCTGCGCGCACCGAGGTATGGGAGACCGCCGCGTACGTCACGGGCTCGGTGACCGCTCGCTCGCTGACGAGCACGTGGTCGGTGGTCAATCGCACCGCAGTGCTTGGCGAGCCATCGACCGTATCGAGCGCGAACCACCAATGCTGGGAGCTGGGCTCGAGGGTGATGCGATAACGGTAGGCCCGTCCGAGCGGCACGCTCTCGCCCCCGAAACTCGAGCCATGGAAGGGCGGTCGCGACCACGTGAAGCCATCGAAATGATGCAGGACCGGGCCCCGCCAGTAGCGCTCTGCCGGAGGCGGTGGTGATCCGTCGAACCAGACCCGAAATGCCGGCGCGAGCGACTCGCTGAGATCGGAGATGGCGCCTGGGCTCATCGTGTCGGAAAGCCCCGTGGTGGCCCCTCCCGAGGGAAACGCCCAGAACGACCCTGCGATGCGGGGAAAGAACAAGAACCCGAGCACGGTGAGGGGCAGGGCAAGCGCGAGAGAGCGCAGCGCGAGAAGTCCAGCGGCCCGATTGCCGAGCGTGCTCTCGGGATGAGTGACGATCGCCAGCGCCCAGCAGCACAGCCACGCGTGCGCCGCGTAAAGAGGTGCGTACAGCAGGCCCTGCTCGCTCAGGCAGGCGGCGAGCAGCAAGAAGAGCGCGGTGCCGATCACGATGTAGCGGTCGCGGCGTGCCGAAGCCTCGAGCAGCTTGAAGGAACCCATTCCCGCGAGCAGTGTGGTTCCCGCAGCCAGGCCGTTCAGCGTGTGGAACACTGCGATCACCGCCGCGACGAGCACCAGCGCCAACGCACCCTTGAGGATGCGCCCCGGGGCCCGCATGCGACGCAGCGCAATCGCCACGGTCCATGCGGCGCAGAGCGCTGCGGTGGCGCTCGCCCAGAGCGGTATGCGACCGACGTGCAACAGCACTGCGGCGAGGAACGCGCCCGCACACCACAGCAGCGCCCGCAGATCCTGCTGCGGGGACAGCGCGCCCGCGCGCCCCTGTGACCGATCGGGCGAGCTGGACGCGCTCATGGCGAGCCGGGGCTGGGGACGATGCCGTGCAAGGCCAGCGCCGTGAGGCTGCGGCGGCGGTGTTCCGGGCCGTGTTCCGGTGAGAGCTGGGTGCCGGGCAGGATGAGGGCGTAGCTCTCGCCGCGGGCCTCGGCGTCCACGACCCAGCGCGCGAGCTGCTCCAGACGAGCCTCCGTTTGAAGGTCCTCGAGCTGGCCGAAGTCGAAAACTCGCTGCTGAGCACCCGAGGCGGCGTACTCCTTCGACAGCAGCGGTGCGCCGCGGGCGTATGCCTTCCAGGCGATCTGACGCGGCGAGTCGCCCTCTCTGAATGGCCGCAGCCCAAGCCACTCGTCCTTCTGCGCTCCAGGCTCGCGAGCCTGTCCGTCCCCGCCGCCGAGGTGCACGGGTACGGGGCGCGTGCCGCGAGGACGCGGGAAAACGACGAAGGCAATGGGTGCGTGAACCCAGCTCCACGCGCGAAAGAGGCCAAATGGATGCATCGTCGAGATGCGCAGCCGCTCGATCCGCACCAGGCCGCGAGCGGGGGCCGCTACTTGCAGCTCGAGCTGGCACGTGGACCGTGGCGGCAGGTCGCAGGCAGCCGGCTCGGCGCCCTGGGTGTCGATCTGGAGCCGGTACCGAGGCAAGGGCGATTCGTTCGCGAGGACAAGGCTCACCGTGCCGTGCTCGCCGGCAAAGGCGCTCTGCGTCGATGCCGAGAGGAGCCTCAGGCCCACCATGTTGCGATGGCACTGATGCATGGCGACCAGCCCGAAGCCGGTGAGCAGACAGGTGAGCAGGAGCGCCATGCTGTTGCCGTAGTTGAGCGCGGCGATCAGCATGGCGAAGACCATCACCGCAAAGCCGGCACCGGCGCGCGTGGGCAGTATGTAAAGCCGCCGGCGGCGCAGCTCGATCGGTAGCCGGTCGGGACCCTGACGCTTGAGGAACCAGGCGGCGATCCTGCGCTGCAGGAGTGACTGGGTGGCCGCAGCCACGGAGGGAGTGCTCCCCTGTTACAGCGGGACGGGCACGCGCTTCACGAGATCCTCCGCGAGGCGTGCACCGTCCACGGCGCTCGCGGTGTCTCGCGACTCGAGTCGGTGCGCAGCCACGGCCGGCAGTACCGCCTGCACATCCTCCGGCAGCACCGCGGTGCGTGCCGCGAGATAGGCCCAGGCCTGAGCCGCGCGAATGAGCCCCTGGGCTGCGCGCGGCGACAGGCCGAGCTTGAGGTCCGTGCGCTCGCGGGTGCGCGCGACCAGCGCCTGCACATAGTCGAGCAGCGCATCCGAGACGTGCACGCCGCGCACAGTGTGCTGAATGCGCACGATGCCGGCGGCATCGAGCGCGGAGGGCATCTCGGAGAGCAGGTCGCGTCGCTCGCCCTTGCGCAGCAGCTCACGCTCGGAGCGCGCATCGGGATAGCCGAGCGTGATGCGCATGAGAAAGCGATCGAGCTGGGACTCCGGAAGCGCGAAGGTCCCGAGCTCTTCGTGCGGATTCTGGGTGGCCACGACGAAGAACGGCTCGGGCAGGTGGTGGGTGGTCAGATCGACGCTCACCTGGCGCTCCTCCATGGCCTCGAGGAGGGCGCTCTGCGTGCGTGGGCTCGCGCGATTGACCTCGTCGGCGAGCAGGAGCTGGGTGAAGATCGGTCCCTGGCGGAAATGAAATTGCTGGCTCGACCGGTCGAACACCGAGACGCCGATGATGTCCGCGGGCAGCAGATCGCTGGTGAACTGCACACGCTGCCAGGCGAGCCCCAGCACGTGCGCAAGGGCATGGGCGAGGGTGGTCTTCCCCACGCCTGGAACATCCTCGATCAGCAGGTGCCCGCGAGCGAGCAGGCAGGCGAGGCACAGCCGGACCTGGCGCGGCTTGCCGAGAATGATGGTCTCGAGGGAGCCGAGGACGCGAGCAAGCGCAGCGGCGCTCGGCTCGGCTTCCCGGGCCGAGCGGGCCTCACGCAGGGTACTTGGCTCGATCACGGCTGCTCCAGAAGAGCCTGCACGCGCTCGAGCTGCGCTCGCAGTCCGCTCACGGTGCGCTCCAGATCCGCGGCGCGCTGGCGCTCGCTCGCGACGACGGTGCTCGGTGCATGGCGCACGAAGCTTTCATCGGCGAGCTTGCCACGCGTTTTGCCGAGATCGTGGCTCGCGCGCGCGAGGAGCTTGCCGAGCCGCTCGAGCTCTGCAGCTGCATCGATGAGTCCCTCCATGGGGACGAGAATGGTGAGCTCGCCCAGGATAGCCGTCGCCGCCGGAGGTGGGCGATCGTGCTGCAGGATCGTGATGGAATCGACACCGGCCAGGCGTTCGAGTGCGACGCGGTGCCGCTCCAGAAGGATCCGGTCGAGCGCCGAGGTGCCCCGCAGCAGCACGGGTATGCGCCTGGAGGGGTTGATGCTCATCTCGCCGCGGATCTGGCGCACGGCGCGCACGAACGCCTGGACCCACCCGATCTCGTGCTCGGCATCGTCCTCCTCGGGGAACTGCTCGCGGCGCGGGTAGGGCTGCAACATCACCGTCGGGCCGGCGCGGCCGGCCAGCGGCGCCGCCCACAGCCAGATCTCCTCCGTGATGAACGGCATGAAGGGGTGCAGCGCGCGCTGTAGCGCCTCGAGCATCTCGATGAGATTGCGCCGCGCGGCCTGCTTTGCGGCGCTGGAGGCACTGTCCGATTGCAGCACGCACTTCGCCAGCTCGAGGTACCAATCGCAGAACTCGTACCACGTGAACTCATAGAGCGCGGTGGCTGCGTAGTCGAAGCGGTAGTCCTCGAAGGCGGACTCGACGGCGCCGAGCATCCGGCCGAAACGCGATCGAATCCAGCGGTCCGCGATGGTGCGCGGCTGAGGCTCCCGTTCCGAGGATGTATCGCCGGGTGACGCCTCTGCACCGCCGGCCGCGAGCGCCACGAAGCGTGCCGAGTTCCACAGCTTGTTGCAGAAGTCCCGGTAGCCCGCGACGCGCCCCAGGTCGAAGCGGACATCGCGGGTGGGGGAGGCGAGCGCAGCGAACGTGAAGCGCAGCGCATCGGTGCCGTGCGCCGCAATGCCCCGCGGGTACTGCTTGCGCGTGGCACGCTCGATCGCCGGTGCCCGCTGAGGTTGCATCAGCCCGCTCGTGCGCTTGGCAACCAGCGCATCCAGCTCGATGCCGTCCACGATATCGAGGGGATCGATTACGTTGCCCTTGGATTTCGACATCTTCTCGCCGTGCTCGTCCCGGATGAGACCATGCACGTACACATCCCTGAACGGCACATCGCCCATGAATTTCAGGCCCATCATCATCATTCTGGCCACCCAGAAGAAGATGATGTCGAAGCCCGTGAGCAGCACGCTCGTTGGATAGAATCTCGCAAGCTCTGCGGTCTTCTCCGGCCATCCGAGCGTGGAGAAGGGCCAGAGCGCCGAGGAGAACCACGTGTCGAGGACATCGTCATCCTGACGCAGCGAGAGCGTCTCGGGAATGCGATGCTTGCGGCGCACGTCGGCCTCGGAGTGCCCGACGTAGATCGAGCCGTCAGGCGCATACCAGGCGGGAATGCGATGCCCCCACCACAGCTGCCGGCTGATGCACCAGTCCTTGATGTTGCGCATCCACTCGAAATAGGTCTTCGCCCAGTTCTCCGGGACGAAGCGCGTGCGTCCCTGCTCGACGGCGGCCAGCGCGGGCGCCGCGAGCGGGGCGATCCTCACGTACCATTGATCGGTGAGATAAGGCTCGAGCACCGCGCCGCTGCGATCCCCGCGCGGCACCGTGAGCTTGTGCGGCTCGATGCGCTCGAGCAATCCGCCGGCCTCGAGCTCGGCCACGATGCGCTTGCGTGCCTCGAATCGGTCGAGCCCCCGGAAGCGCTCCGGGGCGTTCTCGTTGAGCGCTGCACGCGGCGTGAAGATGTTGATGAGGGGCAGGTGGTGCCGCAGCCCCACCTCGTAGTCGTTGAAGTCATGGGCGGGTGTGATCTTGACGCACCCGGAGCCGAACTCCGGATCGACGTAAGCATCGGCAATGATCGGGATGGAGCGCTCTGCAAGGGGCAGGTGCACGGTTTTGCCGACGAGCTCCCGATAACGCTCATCCTGCGGATGCACGGCGACGGCGCTGTCGCCGAGCATGGTCTCCGGACGCGTGGTGGCCACGACGATGTATCCAGAGCCATCCTCGAGCGGGTAGCGCAGATGCCAGATCTGTCCGTCCTCCTCCTCGCTCTCCACCTCGAGATCCGAAAGGGCCGTGAGCAGCACGGGATCCCAGTTGACCAGGCGCTTGCCTCGATAGATGAGCCCCTCCTCGTGGAGGCGCACGAAGACCTCGACCACGGCGCGCGACAGCGCTGGGTCCATGGTGAAGCGATCGCGCGACCAGTCCACCGAGTCGCCGAGGCGGCGCATCTGCGCCGCCATGATGCCGCCGGATTGCGCCCTCCACGCCCAGACGCGCTCGATGAAGGCCTCACGCCCGAGGTCGGCGCGCTTGATGCCCTGGGCGGTCAGCTGGCGCTCGACGACCATCTGTGTGGCGATGCCGGCATGGTCGGTCCCGGGCTGCCAGAGCGTTGCGTCGCCGCGCATGCGGTGATAGCGCGTGAGGGCATCCATCAGCGTGTGATTGAATGCGTGCCCCATGTGCAGCGTGCCGGTCACGTTCGGCGGGGGGATCATGATGCAGAAGGGCTGACCCTCACCACGCGGGGCGAACCACCCGTGGGATTCCCAGCGCTCGTACGTGCGCCGCTCGATCTCGTGCGGTGCGTAGACCTTGTCCATTGGTCGGTAGGCTACACGCTTCCGAGGCTGTGCGAGACCGGTTGCCAGCCGCGCTCGCGATAGATCTTGAAGCGCGCGCGGCCGGCCTCACGGCGTCCAGCATCCCCGTCGATGATCTCGACGATGCGCCCGGCGCGCGCCGCAATCTCCGGAACTGCGGCTGCAAGGTTGATGAGCACGTCGATTCCGGTCTCGGGCGCCTCGCCCGTCGTGAGCAGTACCGGGGACTCGCATGCCGTCCCGGGCATCACGCGCTCGTGCGGAATGAAGCTGCGGTCATCGCCGAACGTCCACAGCAGCTCATCGAGCGTGGCAAGCTCGGCGGCGTCGGTGTGCCAGATGAGCACGTTCTGGCCGGCGCGGTAAGCCTTCTCCGTGATCCGGCACGCCACTCTCAAACGGGCCGTGCTTGCGGCCTCATCGACGATGTAGAACGCCACACCGGGGGAGGGCACTAGCCGGCGCGTCCCGCGCGGTGCGCGAGGAAGTCGCTGAGCAGCGGGGTCGGCCGACCGGTGCTACCCTTGTGCGCGCCGCCCACGTACGCCGTGCCGGCGACGTCGAGGTGCGCCCACACCATGCCTTGCGTGAACTTCGACAGGAACGCCGCTGCCGTGATGGCGCCACCCTCGCGGCCCCCGACATTGGCAAAGTCGGCAAAGTTGCTCTTGAGCTGCTCCCCGTACTCCTCGGTGAGCGGCAGATGCCATGCGCGATCGTCCGCGCGTACGCCGGCGGCGACCAGCTCGTGCGCGAGGGCGTCGTCGGTTGAGAGGACGCCGGTGTGATGGTGCCCCAGCGCTACCACGCAAGCGCCCGTCAGGGTTGCGATGTCGATGACGACCGCCGGTCGGAGCCGGCGCGCGTAATGCAGGGCGTCGCTCAGAATCAGCCGACCCTCCGCATCGGTATTGAGGATCTCGACCGTTTGACCGGAGGCGCTCGTCACGATGTCTCCCGGTTTCACCGCGCGCCCGCTCGGCATGTTCTCGCAAGCGGCGACCAGTCCGACGACGCGCAACGGCAGGCGTGCCTCCGCCGCGAAGGTGATGGCCGCAAGGACCGCAGCGGCCCCGCTCATGTCGAACTTCATCTCATCCATGCCCGGTGGATCCTTGAGCGAGATCCCTCCCGAGTCGAACGTGATGCCCTTGCCCACCAGCACGACCGGCGCCTGGCCCGCCTTGCCCCCGCGGTATTCGAGCACGATGAAGCGCGGCGGCTGATCGCTGCCCTGGGTCACCGCCAGGAAGCACCCCATCTTCAGACGCCGGATAGCCGGCTCGTCCAGGACTTGCACACGCACCGCCGAGTACTGCTTGGCGATCGCGCGTGCCTGTGCGGCGAGGTAGTCCGGGGTGCACACGTTCGCCGGCAGGTTGGCCAGGTCGCGCTGCACGCTCATTGCGCGGACCAGGGCGCTGCCATGGTGCAAGCCGCGCCGGGCGGCGGCCGCGCCCGATGCGCGCACGGGGCCCGCGACAATGCGCTCGAGCGCGGGCGCAGGGGGCTTCTTTCCCGTTTTCAGATCGTTCACGCGGTACAGGGCGCTGCCGGCGATCTCTGCGATGCAGCGGCCGAAGTAGTAGTCATCGAGCTGCCGTGCGGGGGGCCGCTCGATGGCGAAGGCAGCGCTCGGGATGCGCGTGCGGGCGAGGACCGCGACGGCCGCCGCACAGGCACGGCGCCACGCCTTGCGATTGAAGCTCTTCGCAGCCCCGAGGCCAACGAGCAGCACGCGCCCGGCCGCGACCCCGGACACCTCCGTCAGCAGGAGCGTCTCGCCGCTTCGGCCGCTGAAGTCACCGCGCTCGATGAGCGCCCCGAGTTTGCCGCCGGCAGCCGCATCGAGCGTGCGCGTCTCGGGCGCAAGGGCAGGCTCGTCGAACACCCCCGCCACGACGCACCCGACGGGCAGCTGCGCAAGCCCCTTGGACCAGACTTCAAGTTGCATTCGACGTTCCTCGTGTGCGTCGCCGCGACCGAAGAGTCGGCCGCATGGCTGTGCCTCCACCCGGCTGGCTGTTGTGGCAAGGGGCGGAGTGATTTAACTTACCGGCCGCGCTCCATCCCGCCCCTGCGTTCGTGTCATTCGTGCGGAATCGCAAGGCCTAAAGGAGGTCTCGAGCGCGAAAGTCTAACCGAATTCGGCCCGGTGGCGCTTTGGGGCGGATACTCGAACGTTACATTCTGAGAGAAGTCATCGCGAGCTGGCTCGCCGTGACCGGCGTTCTGCTCGTGATCCTCGTGACCAACGAGGTGGCACGCGTGCTCTCGCGGGCGGCCGACAACCAGTATCCCCGCAGCATGGTCCTGGAGCTCATAGGCCTCGGAGCCGTGCACAATCTCAACATTCTCGTGCCCATCGGGCTGCTGCTCGGGATCTTTCTCGCCTTTGGCAGGCTCTACCACGACAGTGAGATGACCGCGCTCATCGCCTGCGGCGCCGGCCCCGCGCGCATCTACGTGCCCGTGACGGCGCTTGCGCTGGTCGTGACCGCCTTGCTGGCCTGGCTATCTCTCGATGTGGCGCCGCAGGCGATGCTGCGCGTGCTGAACCTGCGCAGCATCGCCTTGCAAGCCGGGCAGTTTGCGCCGGTCGCGCCGGGCCGGTTCCGCACCTTCGGCGGCGGCAGCACGGTCGTGTATGCGCAGGGGGAGAATCCCGACGGGACACTTTCGAATGTGTTCGTGGAGCACGGGCTCGGCGCCGTGGTGGAGGTCGCCGTGGCCACCCGCGCGCGCCATGCCATCGCGCCGGATGGCCGCTCGCTCACCATCACGCTGTACGACGGGGAGCGCCTGGAAGGCAAGCCCGGCAGCGCCCAGTTCAAGATCATGAGCTTCGCGGAGCATGTCGTGCCCGTGCAGCTGCCCCCGCCGGTCATTGCGGTGTCGGACCTCGATGCCACGCCCACTCGCGAGCTGGTCGGTTCCCACGATCGCGCGCGCGCTGCGGAGCTGCAGTGGCGGCTCGCACTGCCGGTGATGTGTGTCGTGCTCACGCTGATCGCGGTCCCCTTGAGCCGCTTGACTCCCCGGCAGGGGCGCTATGCGCGGGTGTGGCTCGCGGCGGTTCTGTACCTCGCCTACTCGAACCTGGTAGCGCTCGGGCGCAGCTGGGTCGAGCGCGGGACCATCCCCGAATCCTTCGGTCTGTGGTGGACGCACGTGGTGATCATCCTGGCGGCACTGCTCGTGATCCTCGCCCCGCGTGCGCTCGCCCGCCTGCGGCACCGGGGCTAGCGGATGAACACGATCGATCGCTACATCCTGCGCGCGGTGCTGTTCGCAACGGCGCTCACCATGAGCGTGTTCCTCATCATGGCAGTCCTCATCACCTTCATCGGCGAGCAGGGCGATGTGGGGCAGGGCCGCTACACCTCGCTCAGCGCCTTCTGGTACGCAGTGCTGATGTTGCCGGGGCAGGCATGGGCGCTGCTGCCCATCGGCGCGCTGATCGGCTCGCTGCTCGGCCTGGGGCAGCTGGCGCGCGGCAGCGAGCTCATCGTGCTCAGAGCCTCCGGCGTGTCCGTCGCGCGAATCGCAGGGTCCGTTCTCATTGCCGGGTTCGTGCTGCTCGCCGCAGAGCTCGTGCTCGGAGAGCTCCTCGCGCCTTCCCTCGAGCAAGCCGCCAAGCAGGAGAAGGCGCTCGCGCGCTTCTCCAACGCGAGCTTCGGCAGCGGTGGCGCCTGGGTCCGTGATGGGGATCTGATCCTCGACGTCGTCGGGCTCTCAGCCGCGGAGCAGGCCGCGGGGATGCTGGTGTTCGAGCTTTCCCCGCAGCATCACCTCATCGCGATCGGTGATGCCGCGCGTGCCCGTGCAGGCCCCAAGGGCGAGTGGATTCTCTCGCGATATCGCGAATCGCGCTTCACACCGAGCGGGGTCGTGCTTGCAAGCTCGAGCCCCAAACATGAGCTGGCCTCGCATGTGACCGCGGAGTTTCTCAACCTTGCCGCGGCCTCGCCTCAGGACCTGGGGGCGCGGGCGCTGTGGACGGTCATTCAGTACGATCGCGCCAACGCGCTCGATGCGACCGCCTACCTGTTCGCGTTCTGGTCGCGCATTGCGCGCACCGTCGCGATCGTGTTCGCGGTGCTGCTCGGCATACCGTTCGTCCTGGGGGTGCTGCGCACGGCCGCTGCGGGATCGCGCATGCTGATCGGAATCCTGATCGGCCTGGGCTTCTTCTTCCTGCAGCGGTTGATTGAGAGCGGCACGATCGTGTTCGATCTGAACCCGATCGTGCTCGCATGGCTGCCGACGGCGTTGCTGGCTGCGGTGACGCTCGTGCTCCTGGTGAGGGCGCGCTGACTGACTTGGCACCACGCTGCGCCCCAGGCCCTCGGGCCAAGCGTCGCGCGTTCCCGCACGTCAGGTCGCGGGCGGACTACTTCAGCACGCTGATCACGCGCGGTTCCATGTAGGACTTCAGGCCGAGCACGGAGTACTGGCGCCCGATCCCGGATTCCTTGGCGCCGCCGAAGGGAACGGTCGCCGAGGTCGCGCGGTGCTGATTGACCCACGCGGTTCCAACTTCCAGGCGGGCGGCGATCGAGGCCGCCCGCTCGGTGTCCCCGCTCCAGACCGAGCCGGAAAGGCCGTAGCGCGTATCGTTGGCGCGGCGCAGGGCGTCCTCGACGTCGCGGAACTTCAGCACGGGCACGATCGGGCCGAATTGCTCCTCCTGGACCAGCCGGCTGTGCTCGTCGATGTCGGCAACGATGGTCGGCGGAAAGAAATAGCCGGGTCCGGGCGGTGGCTCACCGCCGGCCAGAATGCGTGCGCCGCTGCGGCGAGTGTCCTCCAGGATCCCGAGCACGCGGCGGTACTGCTCCTGGTTCTGAATCGGACCGAGCTCGCTTTCGGGATCGAGTCCGCTGCCGATGCGCGCCTTGCGCGCCTGCGCCGCCAGCGCCTCGCACAGTGCATCGTAGATGCGCTCGTGGGCGTAGATGCGCTTGATCGCCATGCACACCTGGCCGCTGTTGACGAACGAGGCGGCGAAGAGCTTCGGGGCGATCGCCGCCGGATCCACGTCATCGAGCACGATCGCAGCGTCGTTGCCCCCGAGCTCGAGCGTCACACGCTTGAGGGTTCCGGCGGCGCTCGCCATCACTTTTTTCCCGGTAGCGACCGAGCCTGTGAACGAGATCTTGTCGACTCCAGGATGCCCGGTCATCCACTCGCCCAGCTCGTCCCCGCCGGCGAGCACGGCGAGCACGCCCGGCGGGAAGACCTCGCGCAGCAGCTCGCCAAGCTTGAGCGTCGTGAGCGGGGTGTACGGCGAGGGCTTCAGGATGGCCGTATTGCCGGTGTAAAGGGCCGAGGTGAGCGGGCCGGCGGCCAGATTGATGGGTGCGTTCCAGGGCGTGATGATGCCCACCACGCCCAGCGGGAAGTAGCTGAGCTCGATGTGGCGTGCAGCGTCATCGAGCAGCACCTCAGGCTCGATGGAGATCTGTGCCATGCCCTCCGACTGTGTCGCAGCGCGCGTGATCTCATCGCGCGATTGAGTGAGCGGCTTGCCTTGCTCGAGCGTGAGCAGCTCGGCGAGCTCGGCCTGGTGATCGCGCAGCACCTGCGCCATGCGCCGGATCGCGCTGCGCCGGTCCTCGAAGGAACGAGCGCGCCAGGCGGGAAATGCATCCCGAGCGGCCGCCACGGCGCGGTCGAGCTCTACCCGCCCGGCGGCGTGGCACCGGGCGAAGACCTCGCCGGTTGCCGGGTTGATCACCTCGAGCCACTCGTGGCTCACACGCTCGGTCATACTGTCCCGTCCCTCGCTGAGCGCGCGGCCGGGCCGCGCTACGAGCCGCCGTGTCCGCGGCCTACGGTAATGCTACGATAACAAACAATCGGCCCCCCGCGAGCCGCACCGAAGAGGGCCTTTGGCGCCCCGTGAAGGCAGCTTGGCCGAGCGATCATGACGATTCCGACCTGCAAAGCACCCGATCCGAATACGCGCAAGCCCACGTACCGGCCACCGCCCGGCGCCTGCGATGCGCACTGTCATATCTTTGGCCCGGCAGACCAGTACCCTTACGCGCCCGATCGTAGCTACACCCCGCCGGATGCGCCGCTTGGGCGCTTCCGCGAGCTGCAAGCCATTCTGGGCCTCGAGCGTGCGGTGCTGGTCAACGCAAGCTGTCACGGCAGCGACAATCGCGTGATTCTCGATGCGATCGCGCACAGCGGCGGGCGTTATCGCGGTGTCGCCAATGCCGACGACTCCTTCAGCGAGAGCGATTTCCAGGCCCTGCACGCGGGCGGCTGCCGCGGGGTGCGGTTCAATTTCGTGAAGCATCTCGGCGGCATGCCCGACATGGGCGAATTTCATCGGGTGATCGCCCGCGTGCGGCCGCTCGGCTGGCACGTCGACCTGCACTTCGATGCGGGCGATCTGGTCGAGCATGCGCAGCTGCTCGAGGATCTGCCGGTGCCTTTTCTGATCGACCACATGGGGCGGGTTCCCACGCGCGGTGGGCTCGAGCAGGAGCCCTTCCGGAGGCTTGTCAACCTGCTGCGCAACAATGATCGCTGCTGGGTCAAGATCAGCGGCGCCGAGCGCATCTCCAGTGCCGGTCCGCCCTTCACCGATGCGGTGCCTTTCGCGCAGGCGCTGATTCAGGCGGCGCCGGAGCGCATCCTCTGGGGCACCGACTGGCCGCATCCGAACATCTCCAAGCACATGCCAAACGACGGCGACCTGGTGGATCTGATTCCGCTGTACATGCCCGGGGCGGCGTTGCAAAGGCAAGTCCTCGTCGAGAATCCACACCGGCTGTATGGATTCGGCGCCTGAGCGCCCGAGCAGAGCCCGTAACACAAACCTCGGCCGGAGAGCGCACGCACATGAACGCACAACAGCACGATGAGGGAGCGCGCCAGGCGCCCAAGGAAGAATACGAGGACATCCCGGGCACGTGGGTGTTCGATGCGCAGCGCGCACGGCAGGGCTACCATCTCAACGAGTTTCTCTATTCGCTGATGAAAGATGCCAACCGCAAGGAGTTTCTCGCGGACGAGGGCCGCTACACGCTCAAGTTCAAAATGACCGGCGCGCAGCGCGAGGCGGTGCTCAAGCGGGATTGGAACACGCTGCTCGAGCTCGGCGGCGTCTCGTATGCCCTGGCGAAGCTCGCCTTCACGGATGGGAAGTCCTACCAGTTCATGGCCTCGCGGATGACGGGCATGACGGAGAAGGAGTACGTCGACATGATGCTCAAGGGTGGCCGCTCGCCCGATGGCTGGCGCTCCAAATCGGAGCGCCAGGGGAAAGACTGATGGCCAGGATCGTCGCAGGCGTCGGCACTTCCCACACACCGGCAATCGGGGCCGCCGTCGACAACGGCCGGGCGGGGGAGCCTTACTGGATCCCACTCTTCAAGGGTTACGAGCCCGCCAAGGCGTGGATGGCCCGCACGAAGCCGGACGTTGTGATCATGGTTTACAACGACCACGTCAACGCGTTCGACTTCAAGATCATCCCGACCTTCGCGCTGGGTTGCGCCGAGGAATTCCCGATCGCCGACGAGGGCTGGGGCGCGCGTCCCGTGCCGCCGGTGCCGGGCCACCCCGAGCTCGCCGCGCATCTCATTCAGTCGCTGGTGCTCGACGAATTCGACATGACCATCGTCAACGAGATGCAGGTCGACCACGGACTGACGGTGCCGCTGACGCTGCTTTGCGGCACGCCGCGGGAGTGGCCCTGCCGCGTGATCCCGCTCGCCGTGAACGTCATCCAGTATCCCGCACCCACCGGCCACCGCTGCTACATGCTCGGCAAGGCCATTCGCAAGGCGGTCGCGAGCTGGCCGGAGGACTTGAAGGTCGTCATCTTCGGGACCGGGGGCATGTCGCATCAGATCCAAGGTCCGCGTGCCGGCCTCGTCAACCGCGAGTTCGACGAGGCCTTCCTCGATGGGCTCTCGCGGGATCCCGAGCGGCTCGTGCGCATTCAACCCATCGAGTATCTGCGTGATGCGGGCGCCGAGGCGATCGAGCTCGTGATGTGGCTCATCATGCGGGGAGCGCTGGGCGAGCAGGTAGAGGAGGTCCATCGCTTCTATCACGTGCCGGCCTCGTCGACCGCCGTGGGCAACATCATTCTCGAGAGCCGGGAGACATCGTGAGCGGGAGAGTGGACGTGCAACAGACGAGGCGAATGTCATGAAAGTGGTGATGGCGGGACAGGGTGCATTCGGTCAGAAGCATCTGGAGGCAATCGCGAACATCCCCGGCATCGAGGTGGTCAGCCTCGCCGGCGGCTCGGCCGGCTCGACGGAGGAGGTGGCGAAGAAGTTCAAGATTCCGCACTGGACCACGGATTATTCCGAGGCGCTGCGCCGCCCCGGAGTCGAGGCGGTCATCCTCACCACGCCCACGCAGATGCACGCCAGTCAGGGCATCGAGGCGATGCGTGCCGGCAAGCACGTGATGATCGAGATTCCGATGGCCGACAGCCTCGCCGATGCGGAGCAGATCGTGAAGGTGCAGAAGGAGACGGGCCTCGTGGCAATGGCCGGTCATACGCGCCGGTTCAATCCTTCGCATCAATGGGTCCATCGCCGGATCGTCGCGCAGGAGCTCAGCATCCAGCAGCTGAACGTGCAGACGTACTTCTTCCGCCGCAGCAACATGAACGCCCAGGGCAAGCCGCGCAGCTGGACGGATCATCTCCTGTGGCACCATGCCTGCCACACGGTGGATCTGTTCATGTATCAGTGCGGTGAGCCGGTTGGTGATTGCTATGCCGTCGAGGGGCCGCATCACCCGACGCTGGGCATCGCCATGGACATGGGCATCCTCATGAAGACGCCCTCGGGCAAGGTGTGCACGCTTTCGCTCTCGTTCAACAACAAGGGACCGCTTGGAACGTTCTTCCGCTACATCTGCGACAACGGAACGTATCTCGCGCGCTACGACGAGCTCGTCGACGGCGAGGAGAACAAGATCGACGTGTCGAAGGTCGATGTCTCCATGAACGGCATAGAGCTGCAGGACCGCGAGTTCTTCAGCGCGATCAAGGAGCGGCGCGAGCCGAATGGGAGCGTCGCCCAGGCGCTGCCTGCGATGCGGGTGCTGGATCGGCTGGAGAAGATTCTGCAAAAGGGCGCTTGAGCCGCGCCGAGCCATGACCCCGATCGTGCCCCCTTTCAGCCGCGAGACGGCCATCGCAAAGGTGCGCATGGCCGAGGATGCCTGGAACACCCGGGATCCCGAGCGCGTGTCGCTCGCCTATACCGAGGACAGCCGCTGGCGCAATCGCGCGGAGTTCCCCCACGGGCGGCCCGAGATCGTCGCGTTCCTCAAGCGCAAGTGGACCCGGGAGCTCGACTATCGGCTGATCAAGGAGCTCTGGGCGTTCACCGGGGATCGTATCGCCGTACGCTTCGCATACGAGTGGCACGACGACAGCGGGCAGTGGTTCCGCTCTTACGGCAACGAGAACTGGGAATTCGACACCGCGGGCCTCATGCGCCGCCGCTTCGCCTCGATCAACGATCTGCCCATCGCCCACGGGGACCGCAAGTTCCACTGGCCGCTCGGCCGGCGGCCGGATGACCATCCGGGTCTTTCGGAGCTCGGGCTCTAGGCGCCTCGTCCGACCAGAGGCTGCAGGCGCGCGTAGTCGAGGGCGTTCTCCCAGCGCGAGACGACGATGGTCGCGAGGCAATTGCCCACGAGGTTGACGAAGGTGAGCGCCTCGGCCATCAGGCGGTGGATCCCCAGGATGAGCGCGATACTTGCAACCGGCACGGTGCCCACCGAGCCCAGGGTCGCCGCCAGCACCACGAACGCAGCCCCGGCCACACCCGCCGCGCCCTTCGAGGTGAGCAGCAGCACCGCGAGCAGGCCGAGCTGCTGCGCGATCCCGAGCGGAGTGTGAGTGGCCTGTGCGAGAAAGACGACAGCGGTGCTGAGATACAGGCAGGTCCCATCGAGGTTGAAGGAATACCCGGCCGGAACGACCAGGCCGACCACGGACTCCTCGCATCCCAGTGCCCGCAGCTTCTGGATCAATCGCGGCAACACGGTCTCGGTGGAGGTGGTCGCCGCGACGATGACGATCTCGTCGCGGATGTAGGCGAGAAGACGCAGCAGGCTCACGCCGACCCAGTATGCAACCGCCCCGAACACCAGCAGCACGAACGCAAGCGACACGAGATAGAACTCCAGGAGCAGCTTCGCAAGCGACCAGAGCGAGCCGGCGCCGAAACGCCCTACCGTGAAGGCGATCGAGCCGAACGCGCCGAGCGGCGCGAACCACATGACGAAGCCCACCACGCGAAAGAACACCTCGGCAAGGCTGCCGACCATCTCGGTGATGGGACGGCCGCGAGCTCCCAAGGAGGCCACCGCGAGCGCGAACAGCACGGAGACGAACAGCACCGGGAGCACGCTCGGCTGCGCAAAGGCGCCGAAGAACGTGGTCGGTATGATGCCCAGAAGAAACGATCCGACGCTTTGCTGATGCGCCTGGCTCGTGTACTCGGCGATCGTGCGAGTATCGATGGCGTGGGCGTCGATGTTCATTCCGGCGCCGGGCTGCAACAGGTTCACCGCCAGGAGCGCCACGATGAGCGCGAGAGTCGTGATCGCCTCGAAGTACACGAGCGACTTCAGGGCGACGCGTCCGACGCTCCTCAAGTCGCGCATGCTCGCGATGCCGTGCACGACGGTACAGAAGATCACCGGCGCGATGAGCATGCGCACGAGCGCGATGAAGGCGTCCCCGAACGGCTTCATCCGGGCGCCCCACGCGGGGTCGTAGATTCCGAGCAGGATACCGAGCACCGTGCCCGCTGCGACCTGGAACCACAGCTGCGCGGCGAGACGTCGCATCAGGGCGCGAATGGCGGGGGCAAAGGCAGTCCGAGCTGGACCTGGCCGCGCAGCGCGGGGAATATCGGCTGCGACTGGATGTGGATGCGATACATCTGCACGTCGCGAAAGTAGCGCTGCAGCGGCTGTCCGCCCTTGGCGACCGATGCGCCGGCTGCGCGGAATAGCATCTCGACCGCCTCGCATGCGTTGCGACAGCCCTCGCGGGAGATGCTCCACACCCGCAACGTGTCGGCGGGGGTGATCGGTGCGCCGGTGCGCGCCCAGCGCTCGCACTGCTCGGTATACAGCCGCGTGGCCGCAAGCGTCAGGGCCTCCGCGGCATCGGCGCGGCTCAGGGCCTCACCCAGCAGGACCTGATTGCTCGGGTCCTGCGCGCGCAGCATCTGCGGATTGAAGGTCATCTTGCGCGTGCGCAGGAGCTGCTCGAACTGATCGAGCGCCGCGCGGGCCGTGCCGGTGAGGATGCCGCCGAACTCGCAGCTGAACCAGCCCGCCAGCACGCCGAGGTAGATCGGATTGCCATGCAGCCGAGCCCCGGGGGTGCCGGCGGGCGAATGCTCGGAGGAGAGCATCACGTTCGCCGGTACGAAGTGACGCTCCGGCACGAACACGTTGCTGAGCTCGACGCTGTTGGAGCCGCTGCCCTGCATGCCCATGCTGATCTCGCCGCCCCAGTCCGGGAGGATCGTGATCCTCTCCCGGGGCACGACGAAGTACATGTGCTGGGGCGCGCCGCGTTGCCGGCCGACCATGCCCGCGCCCATGAAGTAGTTGCAAACTGGGATGCCCGAGGCGAACGCGTGCACGCCGCTCACGCGATAGCCGCCCTCCACGGGCTCGTAGGTGCCCGCCGGCCCCGCAGTCATCGCGCAGCGAAAGTCTCCGTCGGGACCGAACAGCTCACGCTGCACCTCCTGCGGCCAGTGGGAGGCCAGCACGTAGCCGTGCGAGGCCGCAAGCGTGAAGCACCATCCCGAGGCCGGATGCCCGCGCGAGAGCTCCATCACGATGCGGACGAACGTCTCGAGGCCAAACTCGTATCCGCCGAAACGTCTGGGCTGCAGGATGCGATAGAACCCGCCGCGCAGCAGCTCGCGGTGGACCGAATCGGAGTAGTAGCCGCGCCGGTCGTTCTCCTCCTGCTGCGCGGCGAGCACGGGCCGCAGCGCGCTGGCGCGCGCCAGGAGCTCCTCGGGCCTCAGTGCCGGCTCGGGCGGCGTTGGGTCAGGCGGCGTTGGATCGGGTGGCATGGACGCTGAGTGCTCGGCCGCGCTCGATCAGGGGCCGGCCGCGCCGGACTGCTCGGCCAACCTCGACCGCAGTCGTGGATACACCCTGAGCGCGTTGTCTCCGAGCAGCTTCCTGCGCTCGACCTCACCGAGCGGCAACGCATCGATGTAGCGCTTGGTGTCGTCGTAGTGATGGCCGGTGCGCGGATCGATGCCGCGCACCGCACCCACCATCTCGGAGCCGAACAGAATGTTGTCGATCGGGACGACCTTGACGAGCAGCTCGATGCCGGGCAAGTGATAGACGCAGGTGTCGAAGAACACGTTGGCGAGCAGCAGCTCCTCGAGCGGCGGGCGCTTCATGTCCTGCGCCAGACCCCGATAGCGCCCCCAGTGATAGGGCACCGCTCCGCCACCGTGCGGAATGATGAACTTCAGCCCCGGAAAATCCTTGAACAGATCGCTCGTGAGGAACTGCATGAACGCCGTCGTGTCGGCGTTGATGTAGTGAGCGCCGGTGGCATGAAAGTTCGGATTGCACGAGGCACTCACGTGCACCATCGCCGGCACCTCGAGCTCCACCATCTTCTCGTACAGCGGATACCAGTACCGATCGGTGAGCGGCGGGGCAGTCCAGTTCCCGCCGGAAGGATCGGGATTGAGATTGCAGCCGACGAAGCCGAGGTCCTTGACGCAGCGCTCGAGCTCGCCGATGCAGCTCGAGGGCGGCACGCCCGGTGATTGCGGCAGCTGACACACGCCGACGAAGTTGCGGGGGTACAGGCGGCACACGCGGTGAATCAGGTCGTTGCAGGCTCGTGACCAGTTGAGGCTCGTGGTCTCGTTGCCGATGTGATGCCCCATTGCCGAGGCGCGCGGCGAGAAGATGGTGACATCGGTGCCGCGCGATCTTTGCAGCTTGAGCTGTGCATTCTCGAGGCTTTGGCGGATGTCATCATCGTTGATATCGAGCCTGGCGGCGCTCGGGACATGCGCCGGGTCCTTCAACCCCGCGATCTGAGTATCGCGGTAATCCTGCAGAGCCTTCGGCGCGGTGGTGTAATGGCCATGGCAGTCGATGATCATGGGACGACCTGCGAGCGGATGTGTGTGTAAGGCAGCAATGAGCTTATTCACTCATGCTATCGGCGGGCGCCGCATCCTGACAAGCGCGAGCCTCCGGGGGCGTGGCGGTGGATAGCACCTCGGTGGAGGGAGAAAGAATGCAGATGCGACCTCTGGGTCGGACGGGCGAGCGGCTCTCGGCGATCGGATTCGGTTGCATGGGGCTCGTGGGTTGGTACGGCACGCGCAACGATGCCGAGGCGCGCGCGACACTCGCCGAGGCGATCGACTCGGGCGTGAACCATCTCGACACGGCCTCGAGCTACCAGAACGGCGAGAACGAGCGCTTCGTCGGGGCGTGCATCCATGCGCACCGGGAGCGCGTGTTTCTCGCCTCGAAGTTCGGCATCACGCGGGCCCCGGACGGGACCGTCGTGATCGACAACCGCCCGGATTCATTGCGCACGGCGGTCGCTCAGAGCCTGCAGCGGCTTGCGACCGACCATATCGATCTGTATTACCTGCACCGCATCGACCGCACCGTGCCCATCGAGGAGTCCGTCGGTGCGCTTGCGAACCTCGTGCGCGAGGGCAAGATTCGCCACATCGGGCTCTCCGAGTGCAGCGCCGCCACCTTGCGGCGCGCAAGCCTCGTGCATCCGATCGCGGCGGTGCAGAGCGAGTACTCGCCGTGGACGCGTGAGCCGGAAAGTGAGGTGCTGCCGGCTTGTCGCGAGCTCGGGGTTACGCTCGTGGCCTACAGCCCGCTCGGGCGCGGTTTCCTGGCCGGCAATTTCCAGCGGCTCGCTGAGCTCGCCGCGGACGATATCCGGCGCCATCAGCCGAGGTTTCAGGGGCCGCACGGTGAGCACAATGTGCGCATCGCTCAGGGCGTGCGGGAGCTGGCACGGCACAAGGGATGCACGCCGGCCCAGCTCGCCCTTGCCTGGGTACTCGCGCAGGGCGAGGACATCCTGCCGATCCCAGGAATGAAGACGCGCGTGCATCTCGCCGAGAACCGCGGTGCGCTCGGCATCACGCTCACGCCGGCCGAGCGCGACGCATTGCGCGCGCTCGTCGATGGGATCGGAGTGCAGGGGGAGCGCTATCCGGGGGCCATGCTGCAGGTGCTCGGCGGCTGACACCTCGCCTAGAGCAGGCGCCGAGCAGCGCCTCTACTGGTATTCGAGCCCAAGCGCCTTGAGTTTCTCGCGCATCTCGTACAGGTCGAGCCCGAGCTCGCCCGCGGCGAGCCGCTTGCGCTTGGATTCCTCCGCGTCGATGCGCTTCTTCGAGGCTTGCGCAACGCTGCCCGCCGCAGCACGCCTCACCGCGACCACGCCATCGTCATCGGCGACGATCACATCGCCCGGCTCGACCAGCTGGCCGGCACAGATGACTGGAACGTTGACCGAGCCCAGGCTCGCCTTGACCGTCCCTTGAGCGCAGATCGCCTTGCTCCACACGGGGAATTTCATCTCCGTGAGGGTCGCGACATCGCGCACGCCGGCATCGATGATGAGTCCGCGCACCCCTCGCGCCTTGAGCGAGGTGGCCAGCAGATCGCCGAAGTAGCCATCCGTGCAGGGCGAGCTCGGCGCCACGACGAGCACGTCATCGGGACGGCACATCTCCACGGCGACGTGAATCATCCAGTTGTCGCCCGGTGGCACGAGTACCGTGACTGCCGATCCAGCGAGCGAAGCCCCCGAGTAGATCGGGCGCATATAGGAGGCGAGCAAGCCGGTGCGTCCCTGGGCCTCGTGAACGGTGGCGACCCCGTAGCCTGCGAGCGCCGAGACGACAGCCGGCTCTGCTCGTGGAATCTCGCGCACGACGACGTGTTTGCTCATGAAGGCCGCTCCTCGCCGGGGTTGGGTGCGACCGCGCACGTATGGGTGGCGGCCGCGAAGTGCAGCATTATAAGCGCACCCGATGGGAGCGCCTGCTGCGCCCTACTGGGGTGCCCTCGCCTTCAAAGCCGCTGGAAGGCCGACAGTCCTGCCCTTACCCTTGGTCCTGGCCACGACCGGTAGCGGCTTGAGCAGACCATCCAGGGGCTGGAAGATCGAGTCGTACTTGTAGCCCTGTATCTCGATCTCCCAGCCGCCGAAGCGCGAGTTGAGCGCTTGAGCTTCCGCGGCGGCGCTCTTGGAGGAGGACCGTGCGTTCAGCACGATGAAGCGACGGTCGCCGTCCTTGCGACCGGTGACATCCACGGTCAGTCCATCGAAGGTCTGGAAGGTCACATGGTCGGGGTAAGTCGCCCCGCTCGCAGCCTTGTGTACATCATCGAGAGTCAGCGACGAGAGGGCGCTCGCGACGGGGTTGGCCGCAGAGGCGCTCGCGAGCTCCCGCCCCTTGGGCAGATCGGGTACATTGAACACAGCTTGCTGCGCCGAGGGACGCACGACGGTGTAGGAGGCGCCCGTGGCGGGATGCTCCACGACGTTCTGGATGCGCCCCTCGGGCAGATCGATCACGCTCGCGTCGAGCCAGCGGCGGGGGTCCGCATCGGGTGTCAGCTGCGGAGAGGCGAGCCAGCTTGGCTTCGAGCCGGACATGCGCACGTAGCTCGAGTTCGTGCCGGATGGGTTGCCGACGATGAGGCTCGAGGTCTTGCCGGGCTCCACGAGCTCGATGCGCGTGCCCGCCGCCTTCGGCGAGCTCACGTCCTCGACACCGATCTGGGGGTAGCTCGCCGGATCGCTCGTCTTCTCCTCCACCACTTGCAGCTGCGCGAGGTCGAGCAGGAGCTTGCGCACGCGGCTGGAATCGGCGGGGAAGCCGCGCTCGGCGACGAGCCAGTCCGTGGTCCCCTTACGCAGCGTCGTGTGAGTGCCGTCCCCCTTCACGAGGCGCACCTCGGTCACAGTATTCACGGAATGCTGGAGACCCGGAAGGATGAGCTGACCGCTCTGCTGCGTCGCCTCCTGCGAGCTGCGCGAGGAGACCCACAGCGCGAGCGCAATGACGGCGACCCCGGCGAGGAGCAGAGCAGCAAGGCGGCGCGAGGTGAGGATCATGGCCGGGTGAGGGGCGCCGGACTGGTGGAGGACGGGGACGGTCCGGCATGGGCTGAGCCCGGAGTGGGCGCCGGTCCCGGCGCAGAAGAGGCTGCCGGCGCGCGCGCAGCGGCTTTGCGCCGCCGGCGCCATCCCAAAAGCAGCGCGATCCCCGCAAAGGCGGCCGGCACGACCACGATGTTGAGTATCTTCAATGTATTGCCCAGCCGGTCGATGTCCTGATCGAGACTCAACCGCACGGCGCGCAACTGCTTGCGGATGGTGAGCTTCTCCTGCTGGAAGTGCTCGAGCTCCTGTTCCTGCTCGGGTGTCAGGATGAGGGCCGACTTGTCGTTGCGCCGCGATTGCAACGTCGTGAGCTTGTCCTCGGTCTCGTGCAGCTGGTTCTCGAGCTCCTGCTCCTTGGCGCGGAATCGGGTGTCGGCCTGCGCACGCAGCTGCTCCACGCGCGTGAACGGGCGCGTGAATGCGGCGCGGCCTCGCACGCTGATCAGATCGTCGCTACCGGCAAGATTGTCGAGCGCGTTGGCGACGAAGTCGCCATTGTTCGCCCACGGCTGCACGATGCGCTGTCCGAAGAGGTTCTGTTCGCGCACCCAGAGAAAGTCCCCGAGCATGTCGCTGTCGGCCACGACCACCAGGTCGAGCGGCTTCGTGGAGGCTTTGAGCGGGCGCTCCCCCGCGCTGGGCTGAACGCCCGCGGGAGGCCCGGCTGGGAATGCCGTCTTCACATCCCCGGTCACGCGCGCGGCGAGCGTATAGCGCTGGCCCGTCGGCCGGAAGCCCTGCAGCAGGGTCGAGGGGTCGTTCAGCATCACGAACCGCTCGGCTGGAATGGGCGCCGAGGCCGTGCTGGTCTGCAGCAGCGGCTCGAACGTCACGCCGGCTCCCTTCTTCGGCTGCAAGTAGCCGGCGGTGGCGACATTGATGCTGGAGAGTCCCGAGGTAATCACGTCGGTGTGATTGATGCTCGACTGGTCCAGGCCGAGGATGCCGAGATGACGCACCGGTGCTCCACCTTCGCGAAGGGTGACCGTGAGCGCGTGATCGGCGTCCCCGATGATCTGGTGCGGATCGAACTGCACGCCCCACGCAGATAGCAGCGGCTCGAGGTGCGAGGAGTGATCCGCGGCGAGCGCCGCGAGCGGATTGGAGGGATCGGCGCCGGTGCGGTCCTGCTCGGCGAGCGGATCGACGAAGGCGAGGATGTGACCGCCGCGCAGCGCGTATTGATCGATCGCGTATTGTGCCGCGGGCGAGAGGCTCTTCGGATGCACGAGAACCAGCACGCTCACATCCGGATCGATGCGAGTGACATTGCTGTCGAGCTGGCGAACCGTGTAAAGCTGCTGCGCTTCCTGAAACACGATCCACGGCTCGGTGGGCTGGCCACTGGCCGGGTCGATCCCGCCGCCCATCGGCAGGCTCGACAGCCAGCCGATCACGGGCTTCTTGGGATTCGCCAGCTGATAGACGACCTTCATGATGTCGTATTCGAGGAACTGCTCCTTGCTCGGGTCGAAGAAATCGATCGCCCCGCGGCCATCGGTCGAGTTGGTGGCCGCAAGCCCGAAGTACAGCGACTCGCCCGAGGAGCCGATCGGGACCGCGCGCACGCCGAGGTCGGTCGCCCGGTCCTCATCCTCGGAGAAGGGCTGCGGGTCCACGATGTGCAGGTGCAACTCCCCGTTGGAGCGCGCGGCGAGCTCCTCGAGGAGGTCCTGCACGCGTCCGGCGTAGGTCTTGATCTGCGGCAGCTGATCGGCCGCGGCGGCGCTGTAATAGAAATACAGATTGATCGGCTGCTTGAGACCCTTGAGGATCCGATCGGTGCCGGGCGCCAGGGTGTACAGGTGGTTCTGGGTGAGGTCGATGCGCCAGCCGCGCAGCGCGTGATTGAGAAGGATGGTGACGCCCGCGAAGATCAGGGCCAATGCGAGCAGCGCCCCTCCGCCGAAGGTCATTCGCTTGTTCATGATAACCCCGCAGCGCTCACTGGGCCTTGCGCATGTCGAGCACGACCGCGGTTGCGATCAGGAAGTACGCGATGAGCATCGCGAAGTAGACCAGGTCGCGCACATCGAGCACGCCCTTGGCAATGGAGTCGAAATGGGTGAGGAGCGAGAGCGATGCGATGGCATCGGTCAAGGCCTGAGGCAACCACGAGTGGAACGCGTCGATCACCATGGGGTAGCCCGCCAGCAGAAGCACGAAGCAGGCGACCACCCCGAGGATGAAGGCGACCACCTGATTGCGGGTGAGCGCGGACATGCACGAGCCGATCGCCAGGAACCCGGCCGCCAGCAGCAAGCTGCCGGCGTAGGCTGCGAGAATCGCGCCGTTGTCGGGCGAGCCCAGATAGTTCACCGTGATCCAGAGCGGGAAGGTGAGCGCGAGAGCAATGCCTGCGAACAGCCAGGCCGCGAGAAACTTGCCGAGCACTGCCTGCCCGAGCGTCACCGGCTGCGTCATGAGCAGCTCGATGCTGCCGCTCTTGCGCTCCTCGGCCCACAGCCGCATGGAGATCGCCGGGATGAGAAACAGGTACAGCCAGGGATGGAAGTTGAAGAACGGGTTGAGGTCGGCCTGACCGCGCTCGTAGAAACCCCCGAGATAGAAGGTGAACCAGCTCGCCAGCACGAGAAAGATGAGGATGAAGACGTACGCGATCGGAGTCGCGAAATAGCTGCCGAGCTCACGGCGCATGATGATGCCCACGTTGCGCATGCGCGGTTCCCCTCCTAGATGGTGATGGTGCGGAACACTTCGTCGAGCCGCCCCGATTCGAGGTGCAGCTCCTTGAGCGCGAAGCCGCGCCGCGCGGCAAGCTCGCTCACGGCCGGCAGGATCGTCGCGCCGGCCCGCGGTAGTGCGGTCAGGCGCGACTCGCGGTCGCTCACCTCCACCTCTGCGACGACGGGCAGCGCGGCGATTGCGGAGCGCATCTCGGCCAGATGCTCGGGCCGCTCCAGGCGGATCGACACGGCGTTGTGATAGCGCGACTGGGCGGCGAGGCCGTGCGGGGAGTCATCCGCGACGATGCGACCCCGCGCGATGATGATCGCGCGATTGCACACCGCGTCGACCTCCTCGAGGATGTGGGTGGAGATCACGATGATCTTGTCGCGCGCCATCTCGTTGATGAGCGTACGGACCTCGTGCTTCTGATTCGGATCGAGGCCGTCGGTGGGCTCATCGAGAATCAGCACGGGCGGATCGTGGATGATGGCCAGTGCCAAGCCCACGCGCCGCCGGAAGCCCTTGGAGAGGGTCTCGATGCTCTGCTCGAGCACCGCCTCGAGCTGCAGCCGCCCGATGACGTAGTCGAGCCGCGAGTGCCGCGCACTGCCCAGCGCGCGCAGGTCCGCGACGAACTCGAGGAAGCCGCGCACGCTCATCTCGCCGTAGGCGGGCGCACCCTCGGGAAGGTAGCCGAGGCACGACTTGGCGGCGAGCGCATCCTCGACCACATCGTGCCCGCAGATGCTCGCTTTTCCCGAGGTGGGCGCGATGAACCCGGCCAGCATCCGCATCGTGGTGGTCTTGCCGGCGCCGTTGGGTCCGAGAAACCCCAGCACCTCCCCGGGGCGAACCTCGAAGGTCACGTTGTCCACCGCGGCGAGCGTGCCGTAGTGCTTGCTGAGCTGTTCGGTCTTGATCATGCGACTCGCCAGGTCTGAGAAGACCCCTCGTCAGAAAGTTCCCCGGGCGGGGCGGATTCTAATGGCGGAGCACGTAGAAGTGCGAGCCGCGGCACACCCGCTGCGGGGCCACGCCGCCCCTCACGCGGGCGGTCTACCAGCGGGGCGAATGGTCGTGCGCTCGCCAGTAGAGGATCACGAGAGCCGCACCGGCCATCCCGCCCAGATGCGCAAAATGCGCCACGCTCGCCTCCTTGCCCGTCACTCCAAGAGTGAGCTCGAGCAGGCCGTAGAGCGTCACGAATAGCCAGGCCGGCATCGGGATGGGTGGGAAGAGCAGCATCAGGCGCTGCCGCGGGAAGTAGAAGGCGAAGGCAAAGAGCAGGCCGAACACTGCGCCGGATGCGCCGATCGTGGATTCGTCCGCACCCGAGAGTTGGGTGGTCGCGAGCTGGGCGCCAGCGGCAGCCAGCACGCTCGCGAAATACAACGCCAGAAAGCGTCCGCTGCCGAAGAAGCGCTCGAGCGGTGGCCCGAACATGAACACCGCGAACATATTCAGCAGGATGTGGGGCAGGAAGGTGCGGTCGTGCAGGAAGGCATACGTCACCACCTGCCAGATGTGGAAATCGGGCCCGAGCGGCTGCAAGGCGAACAGCCCGCTGAATGCATCGTGCGTGAGCCACTGCAGGGCAAAGACGATGAAATTGGCGGCGATGAGGGCGCGCGTCGCCGGCGGCAGGAGGGCGAACATCGAGCGATTTTACCCGCACGTACGCGGGGCCGCCCGGCCACGCTCGCGGCCCGGGTCCGGCAGCGGTAGCGGCGTACCCGGGGCGCTCGGATCAGCACCGCCGGAGGGCGTGGTGCTCGTGCAATAATCCGCTCTCGGCGCCAGCGCTCGAGCTCGAGCGTGAGGAGGGGATCATGCCGAAGAGCGCCTTCTACGGGTGGAAGCTGGTCGCCGTCTTCTGGGTGATCGTCTTCATCAACCTTGCGTTTGCAGCCTACGGGTCGCCGGTCATGAACGCCGTCATGGCGCAGCAGATGCACCTCTCGCGTGCGTTGGCGGGCTTGCCGTACTCGCTCTACATCGTCATGTCGGCCCTGCCGTCGGTGCTGGTCGCGGTGCTCGTGCGCTGGATCGGGGTGCGTGGCACCGTCGTGCTCGGGAGCCTGCTGATCCTCACCGGGTGCCTCCTGATGGGCACTGTCGTGCACAGCGCGCTCGGGGCGACCTTCGCCTTCGGGGTCGTGGTCGCCTTCGGCGTGTGTGCCGGAGGCGTGTTCGGAACGCAGCCCGGCGTGATGCTGTGGTTCGTGCGCCAGCGGGGGCTTGCGATCGCCCTGGTCTACTCGGGTGGCGCGGTCGGAGGTCTGTGCGCACCGGTGTTGCTCAACTGGATCATCGGCGCGCACGGCGGCAACTGGCGCGCCGGCTGGTGGCTCTACGCGGGGCTGGCGGCGATCTCTACGGTGATCGCCGCCGTGTTCATTCGCGACCGGCCATCGGATCTCGGGCAAGTGCCCTACGGGACCGAGACCGCCCGCGCAGGGTCATCGGATGCGGAGCTGGCAGAGGCGCGGGAGCGGGCGAGGCGACCGGCCTTCATCAGCCAGGAGCGCTGGACGCTCCCCGAGGTGATGCGCTCGGGACGGTTCTGGATCATGGTGCTTGCGCTGTGCGGGGGCAGTGCGGGTTACACGCTGTTCCTCGCCCAGGGCGTGCTGCACCTCAAGGACCTCGGCTTCGGCTCCACGCAGGCGGCACTCGCGGTGAGCGTGACGACCGGGTCGGCCCTGATCGGCAAGGCACCGCTTGCGCTGTTCGGCGACCGCATCGATCCGCGCTACATCTGGGCGATGACTTCCGCGGTCTTCGGTCTCGGTCTGCTCCTCGTGATTCACCCCCACACCATGCTCGAGGTGTATCTGTTCTCGCTGTGCGTTGGCATCGGGTTCGGTGGCGGGATCGTCGGCATGATGACGACGCTCGGCAACTATTATGGCGCGGAGGTCTTCGCCGCCGCTGCCGGGGTGGGTGCCGCGCTCAACACGCTCATCAGCTTCTTCGCCTCGAACATCGGCGGCATGGTATATGACAGACTAGGCAGCTACGCGCCGACATTCATTGGGCTTGCTGCATGGTGCTTTGCGGGCGCCATCGCGCTGGTGTGCGTGCGCCGGCCCGTGCGGCACCCGGCGGCAGGCGCGGATGTGGTCACCGTGAACGGCTGATCTGAAGGGAGCGCAGCGCTTGATCGAAGGTCTACATGGTCAAAGAAGGTGATCTGCTTTGGACGCCCAGCGAAGAGTGGGTGCGACGATCCAACCTCACCGCGTACATGGGTTGGCTCGCGCGCAACCGCAAGCTCAGCTTCGAGACCTATGATGAGCTGTGGCGCTGGTCGGTGGACGACCTGGAGGGCTTCTGGGCCTCGATCTGGGACTACTGCGCGATTCAGTCCTCCGAGCCCTACCAGCGGGTGCTCGGGCGCCGCGAGATGCCCGGCGCCGAGTGGTTCCCCGGCGCGAGACTGAACTATGCCGAGCATGCGCTGCGCTACGAGCGCCCGGGCGCCGATGCGATCTACCACCTCAGCGAGCGCATCCCGCTCAGCCGTATCAGCTGGCAGGAGCTCGGCGCCGCCGTACGCGTGCTCGCGACGCAGCTGCGCAAGATCGGCATCCGGCCCGGCGACCGCGTTGCAGGCTACCTGCCCAACACCCCCCATGCACTGATTGCCCTGCTGGCCACCGCCAGCATCGGGGCGATCTGGACGAGCTGCGGACCGGAGTTCGGCACGCGGGGGGTGCTCGACCGCTTCACGCAGCTCGGCCCGAAGCTGCTGTTCTGCGTGGACGGGTATCAGTACGCCTCGAGGCCCTTCGACCGTCGCGGCGAGCTCACGAAGATCATCGGTGCGCTCGACTCTCTCGAGCACGTCGTGTGCGTGCCCTATCTGAATCCTGAGGAGCGCGCGCCATTCTCGAAGCACACGCTGTTCTGGGACGATCTGCTCAAGCATCCGGCGGTGCCGGCGAGCGAGTTTCGGTTCGAGCAGGTGGCGTTCGGGCACCCCTTGTGGATCCTGTTCTCCTCGGGCACGACGGGCCTGCCCAAGGCGATCGTTCACAGCCACGGCGGCATCCTCATCGAGCAGATGAAAGCCATCAATTTCCAGATGGACATGCGCCCCGGCGAGCGGCTGTTCTTCTACACGACGACCGGCTGGATGATGTGGAACTTCCTGGTGAGCTGTCTCGTGGTGAACGTCTGTCCGGTGCTCTACGACGGCAGTCTCATGCATCCGGAGCCCGACTCGTTATGGCGCATGTACGAGGAATCGGGCGCCACGATGATCGGCGCGAACCCAGGTTATGTCGCCCTGCTCGAGAAATCGGGCGTGGTGCCACGCGAGAAGTTCGAGTTCCCGCACCTGCGCTCGGTCATGCTCGCAGGCTCGCCCGTCACCCCGGAGGTCATGGCCTGGTTCTACCAGAACGTCAAGCGGGACCTCTGGGTCCAAAACGGCAGCGGCGGCACCGACATCTGCTCGGCGTTCGTTGCGGGCGTGCCGATCCTGCCGGTGCGCGCCGGGGAGATCCAGGCGCGCATGCTGGGTGTGGAGGCGCACGCCTTCAACGAGCGCGGCGAGGCGGTCGTGAACGAGGTGGGAGAGCTCGTCATCACGAAGCCCATGCCCTCGATGCCGGTGTTCCTGTGGAACGACCCGCATTTCGAGCGGTATCGAGACTCCTACTTCGCCGAGTTTCCCGGGGTGTGGCGCCAGGGCGATTTCTTCCGCATCAACGAGCGCGGCAGCAGCTTCGTCCTGGGCCGCTCCGATGCGACGCTCAACCGGCACGGCGTGCGCATCGGCACGGCCGAGATCTATCGCTCGCTCGCGCTCATTCCGGAGGTCGAGGATTCCCTCATCGTGAACCTCGACCTGCCGGGCGGACGGTTCTTCATGCCGCTGTTCGTCAAGCTGCGCGAGGGAGTCGCGCTCGATCGGACCATCGAGGACAAGATGCGATCGAAGCTGCGCGTGGAGTACTCACCGCGGCATGTCCCCGACAGGATCTATCAAGTGCCGGACATTCCCTACACGCTGACCGGCAAGAAAATGGAGGTGCCCGTGCGCCGCATTCTCGCGGGAGTGCCGCTTGCCAAGGCGGCCAATCGCGATGCGGTCGCCAACCCTCACGCGCTCGATTACTTCGTCGAGTATGCGAAGATGCAGCAGGATTATTCGATGGCCCCGTCCTCTTGAGGCCTTCCTGGAGATGACGATGGAACAGATACAGCTTCTGATCGGCGACCGCGACGTACCGGCCCGCAACTCCGCCACCTTCAACCGCCAGAACCCCCTCTCCGGGGAGGTTGCCACGCGCGCCGCGGCAGCGAGCCCCGAGGATGCGAGGGCCGCGGCGGATGCTGCATGGAAAGCTTTCCCCGCCTGGTCGGCCACCGGTCCCAACGAGCGGCGCGCCAAGCTCAACAAGGCCGCCGACCTGCTCGAGGCCAAGGCCGGGCAGTTCGCAACGCTGATGCTCGCCGAGACCGGCTGCACGATGGGTTGGGGTCATTTCAACGTGCACTTTGGCGCGATCCTGCTGCGCGAGGCGGCCGCGATGACCACCCAGATCACCGGGGAGGTCGTCCCCTCCGATGTGCCGGGGGTGCTCGCCATGGCGCTGCGCCAGCCGGTGGGGGTCGTGCTCGGCATCGCCCCCTGGAATGCGCCGGTCATCCTCGGTGTGCGCTCGGTGGCCATGCCGCTCGCCTGCGGCAACACCGTGGTGCTGAAGGCCTCCGAGGTCTGCCCGGCCACCCATCGGCTGATCGGCACCGTGCTGAAGGAGGCGGGCCTCGGGGAGGGCGTCGTCAATGTCATCACGCACGATGCAAAGGATGCGGGTGCGGTGTCGGAGGCGCTGATCTCGCATCCCGCCGTGCGGCGCGTGAATTTCACCGGGTCGAGCCGCGTGGGCAAGCTCGTGGCACAGACCGCCGCCAAGTACTTGAAGCCCGTGCTCCTCGAGCTGGGCGGCAAGGCGCCCCTCATCGTGCTCGAGGATGCGGATCTCGACGCTGCCGTGAGCGCCACGGTATTCGGTGCGTTCGCCAATCAAGGTCAGATCTGCATGTCCACCGAGCGGGTGATCGTGCAGGAGAAAGTTGCGGACGAGTTTGCGCAGAAGCTCGCCAAGCGCGTCGCTGGACTGCCCGTCGGGGATCCGCGCGAGGGCGAGGTGGTCCTGGGCTCACTCGTCGGGCGTCCCACGGTCGAGCGGGTGGAGAAGCTCGTTGCGGAGGCGGTTTCGCAGGGTGCCAAGGTGCTCGCCGGTGGCGAGAAGACCTCCGGCACCATCATGAAGGGCGTGGTGGTCGACCGCGTGACCCCGCAGATGCAGCTGTTCCGGGAGGAGTCCTTCGGCCCGCAAGTCTCGATCACGCGCGTCAAGACGGTGGACGAGGCCGTAGCGCTCGCCAACGATACCGAGTACGGCTTGTCGGCCGCAGTGTTCACCCGCGATCTCGTGAAGGGCATCGAGATCGCCAAGCGCATCGACAGCGGCATCTGCCACGTCAACTCCCCGACCGTGCAGGATGAGGCTCAGATGCCCTTCGGGGGCGTGAAGAGCTCGGGCTACGGACGGTTCGGCGGCAAGGCCGGCATTCACGAGTTCACCGAGCTGCGCTGGATCACCGTGCAGATCGCCCCGCGGCATTATCCATTTTGAGGCACCCATGGATCTCGAGCTGAAGGGCCGCAAGGCCATCGTGACCGGCGCAACCCATGGCATCGGCCTCGCCATTGCACAGCAGCTCGCGCAGGAGGGTGTCGAGGTCGCCATCTGCGCGCGCACCGCCGCGAACGTCGAGCGAACCGTCGAGGAGCTCAAGCGCAAGGGCGTGCGGGCCATCGGCGATGCGATCGATGTGACCCAGCGCGAGCCCTACATCAACTGGATCAAGAGCGCCGCCGAGCGCTTGGGCGGTCTTGACATCTTCGTCTCCAACACGACCGGCACCCCTGGCATCGCCGGCGAGAAGGGCTGGGAGGCCGGATTCCAGGCGGACATTCTCGCCGCGGTGCGCGGCTGCGAAACGGCGCTCCCGTTCCTCAAGCAATCGAGCTCCGGCGCGATCATCTTCATCGCGAGCATCTCGGGCGTCATGTCCAAGGCGCTGCGAGCACCCGGCATTCTCGCCTATGGCTCGTGCAAGGCTGCGCTCATCGCCTATGGCGCGCAGCTCAGCAAGGAAGTGGCCAAGGATGGAGTGCGCGTCAACATGGTCTCGCCGGGCCCGATCTATTTCAAAGAAGGACCGTGGGACTTCATCAAGCAGCGGGCGCCGCAGGCCTACGAGGATGCGCTCCAGCATTGCGTCATCGGCCGGCTGGGCAAGCCCGAGGACATCGCATCGGCCGTCGTGTTCCTCGCAAGCCCCCGATCGGGATTCACGGTCGGGCAGAACCTGCACGTGGACGGTGGGTACATGGAGCACATCGCCTTCTAGGGGCCGCCGCGGCACGACCCCGGCGAGCGTGGCTAGAAGGCCAGGCCGTAGAGCTTTGCGGCGTTGTCGTGCGTGATCTTCTTGATCGTCGCCGCGGGCAGATGTCCCATCGTGCGCTGGAGGGTCGCGACCGAGTTCGGCCAGATGCTGTCCGGGTGAGGGTAGTCGGTCGCCCACAGCAGATTGTCACCATAGAACTCGAGCAGCCGCATCGTGACCGGGCTCTGCTGGAAGGTGGAGTAGATCTGCCGCTTGAAGAGCTCGGAAGGCCGAGTCTTCTGAGGGATGCCACCCTTGTCACGGTAGAAGGCCTCCGCCTCCCACGTACGCCAATGGCGATAGTCGAGCTCCTCGACCACCCACGGTAGCCATCCGGCTCCCGACTCGGCGATCACGATCTTCAGCCTGGGGTGGCGCTCGAGAATGGCCCATGCGAAGAGATCGACGAAGGCATCGAGGAACTGGGTGATGAAGCCCTTCATGTGCGTGAAGTTGCCGGCAACGTTGCCGCGGCCGGGATCGCCGGCAGGCGGGAGGAACACGGTGACATGCCAGGACAGCACGATGCCGGTCTCCTCGAGCGCATTCCACAGGGCTTCCCAGCGTGCATCGTGCAGGCGCGGCTCGGCCGCGGCGATCTGAAGGTTCGCCTGGCGTACTCCGCCGCGCCGGGCAAGGCGATAGACCTCCTGGGCCGCCGACTCCGGGTTGAGCGGCAGCATCGGCACGCCGAGCAGCCGCTCGGGGGACGCGGTGCAGAACTCCCCCAGCCAGTCGTTATAGACGCGATGCAGCTCGTCGGCGAACGCCTGGTCGTCGTTCTTGATCGAGGTGACGGGACCGAAGATCACCTGGGTGTGGATGCCGTCACGGTCCATGTCCGCGAGGCGCAGCTTGGGCACCGCGGGGCGCCGCTCGGTGAGATCGGTGAGTCCACCGCGATCGAAGGCCGTGTAGATGGGCTTGGGGGCGCTCGAGCCCTTCGTGCGACCCGTCCAGGGGCCCCACGGCTTGCCCTCGCAGACCCACATCCACAGCCCGTCGCGCTGCTCGACGTGCGGTGCGCGCTCACGCTCGCTGCGCGACAGACGCTGCGTCCAGAGGTCCTCGGGCAATTGGTTCAAATCGAGATGGTCGTCGCACGAGATGAGGTTGTAGTCCATGCGAGAGTCCTCCATGAGCTCGGCTACAGTGTCAGGTCGACCGCGCAGACGGGGGCGCCCACTGCAGCGTTCTCTCCCTCCGGCACGAAGATCTCGAGCAGAGTTCCATCGCCCGTGGCGGTGATCTCCTGGGTGACCTTCTCGGTCTCGATCTCGTAGATGGGATCGCCTGCCTTGAACGCCTCGCCGGGCTTCTTGTGCCACTTGGCGATGGTCGCCTCCTGCATGTTCATGCCGACGCGGCTCAGCTTCAGATTCACGCGCATCGTGGGGCCCGCCCCGCGCTAGGCGCGCGCGCTCTCGGTCGCGATGCGCGCAATGCGCTCGGCATCCGGAATCATGAGCTTCTCGGCGTTCGGCGCGTACGGCATGCACACGTTCGGCACGGTCACCCGCTTGATCGGCGCCTTGAGGTGGCCGAATGCCTTGTCGGCCAGCACGGCCGCGATGTGGCTCGCCGCGCTGCAGCGGTCGCGGGCCTCATCGACGACGACCACGCGACCGGTCTTGCGCGCCGCTGCGATGAGGGCTTCCTCATCGAGCGGCACGAGCGTGCGGGGGTCGATCACCTCGGCCTGGATGCCGGAGGACTCGAGCTTCTTCGCGGCCTCGAGGGTCGGCTTCAACATCGAGCCGATCGCGATGATCGTCACATCCTTCCCCTCGCGCACCGTCGCGGCCTTGCCGAATGGCACGGTGTAATCGCCGTCGGGCACCTCGCCCATCTCGCCGCCCCGCCCGATCGCCTCCATGAAGAACGTGGGATTGTTGCCGCGAATGGCGCTCTTGAGCAGTCCCTTGGCATCGGCGGGCGTCGCCGGCATCACGACATTGACGCCACCGAGATTCACGAGCACCGGATAGCCGCTGTCGGAGTGCTGGGCGGCATTGGAGCCCCCGCCGCCGTACGCGGCGATGATCGTGATCGGCATGACGGCCTGGCCGCCGGTCATCAGGTGCAGCTTCGCCATCTGATTCGCGATGGCATCGAAGCCGGTGTAGATGAAGTTCGAGAACATCATGTGCACGATGACACGGCAGCCGGCTGCCGCCGCGCCCACCGCCATCCCGGTCAGCGTCGCCTCGCAGATCGGGGTGTTGCGGATGCGTTCCCGGCCGAACTTGTCCAGCAGTCCGCGGGTGTCGCCCATGATGGCGAGCTCCACGTCCTCGCCGTACACGATGACCTTGGGGTCGCGGCTCATCTCCTCGATGAGTGCCTCATTGATCGCATGGGTATAGCGCTTGCGGGCCATGGGTATCTCTCTATCAGGCTTTCTGGCCGACGAACATCAGATCGAAGGGCAGCTCGGGATCGGCCGGCTCGCTGTCTTGAGCGAACTTCACGGCATCCTCGACGGTGCGCGCGCTGCGTGCATCGATCGACTGCAGGTCCGCCGCCTTGACCCCGCTTGCGAGCAGGCGCTGCTGTGCGCGGTCGAGCGGATCGCGCTTGCGCCATTCATCGATCTCCGCCTGCTCGCGGTACTGACCGCCCTGGAGGAACAGAGCTTCGGCCTCCAGATGCCCCTGAATGCGATAGGTTCGCGCCTCGATGAAGGCGGGGCCGGCGCCGCTGCGGGCATGCTCGACGGCCTGCGCCGCCGCCTGCCACACCGCGACGATGTCGTTACCGTCGATGACGGTCGTGGGGATCTTGAACGCGCGGGCGCGATCGACGATCTCCCCGGAGGTGCACTGCGCCGCAGGTGTGAACTCGGAGAACTGGTTGTGCTCGCACACCAGCACGAGTGGCAGCTTCCAGAGGCTGCTCACGTTCAGGCACTCCATGAACACGCCCTGGTTCGAGGCCCCATCGCCGAAGAAGGTGACGGATACGCGAGTGTCATGCAGGAGCTTTGCGGCGAGCGCGGCGCCCGTTGCGATCGCGAAGCCACCGCCGACGATGCCGTTCGCGCCGAGGATGCCCTTGGAGAAGTCCGCCACGTGCATCGAGCCGCCCATGCCCTTGCAGATGCCGGTGCGCTTGGCCCAGATCTCCGCCATCATCGCCTTGGGATCCCCGCCCTTGGCCAGGAAATGTCCGTGGCCGCGATGCGTGCTGGTGATCAGGTCGCTGGTGCGCAGCTGCGCGCATACGCCCGTCGCGATCGCCTCCTGGCCGATGTACAGGTGTACCGCCCCCGGCAGGTTGCCGGCGGCCGCATCCGCGCGCAGGCGCTCCTCCATTCGCCGGATGAGGAGCATGCGCTCGTAGAGTGCGAGCAGCTGTTCTCGAGTGGGTTCTGTGTTTGCCATGATGTCCTACCTTCGCAATCAAACGGACCACGATCGTCCGGCGCGCCCGCGCGCGGGAGCGCGTGCTCGCGCACCGGGCGCGCGCTACGTGCCAAACTGCGCGCGGGTCGTCTTGAACGCGCGGCTGGTCACCTCGTCGATCGGGCGCCAGCGCAGCTTCTCGTTCAGCACCTCGATGCCCCACGGGCCCGGCCAGCCCGCCTTGCGCAGCCGCTCGACGAAGCCGCGCACATCGAACTCGCCCTCGCCGCAGAGCTGGCGGTGCTGCGTCGTCTCGATGTGCGCATCGGGCATCGAATGCGCCTTGGAATAGCCGTCGTTGAGCTCCACGCCGGCGATGAACTCGAGCGGGAAGCGCGCAACGGCGTCGTAGTCGAGACCGATCTTCACGATGTGCCAGAGATCGAGGAAGATCCCGCCGTTCTTGGCGCCGGCACCCTCGACCAGCGCACGCGCGGACTCGAGCGAGTCGATGATGCAGAAGGGCATCATCTCGAACCCTATCGCCGTGCCATGATTCTCGGCTTCCTTGCACAGTCCGGCGAAGCGCTCGATGAGTCGCGGCATGGGACAGGGCTGGCGGATGAAGTCACCGACCTTGATCGAGCGTGCCCGCAGCTGCTCGGCGGCCGTGAGCAGCTTCTGCTTCTGGATGTCCGAGCGCCTCTTGGCCTCGCCGTCGAGAAACCAATCGCTGAGGAACTCGAGCTCCACGTGCTTGATGCCGTAATCGTCGAGGATGCGACGCATCTCCTTGAGCGAGTACTTCTGCTGCGTGTGCTCCAGATCGGCGTGCCAGATTCCAATTCCGGTGAAGCCGGCCTGGGCCGCGCTTTGCACGCGCTGCTTGAAATCCGTGGTGCTGTACTCGTGATCGGTGTGCGGCTCGGCGCCGACCGCAAGCGTCCAGTAGGAGCCGAGCAGGTCGATGTCGCTGGTCATGACAGAGTCCTCGGGGCCGTCACTGCGGGCGCCTTTGAAGCTTGTACACCTGGCCCCGAGCCGGCGTAAAGGCGCATCACGGGCGTGTCCCCGCGAGATTGGCATCCGGTGCCTCGTGCACCCGCGGCTCGTCCCACACGGCGGATTTCATGCCGTACGGCACCGTGTTGATGACCGCCTCGACCTGGTCGATCTTGCCCCCGTGGATCTGGAAGAGCTCCGAGATCTCGAGGGTGAGCGGTGCCTTGACGGGCGAGGGGATCGTCATGCCGTTGGTGAGATGAATCGACTTGAGCGCGCCGCGATGCTCGAAGAAGCCGAACGACAGCACCAGTCCGCGCTGGCGGTCGACGACGGGAAAGCGCCGGTTGCGGATGGTGGTGACGAACGGATAGAAGCCGCTCTTTTGCTGCGCCTCGCATCCCAGGGCAACGACATTGAAGGGCGAGCTGCCGTGAAAGCTCGGGTTGTTGGTGGTCTGGGTCCCGTTCTCCAGACGATTGCACGAGGGCCAGAACGGCGCAGTGTTGCGCCCCGTGTTGCCCGCAAGCCCGGTGAAGTACGAGTTGGCCACGCGCACCAGCTCGGCGCGCGACATGCGCTCGGCGGCGGGGATCTCCTGCAGGAACTGCGCCCGGGGCTGACCGCGCCGCTCCATGGCGGCCCCTGCGCCCGGTAAGGCCGATGAGCCGAGCGCCGGAGGACGAGCGACGATCGTCTCGATCTCGCTCACCAGCCCGTAATCCACCTTCAGCCGCAGCGCGAGCAGCACCGGTACGCCGTTCTCGAACACCGTGCCGTAGAAGCCGACCTGGCCCTCCTCGGGGTCGCTGACATAAAGCTTGTAGTGACCGGGAGCGCTCGCGGTCGCCCAGAGACCATCACCGAGACGCAGCGCCTGGCCGTCCTCGGTGAACCGCACGCCCTGCGCGAGCGGCAGCTGCTCGGGATCGTGAGCCACCAGCGCCGCGAGGTAGCGGTCCACCAGGCCCTCGAGGCAGGCACGGTCGCAGATGTCGGAGGCGCGCGCCGAGGCGGCGGCGAGCGCAGCCGAGCACAAAAAAACGAGCCTCATTGCCTTTTCAGTCACGTGACCCCCTCCGGCGCGCCGTCGCACCAGCTGCAACTCGTTCGGCCCAAGCGGCTAGTCGGCCGGCGCCGGAATCGTGAGGGCGATGTGATCCTGGTCGCCCACCGCGCGGGTGATGTGTCCCTTGCCCGTGGTGTCGTCCATCAAGAGGACCGTCCCCAGGCCGAAGCGGCGTACCTCTCCGTCACCGGCGGTCACCTCGGACATGCCCTGAACGACGATCAGATACATGCGCCGCGGCGCCCGATGCCAGTCCTCCTGCGCGCCGCGCTTGAGCAACAGCAGCGTAGCTCCCGGGGCGCGCGAGAGCTGTCGCGAAGCGAGAGCCCGTGCGTTGGAGAGCTGCGGCGAGGCGACCTCGGGCGCCGCCGGGCCCGCTGAGAACGAAAGCTCCTCATCCCGGAAATGCGAAACGCCCTTGGCGTCGGCGTACAGATGCACGTAGGGCAGTGCGGGCGTGGATCTCGACATGGGCTTTGCCTCGTCGGCACGGAATGTGACCAATGATGCGACGAGGAGCGCAGCTCCCGTTGCGGTCAGGAGCGTCTTCTTCTGCACGGGGCCGCCCTCCGGTATGCACGGCATCTTCTCCCGTGGATCGCACGCTGACAAGCGCCGCGCGGCGCTGCACAGAGGTTCCCGGCGGGAGAGAATTTCTCAACCCAGGTGCCGGGGGGTAGACTACGGCGCACTGCAGGATGTGGTACCCCCAGGCCGCTGCCGCAGGCGCCCGCATTACATTGCTCCCGGAGGACATGCCGTGAACGCATCGCTCGCGTCGATCGCCCCGCAACCTGAGCCCTCGCCGGCGGTGGCTCGCTTTCTCAAGCGCAACCCGAAGCTCCTGATCGGGGGTGAATGGGTCGAATCCAAGTCGCAGAAGCGCATCCCGGTGATGGATCCGGCGACGGGCTGCGAGATCGCCTCGGTCCCGGATGCCAACGCGGCCGATGTCGAGCGCGCGGTGGCGGCCGCGAGGCACGCGCTCGAGAAGGGTCCCTGGCGCGACACGACGCCCGCACAGCGCGAGGCGCTGCTGTGGAAGCTTGCAGATCTGATCGACCGGAATGCCGACGAGCTCGCCGAGCTCGAGAGCCTGAACAACGGCAAGACGAAGTTCATGGCAAGCATCGTCGATGTCCCCGGCACGCGCGATTACTTCCGCTACATGGCCGGCTGGGCCACCAAGATCGAGGGCTCGACCTTCCAGAGCTCGATCCATGGACCGCCCGGGGTGAAGTTCCACACCTACACGCTGCGCGAGCCCGTGGGGGTCGTGGCGCAGATCATTCCCTGGAATTTCCCGCTCGCGATGTGCTCGTGGAAGCTCGGTCCCGCGCTTGCGGCCGGGTGTACCTGCGTGCTGAAGCCCGCGGAGCAAACCCCGCTCACGGCCTTGAGGCTCGGGGAGCTGATTCTCGAGGCCGGATTCCCGCCCGGGGTGGTGAACATCCTCACTGGCCTGGGCGAGACCACCGGCGCAGCGCTCGTTGCGCATCCCGACGTGGACAAGGTGGCCTTCACCGGCTCGACCGAAGTCGGCAAGATCATCAACAAGGCGGCGACCGATACCCTCAAGCGAGTCACGCTCGAGCTGGGCGGCAAGTCCCCCGTGATCGTGCTGCCCGATGCGGACCTCAATCAGGTGGTGGGCGGGGCTGCCAATGCGATCTTCTTCAACTCAGGACAGGTGTGCACGGCCGGCTCGCGGCTGTTCGCGCACAAGAAGGTATTCGACCAGGTCGTCGAAGGCCTGAGCGGTGCGGCGCAGAAGATCCGCCTCGGCCCCGGTCTGGACCCCAAGACGGAGATGGGACCGCTCGTGTCGAAGGAGCAGCAAAGCCGGGTGCTCGGCTACATCGACTCCGGCCGCAAGGACGGTGCGAAGGTGCTGACCGGTGGCGATGCGCCCTCGAGCGAGGGCTACTTCGTCAAACCCACCGTGCTCGCCAACGTGCGACCCGACATGAGGGTGGTGCGTGAGGAGATCTTCGGCCCCGTTGTGGTCGCGCAGCGATTCGAGGATCTCGATGAGATCGCAGCACTCGCGAACGACACGCCTTACGGTCTGGCCGCGAGCGTCTGGTCGAAGGATGTGAGTGCGGTGCACCGTCTGGTACCGAAGATCAAGGCTGGCACGGTCTGGGTCAACTGCCACAACTTCGTGGACCCGGCGATGCCCTTCGGCGGCTTCAAGCAGTCCGGCTTCGGGCGCGAGGCCGGCCGGGCGGTGTTCGAGCACTACACGGAGCTCAAGTCCGTCTGCATCGCGATCTGAGCCTCGGGGGGCTCCCTCAGGTCACGGCGTAGTAGCGAAAGACCGAGTGATCGGGATTGCTGCGGCGCTCCCCGCCGCCCACGATCACCGTGCGGTTGAGCCAGTCGTGCGGTCCCTCGGGAGCGCGAAAGTAAGGCGTGCAGCGAAAGTATGCGCTGCGCTCGGGCGAGGATTGCGCGCCGTAGACGTAGCCGAGGTTGCGGATGTAGATGAGCGCCCCGTCGCTCGCCTCGAGTAGATAGTGAGCGTTGAGCTCGACGACCCCATCCGCGCGCACGGTCGCCCAATCCGCGCCGCTGTAGTCGACCACGCGGCCGCTCAGGCGCGGTCCTTCCACCACGCCGCTCTTCACCGAGGTGTAACCCTGGCTTGCGCCTCCGGAGACCGGGCCAAAGATCCGCCGCTCGTGAAAATCGATGCGGACATCGAACACATGCTCGAGTTTGAGCGCAACCGAGGTTTGCATCGGCTGACGATAGGCCGGCGCACGCCCCTCGACAAGTCCGCCGACGTTGCGTGGTTTATAGTCCGAGCGATGAAGCGATCGCGCTCAAGGGCCGGCGCGCGGTTCGATTACATCGTCGTCGGCGCCGGTTCGGCAGGCTGTGTCCTCGCGAGCCGCCTGACCGAGGACTCGAGCCACACCGTTCTGCTGCTCGAGGCCGGCGGCATCGAGCAGCGGCACTGGCGCATGAAGATGCCGCTCGCCTGGCGCGATACCTTCATGGATCCGCGCCTCGGGTGGGGGTACTCGAGCGAGCCGGAGCCCTGGGCAGACCAGCGCCGCATCCCGGTGCCGCGCGGCAAGGTGCTCGGCGGCTCCTCTTCGGTCAACGGGATGATGTACTCGCGCGGGCATCCGGCCGACTACGACGGCTGGCGCGACCTCGGGCTTGCCGGGTGGAGCTACGAGGAGGTTCTGCCGTACTTTCGGCGCTCCGAGAGCAACTGGCGTGGCCAATCGCGATATCACGGCGCAGAGGGGCCGCTCACCGTCGCACGTCACCTCACCGACGGGCAGATCTATCCGCGCTTGATCGCGACGGCGCAGCGGCTCGGCTACCCGCACCTCGATGACTTTCACGGCGAGGCGATCGAAGGCTTCAGCGCACCGGACTTCAACGTCCACCAGGGGCGGCGCGCCAGCACCGCCGCACGTTATCTGCGGCCCGCGATGTCACGGCAGGGTCTGCGCATCGAGGTGGGCGCGCTCGCGCACCGGGTGCTGTTCGAGGGTACACGCGCGACCGGCATCGAGTACGAGCGTGACGGGCAGCTCGTGCGTGCGCACGCCACACGCGAGGTGCTGCTCGCCGCGGGGGCATTCAACTCCCCGCAGCTGCTCCTGCTCTCCGGGGTGGGGCCGGCCCGCGAGCTCGAAGCGCTCGGCATCGCCTGTTTGCACGATCTGCCGGGCGTGGGAAAGAACCTTCAGGATCATCAGTCCGTGGGCGCAGTGTTCGCAGCGAGCGGGCCCATCACGTTCGAGGCTCAGCTGCGCCTCGACCGCCTGATCCTCTCGGTCCTGCGATGGCAGCTCCTGGGCACCGGACCGGTGGCGGGACTGCCCGTGGCCGCGCAGGGATTTCTGCGGATCCGGGCCGACACGCCCGGCGCCGACGTGCAGTTTCTGGTCAGTCCGGTCTCGATGCTCGCCCGCGCGTGGTTTCCAGGCTGGAGGAAGGGCGCCGGCCACGTCTTCTCGGCGGCGAACGTCGTGCTGCATCCGGAGAGTCGCGGCGAGGTGACCCTGCGCTCGAGCAATCCGCACGACCCGCCGAGAATCCAGTTCAATCTCCTGCAGGCCCGCGCGGACCGCGAGACCTTGCGCTACATGCTGCGATTCGTGCGCAAGTTCTTCGCCACGGCACCGGCCGCGGAGCTGGTGAGTGAGGAGCTCCTGCCCGGCGTGCATGTCTCGAGCGATGCCGAGCTCGATGCGCACATTCGCCGCTGCGTTGCGACAGCCATGCATCCGACGAGCACCTGCGCGATGGGCATCGACGATCGGGGGGTCGTCGACGCGGAGCTCAAGGTTCGCGGACTCGAGGGGCTGCGAATTGCCGATGCCTCGGTCATGCCCACGATCATCGGCGGCAATACCAACGCGCCGGTGATCATGATCGCGGAGAAGGCCTGCGACCTGGTCCTCGGCCGGCCCGCGCCTTAAGTGGGCCCGGGCTTGCCCGTCACCGGGTGAGGGTAGTGGAAGGGCATGATGAAGGTCTCCGGCCACACGGGGGGCGGCTCGCGCAGCTCATCCGGGCCGCGCGGGTTCTCGGGGAACGTGCTGCTGTAGGGCGACACCATGAGCGGCTGGCGCGGCGAGCGCGCCCAACCTTCCTCCAGGCGCGCCTGATAGACGATGCGATAGTTGAAGAGCTTGATCTTCCACACCCCAGCCTCGTTCACGTACTCGTTCTCGTAGATGCCCGCCTCGAGGAATTGCGCCGGGATGCGCGGCGGGGGGTCCTTCTTGCTCTCGTGCACACCGGCCTGCAGGAAGCAGCGGAAGCGTCCCCGGGCCGTCTTGCGGTCCGGGGCCACATCGACGATGTCCTGCGCAATGATGTGCTCGAAGAGCAGTCCGTAGGCCGGCCCATCGAGCCCCGAGGCGCCTCCATAGAGGCGTCGCGCTCCACGCTTGCCGCGGAAGATGCCGTTCATGAAGTACAGCACCGCGTCGTCCGCAAACAGATCGACGATCTCGGCGAACAAGCACTTGTCCATGTAGTAGCCATACTTGAACTGCAGTGTGCGCACGGCCTGGATGTCGGCGTGAAGGCTCACCTCGTGGCGCACCGCCTCGAGCTCGCGCTGCAGCTGCTGCAGCCGTTGCTCGAGCGTTGGGGATTCACCCGCTGGCATGGGTCGCCTGCATTCGCAGTGCATCGATATCGTCGTCGAGCTCCATGTAGCGCCCGGAGAGCACATCGTAGCGACCGGAGGCCAGGTCCAAGCACCGCCGTGTGCAGCGCGCCAGGTCGGCATCCCGCTCGGGCGAGTCCTTCCGGGCGCGTATGCGCGCGACCATGCCGGGAAGCCAGCGCTGCGCATCGGGTGAGTTCATGGTCTCCTCGGCAATCCCGGTGAACACGAACCCCGGATCGATCGCAAAGACACTCACCCCGAGATCCTTCGCCTCGGCGGCCGCCTCGGCCGTGAGCCGCGTCTGCGCAATCTTGCCGGTGCAGTAGGCCGAGAGGTACGGGGCGACCACCCGGCTGGCGAGTGCCGAGACGATGATGATGCGGCCCTTGCGCCGCTCGACCATGCCCGGAAGAACGCGCCGCAGGTAGAGCATCGGCGCGCGGATATGAACCTCCTGGGCGGCCCACCAGGCCTCTGGATCGATCGTCCAGAGCGGCCCGAACGGACCCGGTACACCTGCATTGCTCACGAGCAGGCTCACCGGACCGTGTGCCTGCTCGGTCTGGGCAATGACGCGCTCCACATCCCCTGCGCGCGTGACATCCCCTGGGACGCAGAGCGCTCGTCCTCCGCCGGCTCTGATCCGGGCCGCAACCGCATCGAGCTGGGAGCGGGTGCGTGCGGTGACAGTGACGGCCGCGCCGTGGCGCGCGAACTCGAGCGCGATGGCCTTGCCGAAGCCCCGGCCCGCACCGGTCACGACGGCGACCTCGCCTGCAAGTTGCTCCGCCATCGGGTGCCTCTCCTTCGCGTGCGAGTGTAAGCCTAGCCGAATCGGCGCGGGGATGGGTTCTGGTAGAGTGCCTTCTGCGCTGCGAGGACCTACGGCATGAGCGATCAAGACGAAGTCCAAGCGTTGCGGCGGCAGGTCGAGCAGCTGACCCGCCAGCTCGGGATGCTCGAGGACATCCAGGCCGTCCGACGCGTGCAGTTCGCGTACGGGTACTACATGGACAAGGGGCAGTACCAGGAGGTCGTCGATCTGTTTGCAGACGATGGCGAGGTGCGCTTCATGGGCGGGGTCTTCCGCGGCAAGGACCGCGGCGTGAAGCGCCTGTACATCGACCGTTTCCGTACCGTCTTCACGCATGGCCGCAACGCGCCCGCCTATGGCTTCATGCTCGAGCACCTGCAACTGCAGGACATCATCGACATTGCGCCCGACCGGCACAGCGCGCGCGGCCGGTTCCGCTGCTTCATGCAAGGTGGCAGCCACACCAGCAAGTCCGACCGGGTGGCCGCATTGCCGCTGCAGTGGTGGGAGGCGGGCGTCTACGAGAATACGTACGCGCGCGAGGGCGGCGTCTGGAGGATCAAGATCCTCAACTACTGCCTGAGCTGGCAGGCGGAGTACGAGAAGGGCTGGGCCCACAGCAAGCCCTACGAGGGTCCCTTCTTCACGAAGACGTACCCGGAGGATCCGGGCGGCCCCGATGAGATCGGCTCGGAGCGGCCGGCATTCTGGCCCGAGACCGCCCTCGTTCCATTCCACTTCCCCCATCCCGTGACGGGCAAATCCCATGAGTAGCACCTTTCCCAGGACGATGGATTTCAGCGGCTACAACGAGCCCTCGCGCGTGGAGTGCGACGTGTTCGATCTGGTGGTCGACGGAGCCCTGCCCGAGGAGATCCATGGCTCCTGGTACCAGTGCGTGCCCGATCCACAGTTCCCGCCGATGCTCGGGACCGACACGTACCTGAGCGGCGATGGCATGGTGAGGATGCTGCGCTTCGAGCGCGGGCACGTGGATTTCAAGCAGCGCTACATTCAATCCGAGCGGTGGAAGAGCGAGCGTGCGGCGCGCCGCTCCCTGTATGGCCGGTATCGCAACCCCTACACCGACGATCCGAGCGTGCGAGGCAAGTCGCGCGCCGTGTACAACACGACGCCCATCTATCATGCCGGCCGGCTGCTCGCGCTCAAGGAGGACAGCCATGCGATGGAGCTCGACCCGCACACACTCGAGACGCTCGGGGAGTGGGATTACGAGGGGCGGCTGCGCAGTCAGACGATGACGGCCCACACCCGGCTCGACCCGCAGACCGGGGAGCTGCTGTTCTTCGGCTACGAGGCAAGTGGACTCGCCTCGCGGGATGTCGCGTTCTGCGTCGCGGATGCGAGCGGCAGGCTCACGCGCGAGGAGTGGTTCGAGGTCCCGTACTGCTCGATGATGCACGACTTCGCGGTCACGCAGGAGCACGTGATCTTCCCGGTATTCCCGACCACCGCCGATCGTGCGCGCATCGAGGCTGGCGGTGCCCACTGGATCTGGGAGCCGAGCCGTCCGAGCTTCGTCGGCATCATGCCGCGCGCGGGCTCGGTGCGGGACATGCGCTGGTTTCGCGGCCCGGCGTACTCGGCCTACCACTTCATGAACGCTCACACCGACGGCAACCAGGTGCATCTGGACTTCACCCACGGCAGCGTCAATCCATTCCCGTTCATCCAGGAGGCCTCGAAGATTCAGGTTCGCCCCGAGGACATGCGCGGCCAATTCGTGCGCTGGACCTTCAACATGGCCCGCCCCGGGGAGCAGTGGGAGGAGTACGTCCTGGGGCCGGCGGGCGACATGCCGCGCATCGCCGAGAAGGACATGCTGGTGAAGTACGAAGTCGGCTATTACCAGAGCTTCGATCCGGGGGTGGGCCCACCGCTCATCGCCGGACCGGTCGGCGCCGGCTTCAATACGATCCTGCGCATCGAGCTTGCAAGCGGCAAGCTCGCCCGCCTGCCGATGGATCAGCGCTCGACGGTTCAGGAGCACGTGCATATCCCTGCGCGGCAGCCGGGACACGAGGGCTATCTAGCGTTCCTGGTGGACCTGCACGATGAGCAGCGGACCGAGATGTTCGTCGTCGAGGCGGCGCGGCTCGAGCGCGGACCGATCGCGCGCATCCGGATTCCGCTGCGACTGCGGGTCGGTGTGCATGGCAACTGGGTGGCTGCCGAGACCCTGAAGTGAGCTCCCCCGCGGGTCTGGTAAAGCCGGCCGAGCTCGCGTGGCCGCGTCCGGCACAGGCCTGGTGGGCGGTCAGCGTCTTTGCGATCGGCCTGATGTTCAACTTCCTCGATCGCGGCGTGATCGCACTGCTCGTGCAGCCGATCAAACATGATCTGAACCTGAGCGACACGCAGGTCGGCCTGCTGATGGGACCGGCCTTCATCATCTTCTACGTGGTGCTCGGGCTGCCGATCGCGCGCCTGGTGGACAGCCGCAGCCGCCGCGCGATCATCGGGGTCGGCGTGGTGCTCTGGAGTCTGGCCACGGCGTTTTGCGGACTCGTGCGCGGCTTCGGTCTGTTCTTTCTGTGTCGCGTCGGCGTGGGTGTGGGGGAGGCGTGCAATGGGCCTGCGACCTACTCTCTCATGGCGGACCTGTTCCCCAGGGAGCGTCTGGCGCGCGCAATCTCGGTGATGCAGTTCGGCTTCGTGGCGGGCAACGGGATCTCGACGATTCTCGCCGGCGCCATCATCAGCTTCGTCTCGCACGCGGACATGGTGAACGTGCCGCTGTTCGGGGCACTGCGCCCCTGGCAGGTCACCTTCCTGTGCGTGGGCCTGCCGGGATTGCTCGTGGCCGTGCTCTACACGACGATCATCGAGCCCGTGCGGCGCGGTCGAATGAGCGCCGCCGCGGGGCCGGAGCTGCTGGTACGCAAGGCAATCCCGCTGCGCGAGGTTGCACGCTTCATCAACCAGAATCGCACGACCTATGCGCCGATGTTCCTGTCGCTCGCGCTGCAGTCCATCGTCACGTTCGGAATCCTCAACTGGTCGGCGACTTTCTTCGTGCGCACCTACGGCTGGTCCATCCCCGAGTTTGCGTACGCGAACGGGCTCACACTGCTGGTGCTGATGCCGATCGGGCTGATCCCGGGGAGCATGCTCGCCGAGCACTGGACGCGCCAGGGGCGCAACGATGCGCACATCCGCGTGACGCTGCTTTCATCGCTCGCCTATGCCCCGACCGCCATCCTGTTTCCTTTGATGCCCAGTGCGCCGCTCGCGCTGGCGTTGCTCGGCCTGGGCTATCTCGTGTCGTCGTTGCAGTTCGGGCCCATCAACGCCGCCATGCAGATCGTCACGCCGAATGAGATGCGCGGGCAGGTGACAGCACTCTATCTCTTCATCTTCAACACCTTCGGGTCCGGGCTTGCGCCGCTCGTCATCGCTCTGGTCACCGATCGCATCATCGGGTCGGAGGCGAAGATCGGGCAATCGATCGTGCTGACGGCTGCGGTGCTCGAGCCGCTCGTCCTGGCCATCATGTGGGCGGGCATGAAACCCTATGCGCGCAGCGTGGTGCGGGCGCGTGCCTGGGCGTAGCCCGCAAGGCGCAGCGCGGCCCGCAAGTGAACCCAACTGCCCCCAGACGGAAGTGACGACCCCATGTACACGACCAGCACCGCAATACTCGAGGCTTTGAAAGAGGCCGGCGTCGAGTACCTCTTCGCGAATCTCGGGAGCGATCACAGCGGCTTCCTCGAGACCCTGGCGCTGGCGAGTGAGGCGGGACGCCGCGGCGATTTTCCAGCGCTCATCACCTCTCCGCACGAGATGGTCGCACTGTGCGCGGCGCAGGGTTTCGCGCAGGTGAGCGGCCGTGCGCAGGCGGTGCTCGTGCACGTGGAGTGCGGTACCCAGCAGCTCGGAGGTGCCATCCACAACTGCGCGAAGGCGCGCACGCCGGTCTTGATCCTCGCGGGGCTTTCGCCGGCCACCCAGGAGGGCGAGGCGCGCGGCAGCCGCAACGAGTTCATCCACTGGCTGCAGGATGTCTTCGACCAGCGCGGCATCGTGCGCGGATACATGCGCTACGACAACGAGATCCGCCTGGGGGCCAATGCGAAGCAGATCATCCACCGCGCCCTGCAGTTCGCCTACAGCGAGCCCAAGGGGCCCGTGTACCTCACGGCTGCGCGCGAGGTGCTCGAGTCGGAGGTCAAGCCGGTCCACATCGATCGCGGCGAGTGGCCGGCCATCTCCGCCGCAGCGCTCGCTCCCGAGGATGCCTTGCTCGTCGCGCAGGCGCTCGCCGGGGCCCATCGCCCGCTCGTGGTGACGACCTACCTCGGGCGCAAGGCGGCCGCCGTCGCCGAGCTTGCCAGGCTTTGCAAGCGCCTGGGCGTGGGCGTGCTCGAATCGGTCCCGAACCAGATGAACTTTCCGCCGACCGACCCGCTTTATCTCGGCAGCCAGTGGAACGAGAAGCGTCAGAATCCCGCACTCGCCGAGGCGGACACGATTCTGGTGATCGACAGCGACGTCCCATGGATCGCGCAGATCAATCGCCCGAGCGACACGGCGCGCATCCTGCACATCGATACCGATCCCCTCAAGTCACAGATGCCGCTGTGGTACATCCATGCGCGGCACATCTATCGGGCCGATGCGGCTTTGGCGCTGCGACAGGTGAACGCTGCGCTCGACTCGGTGCAGATCGATGCGCGGACGGTGCGCGAGCGCACCGAGCACTACACGCGCCGCCACGGCGAGATGCAAAGCGAGCTCGACCAGCGAGAGCGAGTGCCGGCGCAGGGCCTGTCGGCCGAGTATCTCTCGGCACGGCTTCGCGAGGCGATCGGCGAGCGCGCGATCGTGCTCTCCGAGGGTGTCACGAACTACCATGCGATTGCGCAGCACGTGCGCCGCATCCGGCCGGGAACGCTCCTCACCCAGGGCGGAGGCTCGCTCGGATGGAACGGGGGCGCCGCGGTTGGTGCAAAGCTCGCACGGCCGGATGATCTGATCGTCGCACTGAGCGGGGATGGCTCGTATCTCTTCTCGGTGCCCTCGAGCGTGCACTGGATGGCCCGGCGCTACCGGACGCCCTTCCTGCAGGTGATCTACAACAACCGCGGCTGGCGCGCGCCGAAATTCTCCGCGCTCGGGGTGCATCCGACCGGGCACGCAAGCCGTGCGGAACCGTCCGACCTGGGCGTCAGCTTCGATCCACCGCCGGATTACGCAGCGATCGCGGCCGCTGCGGGCGGTGCGCTCGCACTGAGCGTGCGCACGCCGGAGGAGCTCGAATCGGCCCTGTCGCGGGGGCTGCGCGCGGTGCAGGAGGAGCGCCGCTGCGCCGTGATCGATGCGTGGCTGCCGCAGCTCTAGCGAACTGCCGCCTTGCTCAGCTATCGCCTGCCCGTGCCGCCCTCCTGCCCGGTCACGTTGTTCGTCGTGATCGGGGCGGTGCCCTCCATCGTCACTCTTGTCGCGCTGTCGATCGTCGGCCAACGCGGGCAGATACCCGTCGCCGTGCTCGTGGGGTTTGTCGCCTTCGCCGCGGTCGTGGCGCTTGCGTTCTGGGGCTTCGGCGCCGGGCGGGTCTGGATCGACCGCAGCGGACTGCGGGCCTCCGCGGCCTCCTACCGCATCGCGGTGGGCTCGCAGGAGATCGTGACGGCGGGGGCGCGGAGGCTCTCCTCGCTGCAAGAGGTACAGCTTCACAGGAGAACCAACGGCATCGGACTTCCCGGCTATCGCGTCGGCTGGTACTCCGTGAGTGTACAGGGCACCCGGCACGCGGCATTCCTGCTCGTGACCGGCACGCCCATCCTTCTCGTACCGCTCACGGACGGCAAGCTGATCCTGCTCAGCTGCCCCGCCGAGCAGGCGCACGCAGCGGTTGCGCTTCTCAGCTCGACTGAGCGCTCTGCGACAGCTTGAACACCCGCTCGGCGTTGGTCTGAAAGAGCTGCTTCTTGTCCGCCGGGCTGATCGGCAGATTGTCGTGCGTTGCGACCTCGGACTCCACGAACTGATAGGGATAGTCCATCGCGTAGAGCACGCGCTCGATGCCGAGCACCTGCTGGGAGAACAGGATCGCTGGCTCCCAGGCCATGCCACTCGTCGTGATGTACAGGTTCTCGCGCAGGTAGTCGCCGGGCAGCTTCTTGTTCGGCTTCCAGCTGGGGTAGCGCTTGGAATTGAGCGTCGCGCGGTACATGTAGTCCAGCCGATAGAGCCAGAACGGCAGCGCCTCGCCCATGTGGCCGATGACGATCCGCAGCCTGGGGAAGCGATCGAAGAGTCCGGCCACGATCAAGCGCAGGATGTGCAGCCCCGTTTCGACCCCGAAGCCGTAGATCGCCCCGTCGAGTCCTGAGGCGAGGAACGGCTCGATCATGCTGTCCGGCGCCGTCCCCGGATGGATGTAGATCGCAGCGTCACAGGCCTCGGCGGCCGCAAAGATGTCCCAGTACCGCTGGTGGTCGAGGTACTCCCCGTGCACGTGCGAGTTGAGCACCACGCCGCTCAAGCCGAGCGTCTGGGTGGCGCGCTCGATCTCGCGCGCCGCGCCGGCGGGGTCCTGGGGAGCAACCGCCGCGAGGCCTGCGAATTCCCGCGGGTGCTTGCGGACCGCCTCGGCGAGCTGATCGTTGCTCGAGCGGGCCAGCGAGGATGCGGTCGGGGCATCGAACACCTGCACGCCGGGCGAGGTGAGGAGCAGCAGCTGCATGTCGATGCCCGTCGCCTGCATGTCGCGGATGCGTCGCTCGTCGAGCCACTGAAGCTTCTCGATGATGCCGCGGGCGCGCTCGCTCGGACTGCCCAGATAAAAGCCCCACATGGAGTTGAATCCCACGTCCCTGATGCTCTTGCGGGCCAGGGCGTCGCGATACATCTGTAGCATCTCGGGCGGAGACCAGGCCTCCTCGGTGGCGATGCGCTTGTACGCGGGGTTCCTGGCGATCGTCATGGTGGTGCCTGCTTGCGAGCACGCGGCATGGAAGCCGAGCCACCGCATGATATCGAGTCCGACGGCTATAATCATCGCGGGCGACCGGAGCGAACGGGCAGTCATGGCGAAGTACCAGCCGAATTTGAATCTCGACCAGTTGGCGGCGATCGATATCCACACGCACGCCAATATCTCCGGTCGCGCACCGCGCGATCCTTGCGCGCGGGCCTTCGACGATGCGATGGCGAAGTACTTCCGCTCCGGCAAGCCTCCCACCCCGACCGAGGTGGCTCAGTACTACCGCGAGCGCCGCATGGCCGCCGTGATCTTCACGGTGGATGCGGAGGCGGCCGCCGGACACTGGCGCATCGCGAACGAGGAGGTGGCCGAGGTCGCCGCGGAGAACAACGACGTGCTGATTCCGTTCGCGAGCATCGATCCCGCGCGCGGCAAGATGGGGGTGCGCGAGGCGCGCCGCCTCATCGACGACTACGGCGTGCGCGGGTTCAAATTCCATCCCTCCATGCAGGCGTTCTATCCGAACGATCAGCACGCCTATCCGCTCTACGAGGTGATCGCCGAGGCGGGATTGCCCGCGCTGTTCCATACGGGTCAAACGGGCGTCGGCGCGGGACTTCCGGGTGGAATGGGGGTGAAGCTCAAATACTCCAACCCGATCTATCTCGATGACGTCGCGGCGGACTTCCCGAGCCTCACGATCGTCATGGCGCACCCCTCGTTTCCGTGGCAGGACGAGGCGCTCGCCATCGCGACGCACAAACCGAATACCTACATCGACCTGTCCGGCTGGTCGCCTAAGTACTTTCCGCAGAACCTCGTGCAGTACTCAAACACATTGCTCAAGGAGCGCGTGCTCTTCGGAACCGATTATCCGGCCCTGACCGTGGAGCGCTGGCTGGGCGATTTTGAGAAGCTACCGATCAAGCCCGAGGTTCGGCCGCTGATTCTGAAAGAGAATGCGATCCGGCTGCTGAAGCTGCGCTGAGGGTGCCATCCCCGGGGCCCGGCCTGCCGCATCCTCGGCAGCCCTCTCCGCCTCCTTGGAAAAAGACCTTGTCCAGCCGTGGGTAGCGTGCGCCGGCGCGCGGGGATGGGGGCTCACGGATTGAAAATGGGCCGCCGAGCCAGTCACAATGGCGGACTGGTCACGACCGAATCGATACCCAACAGAACGAGAGTCGAATCATGAGTCAGCAGAATCTGGAGTCCTTGCTCAAGTCCGCCGGAAACCCCGTGAAGCTGCTGCGCAATTCGCAGCTCGGGGCTTATGTCTACCCCGTGGTCCCGAGCGAGTTCTCCAACTGGCGCGACGAGCAGGCCGCCTGGCGCAACAGCGCCGTGCTCTTCGATCAGTCGCATCACATGGCCGAGATGACCGTGAAGGGCCCCGATGCGCACAAGATGCTCAACTATCTCACCATCAACAGCTTTGCGAACTTCGGGCCCAACAAGGCCAAGCAGATGGTGCCCTGCAGCTACGATGGCTACGTGATCGGCGATGGCATCCTGTTCTACCTGGACAAGGATGAGCTGCTGTTCGTGGGCCGCGCCCCCACGGTCAACTGGATCGAGTTCCACGGCCAAACCGGGGGATTCAAGGTCGATCTCATCCGCGACGATCGCTCACCGTCTCATCCGCGCGGCAAGGCCGTCACGCGCCGTCATTACCGCTTCCAGGTCCAGGGTCCCAATGCCTGGAAGGTCCTCGAGAAGCTCAACGGCGGCCCCATCCCGGAGGTCAAGTTCTTCACGATGGATGCCATCAAGATCAAAGGCCGCAAGGTGCGCTGCCTGCGCCATGGCATGGCGGGGGCGCCGGGGCTCGAGATCTGGGGCCCATATCCGGAGTACGACGAGATCCGCGATGCCATCGTCGAGGCCGGCAAGGAGTTCGGCCTGGTTCAAGTCGGCTCACGCGCCTATGCGAGCAATACGCTCGAGTCCGGGTGGATTCCCTCGCCGCTGCCAGCCGTGTACACGGGCGAGAAGATGAAGAAATACCGCGAGTGGCTGCCCGGCGCCGGCTACGAGGGCACGGGCTCGATCGGCGGCAGCTTCGTGTCGGACAACATCGAGGACTATTACATGACGCCGTACGAGCTCGGGTACGGCCCGTTCGTGAAGTTCGATCACGACTTCATCGGCCGCGAGGCGCTCGAGCGCAAGTCGAAGGAGCCGCAGCGCAAGAAGGTGACCTTCGCGTGGAACGGTGATGATGCGGCGAAGATCTATGCCTCGTTGTTCGTGCCCGGCGGGGAGATCTACAAGTTCCTCGACCTGCCGATCGCCAACTACGCGTCCGCCTCGTACGACAAGGTGACCATGGGCGGCAACGTGGTCGGGTTCTCGATGTTCGGCGGCTACAGCTACAACGAGCGCACGGTGCTCTCGCTCGGCGTGGTGGACCCCAGCATCAACGTCGGCGACGTGCTCACGCTCGTGTGGGGCGAGGAGGGCGGTGGCACCAAGAAGCCAACGGTCGAGCGGCACAAGCAGCTCGAGGTCCGCGTGAAGGTATCCCCGGTCCCGTACGCCCGCGATGCTCGTGAGGGCTACCACGAGGGTTGGCGCACGCGCATCTCCTAGATCTGTTCGGGACGAGCAGCCGCGAAGACCTCCGGGCTGTCCACCGCCGCGGCATGCGCTTTGGCTCGCGGCAGGATGTGAGCCGCATAGAATCGCGCACCGAGCAACAGCTCGGGTGCGAGCGGGTGAGCCGGGCTGCTCGCCAGAGCGTGCTCTGCGGTGAGCGCCCATTGCCATCCGCCGGCGACGACCCCCAACCACTGCAGGAACGGGTAGGCAACACAGGCTGCAAGCTCGGGCCGCGAGGCATGCGACTCGACGAGCTTGCGGGCGGCCGCTCGCAACAGGCTCACCTCGTTCGCCAGCGGCTCGGCAAGGACGGGCAGCCGCTGCCGGGAATCCCGCAGCGCCACGGCTACGCGCTCGATCTCATCGAGCAGCTCATCGAGTGTCGCTCCCTCATCGCGGATGACCTTGCGGCCGAGCAGGTCCTGCGCCTGGATGAAGTTGGTGCCCTCGAAGATCGGGCCGACGCGTGCGTCACGATACACCTGCGAGATCTCGCTCTCGTCGAGGTAGCCGCTGCCGCCATGCACCTGCACGCCGAGCGAGGCAGCCTCCACCGCGAGGTCCGAGCACCAGGCCTTCACGAGCGGCGTGAGCAGTCCGGCGCGGCGCAAGGCGCGCTCGCGCGCCGGGGCGCTCTGGTGCAGCCGCGCGCCATCGATCGCGGCCGCTGCCGCATAGGCGAGACAGCGTGCCGCGTGCGTGAGTGACTTCATCGTGAGGAGCATGCGCCGCACGTCGGCGTGCTCGATGATGGGACGCTCGACGCCGGCCGCAGTTCGTCCCTGGCGACGCTCGCTCGCATAGCTGCGCGCGAGCTGCCAGGCGCGCTCGGCCAGGCCGGTCGAATGCAGGCCGACGCCCAGGCGCATCCGGTTCATCATGGTGAACAGGCACGCGATGCCACCGTGCAATGGGCCGACCAGCCAGCCGCGGGCGCCGCCGCGCTCACCGAGCGCCATGACGCACGTGGGGCTCGCGCGAATACCCATCTTGTGCTCGAGCGAGATCGCGTGGATGTCGTTCGCCGTGAGCCCGGCCGCCTGGGGCAGCAGCTTCGGAACGAGGAACAGCGAGAGTCCCTTCAGTCCCGGCGGAGCCTGCGGCGTGCGTGCGAGGACCAGGTGCACGATGTTCGGGGTCAGATCGTGATCGCCCCACGAGATGAAGACCTTGCGGCCACTGAGGAGCCAGGCGTCCCCATCGGGCTTCGCGAGCGTGCGCAGCGTTGAGAGGTCCGACCCGGCCTGTGGCTCGGTGAGGTCCATGGCCGCCGTGCACTCGCCGCGGACGATGGCTGCGAGATAGCGTTCGGCCAGAGCCGCGCCGGCATGGGCGTGGAGCGCATCGACGGCCCCAACGGAGGACTCGGGACACATCGCAAAGGCGAGGTTCGCGCCGGCCCAGATCTCGGTGACCGCCGAGGCCAGCAGCGTCGACAGGCCCTGTCCGCCGAGCTCTTGTGGGGCCGAGACAGAGGGCCACCCATCCTCGCAAAAGCGCCGGTACGCCTCGGGAAACCCGGGGGGCGTGACGACACGACCGTCCACGAGCCGCGACGACACCGAATCGCCCACCGCATTGAGCGGTGAGAGCACCTCTTCGGCGAACCGTCCTGCGGTGCCGAGCACCGCCTCGGCATCCTCCAGCGCCGCAGCGCCGAGCCTGGCGCCCGTGTCAGGCTGGCCCGCGTGCGCCGCCTGCTGCAGCTCGCCCCGGGCAGCTTGATCCAGCGCGACGCGCATCATCGCAAGCGGTGTCTGATAGGGTGTGGACATGAGCTCTTGACTCCGGAGGGCGCGCGCGGAATTGTGCCGCAGATGAGCGCCCCGTCGTACGAGACATTGAGCGAGCACCGCGCCTTTGGCGGGGTGGTCGGCTTTTACCGGCACGCCGCCCAGGCGACGCGCTGCGCGATGCGCTTTGCCGTATTCACCCCGCCGCAGGCGAAGCAGCGCCGACGGCCCGTGCTGTACTACCTCGCGGGCCTCACGTGCACCGAAGAGACCTTCATGATCAAGGCGGGTGCCCAGCGCGTGGCGGCCGAGCTCGGCTTGATGCTGGTTGCGCCCGACACGAGCCCCCGGGGCGTGCCACTTGCGGGCGATAGCGACTCCTGGGACTTCGGCGTTGGCGCCGGGTTCTACCTCGATGCGACCGAGGAGCCCTGGGCGCGCCACTACCGCATGTACTCGTATGTGACGCGCGAGTTACCCGAGCTGGTCGAGACCCACTTCCCGGCCGACGCCGACCGGCGTGGCATTCTCGGACACTCGATGGGAGGCCACGGGGCCTTGACCGCGGCGCTCAAGAATCCGACGCGGTACGGCTCCGTTTCCGCCTTGGCTCCCATCTGCGCGCCGCGCAGCTGTCCGTGGGGCCAGAAGGCCTTCTCCGGATACCTGGGCCCAGATCACGGCCAGTGGGCGGAGCACGACGCGACCGAGCTCGTGCGGCGTCTGACGGATGGGCCTCAGCGTCCGCCGATGCTGGTGGACCAGGGCCTGGCGGATCAGTTTCTCGAGCGCCAGCTGCTTCCGGATCTGCTCGAGGAGGCATGTGCTCAGGTGGGTCAGCGGCTGACGCTGCGCCGGCAGGCCGGCTACGACCACGGCTACTACTTCGTCTCGACCTTCATCGAGGACCACCTGCGCCACCACGCGCGCTGCCTCGGTGCTTGAGGCAGGCTCTACAGGTCGCGCGCGATTTCGATGAAGAGCGCCCGCAGCCACGCGTGGCCGGGATCGGGCTCGTTGCGCTTGTGCCAGAGCAGCACCTCGTGGCTGTTGAGCGCATCGAAGGGAAGCGCGAACGTCTTGAGCGCCACCACGGCCGAGGCGAGTGTCGCCACCCGCTCCGGGAGCGTGGCAACGAGCGGCGTCCCGGGCAGCATGAAGGGAAGCTCGAGCAGGCTCTGCGCCGTCGCGCGGACGTCAAGATCGAAGCCCAGCAGTCGCCGCGCGAACTCCTCGACCGGCGCCGTCTGGCCCGCGGGCCGCGCAAACACATGGGGCAGGGCCTGGTACTGGCCGAGCGTGAGCTCATCGCTCACGCTCGGGTGATCGCGACAGACCGCGCAGACCCAGCGCACGGGGCGCAGCTCGATCACCCGCAGCGTGTCCGGATACGCCCGAATGCCGAAGAATCTCAGCAGGTCGAGGCACAGGCACAGATCGGAGTCCCCGTATTCCAGGCGCGTGAGGCTCGTCTGGGACACCTGCTCGATGTGGCACTGAATGCCCGGTGCCTCGCGCGCCACGCGGCGCAGGACCGCGGGCAGCAGCTGCGGGAGCGCCTCGTCGGTCACCATGACGGTGAAGGTGCGCCGAACGGTGGCCGGGTCGAACGTCGGCTGCGTGCCGAGCGTGGCCTGGATCCTGAGCAGGGCCTCGCGTACCGGCTCCACGAGCGACAGCCCGCGAGGTGTCAGCTCCATATCGCGCCCCACGCGCACCAGGAGGGGATCGTCGAAGTAGTCGCGCAGCTTCTGCAGCGCGGCGCTCATGGCCGGCTGCGAGACGAAGACCCGCTCGGCCGCCCGAGTGACGTTCTTCTCGTGCAGCAGGGCATCGAGTGCGATCAGGAGGTTGAGATCGAACCGATTGAGCTGCATGGCTTTTGCGAGGACGGCGACCCCCGGCGGTCCGGGCAGGCATATTGGACGGAAATAGCTCGAATCCGCAAAAATGATTGCCCCGGCCGGATGAGAGCCGCTAACCTTCGGCCCCCAAACATGCAAGACCTCGATCCCCGCCAGCGTGAATCAGTGCGCCGCATCGTGGCGCAAATGCAGGCCCGACCGGGGCCGCTGATCGAGATTTTGCATGCCGTCCAGGCCGATCTGGGGTTCATCCCCGCCGCGGCCGTACCCCTCATTGCCGAGGCGCTCAATCTTTCGCGCGCCGAGGTTCACGGGGTGATCACCTTCTACCATCACTTTCGCAGCACGCCTCCGGGGCGGCACACCGTCCAGATCTGCCGGGCCGAATCGTGCCAGTCGATGGGTGCGGAGGCGCTGGCCGAGCATGTCAAGGAGCGCCTGGGGGTGGACTTCCACCAGACCACGCCCGATGGAGCCTTCTCGCTCGAGCCGGTGTACTGCCTCGGGAACTGCGCGTGCTCGCCCGCGATCATGATCGACGAGGACCTGCACGGACGCGTGTCCTCGCAGCGGTTCGACCAGCTGGTCGAGGAATACGGGCCTGCCCCGAGCAACGCAGGCGCCACGAGGCGGCGCTGAGATGCCTACGCGAGTCTTTGTTCCGCGAGACTCCGGTGCACTGTCGCTGGGGGCCGAGAGCGTTGCGCGGGCCATCGCGCGCGAAGCCGAGTCCCGAGGTCAGGACGTGCAGGTCGTTCGCAACGGCTCCCGCGGGCTGTACTGGCTCGAGCCGCTCATCGAGGTCGAAGGACCCCAGGGGCGGGTGGCGTACGGCCCGGTCACTGCGCCGGATGTGGCGAGCCTCTTCAATGCGGGATTCCTCCGGGGCGCAGCCCACCCCCTGGCTCTCGGGCCTACCGAGGAGATCGCCTACCTGAAGAGCCAGCAGCGTCTGACGTTCGCCCGCGTGGGCATCATCGATCCGACGAGCCTCGAGGATTATCGAGCTCACGGGGGCTACCGCGGACTCGAGCGGGCGCTTGCGATGGCGCCGGCGGCGATCGTCCAGGCGGTGACCGACTCCGGACTTCGCGGACGAGGCGGAGCTGCATTCCCGTCCGGGATCAAATGGAAGACCGTCCACGACCACGCGGCGGATCAAAAATATGTCACGTGCAATGCCGATGAGGGGGACTCCGGCACTTTCTCCGACCGGATGATCATGGAGGGCGATCCCCTCGTTCTGATCGAAGGAATGACGATCGCCGCGCTCGCCGTGGGTGCAACGCAAGGCTACATCTACCTGCGGGCCGAATACCCGCATGCGCATCGCGTGTTGATCGAGGCGCTCGCGCACGCCTACGCAGGCGGCTATCTGGGACCGAGCGTGTGCGGCAGCGGCAAGCGTTTCGACCTCGAGGTGAGGCTCGGAGCCGGGGCCTATATCTGCGGGGAAGAGACCTCGATGCTCGAGAGCCTCGAAGGCCGCCGCGGCGAGGTGCGCGTGCGTCCGCCCTTGCCGGCCGTGAAGGGGCTCTTCGGCAAGCCGACCATCGTCAACAACGTCATCTCCCTCGCGAGCGTGCCGATCATCCTCGAGCAAGGGAGCGACTATTACCGCAACTTCGGCACCGGCAAGTCCCGGGGGACGCTGCCCATCCAGCTTGCCGGCAACATCAAGCGCGGAGGCCTCATCGAGCGCGCCTTCGGCCTGACGCTGCACGAGGTGCTGTACGACTACGGCGGGGGCTCGGCGAGCGGCCGGCCGCTGCGCGCCGTGCAGGTCGGCGGACCCCTGGGTCCGTACATCCCGGCCTCCCAGTTCCAGACGGCCGTGGATTACGAGGCCCTCGCCGGCATCGGCGGGCTGCTCGGGCACGGGGGCATCGTCGCTTTCGACGACACCGTGGACATGGCGCGCATGGCGCGCTACGCGATGGAGTTTTGCGCGATCGAGTCCTGCGGCAAATGCACCCCCTGCCGGATCGGCTCCACGCGCGGGGTCGAGATCGTCGACCGCATCCTCCAGGGCGTGGATCGCAGCGCCAACCTCGCTTTGCTCGAGGAGCTGTGCGACACCATGGTGCAGGGCTCGCTCTGTGGCCTCGGCGGCATGGCTCCCTTCCCGGTGCAAAGCGCGATGAAGCACTTCCGGGAGGACTTCCTGGCGGGCCGCCACTGAGATCGGGAACGGTTACTTGGAGGGATCTCCGCGCGGGTCTATCCTGCTCGGGATAGATAGCGGCTAGCGCGGGAGCAGCCTCCGGCGAAGGCGAGGTTCGAGATTATGTACTCCGTTGACTATAGCGACCCGGGTACCCCGGCCAGTGTGTCGTCCGAGACGGTCACGGTCGAGATCGACGGGCAGTCGATCACGGTCCCGGCAGGGACCTCCGTCATGCGCGCCGCGGCGCTGCTGCAGCGTCCGGTTCCGAAGCTGTGCGCGACGGGGACGCTCAAGGCTTTCGGATCTTGCCGCCTGTGCCTCGTCGAGATCGAAGGCCGGCGGGGCTTCCCGGCCTCCTGCACGACCGAGGTTGCGCCCGGAATGAAGATCCGGACCGAGAGCGAGCAGCTCGCGAAGCTGCGCCGCAACG